>Ga0181525_10000012_pt1 | contig 161474 bp, 137 predicted proteins | sample PEATcosm2014_Bin_48_FD_121100 | JGI IMG/M metagenome (GOLD analysis project Ga0181525, IMG submission 121100) | Peatland microbial communities from MTU Mesocosm Facility, Houghton, MI, USA - PEATcosm2014_Bin06_10_metaG | ecosystem: Environmental > Terrestrial > Soil > Wetlands > Peat | place...
GTCGCCGTTCTTCCAGGCTGGGTCGCTACGAATGGCTTGGCTGATCATCTCGCGCCATATCATGTTCCTTCCGCTGATCGCAGCGGGCGTACTGGCGATCGCCACGAGGCAATCCATGTCGTTCGGGAACATCTCGCCCCAAAGCCAGGTCTGCATGCCTCCCATCGACGTCCCAAGCACCAGCTTCAGGTGCTTTATGCCTATCCGCTCAAGCAGTAGATGCTGCGCCCTAACCTGATCCTCGTAGCCGTAATGAGGGAAATGGGCGCGCAATCCGTCCGATGGTTTGCTTGAGTCCCCAGCGCCGATAGCGTCGGGGATCACAAGAAAATGGCGGCTAAGGTCGAGCGGCTCCCCGGTGCCGTAAAGCGCATCGAAGAAGGCGGCCTGCGCGAAGTCGGTAGCCGATCCCGCGGTGCCGTGAAGCAGCAGAACCGCATTGGCGATTGCGCCACTCGCGTCGCGACGCGGCGTTCCAAGGGTCAGATAGTGCAGCTTCAGCGACGCTAGATTCTCGCCATCGCCAAAGATAAAGTCCTGGAGGTCGACAAAGGCGTCGTTGGGTTTGCGTTGCGAGTTAGCCGCCTGGGCGGAGCGCGGCCTGGTGCGCAAGGATGCGCTGATGACTCCAGTTTTCGACACGAACTTTCCTTCATAAGCAGTAGGCATCGGATCACGCTCTAGGCTACCGCGATTGGTGAAAAGCGGGGGTGACGACATCGGTATCGACTAGGCCCAGGCGGAATATTCTGTTGCTTGTCTTCCAGAACACGAGGTCGCGGTCAGCTGGGCTGGGAAGCACGTCCTCGACGATTTGCACATGCTCTTTGACCCCGTAGGGCACGGCACCGAAATCGGAGCCGAACACCACTCGATCCACGCCGCACATCTCCACCGCGGCGCGCAGCCCAAGAGCACTGAACCCCATGACGTCGACCAGGATGTTGGTCTTGCAGTACGCGGATGGCTTCCGCAGGTTCGTGTAAGGCCTGCCCGCCGGAGGGTTGGGGATGCCGTCGTAGTTAAGGTGCCAGGTGAAATCGAGGCGTCCGATGATCGACGGGAGTCCGCCGCCCATGTGGACGACCAACACCTGCAGCTTTGGGTGGCGGTCAAACACCCCGGAGCCGATCATCCGGGCAACGTTGACGGTCGCATCGAAGGGACGGCCGACCGCCTCATTAAGGCGGTACTGCATGAGCAACTCGTGCCCGAGCGCCATCATTGGCGGATGAATGTGGACCACGATGTCATTCGCCTCCGCAAACTCCCACAACCATTCAGCCTTGGGGCTATCGAGGAAGACGCGATCCGAGCCGTCGCCGTAGCTGGAGGCCACGGCTATTGCCTTGGCGCCGCCCTTGCTGATCATTTCCCCGACGACCGGCCGACAGCTCTCGTCGAGCGCGTGCGCGTTGGCCATCAGCTCCCACTCGCCGGGAAAGCGACCCTGGATCTCGAGGTATTCGTCGTTCAGGAACTTGAGGGCATCGCTCGCGCTGACCTTGAGCAGTTCCCGCGAAATCCAGTCCACCTCGCCGCCGTTGCTGGCGATGCTCAGAGTAACGCCGCCCTCGCGTTGCATGGGCATGGCGTAGTCCAGATCGTAGAAGGTCCGGTAGCCGGTGAGGTCCTGAGCGTTGGTCTGCGGGAAGGGCTTCTTCGGGTCAAAGAAGCCTGCCTCAGCCATCTTGTCTCGGAGCTTGGGTCCGATCGGGTGTCGATGGGTATCGACGATTGCCCGGTGTTCCGTTCCGTGTGAATCGGCATCGAGGCCGATGGGCGTTGCGCCCTTTTCACCGCGAATAGGACGAACAACATTCATTGCGATCTCATTTCTCCCCGATAATCTATAAAATCCTTCTCCGTCGTTTACTGAGCTAAACTGCTCACCTGTTTTGCGTTGATATTGAAATTTATTTGGAGGAGAAGCGTCCGGCAATCAGCCGCGCCGGATCCTAATTCGACTTCCGCTGATGGCCCTTCGCGACCTTCCAGACCCAAGCTCCGAATGGTCGCTCTTGGGGCAACAGGAGACAAAGGTCAGGCCTGTCGCTGAATGGCTCGGTAGCGAATGACCCGCAGCAGACATTCGGTGTCTTATTCGAAGGCCTCCTTCCTGAGCATCCGCCGTAGGCTCGACCAGCGCGGTCGGCAGCCCGAGGGTGGATAGAATCGCGCCGCGCTGAAGGAGGGTCGAGCGCCAACACTTCCTGTGCGACGGCTTTCGCCTGTGGCCGACGGCTCCTCCACCGGCACGTGAGTGCCACTGACACGTTGGATGCGAACCGCCGGCGGACGGGTGAAGTCTTTTCATACGAGAATTCCCTTGCTTGCGTAACCGGAATTGCTTGACTTAGCTGCCTAGGCAGGTATATAAAACCTTCCTAGGCAGCCATTTGGTCAAGGCGCCTTCGTTATCTGGTCGACGGCTTCAAGACCAACAGTTCTGTGGGGCTTATAATGACATGCTGACCGTGCTCAAGCTGCTCGGTGAGGGTTGTACTCAAAGCTGCATTGCCGCGCGCTTCCCCCTGGCCCGGATCGGCGAGGCACACGAACTGCTGACGAATGCCCTTAATCTTGTGGGGCGCATGGCTGTTCTGCCCTGGGCCCAACCGGGAGCGCAGCCTTTATGAAGCGCTTTCGCTATTCGATGGAAGGCATCAAAGCCAACCGTAACGTGGGGTATCTGCTGCATCAGGCGCAGAAGCTGGCACGGCGCCGCGTGGAAAAGGTGTTCGAAGGCCAGAGCCTGACGATTTCTCAATGGATCGCGCTAACGCTGATCGAGGAGCAGATCGCGACGACACCAGGGGAGATCGCCGAAAGCCTGGGCCATAACACCGGGGCGACGACTCGCCTCGTGGATAAGCTTGAAAGCCAAGGCCTAATCGTGCGCGCGCATGAAGCAAAAGATCAACGGGTTGTGACCCTGTCGTTGACAAAGGCCGGTCAGCGCGCGGTCTTGGGACTATTTCCCGCGGTAGCGGAAACCTGGAACAGCCTGCTGACGAACTTTGATCGCGACGAGGTTAAAACTTTGATCGGGCTTTTGACACGTCTCATACAACGACTGAAGGAGGATGAAAAATGAGCGGGACTCAGGGAGCGCCCGAGCGCGCGGTCCTGATAAAAGGCGGCAGCATCATTTCCATGGATACCGACCTTGGCGAGATGGAGAGCGCAGATATTCTCATTCGCGACGGCGTGATCGTGGAGGTCGCGAATTCAATCGATGCACAAGACAGCGAAGTGATCGATGCGAGTGGGATGATTGTGACCCCGGGCTTCGTCGATACGCACCGTCATCTTTGGGAAGGGATTATCCGCAACGCGCTGCCGGACGGCACGCTCAAGGATTACTTCGAAACGGTGAATCACCGCTTCGGGCCAGCCTATGAGGCGGAAGATGTTTACGCGGCAACGCTTGTGAGCGCTTTGGGCGCTCTGAACGCCGGCGTGACGACCGTGTTAGACTGGGCACATTGTCAGAACAGTCCAGCTCACACGGAGGCGTCGATTGCCGCTCTTACCGAGTCCGGCATCCGTGCCGTCTTCGCGTTTGGGTTTCCGACTGCGGAAGATCGCGGCCATCGTTATCCGATCGACCTTCTGCGTCTTCGTAGGGAAGTCTTCTCCAGCGATGACCAGCTTTTGACGCTCGCACTTGCGACGCTAAGCCCCGAGCACGCGCCTGACGACGTGGTCAAAGAAAGTTGGCGCGTCGCGCGCGAAGCGTCTGCCCGCATCACTGTCCATGCGGCCATGGAAGGCTTCGGTCAACCCAATCAAATCGAACGCTTCGGTCGGGAAGGTCTCTTAGGGCCGGATGTGACATTGGTGCATTGTCCCACCCTCACTCCGACAGAATGGCGGATTGCCGCCGATACCGGCACCACGGTCTCCATTTCCACGCCCATCGAGCTGCAGATGGGCCATGGAGAGCCGCCCATTCAGCGGGCGATCGATGTCGGGTTGACACCCAGTCTCAGCGTCGACGTAGAGACTTCGATGCCGGGAGACTTTTTTACCCAGATGCGCGCCACGTTTGTTCAACAGCGAGGGGCAGCTTTTGCAAAGCTTTATGCGGGCGGTGAGGCCCCCAAGCTACTAGGGGTCCGCGACGTCCTGCGCTTTGCCACGACAGGGGGTGCCGCGGCCAATGGATTGGCGCACAAGGTCGGCAGCATCGCCAAGGGAAAGGAGGGCGATATCGTCTTGCTTCGACCCCAGATAAACACGATCCCGATCAATGATCTCGCGGGGGCGGTCGTCCTCGGCATGGACGTCAGCAACGTCGATACCGTGCTGGTCGCCGGGCGCGTGATGAAGCGGGAAGGACGACTTGTCGGGGTCGATCTCGACGCTGTGAAACAGCGCGTATATCAAGCGCGCGACCGAGTTTATGCGCGCGCCGACATAAAATGTGAATGCGCCAAACACCTCGGATAGAAGCCAAAGAACTGCCGGCTGCCAGAGAGCCTGCGCCAAGGTATATGCATCCCATCGGGTTGGCCTGCATCTTTAGCATTCGGATTTTATGTCGCTTTTTTGGCCCATCGCGTCATTTCGCGGCGACGCAGCAATTCGGTCGCTTTTGGAGTGAAGCGGACATTCAGCGAGCCGCGCCTACAAAACCGAATTTATGAGCACGCGCCCTAATCATCGTCGTGATCGGCGCGATCATTTTTTGGGCTATCGACAAATTTGTGCGCGACGGAAGATTGGCAAATTTGCTCAAGATCCTCGTGGTTTTGATTTGCGTTGCCGCGATCCTGCAACGGCTGTGGCCGTTGATTGGATTTTAGGCAGATCAGACCGTGAGTCGCAGCAACATGATCTACCTCGCCGTCGGCGCACTCGTCGTCATCGTCGCGATCATGGGTTATCAGCTCTACCAGGACCGCCGGAAACCGGACTTGAAAATTGACATCGGACCGAACGGCCTTTCCATCGATAAGAAATAACGGTTCCGTTCAGCCTTGCCGCAGCCGTCGCGCGTCGCTTCGCTTTAGCCGCCACCCGCCCTGACCAGCAGGATGACGGAGAACCGCCACCAGTGAACAGAATTGCAACGCCGGGCAAACGCGGTGCCGGCCCAACAAAATTGCCAAGACGATTTGTCGATACGATGTTTGTCACGGGGCCCGAACGTTGCGGAGCTTCGTCGGGTATTCATTGCTTGGTTGTGGCGCCGGCCATAGAGTGGCCGCAGTAGGGCTGACAGCCTTTCGTATGGGGGAGTGGAGAACAACACGGCGATGGCGGATGTAGTAGACGCTTCCGCCGCTGCGGCGCCCGGATCGGCGCGAACGGCTTTGATCGAGTACGATCTAACCGAAGCCGTGCGGCATCTGCGCTATATGCGGTTTGCGGAATATTGCCTCATCTTCATCGGGCTTGCTCTGGCGCTGCAGGACTTCCTCACGCCGGTCTTCGGCGAGCTTTTTTATGGAGTTTTCGCGCTCCCGGCCAACCCTATCGCCGATATCGTGCTGACCGGCTGTGGGATCGTCGCGTATCTAAGCTCGGGCAAACTCAAACCTAGCCTGTGGCCGAATTATTTCTGGCTCATGCCGCTTGCCGCCGCTGCAGCAGTGTGGACTGGCATCAACATGTTCGAGGTATTTGGCCGGCTCGCCTCCCTTGGGGACAGCCAATTGACCTTCATGCAGAGGCAAGGCGAAATGGGCATGCTGTTCGGGGGCCTCTACAGCTTCGGGCTCGCCGCGACCGCGGTCGTCGGCATGATTGGCGTTCGGCGCTTCCGCGCGGCGCGATTGACGCCCACAAGCCACAAAGTCGTCGACCTGCTCGCGCGCGCCGAGGGCGTTCGCCGTGAACGGGGCGCAGGAAGAGCCGCCGGGCAGCCGATCAACCGCGCGCGTGGAATTCTTTTCCTCGCGCTCGGCGTTGGCGTCTTCGCTCTGATTGGACCGCCCAACGTTTTCTCCCCACTTCCGGCATTGATTTCGCTCGGCGGCTTCGTGCTCCTCATCAGATCCCGCCAGAATTTCCAGGTCTCCGCGGACTCGCTCTTGGCGGCCGACCGACGCGAGCCGATCCTGTTCCTGCGCGCCTTCGTCGACGATCCAAACATGGCGGTCCAGCCCACGATTCAGCAGATCGTCAAGCTCGTCGATTTTTCGGTGGAGACGCGACTTGCCAGCCATTTCATGGAGTTCGGCCCGTTTATCGCGGTCGGTTCGCCGCTCGACAAAGTGCCGGTTCCCGGCGCTGCACGCGTGCAGCTCTCTGACGATCTATGGCAGCAGTGGGTCGGCGAGCACATGGGAAAATCCGGCATCATAGTCATGTATGCGGGCGTCACCCATTGGGTCGGCTGGGAGCTGTCGCAGGTGGTCGAGGGCGGAATGACCCGAAAGCTCATCCTGTTGTTTCCGAGCCCGGTGGCGCCGAAGGGAACGAAGAAAAAAAGAAACGAGCTCGCCGCTCGTCTTGCCGAGGACATGACGAACCGGCTGGCGCGGGTCAAGGCGACATTCTCCGGCACGCGTTGGCGGGCGGCGTGGGAGCAGATCGGCGTTCCCGAGACCCTTATCGCCGCGCACGTCGACGAGTCAGGCGGCGTCACCGTGTTCCGAAGCAAGCGGCGCAATAACGACGCGTTTCAGATCGCGGTCGAAATCATCCATTTGTCGGTTCTTGGCCGGCTGCCGCCGTTGGCGCCGCCTGACCGGCTTGTCCGATAACCTCGACAGTGGCGCCGCGGGAACGCATCGTCTGATCGCGGGGCTATGCCGCATGAAATATGGTTTGGGCTCGCGAGAACCCAAACTGAAATTTGCATCTATGAAGGCGCGTTGGATGGCTCGAGTACGCGACTCTCTGCCACCCGAGTCAAAGGGCTAGATGCAGGATGAACGACGCAGGCAAGGCGACTGATTAACTGATTACGCAGGCGCGAACCGAAGTGGCGCACCGCGCTGTTTTGCTGCGGATGCTCAGGGCAGAAATTAGCCCTTAGCGGACAATCTGATCACGCCGGCGAATGTCCGCTATCGGGAAAAGCGGACCTGACGGCGGACATCGCGTTTCGGTAGCGATTGACCCACAACGGAAGTGGAACCGGAATTGTCCGGTGTCCGAGTGCAAAGTTTTCGACACATTTGCCCACTGCTGGGCCTCCGGTGCCCACTGCTGGGCCTCCGGCAATTTGCCATATCAGCGTATCTGAACTTGCTGGAGCGTAAACCGAGCGCTTCACGCCACATAAGCGTCGATTGCACTGCAAAGCTGGCGGAGCGCAGGAGCCTCGATACGGCTCTTTGCCAATAAGGAGCGACAGTCGTTCGCCAATTCGCTCATCTCCCGTGAAGCGGCACGAGCATGGCGGCCAAAAACGTAGTCAGCCATTTCGGAGGCGAAGAAGCGGCGCCAGTAGTAAATGGCGACCGCCGGCGGCAGCCATGTAAAGAGCACCCTCAACGCGAAGGGTTCTACGCTGTGCCCAAGCGCCCGCACCGCAGAATATCCCTCCCGCACTCCTTTCGCCATTAGCGCCACAGTCGCTTTGTCTTCGGACAATCGATGACAGTCGCCTCCAGCTATGTAGATCGCACCACTAACGGCTGCCACGAAGAAAGCGTGCGCCTTCAGCCACGCATCCATGTCGCGAGATGTCGTCGTAGGAAATCCACACTGCCGAAATGTTTCCACTAGTTTGCGCAGGCGCGGGGTTCGTTTTCCGTCCAATTCGCCTAACGTTGTTGGCTGTTGCGCGATCATTGCATAATGCACAAGGTGACCATCTCGCGTACCGCCCGCTCCGGGAAAACCGAGCAGAACCCGATCGCGGCCGAGCGCTCGAGCAAGGTCGTTTGAGCCTGTGGGATTGTTCAGCATAAAAATCAATGTAGGGACGCGATAATTTGCGGTGAGCTCCGGCACGACGCTCGCCACTTGGTCGCGTCTCACCGCAATTAGCGCGATATCGTATTGATTGTTGTGGCCAAGCCGCTCGGTCGTATCGACTTGTGTCGTCGTTCGACCGTGACCGACGATGTCTTCAAGCGCCAAACCGTAACGGCGGATATCCGCAAGCCGCTGGCCACGCGCAATGACAGTAACGCGATTGCCACCGTTCTGAAGTCTGGCTGTATAGAGCGTCCCGATAACTCCTGCGCCATATACTAGTATCTTCACCGATGTCTCCCGGCGAGTGCCTTACGGATCAAACAGAGGAAAAAAATGCGCCGTCGGGCTTGATTGGCTCCGCAGCGTTTGACCCAGAGCGGTCCTCGCTGCGGTTGTCAATCAGTGCTGCGTCAAATGACGGGACATTTACTCCATCACCTCCGCCATTAACGCGACGGCACCGAAAGGTGCTCAATTTTGCGCAGACCGACATTGTTAGCGCTACTTAAGCTTGCTTGATACGCCCCATTCAAAGCAAATTCCAATTGAATGACCAAGGACAGATGAGATGAACATAAATCTCAAACCAGCCCCCGCTGCTCCAGCGAGCCCCGCTATGTCGTTTCCGGTCGGGTATCACGATTTGCACCCGGACATCAGCATCAACTTTCAGCTGAACCGCTTCTATGGCTGGGTCGGCGACGACAGTATGCTAACCGAGATGCGCGAGGCGGCGGCCGGCCTGGCCGGCGTGCAAGACTATCCGACCTTCACCAGGATATTCCTCGAACTAGGGGACAAGGCGCTCGCCCGGCACGAGACGCTCAAGGGCGCTTACTATTTGCGCCTCGCAGAGTTCTTTCTGCACACCAAGGACCCGCGCAAGCTGCCTACGCGCCAGCGCTTCGTCGACCTGGTTCTCGGTCACTTTCAAATCCCGTCCTCGGCATGCAGCCGCATTCCCTATGGGTCCGGCTGGCTGCCCGCCTATCGCCTCACCCCGACGCAGCCCACTAAGGGCACACTCGTCGTATTCGGCGGTTTCGACAGCTATATCGAGGAGTGGTTGCCCGCGGGGCTGTTTTTTCGCGACGCCGGATACGACACGATCATGTTTGAGGGGCCCGGCCAGGGAGCGGCGCTCGAATTGGCGCACCTGACCATGAGTCCTGAGTGGGAGAAGCCGGTCAAAGCGGTGTTGGACTTCTTCCGCCTCGACGCGGTCACGTTGATGGGCTTCTCCCTCGGCGGCGGGTTGGTCATTCGCGCTGCCGCCCTCGAGCTGCGGGTGCGACGGGTGATCGCCTACGACATTATGACCAACGGGCTCGAGTGTGCTGTGCGCCCACTGCCGCCACCGGCACAGAAGGAGCTCCTCGGCTGGATCGACACCGGCAACGCGGAAGCGGTCGACCAGTTCTTCGCCGACGCGATGGCCAAGAGCCTGCTGCTGGACTGGATGATGCAACTGGCCCTGCACAACACCGGACTCCGGACGCTGTATGAGGTGATGAAGCACTATCAGAAACACGAAACAGCTAGCATCTCGTCCCGGCTGACGCAGGACGTACTGCTGATGGCGGGCGCCGAGGATCACTATGTCCCGGTGCACCAGCTGCCCGACCAGATTGCCACCCTGACGCATGTGCGTTCACTGACCGCACGCCTGTTCACGCGCGCGGAGCAGGCGCAGAACCACTGTCAGATAGGCAATATGGGTCTCGCGTTTCGCTTCATCCTTGATTGGATGGAGAGCCTCGGGACGATCGAACGGCCGGCCCATAGCTGACCGTTCCTGGCCCTTAACGCACATCCCGATCACGCCGGTGAATGTCCGTTATCGGGAAAACCGAACGTGACGGCGGACATCGCGTTTCAGTAGCGATTGACCCAAAGCGGACATGTGTAGCGTCCGGCGGCGCTCTCCATCACGAGACTCGAGTCTTCTAATCGCAGCCGAAAAATACTAGCATCCGCTTCGTTATCCGGATTTCCTACACTACGCCAACAGCGAGTTTGCCATGACACGTCGCGTAGCGGTAATCGGCGCTGGCACCGTCGGCGCCAGCTGGGCAGCTATCTTCCTCGCCCGCGGTTTCGAGGTGGCCGCCACCGATCCGGCGGCCGGTGCGGAAGACTTTGCCCGCCACGTCATCAACAATGCCTGGCCGACACTACAAAAGCTCGGGCTGGTCGTGCCCGGCGCAAGCGCCCAACGTATTAGTTTCCACCGCAGTGTGGCCGCGGCCGTCAACGGTGCAGAGTTCGTCCAGGAAAACGCGCCCGAGCGCGAGGATTTGAAAATCGAGTTGTTCGCCGAGATTGATGCCGCGCTACCGGACGACACGGTGATCGCCTCGAGCTCGTCGAGCCTGCTGATCAGCCGCGTGACCACAAAATGCACGCACCCGCAGCGCTGCGTGATCGGCCACCCATTCAATCCGCCTCATCTGATTCCACTGGTTGAGGTCGTCGGCGGTGAAAAGACATCAGCTCAGGCGATCGCCGCGACGATGGATTTCTACCGTGCGCTCGGTAAGCACCCTATCCATATCAAGAAGGAAGTGCGCGGCCATGTCGCCAACCGATTGCAGACGGCGTTATGGCGCGAAGCCATCCACCTGGTGGCCGAAGGCGTGGTCTCAGTCGCTGATGCCGACGCTGCGATCGCCTTCGGCCCCGGCCTGCGCTGGGCGCTGATGGGGCCGCACCTGACGTTTCATCTCGGCGGAGGCGAAGGCGGCATGACTCATTTCATGGCGCATCTCGGTGGCGCATTTCAGAGCCAGATGGACGATCTCGGCACAACGCGGCTCACAGAGCCCGTGCGCAAATTGATCATCGATGGCGTTGCGGCGGAGGCCGGCTCGCGCAGCATCGGCGATCTGCAACGCTGGCGTGACCGCAAGCTGATCGAAATACTGAAGGTGTCAGGAACGCCCTAGACTGGAAATTCATTGAGTTTCGCCAAGATGACCCGCAGCCGACATGGCGTTGCAAAAGACCTTATTGACCCCGAGCCGTCATTCCAACTGCATCTGTAGACATCGACTTTGGATTGGCCAATCATGCCCCTCCGGGGTGGCATCTAGGGCCGCGGATGGATATCGGTGCTTGGCTGCGGAGCCTTGGCCTTGAACGGTACGAGGCGGCATTCCGCGAGAACGAAATAGATGAGACCGTCCTTCCGAACCTGACGGCGGAGGACCTGAAGGATTTGGGCGTCGGTATAGTCGGGCACCGCCGTAAAATTCTCGACGCAATTGGCGCCCTGCGAGTTGACGAGAGCACGAAGGCCTCGTCATCCACGGCCGCTCCTAAAGCCGAAACCGTTGTCGAAGACCGCGCCGAACGCCGACAGGTCACGGTCTTGTTCTCGGACCTTGTTGGCTCGACCGCACTGTCGGCCCGCATGGACCCGGAAGACCTGCGCGAGATAATTTCCGCCTATCAGACCTGCGTCGCCGATACTGTCGGCCGCTTCGGCGGCTTTGTGGCGAAGTACATGGGCGACGGCGTTCTGGTCTATTTCGGTTATCCGCAGGCGCATGAACATGACGCGGAGCGAGCGGTGAGCGCCGCGCTTGAACTGATCTCAGCCGTCGGTGCGTTAAAGTCGCCCACACCCCTGCAGACCCGCGTCGGCATTGCGACCGGCCTGGTTGTCGTCGGCGATTTGATCGGCTCGGGCGAAGCGCAGGAGCGCGGCATTATCGGCGAGACGCCGAACCTGGCGGCACGGCTACAAGGCATCGCCGAGCCGAATGCGGCAATCGTCTCCGAAGCCACGCGCCGGCTCATCGGCAAACTGTTCGAGCTGAAAGACCTCGGGCCGCAAGACCTCAAGAGCATCGCCGGGCGGGTGCGCGCCTTCGCGGCGCTGCGACCGAGCTCGATCGAGAGCCGCTTCGAGGCGCTGCACGGCAGCGGCCTCACCGCGCTGGTCGGCCGCGAAGAAGAAGCGGAATTGCTGATGCGGCGCTGGGCGAAAGCGAAGAGCTGCGAAGGCCAGGTCGTCCTGCTGTCCGGTGAAGCCGGCATCGGCAAGTCGCGGCTCACCGCTGCGCTGTTGGAAGGCGTCGCCACCGAGCCGAATACGCGGCTGCGCTACTTTTGCTCACCGCAACATACCGATAGTGCGTTTTATCCGATCGTCGGCCAAATGGAGCGGGCCGCCGGCTTCGCCCACGACGATACGCCACGACAAAAACTCGACAAGCTCGACGCGCTGCTCGCGCAAACGGCGACGCCGGCGCAAGACGCCGCGCTCTTCGCCGACCTGTTGTCTTTGCCGAACGACGGACGTTATCCCGCACTCGAACTTGCCCCGCAGCAGCGTCGGCAAAAAACAATGGAAGCGCTCAGTTTGCAAATGGAGGCACTGACACGCAAAAGACCGGTGCTCATGATCTTCGAGGATGCGCATTGGACCGACCCCACCAGCTTGGAAGCGTTCGGTCGAGCAGTGGACCGGATTCGGACCCTTCGCGTGTTGTTGATCGTGACGTGCCGGCCGGAATTCGAACCGCCTTGGATTGGACGGCCGCATGTGACCGCGCTGACCATCAATCGGTGGGCAGAGCGCGACATCGACGCGATGATCGACGGCGTGGTCGGCAACAAGCATCTGCCGGCAAGCATCCGGCAAGACATCATCGAGCGCAGCGACGGCATTCCATTGTTCGTGGAAGAGATGACCAAAGCGGTATTGGAAGCAGCCAACCAGAGAACCGCAGAACGCGTGATTGCAGTTATACCATCGCCGTCGGTTGCAGTTCCGGCGAGCCTGCACGCCTCGCTGATGGCACGCCTCGACCGGCTCGGCCCAGCCAAGGAGTTGGCGCAGATCGGGGCGGCAATCGGCCGGGAGTTCTCGCACGGCCTAATGGCTACGGTGGCAGGCAAACCGGAGGCGGAACTCCAGCCGGCGCTCGACCGCCTAGTTGCCGCTGGCCTGTTGTTCCGACAGGGAGCGCCGCCACATGCGACCTACCTGTTCAAACACGCGCTGGTGCAGGACGCTGCCTATGGCACGTTGTTGCGCGGCCCTCGTAGGGAACTGCACGCGCGGATCGCAGCTGCCACCGAAACAAGGATGCCGGAGCTCGTTGAGCGCGAGCCGGAGTTGCTAGCCTATCACTATGCGGAGGCCGGGCAGCCGGAAACGGCGGCTGGCTATTGGCTTGCCGCCGGCCGGCTCGCCGCCCGGCGTTCGGCGAACAGCGAAGCGGTTGCCCATCTGAGGCGCGGGATCGCCGCGGTGCGCGGGCTGCCAGAGACCGTGGAACGTAACCGCCAGGAGCTGGCATTGTTGCTGGCGCTTGGCCCGGCGCTGCTATCAAGCCGCGGGTTCGGCGACGCCGATGCGTCGACCGGCTATGAGCGCGCCGCCGAACTGGCTCGGCGGCTCGGCGACGATCGCGACCGGTTTGCCGCAACCTGGGGGCTGTGGATCACGATCGAATCCCGGGCGAAGAGCGCGAGCGACCACATACGCCTACGGCTCCAGTATTTGGGCGAAATGATCGAGGCCGCCGAGCGGACCGGCGACGCCGAGCTGCTGCTGCAAGCCCATCATTCCTCTTGGTCGACACGCATCTGGAATGGAGAATTCGCCAGCGCCATCGAACACGTGCGCGCCGGGCTTGCGCTCTACGACCCGGAAAGGCATCGCCACCATGCGCTGATGTACGGCGGTCACGATCCGGGGGTTTGCGGCAAGGGACAGGGTGCAGTCGCGCTGTGGGCACTGGGCTGGCCCGATCAGGCCGTGCAGAGCGTGCGCGAAAGCATCGCGTTGGGTGAGGCCTTGGATCATTTGCCGAGCCTCGTTCACTCGCTGTGGTTCGCGGCCAGCGTCTATTTTCTGCGGCGGCAAGCGGCTGACGTACTCGCGTTCAGTGCGCGGCTGCTGGCGCTAAGCAGCGAACATGGCCTGAAATTGTACGAGGCGATCGGCGGCGTCTATCATGGGTGGGCGCTCATTCAACAGCTTGAAGCGCAAGCCGGTCTGGCCGAACTGCGCACGGCTGTCGCCACCTATGCCACCACTGCGCATGTGAACTTGGACCTATACCGCGCCATCTTGGCCGAAGCCGAACTGCGGGCCGGCAATCTTGAGGAGGGCGCGGCGGTGCTGATCCAGGGTGAACGAAGTACCGACGAGTGGTGGCGGGCGGGGTATCTCCGCGTGCAAGGCGACTTGCTGCTGTGCGGCCCAAACGACGACCGAGCGGCAGCTGAGCGGGCGTATCGCCAAGCAATCAGCGTTGCGGCGGGGCAGCAGGCCAAGTCCCTTGAACTGCGCGCAGCGACAAGCCTGGCGATGCTCTTGGGCGAACAGCGGAGGCGCAGCGAGGGTTATGCCGTGCTGGCTCCAGTCTACAACTGGTTCACCGAAGGCTTCGACACGCTCGATCTGAAAGAGGCCAAGACCTTGCTCAACGAGCTGCACGCCTGACCGGCGCCTCCAAAATCGCCGCGGCTTTTTTTGCAGCGCACTCGGTCGTTCCTGGCCCTTCGCGACTTCCAGACCCAAGCCTCGAATGGTCGCTCTTAGGCAAGAGCAGACAAAGGTCAGAACTGTCCCTGAATGGCTCGGTCGCGACTGGATCCATATCGGACACGCACACAGGACAGGCAGTTCCACGACTTATTCAGAATATTTGGCGAATGCTTTTTGGGGTGGAGCTGTATCGCCGAATTGCCACCGCAGTCATTCACATTCCTGGGCGACACGATCGAGCGCTTGCGCAAACCCTTTGGTGGAAAATGTGTCCTTCGTATGCGCGTCCAGGGCGGAGACACCCTCGACGATTGCCGTGTTTTGACTCTGCCGCATGAGATTCACCAACGGCGCTTCGTCGGCGGGGCTTTCGAGCCAGGCGTCAGCCCCAGACGTATAGAGTTCGACGACCATCGAACCTATCGTCACAGTCGCCGGTGCCATCTTGCTAAACTGATATCCCATTATCAGTGAGAACTCATCCTTTGTGTTGTCCGCCGGACGCGTTGAAATGAGCAAGTACACTGCGCCGCGTGACGGCATGGGAGGCGTCGCTTGCGAGGAAATGGGTGAGGTTGCCGCAAAGCAGGACTTCTTTCCATTGGTGACTGAACTAAACGCACTCCAGTAGCCGTACTGGCCCAACAGTGTTGCGTTGGCGAAAGACGATCTCTCGGGAGGCGAGGGGATGGTCTGCGGCGGACTGGTCGTTGGCGGAGTGATCGTCGCCGCGGGCGGTGGATTATTGGTAGCTGGAAGCTTAGGAGTGACAGGTGGGCTGCTTGGGGTGTGCAACTGACGGATTAAGATAACGAACGCAAGTACAATGGCCCCAACGGCGGCGCCACCGATCAAAAGCGTGCGCCGCGACGGCGAGCGGTGAATCCGGGTTTCCGCATTGTTCCGAAGCGCTTCTTTCCGCCCCCGTCGCTCCGCTTCAGCCTTGGCAGGCGGCCCGACTTGCGCGTCCTGAACTTCTCGTTCCACCTCAACAGGCTGAATTCTTTTCGCCTCTTCGCTGGGCCGTACAACGTCCAGGTGTGCGTCTTCGGCGTATTTCAGCGCGCGCTGAAGCGCATTGATAAGACCTTGAGCATCTGATCGGAACCGCTCGTGAGTAAGGCGGACAGCATTGCGTGTCGCCAGAGACTTCATGCCATCTGGCAGTTGTTCGGCGCGGGGCATTTGCGCTTGACCAACAAGAACTGGAATCACTCGTTTGCCTAACTGGAGCGCCGACTCGATCTCGATGCGAACAAAATCACCGGGGTTATCTAACCGTCGGCTGCCCCTTTCGTCCTCAGCGCCGATCCAGTTCTTGCCAATGACCGAGATCAGGACATCGCACGCGGCGATTTGCTCTTTAAGGACGTGCTCGAAGTTGAGTCCGGGCTCGATATTGTCGACATCCATAAAAAGCTGATCGGGGGAGAACACCTGCTCAAGGCGTGCGAAAAGTGCTTGGGCAAATCCCGGATCATCGCCACGCCGATAATTAATAAAAATCTTGCCAGCCATATCTCCTCGGGGGCGTCCTGCTAGACCCTCCTAACCTATAGGAACGCGCCGCGACGCAATAGCTACCGCTCGACAGGTCAAACTAGTTAAAACACCGCTTTGAAAGATTTCTATCGGATAGCCCGACTGTCTCCGCCTTCGAGTCCATTGTTAAAGGTCTTGCTGCTGTGTCGGCTGTGTTGTCGCCGAGGCTATTTATGGCCCCTCGCGACCTTCCAGACCCAAGCCTCGAATGGTCGCTCTTGGGGCAAGAGCAGACAAAGGTCAGAACTGTCCCTGAATGGCTCGGTCGCGATTGACCCATCTCGGAAGTGGAGGGTGCATCGCGGCAGTCGAGAGAATTGGCGATTTTTGCAGCGGGGAAGAGCAGTCCCCGGACACGCGGCGGATCACGCCAATGGCATCTGCTTTGCCTGTTTTTAGTCAGGCGGTCTACCCCGCTGCGAATTTGTCGAATAAGCTCTTAGTTGCACGGACCAAGAAGCTAGGTCGGGGCACGATAAATTCGCGTGGGGGGCCCTCGATGCAGCAGATTGCGGACTGGCTCAAAAAACTCGGCATGTCCGAGTACACTCAACGCTTTGCCGAGAATGGGATCGATGTCGCGGCACTCCGCCATCTGACCGATCAAGATCTCAAGGACATCGGCGTCCTGCTTGGGCATCGGCGGAGAATGCTGCGGCCATCGGCGAGCTTGCCGGCGCGGCTCCGACACCACCAGGACCGACCACCACAACGGAGCCGAAGACCCGAGACACTGCCGAGCGCCGGCAAGTGACGGTGATGTTCTCGGACCTCGTCGGCTCGACGGCGCTCTCGGCCCGCATGGACCCGGAAGATTTGCGCGAGGTCATTTCGGCCTATCAGAACTGTGTCGCCGAGACGGTGCGCCGGTACGGCGGGTTCGTGGCGAAATACATGGGCGACGGCGTGTTGGTCTATTTCGGCTATCCGCAAGCCCATGAGGACGACGCCGCGCAGGCGGTGCGGGCGGGGCTGGAGCTGATTGGTGCTGTCAGTTCGCTCAAGCATGACGCTCCCCTGCAAACCCGTGTCGGCATCGCGACCGGGTTGGTCGTCGTCGGCGACCTGATCGGATCGGGGGAGGCACAAGAGCGTGGCATCGTCGGCGAGACGCCGAACCTTGCGGCGCGCCTGCAAGCCCTGGCCGAGCCGAACACGGTCGTCATCGCCAACGGCACACGAAGACTTCTCGGCAATCTCTTTGAACTGGATGACCTCGGAGCAAAGGACCTTAAGGGCATCGCCGGGCCGGTGCGGGCTTGGACGGCGCTGCGGGCTAGTTCGGCGGAAGGCCGCTTTGAGGCGATGCACAGTGCGGGCCTAACCGACGTCGTGGGACGCGAAGAAGAACTCGAACTGCTTCTGCGGCGCTGGGGGCGAGCAAAGAGCGGCGAAGGCCAAGTCGTACTGCTGTCGGGCGAGGCCGGGATCGGCAAGTCGCGCCTCACAGCGGCGCTGCTGGAACGCCTCATCAACGAGCCGCACGCGCGCTTGCGTTATTTTTGCTCTCCGCAGCACACGGACAGCGCGTTCTACCCGATCATCAGCCAGATGGAACGTGCCGCCGGACTTGCGCACGACGATACCGGGCAAGCCAAGCTCGACAAGCTCGATGCGCTATTGGCACAAACCTCGACCTCCAAACAGGATGCAGCGCTCTTTGCCGAGATGCTGTCGCTTCCAAATGATGGACGCTACCCGACGCTCGAACTAACCCCCCAGCAGCGCCGACAGCGAACGCTTGAAGCCCTGACCGCACAACTTGCCGGATTGGCAAGCCAGCAGCCAGTGCTGATGATCTTCGAGGACGCGCATTGGACCGACCCCACGAGCTTGGAAGCGTTCGGTCGGGCTGTGGATCGAATTAAGACCCTTCCGGCGCTGCTCATTGTGACGTTTCGCCCGGAGTTTAACGCGCCGTGGGTGGGCCAGCCGCATGTGACGACCCTGACGCTCAACCGGCTTAGGGAACGTGACGCGGCCAGCATCATCGAACGCCTAGTCGGGAACAAGGAACTTCCGGCTGACGTGATGGCGGAGATTGTGGAGCGCACCGACGGTATTCCCCTGTTCGTCGAGGAAATGACGAAGGCGGTGCTGGAGGCGGAGGGCGAGGGCGAAGCGCGGCGGACTGCTGCCGCCGTACCGTCTTCGGCTCTGGCGGTGCCTGCGAGCTTGCACGCCTCACTGATGGCGCGGCTCGACCGGCTCGGGCCGGCCAAGGAGGTAGCGCAAATCGGAGCGGCTATCGGGCGGGAGTTCTCGCATCCCCTGCTGGCTGCGGTGGTGCGCAAGCCGGAGGCGGACCTCAATTCGGCACTCGACCATCTCATCAAGTCTGGTTTGCTTTTCCGGCAGGGCGAGCCGCCTCACGCGAGCTACCTGTTCAAGCACGCACTCGTACAGGACGCGGCTTATGGCACGCTGCTGCGCGAGCCGCGACGCGCATTGCACGCCCGTATTGCCGAAGTCATTGAAAATCAATTCGCCGACATCGCCGAGCGTCAGCCCGAGCTGCTGGCCCATCACTTGAACGGTGCCGAACAGGTGGAACAGGCCGCCGATAAATGGCTCAAGGCGGGCCAGTTTGCCGCTGCCCACTCCGCCTATGCCGAGGCGGTCAGCCATTTCGATCGTGCCTTGTCGCTGCTGGGATCGCTGCCGGATGCGCAGCGTGATCGGCTTGAGATCGAGCTGCAGCTCGCCAAAGGCGTGTCTCTTATCAGCGCCAAAGGCTTCTCGTCGGCCGAAGCAGCAAAAGCTCACGCTCGGGCACAAGAGCTTTCCGAGAAGACAGGGGACATCGAATCTCTGTTCGTCGCGATATGGGGTGTGTGGAATTTCCGACGCACGTCGGATTTGAATGCGGCGCGCGAGCTTTCAGATAAGCTCCTGAGCCTGGTCGAAAAAAATAAAAACGACGGCCTGCGGCTCGAAGCTCATCATACGGGTTGGACGACGCATTTCTTCCGTGGCGAGCTCGCTCTGGCACAGGAGCATTGCGAGAAGGGCCGAACCCTTTACGACTTCGAACAGCACCGGACGCACGCACACATCTACGGCCACGACCCTGGAGTCTGCGCACGAACGGTAGGTGCCTGGAGCGACTGGCTGCTCGGCTACCCCGACACGGCACTTGCTCGCGTAAATAACGGATTGGCGCTTGCGGAACAGGTGAACCATCCCTTCAGCCTCGCTCTCGCGCGCGTGCATGCGTCGATATTGCACCAGTTCCGGCGTGACTCGGCTTCGGTGCTGCAGTGCGCTGAGAGCGCAGAGACCCTGGCGGCTGAGAAGCGCATTGCGTTGACGCTCGATCCACGAGTCTTACGCGGGTGGGCGTTGCTGGCACCGGATGGGATCGAAGCGGCGATCGCCTCTTTCCGCGCCGCTCTCTCCGACCCGGCGAGGCAAGGCACGATCCAGTATGCCCCCTACAGCTTTGCGCTGTTTTCCGAGGTGCTTTGTCTTACGGGAAACCACGACGGTGGAAGCGACGCCCTGAGGGACGCTGCTGTCATTGCGGAACAAAGCGGCGAGCGCTGGTGGGATGCGGAGATCTCCCGGCTGCGGGGATTGGTGGCGTTATCCGGCGGCGAGGTTTCGGAGAGCGAGGCATGGCTGCTGAAGTCTCTACAGACCGCTCAGCAACAACGAGCGAAATCGCTAGAGCTGCGCGCCGCAATGAGCCTCGCCCGCCTCTGGCGCGACCAGGGCGAGGTGCAGCAAGCGCGCGAACTGCTTGCTCCGGTTTACGGCTGGTTCACCGAAGGCTTCGATACGCTCGATCTGAAAGAGGCCAAGAAGCTGCTCGACGAGCTGCGAGCCTGACCAGCGCTTTCGAAACCGCTCCGACTTTGTTGCAGCGCATGAGTCCGAAACTGGCCCCTTTCTACCGTTCGCCGCAACGTAGCGATATGTCTGAAGTAGAGGGACAAGCCGACATGACCCGGACATCGTCGATTAGGCGTTGTTGACCCAACTCGTCACTTCGCCTCCGCCAGTTGACGCATCGCGAAAGATTAAATTCGGTCACCTCGTCGGTGATGGCGAGAAGGCCCGTCAAGAAAATCAAGCTGGCCAGGAAGCTACCCTTCAAACTCGCAACGGGTGAGTTAAACTCCGCGTACTGCCGATCCAGAGGCGCAGGCGACGGGGCCGCTATGCAGCAGGTTGCGGAATGGCTCAAAAAGCTCGGCATGTCCGAGTATGCTGAGCGCTTTGCTGAAAACGACGTCGATATCTCGGTCCTCCGTCATTTAACCGATCAGGACCTCAAAGAACTTGGCGTCTCACTCGGGCATCGACGGAAGCTGCTGGCGGCGATAGCCGAGCTTGCCGGTGCTGCCCCGAGATTGCCGCAGCCTGCGTTGACCGAGCTAAAGCCGGAAGATACTGCCGAGCGCCGCCAAGTCTCGGTGATGTTCTCGGACTTGGTCGGCTCGACGGCAATGTCCGCCCGCATGGACCCAGAGGATTTGCGGGAAGTCATCTCGGCTTATCAGAAAAGCGTCGCCGAGACCGTGCGCCGTTTCGGGGGCTTCGTGGCCAAATATATGGGCGACGGCGTTCTGATATGTTTCGGCTACCCGCAAGCGCATGAGGACGACGCCGAGCGAGCGGTGCGGGCCGGGCTGGAAATAGTCGCGGCAATCACCGCCTTGAAGTCGAGCGTTCCCCTGCAAACACGCATCGGTGTTGCAACAGGGCTGGTTGTCGTGGGCGACCTCGTCGGATCGGGCGAGGCGCAGGAGCGCGGCATCGTCGGAGAAACCCCGAACCTTGCTGCGCGATTGCAGGGGATAGCCGAGCCGAACACGGTAGTCATCGCCGAGGGCACGCGACGGTTACTCGGCAATCTCTTTGAGTTGCAGGACCTTGGGGCAAAGGACCTCAAGGGTATCACTAGGCAGTTGCGGGTCTGGGCGGCGCTGCGTGCGAGTTCGGCGGAAGGCCGTTTCGAGGCCCTGCACGCGAGCGGTCTGACCGACCTCGTCGGCCGCGAGGAAGAAACCGAACTACTGCTGCGGCGCTGGGCGAGAGCCAAAACCGGCGAGGGTCAGGCGGTGCTTCTTTCCGGCGAGGCCGGTATCGGCAAATCTCGCCTCACCGCCGCGCTGCTTGAGCGCCTCGCCGCCGAGCCGCACACACGCTTGCGTTATTTCTGCTCGCCGCAGCATACCGACAGCGCGTTTTATCCGATCATCGGCCAGATGGAACGCGCCGCCAGCCTGGCGCACGATGACACGGCGAAAGCAAGGCTCGACAAGCTCGATTCGCTGCTCGCGCAAACCTCGACGGGAGCCGAGGCTGCAGCGCTCTTTGCCGAACTACTGTCGTTGCCGAACGACGGCCGTTGGCCCGCAACCGAAATGCCGCCGCAGCAGCGCCGACAGAAAACCATGGAAGCGCTCGGATCGCAGATGGAAGCGCTAGCCCGGCAAAATCCGGTGCTGATGATCTTCGAGGATGCGCATTGGACCGACCCGACCAGCCTGGAAATGTTTGGCCGGGCGGTGGACCGGATCGCCAATCTTCGCGTGCTGCTGCTGGTGACGTTCCGCCCGGAATTCGCACCACCGTGGATCGGACGGCCGCATGTGACCGCCCTTACCCTCAACCGCCTGACGCAGCGCGACATCGACGCGATGATCGATCGCGTCGTCGGCAACAAACAACTGCCGGCCAATATCCGGCAAGACATCATCGACCGCACCGACGGTATTCCGCTGTTCGTTGAGGAAATGACCAAAGCGGTGCTGGAGGCCGGCAGCGAACGCGGCGCAGAGCGTACGGCAGCGGCGGCTCCGTCCCCGGCGCTGGCGGTCCCCGCGAGCCTGCACGCGTCACTGATGGCGCGGCTCGACCGGCTCGGCACGGCCAAGGACGTGGCGCAGATCGGCGCGGCGATCGGGCGGGAGTTTTCGCATGCGCTGCTCGCTGCAGTGGTGCGCAAGCCGGACGCGGAGCTCACTTCGGCACTCGACCGCATCATTGAAGCTGGTCTGCTCTTCCGGCAGGGCGTGCCGCCGCATGCGAACTACCTGTTCAAGCATGCGCTCGTCCAGGACGCGGCCTATGGCACGTTGCTGCGCGAGCCGCGACGCGCGCTTCACACCGGTATCGCCGAAACCCTGGAGAGCCAATTTGCCGAGATTGCCGAGAGCCAGCCTGAGTTGTTAGCGCGTCATTGTACCGAAGCGGGGCTGATTGAGAAAGCGGCCGGCCTGTGGGGCAAAGCGGGACAGCGCTCGATGGCGCGATACGCGCTTGTTGAAGGCGCGGAGCAGCTCAAACGGGCGCTTGACCAAATCGCGACTTTGCCGGCCACGCCGGCTTTGCGTCGCGAAGAGATCAAACTTCGAGTCGCTTTCGCGAACGCTCTAGCGCTCACTGGCGACTTTGTGGCTGGCAAAGAGCACTATGACCGGGCGCTCGCGATTTACGATCCTGCAGAACACCGTCCGATTGCGACACGTTCTGGCCGAGATGTCGGGGTGACCCTCTTGTCGTTTCGTTCGGCGTGTCTGTGGTTACTTGGTTATCCCGCAGCTTCGCGCAATGACAGCGGGCACGCAGTCAAGAATGCGCGCGAAACCGGCCAGGCTACCACATTGATGTATGCGCTGTATTTCGCAGGTGAAAGCCACATAAGCTGCGGAAATTACGCGGCTGCAAATGCGCAGGTCGACGAGCTTATCGCGTTGGCAGACGAAAGAGGGGCACCGTATTGGAAAGCAGTTGGAACGGCAATGCGGGGTTGGCTTTTCGCAGTGACCGGAAAAGCATCGGATGCAGTTTGGGCGATCACCTCGGGGATCACCTCACTTCGGTCAACTGGAGCAACTCTTTATGAACCGCGGCATCTATCGTTTTTGGCCATGGCTTATGCGGAACTTGCGCAGCTTGACGATGCCCGGCGTTGCATTGACGACGCGATAGAGAAAGTAGAAAGGTCGAAGGAAAAATGGGGCGAGGCCGAGGTGCATCGCATTGCCGGGGAAATCGCACTCAAGTCGCTCGCGCCGGATGCGGAAAGAGCAGAAAAGCATTTTGATCGCGCACTCGCTGTCGCGCGTCAGCAGCAAGCAAAATCCTGGGAGCTGCGCGCAGCGATGAGCATGGCGCGGCTCTGGCGCGGTCAAGGCAAGCGGGATGAAGCCCGCGATCTGCTCGCTCCGGTCTATAACTGGTTCACCGAAGGCTTCGACACGCTCGATCTAAAGGAGGCCAAGGCTCTGCTCAATGAGCTGCGCGCCTGACAACGCATTTCGAAGCGGCCTTTTAGACAGCCCAATTTGTGGTAGCGGTTTGCGTCAAGCCCTTATCCGCGCAAGGCGGCTGTCGAGATAAGACGTCAGATGGGCGCTGAGGTCGCGGGCATCGTCGCCAGCACCATCGATCAGGGCGGATTTTCGACGGCGCATGAACTGAGTCCCCATCAGATACATCCCTGGCGATAAAACGACTCCGCCGTCATGCCGAAGCCTGCCCTTTCGGTCGAGAACAGGCACTTCAAGCCAAGAGTAGTCGGGTCGGTAGCCGGTGGCCCAGATGATTGCTTTGACCTCGCCGATTGTCAGGTTCATCCCGAGTGGCGGCGCCGGCTCAGCACGGGTTGGCGGCAGGCGATGTGGCGGGCCGGCTGCGTCATCGAAGCCGTTCTTCTGCGCCCACTCGTCGATTCGGTCTAGCAACCTTCCCATTTTGAGATCGGAAAGCGTGCACATGTTGCGTAGTGATCCGGAAAACTGCGCCTTACCATCTTCGCTGATACCACCGAGGCGGCCAACAAGCTTCACGCCTATTTCGGTGAGGGCGTTGATATCGAGGGTCGATCGATCGGGCGTGCCGGCAAGTTGCAGCGAAGGAACCCGTCGTGCCCTGGCAATATCGTCCATCTCGTCATAGCGCTCGTCGAGCAGACCAGCGGCATCCATCCACCACTCCAAGTCTTTGCCACGGTAAACGCGTGGCGCTCGAATGTGCTCACCCACCGACAAAGTGACCGGGCGGCCCGAGCGGTGTATTTCATAGGCGATCTGAGTACCGCTCGAGGATGCACCCACGACCAAGACGCCACCGTCGGCGAACTGGTCCGGATTACGGTATTCCTGGGCGGTCAGTTGCATAATCGACCGCGGCACCCTGTTGGCAGAGGTGGGAACGTCAGCGATGTTGCATGCCCCGGAAGCGACTACGACCGCCCGGCACAGCCAGTCGTCCCGATCGGTCGCACCAGGTATCCAGACTCCGTGCTGCGCACCGATGCAACCGTCGTGTGGGTTCGCACCGGGGCTGAGATCGCCTTCGCGTAACTCGCGATGAATTCGATGACCTCGGCCAACGTTCTGTAGCCGTCAGGATCGTCGCCATTGTAGCTAAAGCCAGGCAGTCGGCTCTGCCAATTAGGCGTCAGCAGTCGCAGCGAATCCCAGCGTTCGGTGCGCCACGTATGCGCAACCTCACCGCGTTCCAACACCACATGATCGATCGAACGGTCGGAGAGGCAACGGCTCATGGCCAGACCAGCGTGCCCGGCACCGATGACGACTGTGGTGACAGTGCGAATGGCTGTCGTTCTCAGTCTAGTGCGGCAACGGCCGGCGGCGGCTCAATCCACTACCACCGTGACATTCGTTGGGTTGGTCACGATGTCATAGACTGCCGATCGCTTCTGTGATTGCGCAACCAGCGCTTCGATGTCTTCGCGTTTTGCATCGGCGTCGATCTTGTAGGTCACCTTGACGCCGCTGAAGCCATTACGGACCTCGTCGTCTATGCCGAGAATGCCTTGGATGTCCATGTCCCCTTCTATGGTCGCCGTGACCGAGCGCAGTTGAATGTTGCGGTGTTGGGCAACCGCGGCGATACCTGCGGTCAGACAACTCGCCAACCCAACTAAGACGTAGTCGACTGGCGTGGCACCTTTGTCCTCGGAGGCAAAAATTTCCGGGTGGTCGGCATCGAAGGTAAACGTCTTCTTGTGATGCTGTTCTTGCCCTAAGCCGTAAAAACCTTCGACTGTAGAGTGACTGTGGGTGCCATTCTTCCATTCGCAGGCGGCGCGCCATTTAAACTGCGCAGCAGCAGGAGCTTTAGTAAGGGCTTCGCGGGCGGCGATCAAAGCGGCGACGTTCACGCCGTTATTAACAGTGCTACTAGCCTCGGCCATGGGTACCCTCCATACACTTCGTCGGATGAGTGGATGTTTTTTTGATCCTCTCGCGCTAGTAGCATCGAGGGAGCATCCAAATCAGTCAACCTATATTCTCAAGAAAAACTTGCTCTCCAAGGCCCGAGCGGTGACCAACTGCACCGGTCATGTCGCGTGTTGGCCCTTCGCGACCTTCCAGACCCAAGCCTCGAATGGTCACTCTTGGGCAAGAGCAGACAAAGGTCAGAACTGTCCCTGAATGGCTCGGTCGCGATTGACTCGAAGCGGTCCTTTAAGCGCAGCTTGCTCGTTTCGGTCTGTCCGTCGCGCGTAGGAAACGGGTGGGCGCGCGGAACATTTGTCGCTATTTCGGGATTACTCCTGGAGGATGACATGACATTAGCCGCAACACTCGCCAAATCGCGGCCAGCCACACATCCGATCCTTGTGCTTCTGGCAACGTCGCTGGGCGTGCTGATCGCACAGATCGATACCTCCGTCGTCAGCCTCGCCGTGAAAAGCATTGGAGCCGATCTCGGCTCCGGCGTGAGCGAGATGCAATGGGTCATCGACGTCTACAATCTGATTTACGCGACCTTGCTGCTCACCGGCGGCACGCTCGGCGACCTATACGGCCGCCGTCGTCTCTTCGTCTGTGGCATTGCGCTCTTTATGCTTGGCACGATTGTCTGCGCGCTTGCCCCTAACGGCGCCACTTTAATTGCCGGCCGAGCGATCAGCGGTCTTGGCGCGGCACTCGAACTGCCGATGTCGCTCGTGCTCCTCACGCTTGCCTACCCGGAAGAAAAATCGCGCGCGCATGCGCTCGGAATCTGGGCGAGTTGCAACGGGCTCGCTTTCATCATCGGCCCGACACTTGGGGGCTTTCTCGTCGACAGCGTCGGCTGGCGCAGCATCTTCTATCTAATCCTGCCGGCGTGCGCCGCCGCGCTGATCTTGGCCTATGCCGCTGTCAACGAAAGTTCCTCGCCTCGCGGCCGCAAGCTCGATCTCACAGGCCAGGCGCTTGCGATCGTGGCGATTGGTGGGCTCGCTTTCGCGGCGATCGAGGGATCGCATTGGGGATGGACCTCGCTGCCGATCCTAACCATCGCCGCGCTGGCGTTGGCCGCCGGTGCCATATTTCTTCTGGTAGAGGCGCGGCTGGAAGGCGCAATGGTTCCACTCGATCTATTCCGCAACCGGGTGTTTTCGTCCGCTCTGTCGATCGCCGGGTTGATGACGTTCGGCATGTATGCGCTGCTGTTCTTGGTACCACTGTATTTGCAGACCGTGCGCGGCGAGAGCCCATTCCTGGCCGGGCTTCAAATGCTGCCGATGTCGATCAGTTTTGTGCTGGTGTCGCAACTGACAGGGCACATGACCAACGCGATCGGCCCGCGTCTCATCATGACTGGCGGTATGGTGTGCATGGGCCTTGGCGCGATTCTGCTGGCATTCGTCGGCGAAAACACCAGTACCTGGCTGATCGGCGCCGCACTTCTGATCGTCGGCGTCGGCCTCGGCCTCAATACCAGCCCGGTCAACGGGGTTGCGATTGCTAACGTTCCGCAATCGCGTTCAGGTAGCGCATCCGGCCTACTCAATACGGCGCGCATGATCGGAGCGACGTTTGGAGTCGCGATCCTCGGTGGGCTGTTCGCGGCATTTGCCGGTCAGGATGCCGCGGCTGGCGATGGCTTCTTGTCGGGACTGCGTGCTGCGATGCTATTCGGCGGTGGCGCCGAGCTCGTCGGCGCCGCGGTGGCCTTTGCCTTCATTCGGCGCAATTCGCTGCAAGCGAAAAAGCCCAGAGGCGACTGAGTTGCGCACGTCTGTTGGTGGCTCTTAGCGGACAGGCAGAGGTTGACAACCAATGTCCGCTAGTCGGGGCGAAGAGGACATCATTAGTTGATCGGTCTCACGTCCGCGCTGGCCCGACCTGGCGTTGTGGGTGACTTTGTGGGTATGACGCCGCTGATGGTGAAAACCTGAGTCAAATCAAGCGGGGGGGCGGACGACCGTTCCACTTTTCACACGAGAGCAGAAATTCGAACTCCTTTGCGTGATATCGGCTAAGGGCCATCAGCGTTCTTCGTCGCGGCAGCGCTACGTCTGGTTTGCCTCCGAAGCGCAGCTGTTCCCGACCCAACAATCGCTCCGGGTTATGTACCACGCTTACATCGGAGGGCGGCATTGGCAGAGGAGGGGGCATCATCCCTTTATCGGCTGCCCGTTCGCGGCAAGCAACCTGCGCAATTCACGAATAGCGGGAAATACTTCCTGGTTCCAATCGGCGCCTTGACCGTCGTAAGCACGCTGCTCCATCTCGACGATCTCGCAATCCTCCTTGAAGACCCGATTAGTGAACCAAGACAGCATCGGCCATGCCAAGTCGAGCACGCCCGGGATTTTTGCCTTTGCGTCGCCTCAAGCCGACTCTATCCTGTAAATGGGAGACACGCATGACCGCCAAGGTCGTGAACTATGACGGCGGCATTACTGCATATCCGCAGCAACTCGTCCGTCCACAAAGCGTTGAGGATCTGCAGACGATCTTGCGGGATACGCGGCGTTATCCGGGCCCGGTCCGCGCCATGGGCAGCTACCATTCGCTGACGCCCTGCGCGTCCTCGGATGGTACGATCATCGACATGTCGGGCCTGAAGCAAATTCTCGCAATCGACCCGAAGAACATGACCTTCACCGCGCAGGCCGGGTTGCAATGGATCGACGCCGCTGCCGCCCTGCGCGAGTACAATCTCCAACTTATGACGAATGTCGAGATCGGCAACATGACACTGGGCTCGGCGGCCTGTTGCCACACCAAGGACGCTCTCGACGGCATCGAGTTCGGCCAAGTCAGCTCGTACCTTAGTAAGCTAAAGTGGGTGACGCCATCGGGCGCGCTCGTGGAGGCCTCGGAAGAGAATGATCCGGCGACGCTGCGCATGATGCGCTCGAGCTACGGCCTCGCTGGCGTGATCTACGAGGTGACGTTTCGCGTAAAGCCGCTCGAAGCAATTCGGTTGACCTATCTGCCACGCCCCGTGTCGGCGCTCACCGAAAAGGAAGTCAACAATGTCATCGCATACTCAGAGGGTCTGATATGCTGGACCGTCGGCCGTACCGCGGTGTTTCAAACGAGAACGCGCGCCGAAAGGCCGAGCCCGTTGGGCCCGGCATTCGCCGCGATCCGCCACCGGATCTGGAGTCATTCGGTGTCGCATGTGGGCCGGTCGATCGATAGTTACGTGCCCACCGCGGCGCTCAGAAATGTTGGCCACCAGATTTCGTTCGGCGGGTGCCTCGCGATCTACTGGGCGCTTCATCTCGTCGGCGGCTGTGCCATCGCGAACCCGGACAAGATCATCGACTACCGAAGCACGCCGGCCTCCAGCAAATACGTATTCACTTTCTGGGCATTCCCGAGTGCGGAATGGCTTGGGGCGCTGCGCGATTATCTAGAATTCGCTGCGCGGCATTTCAACAAATACGGGTTCCGCTGCAACATGCCGCTCGGCTCCTACCACATCCGCAAGGACACGAGCGGTCTCCTCAGTTACGCGCGTGACTGCGATGTTTTTTCCATCGATCCCATCCACGCCGTCAGCGACAAGCCGGCGTGGGATCGGTTTCTGCGCGAATTCAACGAATTTTCCTACAAGCGGAACGGCATTCCGCTCATCAACCAGAGCCCGTTTGTGGAGAAGAAGCACGTCAGCGCGGCTTACGGCGACGCGTGGCGCGAGTTCTCGGCTTGGGTAAAAGCCGCCGATCCGGCGAGGCGCATGCTTAATCCATTTTTCGCCGAGCTCTTGGCGTAGCAGGTCATTCGCCGGTTATGGCCGCGCCATCAGCTCGGCGCGTATCGTTTGCGAGTAGGCCCACGTGAGCGCGACCGCAAATACTGCTTCGTAGAGCGCGAACCAGAGAAACCCTCGGCCGAGGCAAAGGTAAAGCAACGCGGTAGCGAAGCGTCCCGCGATGCCGACGACGTTCGGCCAGCGCGTGTAGACGGGGTCCGACCATCCGGCCGCATAGAGCGTTGTGAGGAGAAGGAGCATCAAGCCCCAGACGCGCACGAGTCCCGCGTCCGTTGGCGGCAGTGCGACGAAATGGGAAATCCATAGCGGCGCCACAATCATCACAATACCGGGCGCAAGTTGCAAAAGAAGATTGGCCCCTAGGGTGCCGCGATAGATCGCGCGCCGGCGTGCAGCCTCCGCGCGGGCGAATTCGAGCCTGAACCCGCCGCCTACCGATCCGAGCTGCCGCCGCCGCAACCGGAGCGCCCGGTCCCAGACCGCACCAATGAGAGCCGGGACCCAGGCGGACGCCGGACATTGCGACCAGCTTTCGGCCATAAACAAGATTTCTGGCCCGGCATCGCGTTGTTGTGCGGCGCTGAGATCAAGCACCACGAGTGTCCTCGGCCGGATGGCATCGGCTCCGCCGGGCGATTTCGGGACGGCTTCGCGCAGCACGCTCGCTGGCGCCTTCAGGCAGCGCGCCACGACCTGCTCGCGCGTTAGCGGATCACCGGCAGCCAAAAGGTCGCGCATGGCGGCAAAGCCGCGGACGAGATTGTGGACCGCGATCCCGGTCGCGTGCACACCGCCCCGGTCGTCATGGACTTTTGCGGCGAGCAGCCGCTGGGCGCGGGTAATCTGCCCGGTAATTCGCCAAAGGATCGCAGCAAGCGGGTTCATGCTGCGCGCGGCCTTGTCGAGCAGAACCGCCGCCGCCCAGGTTTCCGCAGTGGCGCGATAATCTTTCGCGAACAATCGGCCGACCGCTTCCTGAACGGCGTGTTCGAGGATAAGCGCCTCTTCGTATCGGCATACCGCTTTGGCCAATGCCGCGATGTTGTCGTCGTCGAAGCCGGCGCTTGCGGCTGCGTCTAGTTCCACCTGCAGCGCGGCTTGCGCTCCCGCGCGTTCGGCGTCGTCGCGCGGCGCGACCGAGGGAAGCGGCACCCGATCGACTGCCAGAACGCGGCGCACCTTGCGGGTCAGAATGCGGTTGAGCAAAGGCCCGTGCCCGGTGAAATTCCGATCGAGCCACTCGTCGTGCGCCAGGGCGCGGATTTGCGCTGGATCGTCGACGCGGATGAGATCGGCGAGGAAGGGAATGCGCAGCACACGGCCCATGCTTTAATTGCCCGCCTTGTCCCACGGAAAGAAGACGTTACGTTGCTCGGCAAAATGCGGCCGCAGGTCTGGGCAATGCCGCTCGATGACGGATCGCAGATTGTTGTCCTTGACCCATTGAAAGCCTGGCGGGGTGTAGACTTCAGGTGTGAAATCGGTCGCGAAGAAGCGGTCGCTTTTTAGCCGCCGCGACGCCATGAGGATGAAGACGCGAAACGCCGTGTCGGAAAAGCCGAAGCCAGGTGGGCATTTTTCGGCAAGCGTGCCTACGAGAAGGTCGACTTTTTCGACTTCGCCATAGACCTCTTTCAGCTCGTGCTGCCATGCGGGATTGTCGGTCAACTCTGCGAACGTCTTCGGTACGCGCATGCCGAAATGCCGGCGCAAGGCGCAGTAACGCGGCACCCCGCGCTCCCGGTCGCGCAAAATATCGACGGCGCCGAGGTCGATGAAAATTCCTTCCGCCGGAGGAATGTTCTTCTTGTTCAGTCGGCGCAATGCGGAGGGGAAATTGTGCAACACCAATGCGCCTACATGACTGGTGGCAAGCGAGTAGACCACGTCATCGAATGGCACGCGATTGTAAAGTTTGTGAACGCCGGCCGCCGCCACGCTACCGAGATCGCGGGCAATCAGCTCGCTATCATCACCGCGCCGGCGGAAAGAGAAATGATCCGGCAGCAGCGAGTGCATGCGGTAGAGCGCGCAGAATTCCTCGGTCATCGCGTAGGGGGCCGTGTGGTGCTCGGTGTGCGAGCCGGGAATGCCAGAAAAGATTTCGTCCCGCCCGACGTGGCCGAGGCCGCGATTGTAGTGCTCCCCCAAAAGGCCCCACCAATTGCCGCGCATGGCGAAACGCCCCTCGGGCGAATTCATCAGCGCCGGCGTCCATTCCGTGGTGTGGATTTTTGCGATCAAAGCCGCGTTGACGATGCGCGCCTTCTGGAACAGCCACTCGCCCTTCGCGGTCGGATAATCGATGCGCAGCCGATCGATGATCGCGTTGTGCTCGCGCGCGAACAACGTGTGCATGACCGACAGGCCCACCCACCAATTGCCGTTCATCCCCGAGAGCTCGATTTCGCCATGGCGGATGTGCCCTTCGAGCGGCAGATGGCCGTCGGCTTGCAGGTGCAGCTTGCCGTCGCCGCGCAGTTCGCCGGTCGCCGGGTTGCTGCGCACCGCTAACTGCCGCTCTCGCGACGAGCCGTAGAGTTGGCTCGCATCCCACCAATGAGTTTCAGTGTTCCGATAGGTGGCCGGCCGGCCTGCGTCCGCGCCCGAGACCGATGCGTCAGCTTTCGAGCGCAGCACGGTCATCTCGCTCCCAGGCCAGTCGTCTCCTTCGGGAAGCGGAAACTTGTGCGGCGGGACGCTCGCATCGTTCGGCCCGTGGCTGAACCAATCGTGCACCACGAACTGAAGCCAGCCAGCCACAAGCACGTTCAGGTGGGGCACCGGGATGAATTGCCGGCGCGCCAGGAGCTTACGGCTGATCAGGCGGGGATTGGGGTCGTAGAGTTGGGGCGCCTTCTCGCCGAATGTCGCCTCGATCGGAACGTTGCGGCCGAAGCGTGCACCGGCCATGCCCATCCATGGGCAGCCGAGATCGTTATAGCTGCCATCCGGCTCACGCTGGTCGCGCGCATTGTTGCTCCGTTCCGGTTTGAGAAGTGAAGGCTCCCGCTCCGTGTCGTACAGGTTGCGCTGGCGCATGATCGCGCGATTGCCCAGCAGCATCGGAATCGCAACAATGAATGGCCAATCGTACCAGACCCGAATCCGGTTCGCGGCTAGCGCGAACCATCCCAGCGCGCGCTCGTACAACGGAAGGGTCATAGCTTTCCGGTGCGCAATTTTGCGACCATTCAAGACCTTATGAGCCATGAGAGCCAAACGCCCGTTGTTAGCGTACCGCAATTTGCGTCCGATGCTCAACTGTGCGCCTGGATTGTCGGCATCGCAGCGCCTTCCGAGAACACCCAAGTCGACTACGATCCTGCTCGGCCGGACCCCGCAGCAGCAGCTGCTGCGGGAACTGAAAAAAACATCACGCCGGCGGGCGGTGATCCCGTGATGCCGCCGGTGGCCCAAGTCCTTGCGCACGAGTAGTTGAACCTCCCGCAATGAGATGCTCTTCTGCATGTCTCCTATTGGTCAGAAGGAGACATCGCGTGCTGTCCGCGCCATGTCTGCTGTGCCTCCTGAAAGCGGACATTCTTGGCGCGGGTCAGCTTGTCCGCTAGGGGCCAATCGCGGACATCGGCGTCTGTCTGCGCCTCAATTTGCGGGGTTGGTAGAGAGTACGTTGTAAGTGGCCAAAGGGCGTCGAATAGGCGGTGCGCGCCGGTTTAATAGTAACGTCGGATGATCGGGCAGATCTCCAGGTCGGAATCAAACTCGCAAATCTCGCCGACGGCGTGAAGCTGCTTCAATGCAAGTGCGAAGGTCATGCAATTGTGGCATTGATTCATGCTCCGTGGAAAGCGTCGGGGATGATCGCCGTGCTGTGATTATCCCGCCAATCTTGCAGGAGTTTGTAATGACGGCTCAAGGAGGAGGCGTCTCCGGCCGGCCTCCTCCTAACAGGAGACAGCAGCAGGCGACATAAAGCCCGGCTGTCGGATCTGCGGCAAACCAATCATGAGCGAGCAAGCGACGTTCATCGAAAAATACGACTTGTGGAGCGGCGAGCAACGGCGGCTTGCTGCCGAGATCGTACGACGGGTCGAGGTCGAAAAACTACGCTTTGTCCGCCTCGCCTGGAGCGACACTCATGGCTACTCGCGGGCCAAGACGCTGACCGCGCCTTCGTTCGTCTCGGCCCTCACCGCCGGCTACAACATCGGCGTCGCCACGACGACACTCGATTCCGCGGGCGCCCGCGTGTTCGCGTCTTTCACGCGTGGTGGCGGCATGGGGCTCGATGAAATGACCGGGTCACCAAATCTCACCATCGTTGCGGACCCAATAACGTTCCGCGTGCTACCGTGGGCGCCCAGCGTTGGCTGGATTCTTGGCGACGAATATTTCAATGACGGCACGCCGTTTCACTTCTCGCCGCGGCAGCTCCTGCGCAAGGCACTCCAACGGCTTCTCGAACGCGGCTTTCTCAGCATTATCGGCCCGGAGATCGAGTGGTACTTGTTGCGAGTTGCCGAAGATCATCTTTGCGAAGATAACATCGGAGCGCCCGGCATCCGCGGCCGACCGATTGCGACCTATCCGGTCGAGCCCGGGTATCACTATCACTCTGAATCGAACATGGACCTGATGCAGCCCGTGTTCGACGCACTCGGCGAAAGCTTTGATACGCTTGGGCTCGGGCTGCGTTCGATCGAGAATGAATGGGGACCGGGCCAAGTCGAATGCACGTTTGCGCCGCGCGCCGCGCTTGCGGCCGCCGACAACGTGCTGCTGTTCCGGACTGCAACGCGGCAAATCTGCCGGCGCCTCGGCTATTTTGCCACCTTCATGGCGCGCCCCGCGCTCAAGGGCTTTTGTTCGAGCGGCTGGCATTTGCACCAATCTCTGACTGAAACAGTCACCGGAAATAACGCGTTCACGCCGCAAAAACCGGGCGAGCTTCTCTCGCCGGTCGGGCAATCTTATCTCGCGGGTCTGCTGCAGTACGCGGTGCCCAGCACGGCTTTCGCTACACCGACGGTCAACGGCTACCGCCGCTTCCGACCCAACTCGCTCGCGCCGGATCGCGCGACGTGGGCTTACGATCATCGCGGGGCCATGATTCGAGTGCTCGGCGGTGTCGGCGATCAAGCGACCCGCCTCGAGAACCGCGTCGGCGAGCCTGCCGCCAATCCCTATCTCTATATTTTGGCGCAGAACGTCGCTGGCCTTGCCGGCATCGAAACCGGCGCAGCGCCGCCGCCACCGAACGACGAGCCCTACGTCGCCCAACGACCGCTGCTGCCAAAGAGCCTTCCGGAAGCGCTAGACGCGCTGGACCACGAACCGTTGTTCCGCCGCGCACTCGGCGATAAGTTCGTCGATTACTTCGTCAAGCTCAAGCGGACAGAAGCCGGCCGGTATCTGAATTCGCTCGAAGGGCCCGGGATGCCGCGTTCAAACGACGAGCCGAGCGAGTGGGAGCAGAATGAGTATTTCGATTTCTTCTAGCGGTCACGCTTGGCAACTTTTGCGGGGAAAACGGGGAGGACTATTTCATGACGGCGCTTGAGAAGGTCGGATCGCCGCCGACCCGGCTCGAAGGGACCGAGCTCCACGATTGGGACTATCTGGTGCAGGAAGACCGGGCACACCGGCTGATTTACACCGATCCCGCAATTTTCGAAGCCGAGATGACCCGCATTTTTGGCGGCACGTGGACCTATCTCGCACATGAAAGCGAGATCCCGAAACCAAACGACTTCATAACGCGACGCATGGGCTTGCGTCCGCTCATCATCGTGCGTGATGCCGAGGGACAGCTTCGCGCACTATACAACCGCTGCACGCATCGCGGGACGACGCTATGCCGTTGGGACAAGGGCAATACCAAATCATTCCAATGCCCTTATCACGGCTGGAATTTTCTCAACTCGGGCAAATTGCGCGGGGTGCCCTGGCCGGAAGGCTATGCCGGCGACATGCACGATCCAAAATATAATCTTGCTCAAGTGCCACGGGTCGAATCTTATCGCGGCTTCATCTTTGGCACGCTCAGCATGGACGCGTTGCCGCTGCCCGGACATCTCGGGCCGATCGCGGAGATCATCGACCAATGGCTCGACCGCAACCCAGGCGGCAAAGTGGTCGTCTGTGAAGCGAACAGGTTTAGGTACAAGGGCAATTGGAAGCTGGCCTACGACAATTCGTGCGACGGCTATCACGTCGCTTATTCGCACCGTTCGTTGCTTGAAACCGAGAATCGCTTTGCCGGCGAAAATGCGAAAGGCATGGCGTACTACCGCGATTCACCGGACGCCCAACCGATGTACATGCGCTACACCGGGCACGGCAATCATTTCAAGGACAAGCGGCCCAACCTCGAACAACGGCCGGGCGGCTTGTGGGCGCTCGAGAGCGCCCATCCCGGCATGGAGCACTACGAGGCGGAGTTCATCAAACGCTACGGCCACCGCGCCTTCGCGCTGCTCGACCTTGCCGGCTCCGAACCCGTCAACATCAACATCTTTCCGAACCTGTCGCTACTCGGCAATCACATCCAGGTGTTCGAGCCGGTCAGCGTCGATGAGACCAACGCCATCTGGTACGGCACCATGATCGTCGATGAAGACGGCAGCCTCGGCGACGATGCGGTCACCGACATCAATGCGCTTCGCATGCGCACGCAGGAAGGGTTCCCTAATTTCGGCGAAGTCGATGACATCGCCAACTTCGAGCAAATTCAGCGCGGGCTGATGGCGGTCGAGGACGAGTGGATCTACATGAACCGCGGCTTCGGCATTCCCGGCCGCGTCAAGACGCTGGAAGACGGCACGATCACCGCGCCGGCGACCGACGAAGCGTTCATGCGCGAGCATTTCAAAGAGTGGAAGCGGTTGATGAAGGCCCGTGCCAACTTTGCGATTCGGCGGGAGCCGTGACGTGACAACGCAGGCGCCGCTCGATCCTTCGCGCAGCTCGTATTACATCAGTGACGCGCTCTATCGCGATCTCATCGCCAGTTTCTCCGAATGGCAGCACGACGCACTCGCGGTCACCGACGTCTTTGTGCGAGACGAGTTTCGCCAGCTGCTCGAACGCGAGGCGCGGCTGCTCGACCAGCTTCGCTACGACGAATGGCTGGCGATGTATGCACCGGAGTGCGTTTATTGGGTGCCATCGACGCCGAACGGGGGCGATCCCCGGCGCGAGATCGCGATCATGTTCGACGATCGCCGCCGACTTGAGGACCGCATTTATCGCATGCGCACCGGGTTCGCGTGGTCGCAAGCGCCGGCGTCGCGCACGGTGCGGCTTATCACCAACGTCGAGGTTTTCTCGACTGCCGACGCCGATAAGCGGATGCTGCGATCCAATTTCCTCATCAGCGAGTTTTGGGGCGACGAGACCCGACAATTGACCGGCTGGGCCGGGCACCGCGTTGCGCGCGGCGAAGGCGGCTGGAAAATCGCGGCCAAGCAGGTAAACTTGATCGAATGCGATCAGTCGATCCGCAATCCAAGTATCATTCTCTAGAGCCGTCATTTTCCGCAGTCCCTAAAGGCGAAGTACATCTGCACGCACGCGCGGGCGGTTGCCAATCGGCTCGCGGCGGAGCGGATTTTCCAGCAAGAGCAAGCTCTGGCGGGCAACGTCCGTTTCGGGTCATTAGCGACATTCCTCGGCTTCGCCGTGATGTCCGGTTTGCCCTCAGCACCGGACATTTACCGGCACGACAGGCGCGTCGGCTTAGGGCCAAAACCGGACCTCGCTCGACCATCGCGCCATAGGCAGGCCACCACGCCATTCGCGCGCCTCAGGTCATTTCGAAAGTGCCTTTGGAGTAATTGAGGCGCACTGAAATCGTGCCTTCATTGACGAACCAGGGGCGCACCGTGAACTTTCGCGCACCGCTTTTGTGCATCGGATCGCGCGCGGCGATTTCTTTTGCCTCGGCGAGCGATTTGGCGCGAACCACGACCATGCCGTCGCCTTTCCACGATTTCTCATCGTCGGTCCAGTTTGGTCCGGCAGCGAACATTGTGCCGTCATTTTCAAGCTCGACCTGGAAGGCAAGATGTTCCTTAATATCGTCCATCACTGGTTTCATGCCGTCGGCCGCTGTCGATAATATGACGTAGAGCTGCTTGGCGAGAAAACCTTCGCGCTTGCTCAGGCTGATGATGTCCTGGGCGTTGACTGCCATCTCTGACATGACCGTTATCCTAGCATTTGCATTCGCTAATATTGACGGAGCAGACTAGGAATAGATTGTAAAAATGGGACTCACCAAGTGCGGTGTTCCACTCCCGCGTATTTTCGTTGTGCATCTTGCGAAAAAAGGCTTCCGGCGGTGCTCCGATCAACCCGGTAAAATCTTTGATTAAGTGCGCTTGGTCAGCGAAACCGCAAGCAGAGGCCGCCTCCGCCCAAGATACTTTGCCTTTGCGCCGCGCCGACACCACGCTCCCGACCCGCACGATGCGCGCAAATTGCTTTGGACTTATGCCAAACGTCGCCGTGAAACCACGCGAGAGCTGCCTCCTGCTGATATTAAACCGTCGTGCCAACTGCTGCACAGATTGACTTGGGTTCCGCCGCAGCGAGCATGCAGCGTGGCCGAAGATGGAAACCGGTTGTTGCCGCAGGTGGCGAAGGAGAAAGGCTTCCACGCGCGCAATCCGCTCCGTGCTGTCTTTGGCCTCTGCAAGCATCTCTTGCAGCAGTGCAACCCCGCTTTGGCCAAAAACATCCGCAAGCGCAAAGTTATTATCAGCGAACTCGGCGATGTTGGCATTGAGGGCTCGGCTCGCCGCCTCCGGCCTCAAGCGGACTAGGACGGCGCCGGTCGGCCCGCTACGGCGAAAGTTGACAAGCCCGGTCTGCAGACCTGTGGCCACGCACCGGTAATAGCCCGGACTGCGTCGGCGGTCCGACCACATCGGCGCGCGATAATGCAGGACGATCTGCGGACTGGGGCTTGGCAGACTGACCGGTAGGACGCCGCCGGAATCCTCCCAATCCCAGATTGCCTCCACTGTATCCGCGAGCGCGGGCTTCGGCACGACAATCGTGATGGGATTGCCCGTTGCATTCATTCGGAAGATTCCGGCCTTCGGTCAGATTGCGCGCCGTCGGGATTATCGTCAACAATCGCCTTTAGCGGACGTTTTGCGGCAATCACCAAATGTCAGCGACGGGTCAAAAACAGACGTTGCAGAGACGTTTTGTGATGTCTGCTTTTCCCCCTAACAACAGACATCAAATTGTCACGCCTGCACGTCGGCTTTGGGTCATTAGGTAACATTCCTCGGCTTCGCCGTGATGTCCGCTTTACCCCTCAAAAGCGGACATCGAAATTACTTCCGATAAATCCATTTATCGGAGCCAAAAACCGAGTGCGGCGCGGCGCTGATCGCGACGCAAGCGGCGATCACAGCGAAGTCTTTTACTTACGTTTCTTCTGCGCTCGAGCGCATCGATCTGAAATAATGTTCGGCGTACTGGTAATAATTCTCTGCTCCCACCGTGTTGCCGTTTTGAGCTTCCGTGCGGGCGAGCGCCAGATATCGTTCATAGTTTCTTTGCGCGTTTTGGGAGCTCTTCGGCTCGGAGCGAGCGCCAGTCGATGGCCACCGCTTGGAGCGTCCGGCAAATGATGACGCTGGTCTGAATTGGCGAGCACTCATGATTCTGTTCGTGTCATTTTGCATAGCTCACTTCTTTGGGAGTTACGGGCGAATGCTCAGTTGGAAGCGACCGCTATTCTGGAGCTGATGGGTTTGGTCGTTGTGCCTGAACCTGCCGTACTATACGCGGTATAGATGAATTAAACGTGCGCCTTTACATAAAAGCGGGTGGCTACCGGGTGCACCGCGTAGGGCTCCGTGGCGCCGATCTTGGTGTCAGTAGCGCGGATTGAGCGGAGCGAAATGGTCACTCTTTCAGCGCGGCGATCTGCTCATTGAACCAGTCGAGGTCTTGCTGCCACTGCGGCGGCGGGTTTGCGTGCTGGGAAATGAGTTGCGCAGTGACGGCACGCCCTGCGGCAAGAGCCTCCCGCGCCTGCATCATCTGCTTCGATCGCAGATAGACACTTGCGAGTCTTGCGTACGACATGGACAGATCGCGCTGCCAGCCGGCATTGCCAGCATCGGACTTCGCCAAACGGTCGGCGATGACAAGGCCAGCCTGATAGGAGTCGAGCGCGCCGGGCAGGTTACCCTGCGCCATCTGCACGTCTCCGATCTTATCGAACGACACTAACAGGTCGCGCTGCCAGCCGGCGTTGCCGGCATCGGATTGCGCCAACCGCTCTATGATGGCGAGGCTGTCGCGGTAGGATTTCAGCGCGCCGGCCAGGTCGCCCTGCGCCACCTGCACGTTGCCGATCTTGTTGTACGACACCGACAGGTCGCGCTGCCAGCCGGCATTGCCGGCATCGGATTGCGCCAACCGCTCTATGATGGCAAGGCTGTCGCGGTAGGATTTCAACGCACCGGCCAGGTTGCCCTGCGCCACCTGCACGTCACCGATCTTCTCGTACGACACCGACAGGTCGCGCTGCCAGTCGGCGTTGCCGGCATCGGACTTTGCCAGGCGGTAAATGATGTCTCGCTTTGCTTCGTAAGATTTCAGTGCGGCGGCGAGATCGCCTTGCGCCACCTGGACACTGCCGATCCTTTCATTGCTGATCCCAAGATCAAACTGCCAGCCGGCATTGCCGGGGTCGGATAGTGCCAGCCGCTCGGCAATAGCGAGGCTGTCGCGGTAGGATTTCAGCGCGCCGGCCAGGTCAGCCTGCGCCACCTGCACGTCTCCCACCCTGATGTACGACACCCACAGATCGCGCTGCCAGCCGGCGTTGCCGGCATCGGACTTCGCCAGCCGCTCTCTGATGGCGAGGCTGTCGTGGTAGGATTTCAGCGCGCCGGCCAGGTCACCCTGCGCCACCTGCACATCGCCAATTTGGTCGTACGACACCGACAGGTCGCGCTGCCAGTCGGCATTGCCGGGATCAGATCGCGCCAGCCGCTCTCTGATGACGAGGCCGTGGCGGTAGGATTTCAGCGCGCCGGCCAGGTCGCCCTGCGCCAGATGCACGTTGCCAACCCTGTCGTACGACGCCGACAGATCGCGCTGCCAGCCGGCGTTATCAGGACTGGATTTCGCTAAGTGGTCGGCAAGCGCTTCTGCGTCCTGGTAGGTGGCAAGCGCTGCGGCAAGATTGCCGCGTTGCGCTTGAATGTCTCCGGTACCGAGTTTTGCCCAAAAAAGATCACTGTCGTCAGTCGCCGGTTTGGCCATGGCAATCAAGCGTGCATAGGCGTCCTGCGCCGCGTCGAGCTGGCCGGCTTGCTCCTGAAACCAGCCGTTCTCCAACATGCCATGGATATCGGAGGGATCGAGCTTGGCCGCTCGCGCATAGTAATCGCGCGCGCGGCCGGGATAGGACACGGCGGCGATCGAGGCGAGATTGCGAAACGCTGCGGCCGCGTCCTTGGCGTCCTTGCCGGCGCGCTTTTCCTTGTCCTCGGCGACCGCTTTCAGCAGCGGCTCCGCCTCGGCCGGCTTGCCGGCTTTGAGCATGGCAAGGGCCTCCGCATAGCGGGGATCAGTGGCTGCGCCTTCGGCAATCGTGGTGATCGCGTCGGTTAAACTTTTTTTGGCGCCTGGAACCGTCGCCTGCGTCGGCGACACGACAGTATACTTGTCGACCAACGCGTTGATCTCATCGAGCGTCCGCTGTTGTTGGCGCGCTTGCCAGAAGAAGCCGCCGCCGGCGGTCATCGCTAGGGCGACCACGGCTGCAACCGCCATGCGCAACCGGTTTTGCCGCCGCCGCTGGCGATCGGCACGCCGATAGACGTCGTCGGGTGCGAGTCCGAGCAGCCGGGCAACCACCTTGGCCAACGCGAGCTCGAAACCGTCACCCTTCTCGCGCAAATCTGCCGCCAGCACATCGGCCGGCGTGTCGGTGACCACGCCGTCAGGCGTCACGGCAAAACGCAAAGCTGGCGGGAAGCACTCCTTCTCCGGATTGCCCGGCTCGCCGTCGACGATGACTGGGATAAGGGGACGGTCGGGATGGCGCGACTTGAACAGCTGCACCTCTTCGTTGACGTTTTTGCTCCTTGCCGCGCCAAGTGCTGCCGAATCGTCGAGCGCCGCGTCGGTCAGTTTACCGAGCGATGAGCCGGCGTCGAAATCGTGCCGGTCGCGAAAAATGGGCCGCAGCGTCTTTGGAATCGGACCGGCCGGCGTGGCGCGCCCGATCAGCTCTTTGTCGACATGAAAGTTTTCGAGACGCCGGTGCACGCGCTGCGCCATGCCCGTGTCGGTATGGCTATAGGACAAAAAGGCGCGGTATTTCAGGTCCGGCACGCTCTCTCCCTCTCCGGAGCAGGCGCCAAATTCCCGAACGCTTGCTGGCCACTGAAATCCTTGGCCGGATGCGACCTTGTCACTCTAGCGCCACGCCTGCGCCTGTGGAACCGGTGCGGCCGAGCAAACGTGTCGTGTCCGCTTCACCCCGACAGCAGGCATTGAACGGCGGGACATGCACGTCAGCTTTGGGCCATCAGCGGTCTTCGTCGCGGCGGCGCTATGTCTGGTTTGCCTCCGACGCGCAGCTGTTCCCGACCCAACAATCGTTCCGGGTTATGTACCACGCTTACATCGGAGGGCTGCATTGGCAGAGGAGGTCAGCAAATTTCTTGGCGTCATCCCTTTATCGGCTGCCCGTTCGTGGCGAGCAACCTGCGCAATTCACGAATAGCGGGAAATACTTCCTGGTTCCAATCGGCGCCTTGACCGTCGTAAGCAAGCTGCTCCATCTCGACGATCTCGCAATCCTCCTTGAAGACCCGATTAGTGAACCAAGACAGCATCGGCCATGCCAGGTCGAGCACGCCCGGGATTTTTAGTCGCCGCACTGAAAGCACGATGAATGTGCGGTTAAGCCTCTGCGCCTTATCGACGGGCGTATAGCCGAGCCAGACGTGCAATAAGGGTTCTTCGCCCGACGCCCACAGCCGCAAGATTTGATATGGATATTCCGTGCGAATGGTCATCAGGTTGCGAGAATTTGCATATTGTCCACGAAGGCTCCCGACGATCACCGCTTCTCCAAGCGCCCGTCTTTGATTGGGGCGGTTGAAACTGTAATCGAGCTCGATCCAGTCGCGGCCAGCGCGGCGTCCAAGATAGCGCGGTGCCACCTTGCCCGTCGTCCTCCGATGCAGGAATTGATGATTCATATCCATCAGGTTTTCATGCATGAAGGTGTAATGACAGCGCACGATTTTCCCGAAACGGCGGGTCTTATAAGATCGGTCGTTGGCCGCGCCCAAAGTGTCCGGAGGCGCCGTGGCCGGCTCAGAGCCAGGCCACACGAATATCATTCCGTCGCGTTCGTGACAGGGGTACGAGCGTACGCCGTTTGGCAACTTAACTTTTCCAAGATAAGGAACATCAACGCACCGGCCCGATGCATCGTAACTCCAGCCGTGATAGCAACAGCGCACGGTGCAGTCATAAACGACGCCCTTTGACAGGGGCACCTGCCGATGTGCGCAGCGGTCTTCCAGGGCAAAAGCCGGCCCTTCTTGGGGGCGAATTAACACGATCGGTTCGCCACCAAAACTGGTGGCAAATGTCTTGCCCGGCTTAATTTCTCGCGACCACGCGACCGGATACCAGTGATTAGGATGTGCCCCGACCTGGCGAAGGTCAGATGTTGTGTCGGGCGTTGTAATCTCTTCGGGGACGCTCAGCATTGTTACCCTATTGCTGTCCGGTTGGGCCGTGGGCAAACTCAAAGTGTGCGTTCAGAATGTAGCGCATCGGCGAGGCCAAGTGCGGCCCCTATGATTGCTCCAATGAGCAAGCGTTTTGCCGGACTCATGGGGCCCTCCCTCACATCGATGTACGATCGACCAATCCCCCTGCCAACAATACTCGATCCGCACGTTCGCCGCCAAGCTGGCGTAACGCGCAAGGTCTTGTGCAGCCGAAGCCGAGGCCGCCGATGGCGGAGAGGGGTCATTTTCGACGTTTCGAGGCGATCAGCGGCGAGTCCGCTTCGCCCCCAATTACAGACGTTTCGCTGCGTTGCACTAAGTGCAGCGAAGGGCCAGGAAGAGACTCATGCACCGCAACATGATCCGCCAGACACTTGCCTACGAGACCGATTGTCGAAACCGTTTGCATGAGTGGCTCCTCCCGAATCGTGGGAGCCTTAAACGGCGCCCACATCTATGGCACTCTCGTGCCGGGTGGAGGAGCCGTCCACAGCATCAACAATGGACTCATGCAATGAAACGTAATTAATCATGCTTATCCGGTTGCCACACACAAACGCTGATGGCCACTAGATGTTGAGTCGCGCTAGAGAGCCGTTGCAATACGCGAGCGGGTACACGTTGGACCTTTACTGCGATTATTTCGACGGCCCGAACAACCCAACGAGCGCAAGTCCCGACGGCTATCACGGCTGGAACGAATTTCCGCATACCTTCACTGGCGAGACGTTCCGCGAATGCGCGGCCAATGCGCGAAAGGCAGGTTGGAAAATCCATCGCCAGACAAGAACAGCAACTTGCCCTCATTGTGTCCTACACAAGCGGTAGCGGCTGTGTGTCTAAACCGGATAAGCATGTAATTAATGAAACATAATTGAAGAAAGACCGCCTAGCGGCGCTCCTTCCAACGGAAAATGACGGGTGTCAGCCGGCTTTTGCGCGAGAGCGCAAACACGTAGGAACGGTCACATAAAGCGCGTTTAAGTTACGCTGCGGGGACCTCGCGTCACGCTCGTCAGTTTTGCTATGAAAGGATCGTTGTTCCCCGGCGGCAAATTGAGTAAAGCGCGCGCACTTGGATCCGCAACCACGGCGCGCTTGCCCCAGCCGTCCATCCTCACGAAATGCTCGCTAAACTCTGGCATCAGTCCCCCGGTGTTGCGCAGAGCGTCTAAGGCCCATCGAAAGCACAAGCCACGCGGATCGACGGCGCGAGCTTGCGCAAAATGTTCAAGAACGCGCCTCGCCCTGTAAGCGGGATGAGAAAGGATGTCGACCAGCTTTATTGCGACGAAATCCGGCGTCGTGGGCGACAGCAAGACGGCCGCAAACTTGCCTTTCAAACCATCGCGGACACCCGCCGGGATGAAAGAAGAGGTTTGGCGCAGAGCACTCGCAACATAGGACCCGAATTCTGGATAGCGATTGAGTATGGCCGGCAGCGCGTGCACAAATTCCCAATGGCCGGTGTAGATGGCGCGCCGGATTGCACGTCGCAGCCGTATGTAAGGAACCGGGCTACTGTCGAGGAACGCCGCGGCGTTCGGCCGCCATTTCCCACGCCTCAGGCGGCCGATTTCACCGATACCAGCGCGGCGGAAATTGATAGGCAGTATTTGGCCATACGTCTTCTTACGACTCAGGCTTGCGTCCTGCGCCGTCCTGGTACGGTATTGCGCAATGCCGCTCGTCGACGTCTTTCCAAGCGAGCCCTCTTCGGCGTTCACGAAGCGCACGATCTTCGTCTTATCGGGATTTAATGAAAGCCCCCATGGCGCAGCGGCTTCGGCAAGCGCTGCCACGGCTTGCCGCGCACCGGCTTCGTCCGGAGCAAAGATGCGAAAGTCGTCAACATAGCGAACGAAGTCGACATCCGCGTCGCCGAGGGACTTGTCTATCTGCAAAAGTGCCGCTTCGGCGAGGATGTTGCTTGCATATGAGCCGACCGGAAGACCGCGGCTCTTTTCGGTCTGCCAAAACGCCAGTAATTCGGCAACGTAATTGACCTGCCAGGCCACAACGCCGCTACGCTCCAGCGCGGCGGCAATGTGCGTGTGGTGCAGATTTCCGTAACAATTGGCAAAATCACAGCTGACTATAAAGCCTTCTTTCTCGGCGCGGCTGCTCGCCGCGGCAAGGAAAGTTGCGAAGGTGAAATCCCGGTCGAACAGCCCCCCTGCTTCAGGCCGGAAGCGGTACGAATGGACGATCCTGGCGGCGGCAGGAACCTTCCGCGCTTCGATCGCAGGCGCTGCCAGTAATGCGAGAATGAGGAAAGAGACAGCGTCGACCGGCTCCATGATGGCAAATATGCGATGTGCACCGTGTTTGTTCTTCGGAGCCGCTATGAATTGGAGCTTCGAGAAGTTCCGCTCGTGGAACGCACCGTTCGCGACCACACTTGCGGCGCGCAAAGCCGTGTCCCTGAACAGCAATGAGTCATCGACGAGCAAGTCCGACTCAAACAAACGAGGCAGCCACGGAACTCTAAAAAACCCGTCCCGAGCAGCGCTCTTGGTGCTGATAACAGCAGCTTCGGCAAGGCTTCGCTCAGGACTTGTAGGGATCGATGGTGATACGAGCGCTTGCGCCGGCTTGGGCAGAACGCTCTGCGCCAGCGCCAACACTGCGGGTGCAGTTAAGAAAGCTCGGCGTGTGACGGTCCGCGCAGGCAAAGGCATCGATCGCTCCACAAAACCGCTCAATCCGTCGCTTGCGAATGATACAACCAGTCCCGTACCGGTGGATGCGTCTCGCGTCGCGGGCCGGTGACAAATCTGTGGATAACTCGTGCTTTCGGGTTGTAATGCCTGCGTGTCGACAAGCCATCCATATTTTTGTTTCCCTAGAAATAGAAGATGCTGTGCCTGCGCGCAGATGCGCCGGTTAAATACGCTTTTGCCTTTGGAACACAGGAGGTGCCGCCATGCGAATGGCATTATGTGCAAGCCTTGGCGCGCTCGCATTGGTGTTCGTGCAACCTATAAGCGCGCAACCATCGGACGGCGGCGCCAGCGCCCCCAAATGGCACCTTAGCGCCGCACAGACGGCCGCGCTGACGGATGCGAATATTGCCGCCTTGAAAGTGGGCCTCAATCTCACATCCGATCAAGCGAAGAATTGGCCCCCACTTGAAGCCGCGATACGCGATCTTGCCAAAAAGCGCAGTGCGCGGATTGCTGCGCGAACGCAAGCCGAGCGTACCCCGGAAACCCATTTCGATCGTGTCAAGCAACGCGCCGCAACGCTGGCGCAGATCGCGACTGAATTAAATGCGTACGCCGATGCAGCGCAACCACTCTTTCAAAGTCTCGATTCATCGCAGAAGCAATTATTCATTGTTTTGACGACGAAATGGGTCAGACCCTGACGGCGGCCGAGTGCTTATTTCTTTGGAACGCTAAGCTGCCATGCTCTTCCACCCTGGAAGTCCTTGGCAAGCGTCGCCCCTACGGCTGACAAAATAGCGGGCGCGGTTAGAGTCATGCCCAGTTCTCGATTTTTGTTAAGTGAATCGAAAGAAAGGTTTTGCGACCCGAGAAAGAGCTTTTGATTATCGGTGGCTGCGTCCAAGAGAATGACTTTGGCATGAATGTATAGAGAGGCTGTTGGTTCGTAGACAGCGATGTGCACGCCTGCCGCCGTAAGCTTGTCGAAATTGTCCACCCAGTCCTTCAACAAAGTCATGGTGATGTCGATGTTGACGCCGCGCTTCGCGGCCTCGATCAAGGCGTCTATAACGATCGCGTCCGACATTTCCTCGTTCTCGATGGCCAGCGAGTGCTGAGCTGTGCCGATGAAACTGACAATTGCGTTTTGCGACTGTGTCGGGCTCCAGATCAGCGCCGGTGTGAAAGGAGGCGTGATGGTTTGGCCGCCGAAATCCGCCGCAAACACCTGTTCGATCGCGGCGTTATCGGCCATGTCAGTATCAATCACAGCGAAGTCCCGTGTGGTCGCATAGAAAATGCTCGCGAGGTTGCATGTCATGATAAGCGTCGTTGTGCCGTCGACGGTGATGGTCTTTTGATGCGTGGCCGGGTATTGCGGCAGCGCCCATTTGACTTGAACGCCGTGCGCCGCAAGGAAATCAAAGGCCGCCTGGTTGTGCGTCGCTTCACGATTCCGGTCCAGGAGCACGCGCACCACGACTTTTTGCGCAGCCCTATCCACAAGAATTTGCTCAATATCGGAGTCGACGAGTTCATACATCGTCATGTCGATCGATTTTGTCGCGCCTTGCAGTAAGCTTTTAATTCGTGCCTGTCCGCCCTCAGGTTCGATAATGAGGGTAGAAACCAGCGCCGCGGCCGTGTCGCCGGCGAGTGAGGCGCCATAGGATGAAAGGCACCCAAAAGCGCCGAGGCATGGGCCGGAAAGTGCAACGAGTACCGAAGCGAATTGCAAACAGGTGAGCCACACGTAACGGTCGGTCGAAGATGATGAGTGCATCGACAATCGGTTCGCCCCAATCCATCCCAGGGATGATGCCATAGGGCGCCATCCGACACCACGCTCCTGATAGTAGGCGATTACGCCAGGGTCGCTAACAATAGCGACGTTACAACCCATTCAGATTCCATTTTCGACTTTCGCAACGGCACTTCCCATCTGAGTGCAAATGAAAAAGCCGAACAACCAATATTAAATCCGGAAATTACCGGTCCCTCAGGCCAGAAACCAATCAAACGAAAAAAGATAAAATCCTATTGACATTCATACCTGTCATCACCCGATGAATAAACGCAGTTCGGACAAACCGAATTACCAAAACACCTGTTTGGGTCGGTAGGCGAGCAAGCTTCGTTGCACTCATCAACACTAATAGCGGGGCGGGGGTATCACACTGATGATTGGTTTTTTTGTGTTTTTCGAATGACTCGACTTTAATGGCGTAATGCGAGTATGAGTCGTTGGGGGAAACAAAGCCCCCTATCGGTAAACCGATAATGACCAGTGGTATCGCTGCGAGAAGAGACGATTTTGCGAGTGTGATATGAGTGATCACGTTATCTCCTCTCCGTGTTTGATTCTAATTTGATACTTTCGCTCATCTGTCGAGGTAGCTCAAGCGCCTCGCGCGCTCTTCGGACGACCGAAGACCGACGGGTGCTCTACGACAGAGTTTGAATTTTAATTCTGCATGCAGTGGCCCCAGGCTGCCGAGGAATTGCGATAGTGAACGGTCTGGACGACGGTCGCCTTGATGGTAGCGCGGAGCGGCAGCTCCGCCGGTCCTACGGAAAGGTTGCCGGATTTTACCGTAAGTAGAACAGAGCCTTATTCGCGAAAGCCCATAAATCATGTGTAGGAAAGCCCACCTTGCACCGCAACGATCCTGAGCCGCGCATGGTAGAGATGGGTCAATCGCTACCTAAACCCGATGTCCGCCGTCACGTCCGCCTTTCCCGATAGCAGACATTCGCCCATCGGGAATGGTCGCTAATGGCCCTTGGCGGACAATCCGATCACGCCAACTGACTCGTGTAGCGTCGCCACAACAGATTTCACTTGAAAGTGTTGGGCCCCCGGTCCCGAGGACCATCGAATGCGTAAAGCGCTCTGGACTTTCGCAGTCAGCTTTTGCCCAGCGCTAGCGCCATCCCAGCGCAAGCGGATATGAAGACGACCAAAACAGGCGGCGTGCGCCATGCGGTCAAGAGAACGAAACCAACCAATGCGACGCCGAAGTCTCCCGGCGTGGCCACGGAGCTGGTCCAGATCGGGTTGTAAAGCGCTGCGCCGAGCAGCCCCACGACCGCGGCATTAACGCCGCGCATCATTGCCTGCGCGGCAGCTTGCTTCCGCAACGAATCCCAAAACGGCAATGCGGCAAGGAGGATCAGAATCCCGGGAAGGAAGATTCCGATCAGTCCGACTGCGGCGCCCGGCAATCCGTGCGGCGACACGTTGACCACGGTGCCGAGATAGGCCGCGAAAGTGAAAAGTGGCCCCGGAACGGCCTGTGCCGCTCCATAGCCGGTCAGAAAACTGTTATCGCTCACCCACCCGGGGGCAACAAAAGCTTCGCGCAATAGCGGCAGCACGACATGGCCGCCGCCGAAAACCAAAGCGCCCGACCGATAGAAGGCTTCAAAGAGAGAAATTCCCGGCCAACCCGTGAAGCTTCTAACGATCGGCAGCCCTATCAACAAGGCGAAAAAGGCTGTCAGCGCGACGAGACCGGCGATGCGTGAGACTGGAATGGCGACGTGTCCCGTCGCCGCCGGCGCCGCACCACGGCACAGCCAGAGGCCGGCAACACCGCCGAATACGATGGCACCGATCTGCGCGACAGGGGAAGTGCTGAACAAAACGACGAGTGCCGCCACGACTGCAACGGACGCGCGTTCCTTGTCTGGGCACAGCGTCCGCGCCATTCCCCGGACCGCTTGCGCGACAATGGCTACCGCGACAAGCTTGAGGCCGTGGAGCAAGCCTGTTCCAATTGTACCGCTTAGACCGCCTGCACCGTAGGCAAAGAGAATGAGGAGGATCGCCGAGGGCAGCGTAAAACCACTCCACGCCGCAAGCCCGCCAAGATAGCCCGCGCGCATGAGTCCAATGGAAAATCCGGTCTGGCTGGAGGCCGGTCCCGGCAGGAACTGGCACAGCGCCACGAGATCAACATAGGCCCGTTCATCGAGCCACCGCCGGCGAACGACGAACTCCTCCCGAAAATACCCGATGTGCGCAATCGGGCCGCCGAAGCAGCTTACTCCGAGCTTGAAAAACACCAGCAACACTTCGAGCGGCGAGCCCTTACGTTGAAATGTTGGCTCGGTTTCGCCCGCGTCCGTCATTGGTCGAGCATAGCAGACAAGCGATGATGTCTGCTGTGGGGTCATAGGCGACATTCCTCGGCTTTGCGCGAAGTCGGGTCGCTACCGGCTGCCGGCCTGCGAGTTGCCACAACGGGCGGCCGGTCTTCGCGCCAGGGGATGCCGTGTGTTCGTCCCAAACGAAGCCAAGTCAGCGGCTACCATCAGCCTTGCCGGCGCCGATCGTAGCCACCATGCTACCTTAGCGGCGGCGGGTTTTATCGTCGTCCGGGAATGCGAGTTAAGGCCGAGGAACCGCGAAGGGGCCTACCATGACTAAGTTCGATGTCCTCACCGATGACCCAATCAACACTGAGCCGGAAAGTGGGAACCACCATCTGAAGGCGACGATAGCGGCGTTGCGCCAGGCGCTTGAGGACGCCGAGGCTGAGCGCAATGCCATGCGGCAGAGCGTCCGTGCAGCATATGAAGACGAAATCGCCGAGCTTAAAGCCACAGTTACAGCGTTGCGCGACGCGCTCGAGGAAACTCGCCATGAGGGACGGGCGGCAGTCGAGCGTGCCGTCGCGAATTCGGCGGACGAGATCGCTCAGCTACGCCAGACTGCATCGGTGCTCCGCGACGCGATCGAGGACCTGCGCGGGGAGCACCGGCAGGAGATCCAACGCCTCAACGCCGCTGCCCAAGATGAAGCAGTCCATTTCCAGGCCACTGTCCGCGTCATGCGGGAACAACTTGAGGAGGCAACATTCCAGACCCAGGCCATGAAACAAGAAGCATTGGCAAGTGCCGCCAACGAGATTCTGGAACTCAAGGCGACGTGCATGGCGCTCCGCCATGAACTCGATGACGTCCGGGGCAAAGCGTCATGACGACGGACGGCGAAAGCTCTGGGCGGGATCGCGACACAAGGCGCCGCAATACGCGACGATCAGCGGCCAAGGCGAAGGTTCGACCGCGCCTTGGTGTTAAGCGCGAGCAGCTCGAGGATGTCAACATTCTGCTGGATATTGCGCGGCGGATATCGGGGACGGAAACGCTCGATGAGATCCTGGAAGAGCTGGTCGAAATGACTTCGCGTGCGCTCGGCTGTGACCGCAGCAGCTTCTTCGTCCACGATTCCGGTACCGGCGAACTTTATTCGCGCGTGGCGCAGGGTATCCGTCGCCGGGAAATTCGCCTTCTCAGTAACGATGGGATTATCGGCGCAGCATTTCAGACTGGTCGCAGCGTCGTCGTCGACGACGCCTATGCCGATCCGCGCTTCAACTCAGCGATCGACCGTGAGACGAGTTATGTCACCAAGACTATCCTCTGCGTGCCGCTGCGCACCGCTAAGGGTGACGTCATAGGCGTAGCTCAGGCGCTCAACAAAGTGGGCGGCCTCTTTACCGAGCGTGATCAGACGCTGCTCGAAGGTATCGCGGCTCAGTCAATACCGGCGCTGCGGAGTTCGCAGGTAGTCGAGCGGATGCAGAAGGCGCGCGTGCAGGAATTGGCCTTTCTCGACATCGTCGCCGACATTACCTCGCAGATCGATCTCGATCAGCTGTTGCAGCGGGTGATGACCGAGGCAACGCGGATGTTGGGAGCGGAGCGTTCCACGTTGTTCCTGCATGACGACAAGACGAGCGAACTATTTTCTCGAGTCGCCATGGGGCCGAAGATCGGCGAAATCCGCTTCCCCGATCACACTGGCATCGCCGGCACGGTGTTCACTACCGGAAAGACGGTTAATATTCCCCACGCCTATGCCGATCTGCGCTTCAATACGAGCTTCGATAAGCAGACTGGGTTCTTCACCCGCTCCATCTTATGCACGCCGCTCATCAACAAGCGCGGCGATGTTATTGGCGTGACCCAAGCTTTAAACAAGAGCGGCGGCCCATTTTCTGCGGAAGACGAATCACGCCTCAAAGCCTTCACAGCGCAGGTCGCCATCGCCCTTGAAAACGCCAAGCTGTTTGACGACGTCCAGAAGATCAAGAACTACAACGAGAGCATGCTCGAAAGCATGTCGAACGGGGTCCTCACGCTGGACGAGCGTGACACCATCGTCACCTGTAATAGCGCTGGCGCCCGCATCATGCAACTCGCACCTTCGGTCATTCTCGGGCATGGCGCAGCCGAGTTTTTCGGCGGCAAGAACGATTGGATCATTGAGCGCATAAAGAAGGTTCAGGCAGAAAAACTCGCCAACGTCGCCATCGATGTCGAAATCGCATTTGGCGACCGACCAGTCTCGGTCAATCTTACGGTGTTGCCCTTGGAAAGCGGCGATCGCAAGCAGCTCGGCACGCTGCTGATGATCGAGGACATCAGCATCGAGAAGCGTGTCAAGGCCACCATGGCGCGATACATGGACCCAGCGATTGCCGCGCGCATGCTTGACCACAACGGCGACGCCTGTCTCCTCGGCGGCGCCAGCACCCGGGCGACTGTCCTGTTCTCGGATATCCGCGGCTTCACCACATTGAGCGAGGAAATGGGCGCCCAAGGCACGGTTGCCTTCCTCAACGAGTATTTTTCGCTGATGGTCGACTGCATCGCCGGCGAGGAAGGCATGCTCGACAAATTCATCGGCGACGCCGTCATGGCGGCATTCGGGCTTCCGATAGCACATGACGACGACGAGGACCGCGCGGTTCGCGCGGCAATCGCCATGATCCGTGAATGCCGGGTTTGGAGCCGTGATCGGACCCAACGCGGTCAAAAACCGGTCGAGATGGGCATCGGCCTCAACACCGATATGGTGGTCTCCGGCAATATCGGCTCGGCAAAGCGCATGGACTACACGCTGATCGGCGACGGGGTGAACCTCGCCTCACGGCTTGAAAGCGCCTGCAAGAGCTATTCAGCGCAGATCCTGATCAGCGAAAATACATTCGGCCGTTTGCGCGGTACCTACCGTATCCGCAACATCGACCAGGTGGTGGTAAAGGGAAAGACTGAGCCGGTCGGTGTCTATGAAGTGCTCGATCACCACACTGAAGAGAGTTTCCCCAACCTGATGGATGTGGTGAGCTATTTCAACGAGGGCATGCGGAATTACCGCGCTGGCAAGTTCACAAACGCCATCGCGCAGTTCGACAAGGCGCTTGCCTGCCATCCCAAAGACAAGCTGTCGACCACCTATATCGAGCGCTGCCACCACCTCATCACCCACCCCCCGGATGCTGGTTGGAACGGCGTTTGGGTGATGACGCAGAAATGAATCTGACTATTGGTCGGCGACTTCCGCAACGGGTCATTCTCGACTGAAGCGGCCAAGGCCGATGTTTGTACTTGTCCGCTTCGTTCCGAAAGCGACCGTCTGCCGACAAACCGCGATGTGCCGTTGAGGGCCAGATTCGGAAATCGCCGGATCAGTCGATCGCCTCATAAGCCGAGTGCGTCGAGGCCTTCGGAGATCCAAGAAATCAACCCCCGGCAGCATCCGGAGTCGTTAACCCCTCGTTAACTGAACATGCGCAGATTGTTAACCAAGCCAGAATCATCGAGGTCCGGAGCCAAAGTGTCGAGCATTGTTCGCCAACGCCATTCCCTGATGTTTCGACCGCGCTCTTACATGGCATTCGCCGTCACGCCGCAGCCGCCCATCGTGGACTGGCTTTCCGACCTCGACGTCAGTCTGGAGCGCTCCGAGAAATTTTTCGCCGGCCAGCATGTGGCGCTCGATCTATCAGCGGTCAACCTCAGCCCGACCGCCATCGGCCAGCTTGTCGCTAATCTCGAGGAGCGCAACATCCGTATCCTCGGCGTCGAAGGGATTGATCCTGCGAAATGGCAAACGGGGCTTCCTCCCGTTCTGCGCGGTGGCCGCGGCTCGCGAACGTCGGATGCGTCCGGGTCACCCGCCGTCGCCGCGCTGGTTCGAGCCGCGCCCCGTGCGGCGCCGCAGAAGCAGCAGCCAGGATCGCTCATGATTGAAGATCCGGTGCGCTCCGGGCAATCCGTGGTCTTCATCGAAGGCGATGTGACCATTCTCGGTTCGGTTGGATCCGGCGCTGAAATCATCGCCGGCGGATCGATCCATGTGTATGGCACGCTCCGTGGCCGCGCGCTTGCGGGCGCCACCGGAAATGCTCGCGCGCGCATCTTTTGCCACCGCGTCGAGGCTGAGCTGCTCGCCATCGACTCACACTACAAGACGGCTGACGACATCGAGGACGCTCTGCGCTGCCGACCTGCTCAAGCTTGGCTTGAGGGCGGCACCTTGCAAATTTCGGCGATGAACTAGGACAACAAAAAGGTAGGCAATATGGCGCAGGTTTTGGTCGTAACATCGGGCAAAGGCGGCGTTGGCAAGACGACGTCAACCGCCGCTCTAGGTGCCGCTCTCGCCCATGACGGTGCGAAAGTGGTCGTCATCGATTTCGATGTCGGGCTGCGGAACCTCGACTTGGTTCTGGGAGCCGAGCGACGCGTGGTCTTTGATCTAATCAACGTCATCAACGGCGTGGCAAAGCTTCCGCAAGCGCTCATTCGCGACAAGCGCTTGGAGACCCTGCACTTGCTACCCGCGTCGCAGACTCGGGACAAGGATGCGCTGACCGAAGAAGGAGTCGCCAAAGTCATCGACGAGCTACGGGCGAATTTCGACTGGATCATCTGCGACAGTCCGGCTGGGATCGAGCACGGAGCGACAATGGCAATGCGTTATGCTGATGCCGCCATCATCGTAACCAATCCCGAAGTATCATCGGTGCGCGATTCCGACCGAATTATCGGGCTGCTCGATTCCAAAACGCTCAAGGCGGAACACGGCGAGCGCGTCGACAAGCACCTCTTGATCACGCGGTTTCATGCGTCGCGTGCCTCGCGCGGCGAGATGCTCTCGATCAACGACGTGCTTGAGATCCTTTCGACGCCTCTCCTCGGCATTATACCCGAGAGCCAAGAGGTGCTGCGCGCCTCCAATGTTGGATCGCCGGTGACGCTTAACAACCCGCACAGCGCTCCCGCCCGCGCCTACTTTGAAGCCGCGCGCCGCCTTAAGGGTGAGAACATTCCCGTGCAAGTGCCCGGGGAGAGTAAGGGTATTTTCAACAAGCTTTTTGGACGGAAAGCAGCATGAGCCTATTCGATCTATTTCGGCGCCGCTCCGCGCCGGTTGCTCGCGAACGCTTGCAGATCCTGCTTGCGCATGAACGCATCGCATGTAGCCGTCCCGATTTGTTGGGCGTTCTGCGCGAGGAGATTCTCGCCGTAATCGGCCGACATGTCTCGTTCGAGCCGGAGAAGGTGCAGATCAAGATGGATCGCGGTAAATCGGTGTCTACCTTGGCAGTCGATATCGAAATACCAAACCTTGACCAATTGTTGGGCGTGGTCACCGTACCAGTCGGCTGACGTCAAACGCCAGGCGCGACGGCAGCGTGTTTAGGAATGGAAGATCGGAGATGTGATGCGGACCATCGCGCTTCTTACGCAAAAGGGCGGAGCGGGAAGAACTACGCTGGCGGCATCGATCGCCGTGGCTGCGGCGCATGCGGGCGAAAGGGTGATCGCGCTCGACCTCGACCCTCAGGCGTCGCTGTCACGCTGGGGTAAGCGCCGCGAGGCCGCGAATACCTCGAACAAGGTCATGATCGAACCGCTCGAAGGCGAGCGCCTTCCCCGGCTGGGCGCAATTCTCGAAGGGCTCGCCGGCATTGGGTTTACGATCGCGATCTTTGACACCGCTAGCGCTGACACCGCGGCCGCCCGTTTCGTAACGGAGAGCGCGGACCTTTGCCTCCTGCCGACGCGACCGACGCTGCTGGATGTGGAGGCGACGACCGCGACTTTTCGAGCCGTTTATCTGGCCAAGCGCAAGGCTGCGTTCGTCCTGAACCAATGCCCGTCGACCTACCGCAGTTCGCGAACCAGCGAAGCGGCAAAGGGCTTAACGCGCCTCGGAGTCCTGGCAGAGCCGATGCTTTACGCGCGCATGGATTTTCAGGATGCGATCGCGGCAGGTCTCGGTGTCACCGAGTACGCTCGTGGTGGCCGGGCCGCACGAGAAATCGAGGCACTCTGGAACTGGATTGGCACCCAGTTTGAAGGCTCCCAGTGTGAAACCTCCCAGTGTGAAACCTCCCCCGATGATTCGCATTGGCGCCAGGCGGCCGCTTAGACGGCATCACTGGACGGGAAGCGCTTTGCGTCGAAAGCGGGTTGCCGCCGGAACGCATCCTGGCTCTACGCTAGAAGGACGGTGTCCGCCGATTGTCGGGGCGGGGCACAGATCACTGTTTACCGTGGGCTGGCGGCTCGCGAAGCGATCCGGCAATGGACTTGGTGCGTGCGGCATCCAAGGCGGTGTTTGCGTCGTCCCGTCAACGGTCACGGCTAACCACGCGCCATATGGACGGCGCCGGTCAGTTTATCGTTGAGATTTTCAGCGTTTTTCCCTCGAGCCAAGCTTGGATCGGTTGGCTCTGGAGGTTGGCTTCGAAGTCGTCGGCCATCTTGTAGTGCGAGTCGATAGCGAGAAACTCGGCTTCGGCACGGTGGCAGAAAATGCGGGCACGGCTATCGCCGGTAACGCCGGCCATGGCACGTCCACGCAGCGTTCCATAAATGTGGATCGAGCCGCCGGCTATGATTTCAGCGCCGGATCCGACGGAACCGAGCACGGTGACGTCACCTTCCATGTGCACTATCGACTGCCCCGAGCGCACGGTCTTCTCAACAAGGAGCGACGCCCTCTTCGCTGGCTTTTGCGCCGCCACATTATTCGATAAGATGGCCCCGTCGGACAGTTGGAACGCCTGGCCATCAAGGCCGTCGCGGAGAACTGGAGGCAGCTCTTCTTCTGCACCGTCGGGGACGAGTCCTTCTATGCCGAGGACACGAATATTACGCTCGCGAAGATTCACGACCAGATGGGCGATTTCGGTCGGATTCAAGTTAACCGCCGAGATGTCAAGCGCCACGGGGTGACGCGCAAAAACGCCTTTGGAACATTCAATACTTGCGTCCAGGTCAGCCAGCCAATCCGCGACCGGCGGCACAGGAGCCAACGCGAACGCCATGTAGGAGCGAGCTCGAAACGGCAACGGCTGAGGTTTCCGAATGACATTCGACACGGCGGCGCCTCTTAACCTCGTTGTGCTAAGGCCTTAACGGAGACTGGGTACTGATTGCGGCTAGTCTTTGCGGCGGACACGACAAAAAGAGCGGTTACTGGAGCTGCCGACCCGGCTTGTCGACATTGAGTCGCGACCTCACAGACCGAATTTCGTTCGACGCTAAGAAGAAGCCTTGGACTCGTGCTGGTGTTCGCCATCGCGGGTTTGGCTCATGGCTGCCACGTGATGCATCCGGCCCATGACCTTAGAGGCCTGGGTTACCGGATCATGCTCGGGGATACGCCACTTGCCGATGCTTTCGGCGATAATCTTGACCGAGGCCGACGCAGTCTGCGCCAAGTGGGCATAGTTGGCATTGATTCGGCGTACGCGCTCACCTTCAACTTGCAAATAGTCGCGAGCGACCAGCAGCTCGGCCATCAGCTTCTCAATATCAGCAATGGACGCAGCACCGGCGGCGATGACGTCATCGCTAAACTCCGGAACGTCCACAAGCTTGTTGGCGCGTACGAGGGAGCGGATACCGCCCTCGATTGCCTTCGTTGCTGTATCGGAAATCGACAACTTTGATTCCGCAGCGTCCATTATTTTCTCCCGTTTGCGCATGGACTGCCCTAAATTTGTTTGAGCATGTTGCGCAGAGCGTCGGTGAATCGGCCGCTCCATTGGCACTTTGTCATATCAAGGTAAATCGAGCGTTAACTCTACCGCGCGGCCGTGGAACAACTGCCGGGGGTCACTTGGACTAAACGTCCATCGCTATAGGCGTATGCGATTCTGTTCTGCTGACTGCGCTATGGCCTATCAGCGTCGCCTTGATGAAGGAACATTGGCGAAAATACGTCGTCTTGATGCTCAGCTTGGTGATTCCCGCATTCTTGCCACGCCCCAAGGTGGATTCCGAAAAGAAGCTGCGTGATGTCACATTCAATAGGCGATTTTACGCGCTTTCCACCCTCAAAAGCCTAATCAAAAGGAAGTTTTGAAAGGCGTCTTGCCCGCTTCGGTCGCTCCTCTCGTAAAGGCCTCGCCGAGACTCTTTGTTTGCTCGGCAATAGCCGCGAATTGAGACTGCATGAATTCGTTCTGTAGTCGAACTAGGTCTTGAAAATCCTTCGCCTCGCTCAATTGCTTCATGAATTCGTGAGTAGCGGAGAGGTTTTTCTCGGCATAATTTTTTATTTTTTCCCCCAACTCTGTTCCCCCTGATGGCGCTGATGACACAATCCTCTTGAGATTGTCGAAGTAGTAATCCATCGCCCAGTAGGCTGGTGCCATAGGCTGTTTCCGTGGCGACTTGGGCAAGTTAGTCTCCTTATATCTCTACAGAGCGACCGACGCCTTGCGCATTAGCGGGTCGAACATCACAACCATCCTCCTATTGCCGCAACGCGGGCAGCGCAATCGGCTTTCGAGTCGCGACAACGGAAACGCCCGGCCGCGCGTGCACACCAATGTCTCCATATCTAACCCGGTAGGCACAACTCGCGACTTGATTTCGAGCTTGGGCCGTCCTCGCGGCCGTGCGCGCACTGCATCGCGACGGGCCAGCCGAGGGCAAACGCCTCGCCGATTGTCTCATGGCCGGTCCGCACCAAGTTCAGCGTTGAACCTTGAGATTCTCTGCCGATATTTTTCCCCTGTTCGCGACTTCTTCATATTCGACAACCTGCCCCTCGTTGAGGCCGCTGAGGCCGGCTCTCTCGACCGCCGAGATATGGACAAACACGTCTTTTCCACCGCCGTGCGGCTGAATAAAACCGTAGCCTTTTTGGGAATTGAACCACTTCACCGTGCCGCGTGACATTCTCGATCTCCGCTGTTGATGCTCTACGATAGCCTTGTGGTCCTGCGGTAACAACGCCGATAGCCGCGTGACGGATAGGAAATTTTGAGCCGGTCGCAAATCTTCGCAAGGCCGTTACCTGAAATGCCGTATTCGGCGGCGAGACGGGCCATCGGAACCTTCCAGACTCGCTGATATAGGTCGTCGTGGCTTACTGTTAATGGTTGCTTATTCCGATCGTTTGCCACTGGGTGCTCCATTCGAGGAGCACCGGCATCCAGAGAAGGCGGAGCCCATCGAGCGGGCGGCCTGCCGAGGCATGAACAATTTGACGAGAAGGGCATCAGCGATGTCGGATGACCAAGACGCGAACGAAGAACGGCCGTGCCTGCATTGTCTAATTGTCGAACTGATCGATGATTTTTTTGCAGAACATCCCCTCAATCCTGAGGAGACAGACGCCATTGATACCGAAGAGGTAATTACCGCCGTCGCTAAGGTGATGGCAGAACTGACTTCCAGCCAAGAGGCAGCGGTCCGTCAGAGTATGATCGAAAAGCAGACGCGCGAAATTATGAACCATGACGCAGAGTTTCGTGAGCAAGACGCAATGGGGACCGATCGTTCCCACGCGCGACATTAGGGCGTGTACACAGAAATGGACGTTGATGGATCACCTGGTCAACGTCCGCTTTGCCCCAAAAGCGGACATAGATTGCAGCCGCTGCGCCGGTCGGTCCTAGCGGGCAGAAAACTCGACGCGAACGCACGTCAGTTCCCGACTCGGGTGGGCAGTCGAGCTATCGTTCAGCCGACGACTTGACCAGGCGCATTTTGCCGTCCGGGGCTTGGGCAGACGGTGGCGCCAAATGCCTTGCTTGAAAATCGGCGAGAATATGCGCGCCGACCTCTGAAGCGGGGATCGGACGGCCGAAGAAATAGCCTTGCGCCTGATCGCCGTCGACTTTGTCAAGAAAGGCCGCCTGTGCCGCCGTTTCAACGCCTTCGACAGTCACCCGCATATTCAGCTCGCGTCCCAACGCGATGATTGTCTTCACTACCGTTTTGGCATCGCGGTTGGAGCCGTCGAAGCCCTGCATGAAACTGCGGTCGATCTTGATTTTGTCGAACGGGAATCGCCACAGATAGCTCAGGCTCGAATATCCGGTGCCGAAGTCGTCCATGACGATCGCCACGCCCATCGCCTTGAGCGCCTTCAGCTCGGCCATGATAGTCTCCGAATTGCCGAGCAACAGAGTTTCGGTGATCTCGAGTTCCAGCCGGTGCGCGGCGAGACCGGTTTCCTTGAGCGCGGCGGCCACCACGCCGCTCACGCCGGCCGCGAATTGCGCGGGTGAGAGGTTCACCGCAACAGTCAGGTTCTCCGGCCAGGTCGCTGCGGTGCGGCATGCCTCCCGCAACACCCAGGCGCCGATCTTGACGATCAGCCGCAAGTCCTCGGCGACCGGGATAAACTCCAGCGGTGGGATGAGCGTGCCGTCCTCCGTGGGCAGGCGGATCAGTGCCTCGAAGCCGATCAGGCGGCGTTCCGACATTTCGAACAGCGGCTGGTAGTGCAGTTCGAACCGATCATGCATCACCGCGTCGCGAATGATCCGCTCAAGCCTGCATCGCGCCTGCATCTCGGCGTCCATTTCGGGCTGGAAGAATCGGATGCAATTGCGGCCCTCGGCCTTTGCTCGGTACAGCGCAAGATCGGCGCTTTTTAACAGCCGCTCGGGATCGGTCCCGTCGTCCGGCGCCAAAGCGATGCCGACACTCACTGTTGCGGTGATCGTGTGCTCTCTCAGCTCAATTGGCGCTATCACCGTATCAATCAGACGTTGCGCCAGACCCGCGGCCTGGTCCTTATTTTTGACGCCCGTTTGGACGATGACAAACTCGTCACCTCCAAGCCGGGCCACGACGTCGCCGGTGCGGATTACCTCCCGCAGACGTTCGGCGACCGTCTTGAGCAAGAAGTCTCCGCCGTCGTGCCCATGCGTATCATTGACGTTCTTGAAGCGATCGAGGTCGATGAAATGCACGGCGACGCCTTGCTGCGATCCTGCGCCGGCAAGTGCGTCGTTCAGCTTTTCGATCAGCTGCGTGCGATTGGCGAGGCCGGTGAGCGCATCGTGGTGCGCCATGTAGGCGATCTGCTCTTGAGCCTTCCGCCATTCGGTAATGTCGTCGAAGGTCGAGACCCAGCCACCGCCCGATTGTATTGGCTGATCGTTGATGCGAAGCGTCCGCCCCGCAGATGTCTTGAAGATCTTGGTACTCGGTTTGCCCTCGCGCGCATCCGCGAGCACGCCCGCGAAAACTTGCTTCGCGTCGCTGGCGTCCGCTCCGACCGAATTCCGGTATTTGATCAGGAGATCGAGCAGCGACAAGCCCTTAAGCGAGGGTGTTGATAAACCCATCATCGCGGCATAGCGGTCGTTGCACAGCACAATGCGGCCATCGGCGTCGAACATGCAAAGGCCCTGCGACATGGTCTCAAGCGCAGTGTCGAGCAGGATTTTCTGCTGCCGCAGCCTTTGCTTCGAGCGCTGATCGATCAATGCCACAGCGGCGACCTTGCTTGCCAACAAACAGACAACGCCGGCAAGCGCAACGAGCGGCCAGTGGTGATCGGCCGTCAGGTAGGTATAGGCTTGTAACATCGGACTTTTTAAGCTTCCTCGGCCCGAATCCTGCGACAGGTCTCTTATTTGTTGGATAACGACACGTTGTTCCGCTGTTCATGGGTAACAAATTGCGTATTGAATGATTCAAACTCATGAGACGAGACGGAATTGTCGCCGTAGCCAGCCCAATAGGGCTCGCGCAATGTACGCTTGAGCAGCTTGCCGCCGGCATGAAGGCGGCAATGAAGGCGTAAGCGGACGCCTCAAATCGTCCACGTCTGACAAACGCGGGAGCGGTATCCAATGGGTGCCGCTCTTCACGTTCAAGTGCCCTGAAATCCCTGTGGCCGAAGCGAAAATCACGGAATGTCCGTTGATGACCCACAACGGAAGTTGTGGTGCAGAAATTCTGTTGGGTCATTCCCTTAGCCGACGTGCAGGCGTGACAAATTAACGTCTGTTGTTAGGGGGAAAAGCAGACATCACAAATTGAAGTCGCAACGTCTGTTTATGGCCCATCTCCGACATGGAGTGTGCGTCGCAGCAGTAGCATCGCCTCTGACCAGCTTCTGGCAGCTGGCGGGCAGGAGAGCGAGGTCGAGGGAGCGACCCCCGACCTCTCAGCCTAACGATGGGCGACGCGAGCTATTTGATAGCAATACGGGGGGCGACCCTGAGCATCAAGGTTCGACACACCCGGTTGGTTAAGCGTAGCGGATATAAGCGGCTGGCCAATGAATGATAGGGCCGGCGACGTTACTTACCGGAAAATGTAGGCGAGACGCTGCTCAGAAAAGTGCAACTATTTGAATCGTCTTTCGAGCAATCTGTCGGCAGTCGGATTTTATCCCCGTGTTTTTTGGATTTGCCCAGGCTTCCGCTTTCCGAGCAGAGCGGACATCGCGGGGCTGCGCGCGTCGGCTCACTCCGACCTACGTAGAGGTCGGACTGTTGAGCGGAATATCCGATCTATCTACCTTCGTGCCTTTCTTATCCGCTTTCTTCATCACCTTCTTAAGTTTTTTCAGCTTCTTTTTTTTCTTTTTTTCCTCTTTCTTCTTGCCCATGTTTTTTCGTTCCCCGTCATTTAAGATATGGCCGAATCCAAAAGCTATTCCTGACCGTCCAAACATAGCATCTTCGGGCGACCGTTGTTCCGCAGCTTCCCGCAGACAGCTCTCAGTCAAGCTATATGACGGCCTGAATGGGAGGAAGCGGTTCGCGGCAGTTCTTGGCCCTTCGCTGGACGCAGCGCGACGCGCCGCGCGCCAATCACTGATGAATTTTCCAGTCCCAGATACAAAAACCAGTGAGCAGTGTTCGCCCTAGCCAGGGCATCACGCTGACGAACCTCATGGAAAGAGACGAGTCGCTGCTGATCTTCGTCCCAGAGCACCAGCCGCGCACATCTGAAACTCTGGCCTAACGTAAGTCGACCGATGACGCCCAGTTTCGGGTAATCTCGCAGCACGAGTGGCAGTCGGTAGTAAGGTATCCGACTACACAGATGATGGACGTGATGAACACCAATATTGGCGGTGAACCAGCGCAGGACGCCCGGTAGATCATAATACGAGCTACCGTGAAGCGCCACTTCGTGCAGGTCCCAAAGGCTGTCAGGAGCCCATTCGGTACCCTCGAATTGGTGCTGGACGTAGAACAGCCAGACACCGACCGAAGCCGCCAGGAGAATGATCGGTAACTGCACGAGCAGGAACGGAAGGACGCCGACCAGCCATATCATGGTGACTACGATAGCCGCGATGGCTGCGTTAGTGGCCATGGCGCTGAGCCAGGGCTGCCAACCAGCACGCATGAGACCGACTGGCAGCCGGTGCTGAATGATGAACAAAAATGCCGGGCCCAAACCGAACATGGTGATCGGGTGTCGATAAATGCGATAGCCAAGTTGACGCCATCGGGACAGCGCGAGGTACTCCCGCACCGTCAGCGTGTCGATGTCCCCGGTTCCGCGGCGATCGAGATTGCCAGAAGTCGCGTGGTGAACGGCGTGAGTGCGTCGCCAGAAGTCGTAAGGCGTTAGCGTGAATACACTGATCGTACGTCCGATCCAATCGTTTGCGAGACGACGATGGAAGAAGGCGCCATGACCGCAATCATGCTGGATCATAAATAGCCGCACGAGAAAGCCTGCAGCCGGCACGGCGAGCAACAGGCAGACCCAGTAACCGAGATCAAGGGCTGCCCACATTAGAAACCAGAGCAGTACAAACGGCCCGGCTGTGATGACGAGCTCAATAATGCTGCGCGCGGGGCTCGGTGAGCGATAGCGGGCGAGGATTTGTGTCCATCCGTGGGCTTCGGACGGGCATGTGACTAACTCAGCGTTTTGGTTCTTCAACATCGTCTTTATATCGGCGTGGCCAAGCGGGGTTCTTGCTTCAAAAAGGTCCAGCCGTGGCTGAACTCAGCTCAGGCATTTATTTTCGACAGCATCGATTCCTACGCTTGGCGGTGTCTGAGCAAAATTGCTCACTCTGAAGCGACGGTACCGACTGCTACCGGTAGAAATTGAATTGGACGGGATGTCCGCAACCGGCCCGTTGCGTCAGATATTGCGGCGCGCGCGAATGTCGGCTTCCGGGGGTAAAGCTGCCGTGACATAGCCATCCTGCGATGTCGCAGTTTGACCCATCTCGGAAGTGGAGCGTGCATCGCAGCAGCCCCAAATCCAGCTAAATTCAAAGTGCAATGCGGATCCGAAGGGGAAGACCCAAATCGGTACTGCTGCCGGATAAGCTAATGATCCGGCGCATCACAAGATTCCGGCGTCGTCGTAGTCTATTGGTTAGTACACAAATTTCTCGTGCACTACTTTTCCGTTCGACCACTCCTGAATGGCGACCTCACTCATTTTAAGCGTTCCCCATTCGGCATGATCGGCATCGATGCGATAAACAATGAACGCCTTGTTGCCTGAAATCACGTAACCGTCACAAACGTAGGTCCGCACCGCCTTAATCTTAGAGAGAAAATCTACCTCGAAGGCGCGACAGGCTGCCTTACCAACTCGGGGCGGTTGCTCGTTTTCCCGCATGGTTACGTCGTCGGCATAGTATCGGTCGAAAGCCTCCAGCGCTTTGCCGCCAACGACCTTAGCTATCAAATCCTCAACTGCAGCTTTAAAGCTCTCCGCGTTCATCGAATTCTCCCATCAGCGTCGGCTAAACATTATCATGGTGACTTTATCCCGCCGGACAATAAGGCACCTTTTTGTGCCTGCTCCCAGGCAACGAAGAATTTTCAAACTCGTTTTAGGGAGGATTTCTCGACGAACAGGAGGGTTTTCTTGTTTTCGCGAGCGATGTCTGGTTGTTGGAGTAAAACAGACATCACCATTCGATCGCGCCATGTCAGCTCGTGACCCTGAGCGGACATGCCGCGCGCTTATCGCTATGCTCGCACAAAAGGGCGATTAGGCGGTGCCACTATGAATTTCTTTCCGGGCTTTCAACGCCAGACGGTTCAAACCAGCGGCACAAGCATCAATGTATTAGCTGGCGGCAGTGGTCCACCCGTTTTACTGCTGCATGGCTATCCACAAACGCATCTCGAGTGGCGAAAGATCGTCCCGGAACTCGCCAAGAGCTACACGCTGGTAGTTCCCGACCTTCGCGGATACGGCGATAGCGGCAAGCCGACCGGCGGAGACAACCACGTCAACTATTCGAAGCGAGCTATGGCCTTGGACCAGGTCGAAGTCATGGAAAAACTCGGTTTCAAACAGTTCGCCGTGGTCAGTCATGATCGAGGCGCCCGGGTGGCTCATCGTCTGGCGCTCGATCATTCAGACAGGCTTATCAAGGTCGTCCTGATGGACATCTGCCCCACGCATTATATGTACAAAACAGCGGACCGGCAGCTTGCATCCTCTTACTTCCACTGGTTCTTCCTCATCCAGCCGGCGCCCTTTCCGGAGACGCTCATCGGCAACAACGTCGATGCGGTGCTCAAGCAGTTCATGGGTCCGGTGATGCCTCAATCTATCGAGCCGGAGGCCTATGCCGAATATCGCCGGTGTTTCAGTGATCCGGCCACCATTCACGCCTCATGCGAAGATTATCGCGCCGCCGCAACCATCGATCTTGTCCACGACGAGGCCGACATGGACCGGAAAATCGCGTGTCCGGTGCTGGTGCTTTGGGGCGCCAACGGAATCGTGGGGAAGAAATACGATGTGCTCGCGGTTTGGCGGGAGCGCGCGACGGAAGTATCGGGCAAGTCGCTCCCTTACGGCCATTGGCTTGCGGAAGAAGCGCCTGGAGAGGTGCTGGCGGAAGTCAGGCGATTTCTGACGGCATAACAACACTTGCTAGGTAGGAGCGCGGAAGTGGTCGCGTATGCGCCAAACCCGACATCGACCAACGTCCGTTATTGGTCCGCTCTCGGAGCCAAAGCGGACATTTTTGATGATGGGACCGACCGATTTTCTGAATGTTGTTTTTAGCAGCTCTTCCGAAGGGCGATGAGCGGAGAGTCGTACCCCTGTCGTACCTACGTCGTTCCGGTCAACCGAAGACATTCTTTGACCGCGGCAGCTCGGCGCTGGTCGATATAGGCGGCAAGGTCGACGAGGTGTACGCCGCGTTGGGGCCTTCTGGCTTGTCTCGATCCGCAGGATGGGCAGGGCGATATCACCGCAAAGGGCCTTGCGGATAAGCTTCTCGACGGTGAGATGGAGAGTGAAATAAGCTGGCTTGAAAATACTGCCTCAATAGGGCGTATAACGCCGCTGACGTTCGCTATTGATTGCTGCAATCCGGCGATTCTTCGTGGGTAGATTTGCGGGTGGGCAACAAGGCGGATTCGTAGTCGGTTGATATTCCTTCGGAATTTCTGCCTTTGTGCAGAGGACCGCTCCGCCGGACGAATCCTTTCGTGGGCGGTCCGCGTAATCACACGTTGCGCGGTGTAGGCGAGCGCCTGCTGCCTAATCATATTCTACAGCGCTGTTCGGCTCACCTGGCCGCCTAGATAGCTCGCGAGGACATGCGGATCTTCGCGCAGCCGCGCCGGTTCCCCTTCGATGGTGATTCGGCCATTCTCCATGACGTAACCGTAATCCGCTATTCCGAGCGTACCGATTATGTCCTGCTCGACGATCAGAACCGAGTGTCCCTCGTCGCGGATCCTTACGATCGCGGCGAAAACCTGCTTTGCGATCTGCGGAGCCAAACCAAGGCTCGGCTCGTCGAGCAGAAGCAGAGTCGGTTCCGACATCAGGCTTCGTGCCAGCGCCAGCATTTGCTGCTCGCCGCCCGACAGCGCCCCTGCGGCTTGGCCGCGGCGTTCGCGCAGCCGCGGGAACATCTCGTACATCCTCTCCGTGCGGGCAACGCGACCCGCCCTGGCACGACCCGTATAAGCTCCAAGGCGAAGATTTTCGGCAACAGAAAGGTCAGGAAAGACCAAGCGTCCCTCCGGCACCAGCGAAATGCCGGCGGCTACTCGTTCGGCAGGGTCCAGTTTGTGGAGTGATTGCCCGGAATACACCAGAGTGCCGCTGCGCAAAGGCACCACGCCCGCAATCGTGCGCATCAGCGTAGTTTTGCCGGCACCATTGCTTCCCAATAGAGCAGTGATTGTGCCGGCTTGCACCGCGATCGTCACGCCACGCAGTACCTCGACGTCGCCGTAGCCCGCTACCACGTCACGGCATTCGAACAGAACGTCACTCATTGTGCCGCCGTCCCGAGATAGGCGCTCACGGTACGCGGATCGCTGGCGACTTCGCTCGGCGTCCCCTCTGCGATCTTCTGGCCGTGGTGAAGCACAATGATTCTTTGGCTCAGTGCCATCAACGCACGCGTGACGTGCTCGATCATGACGATCGTCAGCTTTTCGGAAGCATGGAAGTGGCGGACGATTTCCGCCGACGCCTCCGCTTCCGCCGGCGTTAGTCCGGCTAGGACCTCGTCGAGCAAAAGCAGTCGCGGTTCGGTCGCAAGGCTTCGCGCGATCTCGAGGCGTTTACGGCCAGCTAGGGTCAAATGCTTGGCCAAAAGCTGGGCCCGGTCGGAAAGTCCGAGCCGGTTGAGGATCTCTTTCGCCTTGGCTTCGGCTACCGACGCCGAGCGCTCACGGCGTCGCCCGTAAAGCACGCCGAGCGTGACGTTCTCGAGCACCGTCATGTTGCCGAAGGGACGCACGATCTGAAAAGTGCGGGCGACGCCTCGCCGACTTATTTCGTCGGGGCGAAGACCATCAATCCTTTGACCGTCGAAGGTGACGGAGCCGTCATTGGCGCGCAAATTTCCGGCGATAATGCTGAACAAGGTGGTCTTGCCGGCACCGTTCGCCCCCATGATGCCGACAAACTCGCCTTCATTGACGACGAAGGAAATATGATCGAGCGCGACGACGCCGGCGAACGATTTCACGACGGCATTGATGTCCAGCAACGTCATCGCGGAGCCGCCGCGATCAAGTGCTGCAGTCTTCCGTAGATCCCGCCGGGTAGCCAAACGACGACGGCGACCAGCAGAGCTCCGACGACAATCATGTAAAGTTGCGGCAAATTGCTCCAAAGCGCCTCTTGCAGCAGGACCAGGAAGGCGACGCCCAGAAGCGGGCCTAGGGGTCGGTCACTGCCGCCGATCACGGCCATCGTAACGATGAGAACCGACGTTTGTGGATTGAAGATTTCGAGCGGCGTGAAATAGGTCGAGCGCATGATCATCAGGGCGCCGGTCATGCCCGGTATGATCGACGACAGAACAAACGCCGCCGCCTTGAAGCGGCCGGTGGCGATGCCGATCGTCTCGGCCGCCTCCTCGTTGTCCCGAATGGCTCGCAGCCCAGCGCCGAAACGGGATTCCCTGACCGCGAGCGCAATCATGACGCTCGCCCATCCCAAGCCGAGCGCAATCAGGTACAGAGTTCCGACCGCGGGCGCGCCGAACAGCACTCGCCCTGACACGGTCAAAGCGGACTCGATGTTGATGACGATGTATTTGACCAACTCGGAGAGGCCGAATGTCAGGATGACGAAATAGGGCCCGCGCACGCGCAGGCAGGGATATCCCACCAGTGTGGCCAAAACCGCCGCGGCCAGACCGGCCAGAGGCAGAATGGCCCAGATCGGCAACATCGACCAGGTGGTCGCTGCGACATAGGCGCCGATGCCGACGAAGACGACGTGACCGAGCGATATGTAGCCAGTCATTCCGGATATAACGATCCAGCTCTCGGTCAGCGCGATCCAGACCAGAAGCGTGAAGCCGACGCCGACGAAATAGTCATTGGCGGCGGACGGCAGCGCGATAGCCAGAAAAGCCGCTGCTGTGACAAACCCGGCCACACGCGCGACTCGTCCCGTCATGTGCGCGCTCTTGCCGCCCCGAGCAAGCCTTGCGGACGTAAAAGAAGAACCGCAATGAAAACGGCATAGATCATGATCGAGCGATAGCTCGGCGCAGTGAGCGCGACGCCGAAGGTTTCCAGCACGCCCAGCAGAAGGCCTCCGATTAGACTGCCCAGAACATTCCCTAGGCCGCCGAGGATGACCACTACAAAAGCGGTGACGGTTAGAGGAAAGCCCATGAAGGGTGATATTTCCTCGGTCATGCTGACCAGCACGCCCGCCAATCCGGCAACTGCAAAACCCAGACAGAGGCTCGTGAGTTCGATGCGCTCCAGCGGAATGCCGACCAAAGCCGCGGCTTCGCGCTGCTGGATGACCGCCTTGATGGCAAGCCCGAGCGTCGAAAGGCGGAAGAACAAAACGGCGCCGACGCAAACCGCTCCGGAGATCGCCAGCACGATGAGCTTGTTGACCGGCACGACGGCGCCGATGAATTGAACGATCTCATCTTGATAACGGTAACCGCGCTGATTTGGCGTGAACAATAGCGATGTCACGTTCTGAAGGATCACCGAAATCCCAAAGAAGACGAGGAGCGAGTTCCCTTCGATGCGCTCCAGGAACTCTCCCGACTGCATCGCTTTGCGGAAGACGCCGACGTAGATGAGAGCGCCCAGCGCCGCCGCGAGGGGTATGGCGGCGAGCGCGGATACGAGCGGTGATACGGCGAGAAGCGAAATGCCCCAATACGCGACGTAGGCGCCGATCATCACGACTTCGCCGTGGGCGACGTTCAAGAGCCGCATGGTCCCGTAGATGAGATTGAGGCCGAGCGCGATGAGCGCGTAGACAGACCCCGCCACGAGCGCGGCGATCAACAGTTGGGTAGACATGCGCGCGTCCAAATTCGCGGGCCGATACCTCAAGCAACCTGAAATTCGGCCCGCGTGCCGGCCGGGACGTTACCTCGCGATCACGCTAGCAGTTGCCTCCGATTTCGGCCAGATGATTTCGAACACGCCGCTTTGGTACTGCAGAAACATCGTCGGCGTCGTCACGTTGACAACACCTTGGAACTTCACCGGGCCATCGATCGTATCGAAGGTTTCGGTGGAGATGGTTTGACGAAGCTTCTCGTGGTCGAGGCCGGCCTTGGCCACGGCTTGCTCGGTGATCTCGCACGCCTCGAACGACAAAGCGGAATCGAGGTAGTCCGGTGGCTCTTTGTATTTCGCGACGTAAGCGTCATAGAACGGCTTCGCCTTCGGCCATTTTGTCTGCGAAGGACTCCAATGGCCCATGGTCAGGAGGCCATTGACCTGATCACCAAAGATCTTCGTAAAGAACGTCGCGGCAGGCCCGACGAGCGTGAACTGCACCCGCGGCGTGAAACCCAGTTCCTTCGACTGCCGCGTATAGAGCACCGAGTCTCCGGTCATGGATAATGACAACTCGGCGTCGGGATTGGCCTGCTTGAGTGTGCTGATCAGCGCCGTCATGTCACGGATGTCGAGCGGATATTCGGCGTTGGATAGGATTTCGATGCCGTTCGCCTTGAGGCCCTCGACAATGTACTTCTTGTTTTCAAGCGCGAACGGATGTTGCGCGGTCGTGATCGCGACGGTTTTGACGTTGAGCGACTTCAGCAGCAGAGGCAGTTGCTTGCCCTGCTCGTCCGGCAGTGCCGAGGTCGGGAACCAGATATAGCCGGGCTTGAGATCGCGGAGCTGAACCGACGCGGCGGTATCACCGACCATCGGAAACTTGTACCGTTCCAGCACGCCAGCAACCGCGAAATGATGCGGCGTGCCCCACGGGGCCAGCAGCAGATCAACTTTGTCCTGTGTAATCAGTTTTTCGTAAATCTTGGCCGCTTGCGCGGGGTCCGATTGATCGTCGTAGGACACGAATTCGACCATGCGCTTGGTGCCGGCAACGTCGAGTCCGCCCCTGGCGTTGACCTGGTCGCGCCAAAGTTCATAGGCGTTTTTCTGCGACGGCGCCGCCGGCGCGAAGATGCCGGTTATAGGCAGCGAAAATCCGATTTTTACCGGATCCGCTGCTTTGGCGTTGCCGATGCTGAGCGCCGCAAGAGCGAGCGCCGCAGCGATCATCCCCCACTTTTTCGTCATCTGTATCCCCTACTGTTACGTTGCTAAGATGATCTGGATTTCAGATCGGGAAACCGCGCTGTCCCCGCTGCACCGTGACCCACTTCACTTCGGTCATCTCTTCCATCGAGAATCGGCCACCTTCGCGGCCGAAGCCGCTGTTTTTGACGCCGCCGAACGGGACATGCGGCTCGTCCGCCACTGTGCAGTCGTTAATGTGCACCATCCCCGCGTCGAGCTTAAAGGCGAAATCGAGGGCCTTTTGCATGTCGTTGGTGATGACGCCGGAAGACAACCCGTAGGATGTGTTGTTGGCGATCTCAAGCGCCTCATTGTGGTCTTTGACCTTGATGATGGAAGTGACAGGGCCAAAGCTTTCCTCATGGAAGATGCGCATGTCGGGCGTCACGCCTTTGAGCACGGTCGGCCAATAAAACTGCTTCTCGTGCTTGGCGCCGCACAGCACCGTCGCACCTTTGCCGACGGCGTCCTCGACATGCCCGTCGATCACGTCGCACTGCGTGCCGCGAATGAGCGGCCCGATAACCGTATCGGGTTCGCGCGGGTCGCCAACCGTCAGGCTCTTGGCGATGGCCACAAAGCGCTCGCAGAAGGCATCGAAAATTGGCTCCTCAACGAGGACGCGCGAGTTCGCCATGCAGACCTGACCCTGATGGAAGAAGATGCCGAACGCAGCGGCTCTGACCGCGTAGTCGACATCGGCGTCGGCGAGCACAATGAGCGGGCTTTTGCCGCCCATTTCGAGCGTGAACTTCTTCAGTGACTTGGCCGCCTCGACCGCGAGGTGTCTCCCGGTTTTTGTCGAGCCGGTAAAAGTGATCATCCGCACCCGCGGATCGGCGAAGATGGTCGCGCCGATTTCGGCGGCCGGTCCGGGAATGACGCTGAGCAGCCCCTTCGGTAGACCGGCTTGATCGAAGACCTCGGCGATCTTCAAGCCGGTGACCGGCGTGAGCTCGGAGGGCTTGAGCACGAAGCCGTTGCCGGCGGCAAGGGCGAGAACGACCTTCTTCATTGCGAGCAGGAACGGCGCATTGAAAGGCGCGATACCCGCGATTACGCCGAGCGGCTGGCGGATCGTGAAGCCGAATTGCCCTGGCATCGTGGTCGCCATGGTCTCGCCGGGGGACCGACGCAGCTCGGACGCGGCCGTGCGCAGCAGATCGAAGCAATAGCCGACTTCGAAGCCGGCTTTGCCGGCCACCGAGCCGGATTCTTCGATCAGGACTTCGACGATCTCTTTTGATTTCGTGGCGAGCACGTCAGCTGCGCGCAAAAATACGGCTTCGCGTTCGGATACGATCTTGTCCGCCCACTCTTTGTAGGCGTTATGAGCTGCGCCGATCGCCTGCTCGGTTTCCCGCGCGCCGGCCTGATGCACGCGCGCATACACCTCGCCCGTCGCCGGATTGTAGCTTGCCGTCGCTTCATTGCGGGACGAAGGCACCCATTCGCCGCCAATAAAAAGATTGTAGGTTGGAACCCCATCAATCGTTTGGAATGCTGCTGAGCTCATGGTCCCTCCTGAGATGGCAGAGAAGAAGCAATACGCACACGCCATACCCGGCGAATCGGCAAGGCGCGCATCGGTTTATCCCTTGGTGGATTTTAACAGCGGCCTTGAAGGCCCGTCTTGGCAAGAACTCCGTTCGGAAATTGACGCAGAGTCAGGTCTGAGGGCCGGTCATGCCCGACCGACACGCAGCCGCGGCAGCATTTTCCTGAAGCACTTGAGGCATTTGGGGCCGTCGACAGTGTTTTTTTGCCGTGATAGTCTGTTTGATGGAGTGCCGGGTTCGTCATAGACGGGTCGTGGCGTGGCTTCGAACCCTGAAATTGTGGTGGCGCGTGAGTCCCTCCTGGCCGATAAACTCGTCACCACGGCGAGCGTGACGCCAGAGCGGCGGCTTGCATTTTGGCGTGAAGTCGTCTGTCAAACAATTGCCGGGGTCGAAGCTCGGCCTTTGACCAGCAGGCGCTCGTACAATGGGCGCATCCACAGCCGGTCTGTGCACCTTCACGATTTGCGACGCTTCGACTTGCTGCATGTCGTGGCCGATCCGCAACGGGTAAATCGCACACGGGAATTGATCGACCTGCAGGCGGAAGAGGCCTGGCTTCTGATGCTCCAGGAGCAGGGGACCTGCAGCATCCATCAAGGCGATCAGCAATCAACGCTCTTGCCGGGCGACATCGGTTTCCTCGATACTTCGCGCCCGTACGACGTGCTGTTCCCGCAAACGTTCCGCCAATCCATTTTGAAGGTGCCAGCCTCGCTCTTTAAAGACATTATTCCGATGCGCCGGGACGTGGCGGGCATGGCGCTCGCCGGCGGCGATCCTTTGACCGCGATTGCGCGCGCCAATCTTCTTCTACTTGAGCGATACGCTCATACGATCAGCCCAGTCCTGCTGCCGGCCGCAGCGGAACGGGCGATTGATCATCTCGGCCTTGCCATGCGCGCGCGTCTCGATGACAGCCCAATCCGCCGCGACCATGGCACGTCAGCACACCATTTTGCCCGCGCCAGCCTCTACATTATCGGTCATCTGCACGATCCAGGCTTGTCCGTTGAGCGCATCGCTACCGCCACCGGACTTTCTGCCGGTCACCTCTACGAAGTTTTTCGCAAAGCTACCGGCTCAACGATCGGCGGCTACATCCGAGCACAGCGATTGGAACGATGTCGACGTGATCTTGCCGACCAGAGCCTGCGGCACCAAAGCATCACCTTCATTGCCCATCGCTGGGGCTTCTCGGAAGGTAGCAGCTTAAGTCGCGCATTTCGCGCTGCCTATCAGACAAGTCCACGGCGATATCGGCAGGCCGACACCCTTGCTCGAGAGCAAATAGGCCCGCAGCCGCGCGTGGCCGCCGGCCCATTGGTCGTTCGTGAGAAAGGGGCGCCGCGCGGCTCTTGAATCTTTCAAGCCGAACGTCGGGAAGTGGCGCCGGATCCCGGCGACACTTCCCCGATGCTAGCGAAAGCCGACCACGACGCTGTGCCTCGGACTCCAAGATGCCCTAACGATGTGGTCCAAGGCGCTGCCGCTTCGGCACAAGGTTAGCTCGGCAGATAAACCGACTTGATCTCCTGATAGGCTTCCAATCCTTCCGGTCCGCCGACGCGGCCAACGCCGGATTCCTTGTAGCCGCCAAAGGGCACCGCGTTGTCCAGCTTCAGTCCGTTGATGGTCAAGTTGCCGGTGCGGATCCGCCGCGCTAGGGCTACGCCTTTGTCGGTGTCCTTGGTGAACACCGCGCCGCTCAGGCCGTAGGTACTGTTATTGGCGATGCGAATGGCGTCTTCCTCGTCGTCATAAGGAATTACGGATACGACGGGACCAAAGATTTCCTCTTTCGCGATGGTCATATCGCTGGTGACATTGGAAAAGATCGTGGGCTCGACATAATAGCCGAGGTTCATATTCTTGGGCCGACCGCCGCCGGTGACGAGCTTGGCGCCTTCCTTACGTCCCTTTTCGAGATAGCCCATAACCCGGTCGAGCTGCCGCTTCATCGACAGCGGGCCCATTTGCGTTTCCGCCTTCCACGGATCGCCGATGGCGATTTTCTTGACCGCCTGGCTGTAGGCGTCAACGACTTCGTCGTGGCGCTTTCTGGAAACCAGCACGCGAGTCAAGGAAAAGCAGATCTGGCCGGTCATCGGCATGGCAAACGGCACGATCGTGCCAATGACGTTGTTCAGATCGGCGTCATCCATGATCACTGCCGGCGATTTGCCGCCAAGCTCCAACGTGTACCGCGCCAGCCGCTTGGCGCAAACTTCGGCGATGCGCTTGCCCCCCGCGACGCTGCCGGTGAAGCTGACCTTGTCGATTTCGGGTCGGTTGATCAGATAGTCGCCGATCTCGCGTCCTGCCGGAACGATGTTGAGAACGCCCGGCGGCAGTCCGACGGCTTCTGCGCATTCGGCAAGAAGTTGGCCTTCGATCGGAGTCTCCGGCGCCGGCTTGGCGACGATCGTACAGCCGGCCGTGAGAGCCGAGGCTACGCCATAAGACATCAGGACCATCGGCGCGTTCCACGGCGTGATGATGGCGACAACCCCAACCGGCTCGCGAATGACCAACGCCTTGCCACCGTTCATCATGTCGCGCGTCTCGACAAATTCGGCGCGCGCGCCGAGCTTTCCGTAAAACTCGAAAAGTTGCGGCGCGAAGTTGATGATGAATCCGGCAAAACTCTTGGGCGCGCCGACCTGGGCCGTCCATACGTCGGTCAATAGCGGCGCCCGCTTCTTCATTTCCTCGCCGATCGCGAGTACGAATTTAGATCGCTCCTGCGGTGTCATCCGTGGCCACGGCCCGTGGTCGAAGGCCTGGCGAGCCGCACGCACCGCGCAGTCGACGTCCTTCTCAGATGCCTCGGGTACCTTCAGGAAGCACTCCTCTGTGACCGGCGAAATCAGCTCGAGTTTGCGATCGGATTGCGGTGTGGTCCACTCGCCGCCGATATAAAAGTTCTTCAGCACATGCTGCGATAGTGCTTCTTGCGGATCGAATGCGCTGCCAGTAGACATCAAATTCCTCCCTTGTGTTTTGCGAAGCGCGTTGTTGCGCCTCGCGATTGTGCTTGCGTAACAAACGGTAAGATTAGTTGAGTTTGCTGCCGCGAGCGATCGCTGTTTCGTCGTCGATCAGTTTAGCTTCGATGGTCTGATCAGCGCCGCACTGAAGATTCCAACCCAACGAGCGGCAAGCTTCAAGAGGAATGGCAAAACAGACCTCAAAGCCGTTTGACGTAATAAATGTGGCAATGAGGCAATCCTGTTCCTTGGCCCGCTCGATGCTCCATCCCTGCAAGCCAAAAACGTATCGAGCGTCCTCATTTCCGGTTTGCCGCTTGACTGCACGAGCCAACAGGTGGGGTATCGTCATGACGACGGCTTCTGCCTGGTCGAGCGGAAGTTCCACGGTCACGGTAACGTCGGAGTGATCAAGGAATTCTAGCCCAACGTTGGCACCGTCGGTCGCGACACGGCAGGTTGTTAGCTTCTTGCTGCGAATTTTCACAGCACCTCACGCCCTTTTCAAAGAGCCCGTTCTCGGCCATAGTCGTTATATTCCACCGAATATAGCGTGACCGCGAGCGCGCGGCAACGATCGGCTTGTTCTGAAGGACGTATCATGAACATACCTCTTCCCCACCCGCACCTTAGCGAAGCGGCGTCGAAATTTCTGGCGCGAAAGCACCAGGCGTTTATCGGCGGCAAAAGGGTCGACGCCGAATCCGGCAAGACGTTCGAGACCTTCGATCCTGGGTCGGGACGGGTCATCGCCAAAGTGGCCGAATGCGACGCTCCCGACGTCGACAAAGCCGTCGCCGCCGCGCGTGCGGCTTTCGAGAGCGGGGCCTGGACCCGCACGACCGGAAGCGACCGCGCACGCATGATGTGGAAGCTCGCCGAGCTGATCGAGCAAAACGCTGCCGAATTGGCCGAGCTGGAATCGCTGAACAACGGCAAACCGCTTGCCAACGTGCGTAACGTCGATCTTGTTCTCGGGTGCGAGACGCTTCGCTATACCGCCGGCTGGGCAACGAAGATTACCGGCGAGACCTTATCGCTTTCGACCGCGCCCAAGACGCACGCCTTTACCGTAAGAGAGCCGATCGGCGTCGTGGGTCAGATCATCCCGTGGAACTCGCCGATCATGATGGCGTGCTGGAAACTTGCGCCGGCGCTGGCCACCGGCTGTACTGTGGTGCTGAAACCGGCCGAGCAGACACCGTTGACGGCGCTTCGCCTCGCCCAACTCATCCAAGAAGCGGGGATTCCGGACGGAGTGGTCAATATTGTCCCCGGCTTCGGTCCGACGGCGGGAGCGGCGATCACGGCGCATCCGGACGTGGACAAAGTCGCCTTCACGGGGTCCGGAGAAGTCGGCAGGCTCATTATCCAGGCCGCGGCCGGTAATCTGAAGAAAGTCTCGCTGGAATTGGGCGGCAAGTCGCCGGTCATCATCTTTCCCGATGCCGACGTGAATGTCGCAATTCCGGGAGCGGCGCGCGCGATATTCACGAACTCCGGCCAAGTATGTGCCGCCGGATCGCGGCTCTATGCCCACACGCGCGTGTTTGATCACATCATCGCTGGCGTTGCGGCCGAGGCGAGAAAGATTCGCGTCGGTCACGCCTTGAGCGATGGCACGCAGATGGGTCCGCTTGTGTCCAAGGAACAGCTTGAGCGGGTGTCGGGTTATATTGATCAGGGAGAAAATGACGGCGGTACCGTTGTGACGGGCGGCGATCGTATCGGTAACGAAGGCTATTTCATCGAACCGACCATCCTGACCGACACCCGACCCGAAATGTCGGTCATCCGCGAGGAGATTTTCGGCCCGGTTCTTTGCGCCATAAGGTTTGACGATGATGATCTCGATCGCATTGCCAAGGAAGCCAACCGGACCATTTACGGACTGGCGGGGAGCGTGTGGACGCGCGATCTCAGTGTCGCCCATCAAATGGTCCGCAAGGTCAGGGCCGGTACGATCGGCGTCAATATGCACGGCTCGATCGATCCCGCTCTGCCGTTCGGCGGCTTTCGGCAGTCCGGGTGGGGGCGCGAAAAGGGCCGCGAGGTCCTCGACCTCTATACCGAGGTCAAGTCCGTGGTCATGGCGCTGTGATGCAACGTGTCCGAAAGCTTTGAATAACGAGTCGGCGTCGATCGTCACCAAGACACTAGAGATAGAGTGCAGATATGGCTCAAGCAAAAACAATTCCGTTAGCGCGTCACGCATACGCAGATGGCTCCTTCAAGCAAATGCTGATCGACGGCAAATGGGTGGATGCCGCATCCGGCAAACATTTCGAAAGCCGCAATCCGGCGACCGGCGAGCTGCTGGCGACCGTGGCCGAAGGCGACGCCGAGGACATCAACCGCGCCGTCGTAGCGGCTCGCACGGCATTCGAAGGCCCGTGGAGCAAGTTCAAGCCGTACGAGCGCCAGCAGGTCCTTCTGAAGCTGGCCGATCTGGTGGAGCGACATTTCGACGAGCTCAGCTCGCTCGACACTCTCGACATGGGCGCCCCGATCAGCCGGACCAGGGCCACACGCCTGCGTGTGTTGGGCATGCTGCGCTACTACGCCGGCCAAGCAACATCGCTCCATGGCGAGACGATACAGAATTCGCTTCCCGGCGAGATATTCTCGTACACATTGAAAGAGCCGGTGGGCGTCGTAGGCGCCATCATTCCGTGGAACGGGCCTCTTGGTGCTTCCATCTGGAAAATCGGGCCGGCGCTTGCCACCGGCTGCACGGTGATTCTCAAGCCGGCCGAGGAAGCGCCGCTGACGTCACTGCGGCTTGGGGCATTGGCCTTGGAAGCCGGCGTGCCGCCAGGCGTCGTCAACGTGGTGCCCGGTTATGGCGAGACGGCGGGAGCGGCGCTGGCCGCGCATCCCGGCGTCGACAAAGTAGCGTTCACTGGCTCGCACATTACCGGGCAGTCAATCGTGAGAGCGTCGGCCGGCAACCTCAAGCGCGTATCGCTCGAACTCGGTGGCAAGTCTCCCGATATCGTTTTCGCCGATGCGGACATCGAGTCCGCTGTGCCCGGCGCCGCTATGGCGGTATTCGCCAATTCCGGCCAGATTTGCAGCGCCGGCACGCGGTTGTTCGTCGAGCAACGTGTCTATGATGAATTCGTAGGCCGCGTTGCCGCATTCGGTAAGGGGCTGCGCGTGGGCAACGGGCTTGACCCGGAGACGCAGATCGGTCCGCTGGTATCCGAGCAACAACTGGAGCGCGTGACCGGTTATCTCAGTCTCGGCAAACAGGAAGGAGCACGTGCGGTCGCCGGCGGCGAGCGGGCGACGGACGGGCCGTTGGCCAAGGGCTATTTCGTGCCGCCCACCGTTTTTGCCGATGTTCGCGACGACATGCGGATCGCGCAGGAAGAAATTTTTGGTCCGGTGATTTCGGCAATACCGTTCAAAGACATGGACGAATTGGTAAAGCGCGCTAACGCCACGATGTTCGGGCTGGGCAGCGGCGTCTGGACGCGTGACGTGAGCAAGGCGCATCGTCTGGCAAGCGCGATCCGCGCCGGATCCGTCTGGGTGAACTGCTATCAGGCGATGGATCCAGCCGTCCCATTCGGCGGCTACAAGATGAGCGGATACGGCCGCGAGTCGGGACTGCAGCAAATGGAAGAATATCTCAACGTCAAGGCGGTTTGGATCAAGACCGGATAGCTGACATCACAGCAAGCTGAACGACTTCTCGAAGCGATGAGATTTCGTGCCGAGAAGGAGGAGGCTCTGCGCTGGGCCGGTCAAACTTTAATCCGCGCGAACGTCGATTTGCGTGGAAGGAGGAAACAAAATGTCCAAGGTTGTGTGCGTGCTCTACGACGATCCGGTCGACGGGTATCCGAAGTCCTACGTACGGGATGATCTGCCCAAGCTGACGCGTTACCCCGACGGACAGACGCTGCCGACCCCAAAGAGCATCGACTTCGTTCCAGGTCATCTGCTGGGCAGCGTGTCCGGCGAACTCGGGCTGCGCAAGTTTCTCGAAAGCCAGGGACACAAGCTCGTCGTCACGTCCGACAAGGACGGCGCCGGTTCGGTATTTGAACGCGAGCTTCCCGATGCGGAAATCGTCATTTCGCAGCCGTTCTGGCCGGCCTATCTGACGGCGGAGCGGATCGTCAAAGCGCCGAAACTGAAACTCGCCATCACCGCCGGCATCGGATCGGACCATGTCGATCTGCAGGCCGCTATCGACCGCGGCATTACGGTGGCCGAGGTCACCTACTGCAATTCGATTAGCGTCGCCGAGCACGTGGTCATGATGATTCTTAGCCTCGTGCGCAATTACATTCCGTCTTACCAGTGGGTGGTGAAGGGCGGATGGAACATCGCCGACTGCGTCGAGCGATCGTACGACGTCGAGGGGATGCATGTCGGCACGGTTGCCGCCGGGCGCATCGGCCTCGCCGTGCTCCGTCGGCTGAAGCCCTTCGACATGCACCTGCATTACACCGACCGGCATCGTTTGCCGGAAAGCGTAGAGAAAGAGCTTGGCCTTACTTTCCATAAGTCGACCGCCGACATGGTGCCTGTCTGCGACGCGGTCACGATCAACGCCCCGCTGCATCCAGAGACCGAGAATCTCTTCGACGACAAGATGATCGGCCGCATGAAGCGCGGCGCCTATCTGGTGAACACCGCCCGCGGCAAGATTTGCAATCGCGATGCGGTGGTCCGCGCGCTGGAGAGCGGCCAACTCGCCGGCTATGCCGGCGACGTCTGGTTTCCGCAGCCGGCGCCGAAGGACCATCCGTGGCGGACCATGCCACATCACGGCATGACGCCGCACATCTCCGGCACCTCGCTCTCCGCCCAGGCGCGCTATGCCGCAGGCACGCGCGAGATTCTCGAATGCTGGTTCGAGAACCGTCCGATCCGCAACGAATATCTGATCGTCGACAAGGGAAAGCTCGCCGGCACTGGCGCTCATTCCTACAGTGCCGGCAATACGACCCGCGGCTCGGAAGAAGCGGCGAAGTTCAAGGCCCGCTGAGCCCGCGGTCGCCCGAGGTCGAGCGCATCGCCGCCACTCTTACGGCCTGCTGGATGTAAGAGTGGCGCTTCGCTGCGAGCGCACTGGGGCCAACCGACGCTCCACGCAATTTTAGAGATACACGCTCTTCATCTGCGCCTCGGGATAGCGCAAGCCCGCGGCAGCGCCGGCCGGCATGGCAGTCGCGATTTCAGCGAGATCGGCTGCGGTCAAATGGACCGAAACCGCTTCGATATTTTCCAGGAGTTTTTCTTTTCGTTTGGTGCCGGGAATCGGTACGATGTCCTCGCCCTGCGCGAGCAACCAGGCCGTCACGCACGATTACGCCGGCCTGCACTTTGACGCCCGCTGACGCGGGCCGGATTTCGATAACGTAATTGTCGGACATAGCAAGTCTCTCCTGCCGCCGGCCGCAGCCGGCCTTCGTCGTAGATGAACGATGCGATTTCGGGAAAGCGATCAGGCGTGAGACAAAAGACACGCGCCGGTCGCCGCCGAGACGCAGCGGCAAGAGAAGCGGTTGTGAAAGCGAAAAAATCGGACGTCATCGCATAATCTCCATCGTTGCGGAGCCCACGAAGACGCTTCGTGGCGCTTTAGCATTGATGACGCGGTGCAAGCTGCTCCATCAAATCCCGCGGCCCGATCGACACCGACCCAGCATTTCAAATAGATATTAGTCTATATAACTTATCAACTATAGCGGGGAGCCAAAACGACCGGCTCCGGCCCTTGGCGCCAGCGCCGACAATGCGGGCGGCTCCCCGGCCTTCAGGCATCCTCGACCGGTCCGGCATTGCGGAACAGTTCGCGCAGAATACGTCCTTCGAGCGCTGCGACTTCCGGCGAGCCGCGTTCGCGCGGCCGCGGCAGATCAATGCGCTGATCGAGCGCAATCTCGCCGTCCTCGATCATCAGGACGCGGTCGGCGAGCGTGACCGCCTCGGCTACGTCGTGCGTGACCATGATCGCGGTAAACTTTTGGCCGATCCAGACGCGCTCGATCAGCCGCTGCATCGAGATGCGGGTCAACGCATCGAGTGACCCGAGTGGTTCGTCGAAGGCAAGGAGTTGCGGACGGCTCACCAGCGCACGCGCGAGCGCCACGCGCTGCTTTTGGCCGCCGGATAGCACCAGTGGCCAATGATCGCGACGCTCCACCAATCCTACCTCGCGCAATGTGGCGAGCGCCCGCTCCCGCGCATCCGGCGACGAGCGTTCCTTGCCGAGCCCGACCTCGACGTTGGCGAGAACCGAGGCCCACGGCAAAAGCCGCGGCTCCTGGAACATGATCCTGACCGCGCCTGTATGCGCCGCCTGCGCAACACCACCGTCCCCAAAGTGAAACTCCCCATCGCTTGGACGCTCGAGCCCCAGCAGCAGGCGCAGCAGCGTGCTCTTGCCGCAGCCGCTGCGGCCCACGATCGCGACGAACTCGCCCGAGCGGATGTGCAGATCGATGCCGCGGAGAACCTGATTTTGGCCGAACCATTTCCGCAAATGGCGGATGGTCACCGAAAGACCGCCGCCACGCGCGCCCACTTCGCCGGCATCCGGTACGAATTCGACGGCATCGTCGATCCGGCGTATCACCTGGACTGTCATGTCTTGACCTCACCGGCCGGCTGAAAGGCCGGGTGCCATGCGAGGCACCAACGCTCAAGCAGCCGCGCGGTGCTATCGGCGACCTTGCCGAGTAGCGCGTAGATCAGGATGCTCAGAACTACCACATCGACCAGAAGAAACTCGCGCGCCTGCATCGCCATGTAGCCGATCCCCGATGACGCGGAAATGGTCTCGGCGACGATCAGGGTAAGCCACATGATGCCGAGCGCATAACGCAGGCCGACAAAGATCGACGGCAGCGCGCCCGGCAGGATGACGCGCCAGAATAGCGTCGCCGGCGACATGCCGTAGGTCCGGCCCATTTCGACCAGTTGCGGATCGACCGTGCGGATGCCGTGCTGCGTGTTGATGTAGATCGGGAAGAAAACGCCCAGCGCCACCAGGAAGACTTTCGCCCCCTCATCGATGCCGAACCAAAGGATCACCAGCGGGATCAGCGCCAGATGCGGAATGTTTCGGATCATCTGCAGCGTGCTATCGAAAATCAGGTCGGAGCGGCGCGACAATCCGTTGGCGAGCCCCAACGCAAAACCAATTCCGCCGCCGATCGCAAATCCGACGATCGCGCGCCAGAAGCTTACCCACATATTTCGCGGCAGCGCACCGCTCATCGTCAGCTTCCATCCGGCGGCGACCACCGCGGTCGGCGCCGGTAGAATACGAAGCGGGATCACGCCTGCAAGCGATAGCGCCTCCCAGGCGGCAATGATGCCGACTGGCAGCGCCCATTGCGCCAACGTCCTCGATCGCGCGGACATGGCCAAGACGAAATTCGTCCGCATGTCGATCATCACGATTGGGCGGTTTGGCGGGGCACCGGAAGCTGCTCGTTGGCGATGACCTCGCCGAACGGCCCGGTATTAACGCTTGCCGCAACGGCGTTGCCGTCGCGCGCCGGCAATGGCAGCAACGGAAACACCAGCTCGGCAAACCGGTACGCTTCCTCAAGATGCGGATAGCCGGACATGATGAACGTATCGATGCCAAGCGCCATATACTCCTTCATGCGCGCGGCCACGGTTTGCGGATCGCCGACCAGCGCGGTCCCGGCACCGCCGCGTACCAAGCCGACACCGGCCCAAAGATTAGGGCTTATCTCGAGCTTGTCGCGGCGGCCGCCGTGGAGCTGCACCATGCGCCTTTGACCGACCGAATCCATGCGCGCAAAGATCGACTGCGCGCGCGCGATGGTCTCGTCGGTGACGTGGCTGATGAGATCGTCGGCGGCCTGCCAGGCTTGCGCATTTGTCTCGCGCACAATCACGTGCAGGCGGATGCCGAAACTCACCTGTCGTCCGAGTTTTGCCGCGAGTGCCGCCACCGGCGCGGTCTTCTCGGCGACCTGCGCCGGCGGCTCGCCCCAGGTCAAATATTTGTCGATTGTCGCGGCGGCAACGTCGATTGCGGCTGCGGACGAACCGCCGAAATAAAGCGGTGGCCGCGGCTTCTGAACCGGCGGAAAGAACAGCCGTCCGTCTTCGATGCGGATATGCTTGCCCTGGAAATTCACCGTTTCGCCCGCCAGCAGCGCGGTGTAAACAGCGAGAAATTCGTGCGTAACCTCGTAACGTTCGTCATGCGACAGAAAGATGCCATCGCTCCCATTTTCCGTGGGATCGCCGCCGGTAACGATATTGATCAGGAGCCGCCCCTGCGAAACGCGGTCCAGCGTCGCCGTCATGCGCGCCGCGACGGTCGGCGATTGTAATCCAGGCCGCACCGCGACGAGATACCTCAACCGCTCCGTCGCGGGCACCAGCGCCGAGGCGATCACCCAGGAATCTTCGCAGCTTCGTCCCGTCGGCAGCAGCACGCCGAAATAGCCGAGCCCGTCGGCCGCCTGCGCGACCTGGCGCAAGTAACGAAGATCGACCGCACGGGCACCGATCGCGGTGCCGAGATAGCGTCCGTCGCCGTGCGTCGGTAAAAACCAGAGGACGTTGGCGTGGCCGGGCGCGGCGATGGTCATGAGGTCGGCTTCCTCACCGCGTCGGAGACGACGATTTGCTTGGGAACCAGTCCCAGCGCGTAAAACGTGTCGGCAATGCGCTGCTGGTCGGCGATGGCTTCGTCATCCATCGGATGTGCGCCGTAGGCCAGGCGTTTCAGGGCGGTTTCCAGAACAGACGCCGGAATGCCGATCTGGACGCTGAGTTCAATCGCCACCTCCGTTTCCCTGCCGACGATCCTCCGATCGACCTCGGCAATCGCCGCGACGATCGCGTCGACGGCGGCTGGATTGGTTTCGGCGAACTTTTGGCTGGCAAAATAATATTGGCGGTTCGGCGCCAATCCGACAGCATCGGTCAATGTCACCGCACCGGTTGCCGCCTGCGCGGCGGCCAGGAACGGATCCCAAATGACCCAGGCATCGACGGCGCCGCGTTCGAACGCCGCGCGGGCGTCGGCGGGCGCAAGGTAGATCGGCTCGATTTCTGAATACTTCAGGCCGGCATGCTCTAGTGCGCGCACCAACAGAAAATGAACGTTGGACCCTTTGTTGAACGCAACCTTCCTACCTTTGAGATCGGCCAACGTCTTGATCGGTGTATCGCGCGGCACGAGTATAGCTTCACCTCTCGGCGCCGGCGGCTCGTGGGCGACATAGACAAACGGAACGCCGGCAGCCTGGGCGAAAATCGGTGGCGTTTCGCCAGCCTGCCCAAAATCCACGCCGCCGGCGTTGAGTGCCTCAAGCAGCGGCGGGCCCGACGGAAACTCCTTCCACTCCACACTGAAGCCGAGGGCGGAGAGACTGCTTTCAAGCCGATGCCTGCCCTTGAGAAGGATGAGATTGCCGTATTTCTGGAATCCGATCGTGACGACCCGATCCGGCGCCGATCTGGCGCCGGACAGGAAGCCGCCGGCAAATCCAAGAGCGAGCAGGATGCCGGCAATCGTGCGGATAAGTTTCACTCGCCGCCGCCATAAGTCGTCGGTTAGAACCGGAAGCGCACGCCGGTTGTCGTCGCAAGATTGGTGCGGGCAATATCGCCATTGGCGATGCCGCCAAACGCTGCCGAGTACATGGTGCCGATGTACCAGTCCCACTTCGGCAGGAAGTGCCAGTCGAGAAGCAATGAATACGTGTCGTACCACCCGGCGCACCGGGAGTTGGCAGCCGCCGCCCCGGGACTGCAATTAACCCCGTTCACGTATGTGCTCTGGATGTAGTGATAGTAGCCACCCGCCAACGACAGATCATTGGTGATGCCGTATTTGACACCCGTCCACATGACCTGGAAAATTTCGTTGGTGCAGCCGGTACCAGATCCGCACGCGGCGTTGAACGCGTTGTTATTGATCGAAGTGCCGTTTGCGCCCGTCACAGTACCGGCATTGGTCGTATTGGGATTAACGTACAAGAAGCCGTCATCCCGGAATGCAGTCTGCTTATCGCTCGGATTGGAGAACTGGATCCATTCATAGCCGGCATACAGCGTAATGAGCGGTGTCGGCGGAGGTGGAGCCGCTCCTTTGACGGCGATGGGCGGAGCTGCTGACGTACTGCCGAAGGTCCATTTGGCCAGCGCCATGAAGGCCGTCTGGTTGGAGAGCGTCGCCTTGAGGGCGGCATCAGCGGGGAACGTGGCTGGCCAGCCACCGGGGGTGAGTTGGCCCGGGTACATGAGCGTAACGTTTACCGCGTCTTTCTCCCAGGTGCCGATGACGTCCAATGAGATCACGCCGGGAACCCAATGCTTGATGTCCCCGCCGATGCCGCCTGAGACCGCGCCGTTATTGGGGTTATACGAGCTGTAGCCGCCAGAACCACCGAATAATCCGACCGGCTGCACCATGGCTGACAGCCGGAAGTCGCCGATGTTCTCGCGATATTTGAACGCCGTGGTCCAGCGGGCGTCCTCGGTGTCGCCGGCACCAGCGCTCTTGCCGGAATAACCGACCAGCGAAAACCCATAGGCGCCGCCCATCGGATCGTAGGCAATGACGCCGTCCGTCTCCAGCACGTTTTGCCGGCCGAAGGTCAGCGTGCCATAAACCGGCTGGCTAAAACCGACATAAGTATTCGTGTTCAGCCAGCCCCACCTGCTCGAGTCGGACGGTATAGCTTCCTGGTTCTGCGCCGTGTTGATGCCGACCTGCAAAGACTGGGGGCCGTTGGCCAGCAGCAGCGAATACGGATCGAACGCAAGCTCGCCGTTGGCGATAAACGACCAGCCGCCCCCAACAGGCTCGATGATCTTGACCCCTACGTTCGATTGGCTCAAGGCGTTGGGAGCCTGGACAAACCCGCTTATCCGGCCCGTCCCTCCCGTCCCACCATTGGCAGCGATGTAGCTGACGCCCTGTGGGTAGTTCCGGTCGAACGGTGTGCCGTTCGTCATGTAGCTGACACCCATATCCACGGTGCCGTAGAAGGTTACCCCGTACCAGCTCAGCGGGCACTTGCTAAGAAAGAAGTCGTAAGCGCTGCTGCATGTGGCCGTCGCCGGCGCTATGGCGTACACCGGCGCCTTGGTCACCATCGCATCGTCGGCCAAAGCCGGCGCTGCTCCCAACACGCAGACGGCCAGCACCGCGCCGGCGAGAAATGCAGCATTCCGCCGTTTTGTTGTGCGGACGGGCGCAAAAGAGTCTGTTACGTGCTTCTCCATATAAACCCCCAAGTGCATAGATTTCATAGACCATTGGATGTTTGCTTATCGATATTGTCAACTAACAACAAGAAGAAAGCCCAAGAAAATCGACTCTTTCGAGCGCAGCGTCAACATCGACTAATGTTTCTTTCACCGGCGGCGCGAAATCACTCGAAATATTCTATGATCGATGTTATTTGTAGCTTATTAGACTTCACTTTGGATTCGCCGCGGTCGCCCCAATGCTCACAGCAAAAGGAAAGTACAGCCTCAAGGCGCTCGTCTATCTTGCGACGCTTGCGCCGGAAGCGACCAGCCCGGCCGTGGACATCGCCGCCGCCAACAACATTTCGAAGAAATTTCTTGATGCGATTCTCGGAGAGCTGCGCAACGCCGGCGTTGTCCATAGCCGGAAGGGGCCTGGCGGCGGCTACAGGCTCGCGCGTGCGCCGAGCGAGATCAAGATCGGCTATGTGATCCGCATGATCGATGGTCCACTAGCGCCGATCGCCTGCGCCAGTCGCACCGCCTATCAGCCATGCCGCGACTGCAAGGACGTGAAGGTGTGCACTGTGCGTCTCACAATGACCAAGGTTCGCGATGCAATGTCCGAAGTGCTCGATCGCGTGACCCTTGCCGATATGGTCGCGCTCGGTAAGCGCGGCAATGTCGCAAAAACCAAGCTCAGACGCAGAGCGAGGTTCCGATCCTGACTATCGCTTCCCCCACGGTACCCACGACCACACGCGTTCGTGGCAGTAGTAAATCAGGATCTTCGTCAAAACCTCTGTGACCGCGACCGATCCGGCGACTTTCGGGCTGCCGGTGATGACGAATGCCACGATGAACGTATCGAGGCTGCCGGTCGCGCGCCAACTTACGGCTTTCGCCAGCGAGCGGCCGTGCGTTTCGGTCCAACGCGCGAGTTTGGCTTTTCCCCCGGCCGCAGATCCCGCGAGCGAGCCGATTGAGCCGCGTGGTGGAGAGACATCGTCAATGCAGCCCATCCCGACGGTGTCATAACTTTCCGGATCGATGAGGATAAAGCTTCCGGTGTCCCGGCATTCGTCGTAGCGGTCAACGGCAATGGGCCGATCGAGCTTTAGCACGCCGGAAGCGATTTCGTTCGGTGCAATCGCGTCTGCCCGAACCGGGCGCTGGGTGTTGAGATCAAATATCGATATGCCCGGTTCGATCTTCACGTTCACAGTCACAGTCGCAAGCTTAAGAAGATACCGGCGTCCGGGACTGAACGGCTCGCTGTTCATCCAGAATATTCGGGCGGAGATACGATCGCTCAGGGTTGGAGCATGCTCCAATCCAGCAAGGACATCGCCGCGAGAGGCATCAACCTGATCGGCAAAGGTTAGAGTGACTGAGCGCCCCGCTGTCGCGCGTTCTAGATCGCCGTCAAATGTAGCGATACGTGCGATGCGGGTGATGCGGCCGGACGGCAACAGTCTAACCTGCATGTTAGTCCAAACTTCGCCGTTCGCGATCAGGCCGCTGTAACCGCGGAAGTCCGGATTGGGCCGGTTGACCCATTGAATGGGCATTCGGAAAGGTTGTGGGTTCGTTGCAGGACGAGGTTCGGCCTGTTCGAGATATTCGAGCAGCGTAAACCCTCGATACCAGGGCATTTGCGCCGAACGATCGACGATGTTGTCGCCACTTTTGGCAGCAATCGGTATGGCGGCAATCTCCGTAACGCCCACGACCGCCGCAAAGTCGCGAAACTGCGCGGCGACTGAACGAAAGATGCCCTCAGACCATTCGGCCCGATCCATCTTGTTGACGGCCAGGACGATCTTCTGCACGCCAAGCATCGACAGGATAACAACGTGACGCTTCGTCTGTGCGGTCAATCCGTCATCCGCGCTAACCAGTACTAAACCCAGGTCAGCGAGCGACGCGCCCGTAGCCATATTGGCTGTGTATTGTTCGTGGCCGGGCGCATCGATGACAATGAATTTACGCCGCGCTGTTTCAAAAAAGCGATAGGCGACATCTATTGTGATTTTTTGTTCACGCTCGGCGGCGAGGCCGTCCAGCAACAAGGCGAAATCAAGAGCGCCGTCCTCGGCGCCGTGTTTGCGTGAATCGGCGGCGAGAGCGTCGAGCTGATCGTCAAATAGTTGCTTGGACTCATAGAGCAAGCGCCCAATCAAAGTCGATTTGCCATGATCGACCGAGCCGCAAGCTACAAATCGCAAAAGGCTTTTGCGCCCGTGCTGCGCTAGCAATGAAACAGAGTCGTAGCGGCTGTGCTGCGCATGCACATTCATCAAAAGTAACCTTCCTGCTTCTTTCGTTCCATCGACGTCGCACCGTCGTGATCGATCACCCGTCCGCGCCGCTCGGAATCTGGGCTTTCCAGTGTTTCCCGAATGAGCTCTGGAACGGTGCGCGCGGTGCTTTGGATCGCACCAGTCAGCGGATAGCAGCCGAGCGTGCGAAATCGCACCATTTCGGTTCGAGGACGTTCGCCGGGATTGAGCGGAAATCGTTCGTCATCCACCATGATCAGCGCATCATCGCGCTCCACCACTGGGCGCGGTGCAGCAAAGTAAAGTGGCACGACCGGAATCCGCTCTTGATGAATGTAGAGCCACACATCCAGTTCCGTCCAGTTGGAAAGCGGAAAAACGCGGATGCTTTCGCCGCGGCGCTTACGGCCGTTATAGATGCGCCACGGTTCTGGCCGCTGCCGCTTTGGATTCCAGAGATGGTCCGCCGTCCGGATTGAAAACACGCGTTCCTTGGCGCGCGACTTCTCCTCATCACGGCGCGCTCCGCCAATGGCGGCGTCGAAGCCATGCAGGTCAAGCGCCTGCCGCAGGGCCTGCGTCTTCATCACATCGGTATGCAGTTCCGAACCGCTGGCGAAGGGGTTAATGCCTCGCGCAAGACCTTCCCGATTGACGTGCACAATCAAGTCGAGGCCGAGCTCGGATATGCGCGCGTCGCGAAAAGCGATCATCTCGCGAAACTTCCATGTCGTGTCGACGTGCAGCAGGGGAAATGGCGGCTTCGCGGGATAGAAGGCTTTCAGCGCGAGATGTACCAGGACCGAAGAGTCCTTGCCAATCGAGTAAAGCATCACCGGAGTTTCTGACTCGGCGACTGCCTCGCGGATGATATGGATGCTTTCTGACTCGAGTTGCTCGAGGTTCGTCAACGACGAAGGGCCCTGCGATTGCGTATTCGCAAAAGGGGCAAAATCGTCGATGCGATCGGAAACGGGTGCGAGAGCATCCATGCTCAGTCCTTTACAATTAGAGGCTTAGGCCTACGATGCGTCAGCGCGTGTAAAGCGGCCGTTGCTGGTCAGATGCAGGCCGCATTCTTTTTTCTGCCCCCGTTCCCACCACCAGCGCCCAGCTCGTTCCGGCTCACCGGGTGCCACCGCGCGCGTACATGGCGCGCAGCCGATCGATAGAAAACCGCGGTCGTACAACACGTTGTATGGAACATTATTCTCCTGCACGAATGCGTGCGTCTGTTCCCGCGTCCAGTCGAACAATGGATTTGCCTTGATCAATCGGCGTGACGCGTCAAATGAGACCGGCGCGACTTGCGCCCGGTCATAGGACTGATCGGCGCGAATGCCGGTAATCCACGCGGTGCGGTCCTTAAGCGCGCGAGCAAGCGGCGCGACTTTTCGAGTTGCACAGCAATCAAGCCGTGCTTCGACGGAGACGCGGAAGCCGTCGGTGCCTTGCCGTGCAACGAGCGCTTCGAGGTCAGCGTGGATAGGTGAAAATCCGTAAATTCGCGTTTCATAGCGCTTTTCGGTCGCTGCCCAGACATCGTGCGTCTCGGGAAAAAGCCGTCCGGTGTCGAGCGTGACCACGTCGATCGCCAGCGTCTGCGAAAAAATCGCGTGGGTGATTGCCTGATCTTCGAGACCAAAGCTCGTGGTAAAGACAATGCGGCCCGGAACATGCCTACGGAGGGTCGCCACGCGCTCGAAAAGATCGAGCACGGGGAATTCGACGGCCAACAAAGTCGCGCTCTCTCGCCGGTTTATGTCGTCGGCGATATCTGTGACTTTCTGCGGGACGTTTTGCTCGGGAGACGACGGCCGGGGGACCCCGCGCAATTTCAAAACTTCAGACATTTTGGAGCAGTCCCCAGAACCCCGCTTCGTTCTGTCACATAGACTTAAAAGCCAATGACGCCAATGACCTACAAAAGAAAAGAAAATCCATACCGCGGAGCACAAGCGCCACAGATTTCCGTTTCAATTTTCCGACAAAAGTGAGAAAGGTGTGCGGCTAATTCTTTACTCCGGTGCGAGTGCGCAGAGGTCGGTACTCCGCCTGAAGCAGCGCTCAAAAGCTCTTCGCTTCGATAGCCAATCCGTTCACACCAGACACATCCAACCAGTCTCAGCAAGGCGCAAACTCAGTCTCGGCCGGCAAAATTCGGATATTGAAAATTCGGGACCGGAAGCCCGCAAGAATCTCGCCAAATCGGAGAGGCGCTGCCTCAGGGGGCAAGCTTCTCTGTCAGTGGCGCCCGAAGAACGCGGAAATCGCCGGACCGCGCGATATTGGTCGAAATCCTCCGCGTCGTCGAAAACAAGAGTAGAAACTTCGCATCCTCTTATGGTATATAAAATCAATGGATTAATTATGGGGGAGGGCGATGCGTTTTTTGCAGCATATCGCGGTGTTCTCAGCGTTTGCGATCATTGCGGCCGTGGTCGCTCTCGGACGACCGCACGGGAGAACCGCTGCGCTCGTTGTGCCGCTTTCGGACGTTCAGGTCGCGACATTCCAAAAGTAGGCCGTACGATAGGCCAGCCGTTGGGGTCAGGCCGTCGCGGCCGCTATCCGGCGTGGAGACCCAAAGTCCGCTTGCAGCAGCCTCGAATCGACTTGCACTGGAATGCCGGTGACGTGACGGCGGCGCTTCGCCTTGAACGGCTTGAAAAGCCACGCCCGACCAGACTGGCCTCTATCCATCGACTCAGTCGAATATATTTGCTCGACGACCAACAATCATGAATGAAAATATTTCAAATAGGACATTCCGGCAGCATGAGCTTCCTGATCTCGTGCAAAACAGTGGAAAATGAAGTTACTAATTTTGTGCGGGACGTGGAAAACAACCTTCGTGGTGCTTCGTCCGCGCCATCTAATTTTTCCCATACTTACGCCACCGAGAGGCCGACCGCATGGCCGACGACACTGAAGATCGCAGAACACTCGCAGAAGGCGCTGCGCGTCAACTAGCCAACGCCACAAAAACACGGGCGCAATGGGGCGGCATAACACCGCGCTGGCTCGTCCCCTTGCTGCAGTGGACTCCGGTCGAGGCCGGCATTTTTCGTTTGAATCGGGTCAAGGAAACGCGGGGCGCGACCGCCGCCTCGTCGGCGGACGTCGAATGCAGCCCGCCGCGGGATCGCGATCGCGCGCTGCCGGAAACGTTTGTGGACTACGAGGAGCAGCCGCGTGAATACTTTCTCAACGCGGTGACAACGGTTCTCGACGTGCAGACGCGCGTCTCCGACCTCTACAGCCATCCGTTCGACCAGATCCAGGAGCAGCTTCGCCTTTTGATCGAAAAGGTCAAAGAGCGCCAGGAGGGCGAGCTCATCAACAATCCCGAATACGGCTTGCTGGCTAACACCGCGCCGTCGATGAAGATCAAAACGCGCAGCGGTCCGCCGACGCCGGACGATCTTGATGAGCTCATCGCCAAAGTTTGGAAAGAGCCCGCCTTCTTTCTCGCCCATCCACGCACCATCGCTGCGTTCGGCCGCGAGTGCACAAGGCGCGGTGTCCCGCCGCCGACGGTCAACATGTTCGGTTCGCCGTTTCTGACCTGGCGCGGTCTTCCGCTGGTGCCGTCCGACAAGGTGCCTTTCGAAGAGAAGAAGAAAATCAGCAAAACCAAGATTCTGCTGTTGCGCACCGGAGAGAAGAGGCAGGGTGTCGTTGGATTGTTCCAGCCCGGCGTTCCCGGTGAAGTGCAGCCGAGCCTCTCGGTCCGCTTCATGGGCATCAACCAGAAGGCGATCGCCTCCTACTTGATCTCGCTTTATTGCTCGCTGGCGGTCCTGACCGAGGACGCACTTGGCGTTCTCGAGGATGTCGAGGTCGGCAGGTATCCCGAATACGATCATAAATATGCCTGATATTCACCCCGCGGCGGATCCGGGCATGGCATCGGCGGCGGCCGCGGATACCGGCCTGCCCGAGGCGAGCCAACTCGAGCAGATGGCTGCTTCGCTCGCAGCCGCGCACGATCCCACGTTGATTGCCAGGATGGCGAACGCATTGTTCATCGCGTTGCCAAACAAGCCTGTGCCGGGGCTGGGGGCGGCGTTGTCCTCGGCGCCGGTGTTTTCGGTCGAGCCGGCCTATGCTTCAATTCCAGGCGCGCCGTCCGCCGGTATGCCTCTAACACCCAATAACAATCCCGGACTCCCCGCGGTGCCGTGGCCCGGCATGGGAGCGGCTCAGCCATCGACTCCGGGCTTCGCGACTGAACCGCGACTATACCGAGGTGTAGCGGGGCGGCCGGCGCCGGCTACGACCGGGGCGGGGAACTCATCCGTTCCTTCTTACGCATCACCGTCCGACGCCGCCGCTGCTCCGCCCGTACAAAATGGCTTTGTCCGCGAGCCGGACTTCAGCGCGTTACCTGCGGAGCTTGCGAGCGCTCTGTCGTTTGCTCCGCACTTTAACGATGCCGCGGCTCCGTACGGGGAAATCAGTTCATTGTATGGGCCGGCGGCCGCGCCGCCCAAACCCGACCATACCTATTACTTCTTGAACTATGCGCAGCCGGTCGCCGGCCCGGCGGCCGCCACCCGGAAGACGACGTTCGATCCTTCGGTGCAATCCGTCGATCTGGGTTCTTTGGCCTCGCAACATCGGCCCGAGATCGCCGCAGCATCGATCTCGGAGGTTCGCGCCTTCGATCCGCACGTTTTTCGCCGCGATTTCCCGATCCTCGACCAGACCGTCAATGGCCGCCCCCTGGTTTGGCTCGATAACGGCGCGACGACGCAGAAGCCGCAGACAGTGATCGACCGCCTGGTCCGTTTCTACCAATTCGAGAACTCGAATATTCATCGCGCCGCCCACACGCTGGCGGCGCGATCGACCGATGCCTATGAATCGGCGCGCGAGAAAGTGCGCCGCTTCATCAATGCGCCGAGCACGCGTGACGTCATTTTCGTGCGCGGCGCCACCGAAGGCATCAATCTTGTCGCTCAGGCATGGGGACGCAGAAATGTCGGCAAGGATGACGAGATCGTCGTCACCCATCTCGAGCATCACGCCAACATCGTGCCGTGGCAGCAGCTCGCCGTCGAGAAGGGCGCCAGGCTGTTGGTCGTCCCGGTGGACGACAGCGGTCGGGTTTTGCTCGACGAGTACGAGAAATTGCTCAGCCCGCGAACGCGGATCGTCGCGTTCGCGCATGTTTCGAATGCGCTCGGTACCGTCACCGCGGCGCAGGAAATGACGGCGATGGCGCATCGGCACGGCGCCAAGGTGCTGATCGACGGCGCCCAGTCGATTTCACATATGCCGATTGATGTGCAGGCTCTCGATGCAGATTTTTTTGTTTTTTCGGGCCACAAGATGTTTGCGCCGACTGGCATCGGCGTCGTCTTCGGCAGGGCCGGTGAACTCGAAGCCATGCCGCCGTGGCAGGGCGGCGGCAACATGATTGCCGACGTGATGTTCGAAAAAACGATCTTTCAAGGCGTCCCGGAGCGTTTCGAAGCGGGGACGGGAAACATTGCCGATGCGGTCGGTCTCGGCGCGGCCATCGACTACCTGAACGGTATCGGCATGAGCAATATCGCCGCCTATGAGCATGAGCTCCTGGCCTATGCCCTGCAGGGACTGTCAACGGTGCCGGGTCTCAGGCTGATCGGCTCGCCACGCGAAAGGGCCAGCGTCATCTCTTTTGTGCTCGATGAGTGCAAGACCGAGGACGTCGGCAAGGCGCTCGACCGCGAAGGCATCGCTGTGCGTGCCGGCCATCATTGCGCCCAGCCGATCCTCCGGCGTTTCGGCGTCGAAGCGACAGTGCGTCCTTCATTGGCGCTCTATAACACGACGGAAGACATCGACGCGCTGATCGATGCGTTGCTGCGCATTCAAAGCGGACGCGGTCACGCGCTCTATCGCTAATCGCCGGTCGTCTCGCTTCGAAGGCTTTAAGCGGAGATAAAGAGATCAGATTCGTATTTTTCAGACTGGGCTTTTCAGGGAACTCTCTTTCAATAATCGCAATAAATTCGCGTAATACATGCTAGCCGCGAATGACTAAACTGCCTCATCGGGTCGAGGGGCAGGAATGTCAGACGCGGATCAGAAAATAAGGCAGGTGCGGGAAGACTCCAGTTTGGAGACCGAAGCGCCTTCCCCTCGCTGGAATCTCGATGCCATCGTTTCCGAGCTGAGATTCTCCCGCGAGGTTAGCCACAATATCCGGCCAAAGGGGATTTTGCGCCAGTCGCCGTCGCGCGACGCGCTTTCCAGGATACTCGACGATCTGTCGGCGGCGCTGTTTCCGACTCATTATGGCCAATCGGAGCTGGGCCGCGAGAACATCGACTATTTCGTCGGCGACACGTTGAACCGGGCGCTTGTGACGCTGGTCGAGCAGGTTCATCGCAGCTTGTTGTTTTCCGGCGATGTTCGCAGCCATAGCGAAGTTTACAGCGATGCGTTGTTACTCGTGCGCGAATTCGCCGCCGAACTCCCGACGATCCGTGGCGTTTTGGTCGGCGACGTGCGCGCAGCCTTCCAGGGCGATCCCGCCGCCACCAACCTCTATGAGATTTTGCTCGGCTATCCGGGGACGACCGCGATCATTTATCACCGTCTTGCGAACTCACTCTATCGGCGTGGGGCGCCACTCATCGCCCGTCTGATTTCCGACATTGCCCGTTCGAAGACGGGGATCGACATTCACCCCGGCGCCGACATCGGGCCGAACTTTTTCATCGATCACGGCACTGGCGTCGTCATCGGCGAAACGACGGTCATTGGCGAGCGCGTGCGCATTTATCAAGCGGTCACGCTCGGCGCGAGGAGCTTTCCGGCAGACAACAGCGGAACGCTGATCAAAGGGAATGCGCGTCACCCGATCATCGAAGATGACGTGGTGATCTACGCTGGTGCTACGATTTTGGGACGGGTCACGGTTGGCCGCGGCTCGACCATCGGCGGCAATGTTTGGCTCACGCACAGCGTACCGCCCAACAGCCATATTTCGCAGGCGCAGACTCGCACCAGCGAGCGTGCGGACTAGGTCAAACCCGATCGCGTCATTATGGATCTTGGGGTCTTAAAATGGTTCTTCCCGATATCAATCCGCTTTATTCGGTCTCGGGATTTTTTGTCGGCGTCCTGGTTGGATTGACGGGCGTCGGCGGCGGGGCGCTCATGACGCCGCTTCTTGTTCTGCTGTTCGGAATTCATCCAACCACGGCCGTCGGTACGGATTTGCTCTTCGCCTGCATCACCAAGACCGGCGGTACGTTTGTCCACGGTCTGAGCAATACTGTTGATTGGAAGATAACCCGGAGGCTGGCCTCCGGCAGCGTGCCGGCCACGGCGCTGACCTTGCTTCTGCTGGCTTATTTCAACCACGGCAGCGACGAAGGCGCTTCCGGATTGATCACGACGGTTTTGGGATTCGCTCTAATCCTGACAGCGATCGCGCTGGTTTTTCGTAAGTGGATTCTCGATTTTTTCGCGACGCGCGTCGGCGAATTTAAGGAGGGGCGGGCGCGGATGTTCACTGTCGTGCTCGGCGTTTTGCTGGGCGTGCTGGTGTCGCTTTCCTCGGTCGGAGCCGGTGCCATCGGCGTCACTGTGTTGCTGATCCTCTATCCGCGGCTCCCCGTGGCGAGAATTGTCGGCTCGGACATTGCCCATGCCGTACCGCTCACCCTCATCGCCGGTGTCGGTCATTGGTTTCTCGGTTCTATTGATTGGTCGCTGCTCGGCTCGCTGCTAGTCGGATCTCTGCCCGGCATCGCCATCGGCAGCTACATTACCGCGCGGATTCCGGATCGCGTGTTGCGGCCGATCCTTGCCTCAACACTAGCGGTGGTCGGCGGCCGGCTGGCATTTTGAGTGTTGCACTTGTGCCTTAGTAAGTAATTGAAATCAGACGTCGTGTCCTGAAACTCGTCAAGAAAGGTCTCCTTAAGCCTGCCCTTTCCTAGAGTCGAGATTAGGGTGCTAACTTGAGCCCCACATTCGTAATTTGCGCAAGGGCTAGACTGCCCATGCAAGAAACACTCACGAGTGAGAGAAGAATTGCTTGGCGCTAAATCGATAGAGGCGCGCATGATGCCGCTGACGTTCGCCATTGATCGCTGCAATCCGGCGATTCTTCGTGGGTAAATTTGCGGGTGCGCAACAAAGCGGAGTCCTATTCAATTGATTGTCCGTCACAATTTCCGGCTTTGTACACAGACACTCCATCCGTCCGCGGATGATTGCAGAACTGAGTGCACGTGCTCGCCCAACTTTCCGATTGATGATTGGACCGACTCGCTCAGGTCGACCGGTGATGTCAGTTTTTGACCCTTAGCGGACATTCTGAGCAAGCTTTGGCGAGCAATGTCGGCACCGGCAATTGTCGTCGGGCCTCCTAGGCGCTCTTCGCGCCCTCCGTCTCCCGCACTGCTTTCAACGCCACGCCCCACCAAATCAGATGGTCGAACATCGCCTTCCGGCTTTGCACCAGGTATTCCAGACGTTCAATGCGGCGCCCTTCTGGACGATGCCGAGGTAAGGCTCCATCCCGATGTTCACTTCCTGCTTGATCGGCGCCATCTGTAGTTCGATAGCCCGCCACGCAGGGTCTCAATCGCGCGGGCGGCGCCGACGCCACCGTAGCCAACAAAAGCGATGGGCTTGCGTTGCCACTCGAGGGACGCGCTGTCGAAAGCGTTCTTGAGAACCGCCGCGGGACCGTGATTGTATTCGGCGACCGTTGCAATAGAACCGTCGAACTCGCCGATACGTTTACGCCAAGCCTCCGCCTGGGGCTCCGCCAGTATAGGCCGGCGGTGCCGGCTCATTGAAGAACGGCAGCTTGTAGTCCCGGAGATCAAGCGTTTCGAGCTTGAGATCATTCAGCGCGGCCGCGCCGTCGAGCAGCCATTTCGCCGGCATATCGGCGAACCGGTTCGGTCTGGTGCTCCCGATGATCATTCCAATCTTCAGCATGACTTCTCCTCAAAAATGGCGGCCAAATAGTATCTGGCACCGCCACCGCCCGAGCGACCTCAGGTGCTCGCGGGTTGATCAAGAAAGGCGTATAGGGCTCGGATTCTTTCATGGTCGAAGACCGCGATGTCCATACCCGTGACAACCGGTGGGGCTCCGGCAGGTCCGAACTGCCACCGCAAACGGCCAAGACCGTGATTGAGCTGCGCAGGCCCTGCCGCGCGAAACACGAAACCGGGAGCATCCTTGAGAATACTCTCGATCTTCGCGTTGAGCGCTTCCCGGCCGTTAATCTGCTCCTCCGCCTCGAAAAACGTGCAGTCTGCGTTGTAGAGCTCAGCTATCGCGGCCGCGCGTCGTGTGGAATCTCGCTGCCCGAATACCTCGAGCAGGTTCCTTTCCATTAGGGTAGCGAGTGCATCGCTCATCGCAGATCCTCCCGCTCAGAACATTCCGTTCGGGTTGGCGCGCGGAATGTTCGGCGCGACCATCGGCACCGCGTTTTCGGATCGCCAACGAGTTGCAAGGTGTCCCAATGTTCGATTGCCTTGCCGTCGGCGTCAAACTTGTAGATGTCGACGCCGGCGATTCCCGTATCATCCGGATCATCGTTGAAGAGATTCAGAAAGTTGACGTGTGCCCATACATAGTCGCCAACGGCGATAATGCGGTGGACGACGACGCGGGCTCGGGCGCGTTCCCGTGTGACCCGACCGAAGAACTGACCTAGCGCGACCGAACCGTCTGCGATCAGCGGGTTGTGCTGGATGTATGCGGGGCTGACGAATTTGGCCGTGGCCTCCTCGGACTTCTTCTTGTTGACCATCAGATCGTAGAGGGCGAGCACATTGTTCTTGTTGCGAACAGCACGGCTATCTTTGACGTCAATGATTTCAATCATGGCTGGCTCCTTTTGTAACAGGATGATTATCAAGCGGACCTAGCTCAGACCGGCGAGTTGGAGGCGCAACGCATCTTGCTCGGCGTCGGATTTCTCGCGAACGACCCGGAGCATCTCTTCGGCGTCCGCTCCCACCGGGGCGCGGCTCGGCGCGGGCGTTTGCTCGGCCAGCTCGATCACTCTCCGGGCGGCGGCGGCTGAGTCGAGCCCACTGTTCTGCATGCCGTTGAGAGCGCCAGCGAACGATCCGAAAGTTTGCCCGTAAAGGTCGCGCTGTTTGGGCGTCATCCCATCGGCCACCCGCTTGAGGGCCGCAGCCGTTTTCGCGGGGCCGCCGGTTTTCATATTGCCTGCGGCCGCCACCACAACATCGATGCCGAACCGCTTGAGCTCGGCGCGGTAGACGGTAGCAAACACCTCCATCGCCGCCTTCGATGCGCCCGATGGTCCGTTGAACGGCAGCGGGACGCTGGCGGTCCAGGTGCTGACCTGAACGATACGGCCACGCGCCTCGCGAAGCGCCGGCAAGAACGCGTTCATGACCGACAGGGCACCGAAAACATTGACTTCGAATTCGTGCCGGATGGCGTCGAGCGGCAAAACTTCCAGCGGTCCTGGCGTGAGGATGCCTGCATTGTTGATCAGGAGATTCAGGCCGTCATCACTAAGGGCGTCGGACACACCTGCGGCCCAGGTCTTCACGGCCTGCTCTTTGGTGATGTCGCAAACGGCCAGGCTGACACGCCCACCGGAGGTGTCCTTCAAATCCTGAACTTCCGCAGGAGAGGCCGCCGTGCCGAAGAGACATATCCTTTGGCGGCGAGCCCGAGCGCGATATCGCGGCCAAGGCCGCCGCCTGCGCCCGTGACCACTGCGGATCGGCCGGAATGTTCGGATGCAGGTGCCATCACGCGTCTCCCATCGGGTTGTTCGGGGCGGGCGTTCCCCAACCCCCTGGACCGGTTGCCGGTCGACGGTTATAGGACTAATGTTCCCCGTGGCGACGCACTAGCCTCATCAATTGGCTATCTGTGTCGCGAAAAGTGGAACGGTCGTCTTGGACCTGGAAGACCTGCAGACGTTTGTTGAAGTGGCCGACGCCGGCGGCGTATCGCGAGCCGCACGCCGGCTCGGTGTGTCAAAATCCATCGTCAGCCGACGGTTGGGCCGGCTTGAAACAGAGCTTGGTATCCAGCTTCTGGCGCGGACGACCCGCGGTGCCGCGCTCACCGAAGCGGGCGTGACGTTCCGTGACCATGCCGCGCGGGTCTGCACCGAAATGGATCTTGCGCGAGAGACGATCCTCCCCGCGGGTGATCTGCGCGGCAGATTGCGGGTCGCTGCGCCCCTATCTTTCGGTCCCACGCATTTGGCGCCTGTGCTTGCTCAGCTCGCGCGTAGACATCCGCGCCTTCAGGTGCACGCGAGCTATAGTGACCGTGTCGTTGACATGGTCGGCGAAGGTTTCGACTGCGCAATTCGCGTGGGTTACCTCAGCGACTCGAACCTGATCGCACGGCGGATCGGGCCCATCCGTGGAAAACTCGTCGCAAGCCCCGTATATGTCAGGGAACATGGTGCTCCCGAAACGCCGGGCCAACTCCTCGCGCATCAATGTCTCGTGCAAGGCACCGAGACTTGGCAGTTCATTGACGGAGACAAGACGATCGCCGTGCATCCGCAAGGTCGATTCAAAGCGGACAACGGTGTGGCTCTTGCTGCGGCAGCCGTCGCTGGGCTTGGCATAGCGGCGCTACCGGATTTTTTGACAGAGAAAGAGCTCGCGTCTGGCGCCCTGGTGGCGCTGATGAATAGCTGTCCGCCCGCTGAAGCTGGGATTTTTATTGTCCGACCACCGGGGCACCACCCCGCACGAAAGGTCCGGGTCCTTACTGAATTGCTGATTGAGCATTTTGGGTAATTTGATCGAACAAGGTCTCGCACAAAACGTGCCCACCTTCTCGACGCAGGTCTCTGGGCGCACACCATTTTGCCCGCGCCAGCCTTTACATCATTGGTCATCTGCGCGATCCAGCCTTGTCGGTAGAACGCATCGCCAGCGCGACCGGACTTTCCGCCGGGCACCTTCACGAAGTTTTTCGCCGAGCTACCGGCGCAACGATCGGCGACTATATCCGCGCCCAGCGATTGGAACGATGCCGCCGTGATCTCGCCGACCAGAGCCTGCGGCACCAAAGCATCACGTTTATTGCCCATCGCTGGGGCCTCTCGGAAGGCAGCAGCTTAAGTCGCGCATTTCGCGCCGCCTATCAGACAAGCCCACGGCGATATCGGCAGGCCGGCACCCTTGCCCGGGAACAAATCGGCCCGCGGTCGCGCGTGGCCGTCGGCACGCTGGTCGTTCGTGAGAAAGGGGCGCCGCGCGGCTCCTGAATCTTGCTAGCCGAACATCGGGGTCGGGAAGTGGAGCTGAATCCCGGCGACGCCTCGGGCATCCAAGATTGCCCTGCGATGTGCCCCTGGCGGCGGCCCGCCTATCGGACGAACGGCGATTCGGTTGCGTTCAACTTGCGCGGATCCATTCGCGCGCCGGTGCGGCGTCGGCCGCTGAAAAGACCTTCGTCATAATCGGCATGAAGAGACTAAAAAATAACGCCGAGTTCTTGATCCATTCGACATCGGTGACGATGGCGACCCGCTCCCAACGCATGAGATGTGTCATTCCCACCTTGAAATCTTCCCATGCGGCGCCTGGGGCGAAGCCGGTGAAATCAGCACCGGTTTCGTAATAAAGGCGAATTTTGTCGTGGGCCTGCAGGGCGTGCCGCACGGTCGGCACGAGAACCGCATCGTAATCCGCGGTAGTGACCCAGCCGTGGCAAATGACGGCGACAATATTGTCGGGAAAATCGGTCAGTTGCTCAATCATTGGCACGATCCGTACGGCTGCGGGGCAATTGGGTTAAGCATAATGATTGCCGGAGGCGATCGACGCAACCCGCATCCGGGACGAAAAACCGGAATATGTCGCGCTTCGGAAGGGCGCCGATGCGTAAGCTGGAGCAGCTACGCTCGTCGCACCGGTTGCAGTCACGGCGGCGCGACCGCTCGGCATCCCGGCTTGGGGCGGCAGCTGCCGGCCGTTGCCGGTAGAGTGAAAATTAGAGGTTAAGCGGAGCAGTCCAATATAGCGCGAGGAGCCACGCAGCTAATGCCGCTACAAATAAGCCGAAACCGGCTTGGGCAAGCCAATGATCTTTCGGCGCCGCTCTGTTGATGCGAGTTGACATACAAAACAGTATGGACTCATTGGCAGCGTAGTCGAGTTGAATCAGGAATTAATTTTAATTTCCCACCGCAGATGACCTCCAAAATCGTCTAAAATTCTCACCGGCCGGCGCCGAGGTCAATCCGATGAAAGCATCGCTCGACGATATTAAAAATAAAACCGAACAAGACCCGCTGGTTTTTGATCCACGCTTCATTGCGATGTCGCCGGACCCTTTTCCGGCTCTGAAGGCGTTCCGAGAGAGCGATCCAGTTCACTGGAGCACGAAACTTTCCGCCTGGATCTTGACGCGTTATGACGACGTACGGAAGGCACTGAAGGTGCCGGATTTGTCGGCCAACAGACTGCAGCCATTCTTCGAGCAGCTGCCGCAAGGCAAGCGCAGCGCAATGGCGGATCTGATCCGTTACCTATCGTTGTGGGCATCCTTCCGCGACCCGCCGGATCATAGCCGCGTTCGCGGCATCCTGAACGCCGCGTTCCCGCTGAAAATAGTGGAGGACTGGACCCCCAGGATCGCAATCATCGTCGACAACCTCCTGGATCGCATGGAGCAACAATCGAGTCCGGAACTGATACGCGACCTCGGCTTCCGGCTGCCTTGGACGGTGATCATGGACATGCTCGGCGTCCCTGCGTCTTATCTCGACGAGGCTGGGCGCTGGTCGAATGATATTGCATTGTTCATCGGCTCTTCACAAAACGCGCCGGACAAATACGAGCGAGCGCAGGAGGCGACGCGCCGAATGAAGGAGATGCTTGTTGCTATCGTGGCCGACCGCCGCGCTCATCCCCAGCAAGATCTTCTGAGTGTCCTTATTCACGCCGATCAGGGGCGTGGACCGCTGACGCATGAGGAGGTGCTGGCGACTTGTATTCTATTGATCGTCGCCGGCCACGAAACGACTGCCTTGTCGATCGGCAACAGTGTTCGCACGCTGCTCAGACATCCGGAGCAACTGGAAAGATTGCGCAGTGATCCTTCGCTGTTGTCCAGCGCGGTTGAGGAATGCCTGCGTTTTGAGGGGCCGGTCGGCTCGGTGGGCCGCGTCGTTGCCGTCGACCATGAGATGCGAGGAAAACATCTGAAAAGCGGGGATAGAGTCTTCCTGATGATCGGCGCGGCCAATCGGGACAATAGTGCTTTCAAGGATCCCGATATGTTCGACGTGGGTCGAACGCCTAATCCGCATCTGACCTTCGGCGGCGGCCTGCACTTTTGCCTCGGCGCCCCGCTGGCACGATTGGAGATCAAGTTGGCCTTGGACAAGATGATTCGGCGTTACCCCCAAATGGGGCTTATCGACCGACCGTTGGAGTGGACCAATACATTGGTAATGCGAGGTCTTAAGGCTTTGCCGCTCAGGCTGGAATAGTAGCAGAAGACATTCTCTCGTCAGCAATCAACGCGGGCATTTTACAATAAGCGTCCACTCTTTGATAAGTGCCGCACGTTCCCGCCGTTTGCCATCAAAGCGCAATCGAGCCCCGGCGAGCGGCATTTGGCTATTCAGAAAGCGCGCGGAGCGGCCTCAGCTCAACAGCTGCCGTGTCCTTGTGGGCGGCATTGGTGCCTAATCTTTCGGCGTTGTCGCGGATGACAGATAATGTCACGCCGTCATATCATTGTTGAGTGGGCTGTCACAAAACTAGCCGGCCGGTCAAAGGGCGTCACAATGGCGGTCGAGAGAGGGTCGGCGCCATCTCGGCAAACGCCGCGGCGCAATTGAGCACGCGGAAAACCGGGCGGGTTCCGGTATGAGATTCCCGACGCGACTTATCGAGGGTTATCGCGCCTTTGTCGACACCCGCTTGCCGCTCGAGCGCAGCCGATACCACAAACTCGCCGAAACAGGTCAGCGGCCCGAAGTCATGGTCATCTGCTGTTGCGATTCGCGCGTATCCCCCGAAGTCATCTTCGATGCGCACCCCGGCGAAATGTTCGTGGTGCGAAACGTGGCCAACCTGGTACCGCCTTACTCCCCGTCCGGCCTCACGCATGGCGTTTCGGCGGCGCTTGAATTCGCAGTGCAGATTCTTGGTGTGAAGCACATCGTCGTGATGGGGCACACGCACTGCGGCGGAATCAGAGCGTACGCGGAGCATCAGCACCGGCTGGTTGCCGGAGATTTTATCGATAACTGGATGTCGTTGATCGCGCCGGCGGCGAAGTCGGTCGCAGAAATGGGCGATCTGGCGTGGCCTGATTATCTCGGTCGGCTGGAATGTGCGTCGGTTATTGCGACGCTGGATAATCTGATGACCTTTCCCATGGTGGGAGATCGGGTTCGTCAAAAGCAGCTTGAGCTCGTGGGCGCCTATTTCGACGTCGGCACTGGCGATTTGTCGGTGTACGATCCAAGCTCCGGTGAGTTCGCGCCAGTCTAAAACGCATGAGCAGCAAACGCCGGCGCCAGCAAACAAACACCCGACTGCGCGTTTAGAACAGCGCTATCCATTTTGCGGCGATGAAGATCAAGAGACCGACCAAACCGCCGACCAGCGTTCCGTTGATGCGGATATATTGCAGATCCTTGCCGACTTGCAGCTCCAGCCGATCAACTAGCGTCGCGCTGTCCCAATCCTGGACCACGCGTTCGATATAAGCGCCGATTTCGTATCGATAAAGCAACAGGAACTGTTGCGCGATGACGCGAATTCGGCGATTGAGATGCGTCTTGCGGGTCTCGTCCTCTTGCAACCAGGATCCGATGCTGCGAAGCGCCTGCTCGCAGGTACGGGCAATCGTGTCCGTATGAGCCGAGAATCCCGAATTGAGGCCACTTTCGATTTCAGCCCACAGCGTCCTCGCTTGCCCGATCAGCAGCGGGCTGGCAAGCAGCTCGGCCTTTATCCGCTCGGCTTGCACCTTTATTTGCGGGTCGGACGCCAAATCGGCGATGAGTTTTTCAACTGCCTTCTGCAACTCAATCCGCCACGGATGACGCGGATTACGCATCTCGCCGAGCGTGGTCAACATACCGTTGAGGACTTTTTCGGCGATCATTCTGTCGATCCATTTTGGTATCCAGCGCGAAGACTCCTGCGATATCTTGCGGGCCAGATGCTCTTTGTTCTCGGCGAGCCAGTCTTCGCCATAGTCGATCCCGTGCGCGAGTAATGCTTGCGCCTCTCCTTGGGCCCAAATAATCGCAAGCGCCTTCGACGCAAACGGCGCCGCCGGAATTGCCTCCAGGGCTTGCCGCGCCAGATTTCCAACCGACTTGCCGATCTGTGGCGCGGGCAACAGCCTGGAAATCCGCGGCACAAGTACTGCCGCATAATCTCCAAGCCGATTCGCATTCGCAGGCTCCGCGATCCATTGCGCCATCGAGCCGACCATGTCTATGCGCTCGAGCTTTTCGTTCATCGCCGACGGAGTCAGGAAATTATTGGTGATGAAATTGCCGAGTGCCTTGCCGATCCGGTCCTTATTGTTTGGAACAATGCCCGTGTGCGGTATTGGCAGTCCGAGCGGCCGGCGAAACAGGGCGACAATCGCAAACCAGTCGGCGCAGGCGCCGACCATCCCTGCTTCGGAGAACGCCCGCAAATACGGAATCCATGGCCAGTCGAGCTTGGCCGCGGTCGTCGCGATGAAAATAGCCGTCATCAGGACGAGCAGCAGAGTCGCCACGGTCCGCATGCGTCGAAGCCCGAGGATTCGCGGATCATCGGCGCTCTTGGGTAACTGCGGTGAAACCAACATCTCCGGCCCCATGAGCCCAGTAAACCGTTTCCGTCTTCGGAAAGCGATCTACCTCCGGCTCTTGCGCTGCGGCGCATGGGCGTCGTAGTGCCGCCGCACGACGGTTGCTCCGTATTGTCGCTCAAGCTGCCGTATCGCGAAGTGGCCCCGGGCTACGCGTTGAAAATGATTCATGAAAAGGACGTTTATGGTCGCGCCGCCGACCGCGCCGAGCACCGGCAAAGCGCTGGCGGCGGACCGTTCGGAAACGACGACGCCGAACCGGGTTGCGATTTCGGTCACTAGGCCGCTGACGACGGGTGCCGACAGACTGGCCACACTGCGTTCGGCGAAAATGCTGGTGGCATCGGCGGCCAATCTGCCGATAAGCGCGCGTGAAGCGTAATAGCCGATGTCGGTTCGCCCGGTGTCCACGTTGGGAGCACCCAGCGCGAAGACTTCGACGCATGCCAGACGCGCTTCCAAGGTCGACAAATTCTCGCCGTGATGTCTCGCGATGTCGGCGATTGCGCGGAGCATCAGGGTCGTTGTCACCGGCAGCTCGATCGGCAGAGCGGCGAGGCCGAAGAAACCGCCGACCCCGCCGCTGATGCCGGCGAGCACAGACGCCGCGCGCCGGGCGGGCGGTCGCTTCGACCTCGGCTCGATCGAGCGAATGGCCACGTTGAGCGATTTGAGGATCGCGTTCTCGACGACCCTATTGAAACGGTTCGACGCCGCCTTCGGCATCAGCCGCAACACGCGGTCAATGGGCCGGCCAGCATAATCCGCAAGCTGCGCGGCAAAGTCGCGATTTTCCAGATCGGCGATGGCGCGCTGAAGCGCTTGTTGATGGAATGGCTGCAGCTTGATCGTGGGTTCGGCCGGGATCATTGGTATCGCAGGATCGGACGAATTCCATTCAGGCTCGCGAGGATCGCCGAGCCATTGCTGATAAGTGCGGTAATTTCCGGGCTGATCAGGCCTCCAGGAAGTGCGAGCGCGAGCGCCAAACTGTTGAGGCCGGCAACAATTGCATAATTCTGGCGGATGAGGCCTACGGCGCCGCGTGAGATCTCCACGGCCTTCACCAGTTTCCATAAGGAATCTTCCATCAGCACGACGTCGGCCGACTCGCGCGCGACCTCGGCGCCGTACTTCATGGCGATGCCGACGTCGGCATAGCTCAGCGCCGGCGAATCGTTGATGCCGTCACCGACCATGGCGACCACGCTACCCTGACGCTGATATTTTTGGATCACTTCGGCCTTGTCTGCCGGAAGCATCTCAGCGTATTGGCGCGAAAGGCCGAGACGCCCGCCCACCGCATGAGCGACTACCGCGTTGTCACCGGTCAGCATGATGCTGTTGCGGACGCCCATCCCGTGTAGTCGCTGGATGACCTCCCGGCTCTCGGGCCGGATTTGGTCGGTAAACGGCACCAACCCGGTAAGCGTCCCGTCGACCGCGACGTAGATGCAGGAATGACCCTGTCGGTCGAGTGCTGCGCGATCCGTTTCCGCCGCCCGAATGTTGATCTCGCTTTGCCGCATGAACCGTTCATTGCCGACGTGGAGGTAATAGCCGTTGACCTGGCCTTCGACGCCGAGGCCGATGCGATATTTGGTTTCCTCGCAATAGGGAATGTTGGCGCCAAGTTCCTGGGCTTTGACCCGCAGGGCCTCGGCGACCGGATGTTTAAGGCGTGTTTCCGCCGCCGCCGCGAGGCCGAGCAAATGCCGTCCGGTCATGCCTCGCTCGTAGCTGATCACGTCAAGGACGACTGGCGAGCCGTGAGTGAGCGTTCCGGTCTTGTCGAAAATCACCGTATCAACTTCGGCCAGGCGCTCCATATGCGCGCCGCTCTTGATGATGATGCCGGCGCGCGCGGCGTGGGTCATGGATGCCAGCACGGCGGTGGGCGCCGCAACCCGGATGCCCGTGCCGTAATCAATAATGACGAGCGACAGGAAGCGGTTGAAATCGCCGGACAGTGCTGCCGTCCCGACCGCGAGACCCAATGTAGGCAGGACCAGGCGGTCGGCAAACTTCTCGGCGTGGTTCTGCATCCGCGTATCGCCGACCGGAGCGGACTCGACCAGCCGCGCGATCTGGCCGGCCGTAGTGGATATGCCGACGCGTATGGCACGCACGGTGAGCTGACCGTCGCGAATGACGGTCGCCGCGAACACGGCCTCGCCCTTCGCGCGCATGACCGGCAATCCTTCGCCGGTGATGGTCTTCTGGTCGATCATGGCGTGGCCGTCGAGGATCTCGCCATCGACCGGGATGATCTCTCCAGGGTACACGACAACCTCGTCGCCGACGGCCAGTTCGGAGGCCGGGATTGAAGTGACGACATTGTCGCGAATGACCCACGCCGTCTTGGTTTGAAATTCGAGCAGCTCGCTGATCGCGCGGCGCGAACCGGCGGCGGTCAAATCGCGGATCCAGTCGCCGAGCTTGATCAGCCAGGTTACGATCGCGCCGGCCATCGGATTACCCTGGGCCAGAGACGCCGCGATCGCGAGCGTGTCGAGAAAATCGACGTTGAGCCGGCCTTCTCGCCGCCAAACGCGCCAAGCCCGCAGCGCGATGGGATAGGCGTTCCATAACATCAGCGGCATGTTGACCGCCGCCACGACGGGATTGGCGCTAAACGCCACTAACAGCGACACCGTCGGCAGGCCGAGGGGGGTACGCCTCCAGAGGGGCGGGCGGACGGCCGGAGCGGGCACGGACGACGGACGGCGGACGCCGGGCGGCGCTGTCTTCTGATCCACGAGCGCTCGCAGATCGTCCAGGCTCATCAGCGAGAGCCGGCCAAGTGTGGCGCGGAGCACCCCTTCAAAACTGACGTCGTATTCGATGACGAGGCTGGCGCAGGCGAAATTCAGGCGAGCGCGTTTAACGCCTTGCTGCGCTTCCAGCCAGATGACCGCCGCTTCGGCGAGCTTTTGTTTTCGGGCGAGCGACGGCAAATACAGGCGAATGCGGCCTGACATGAAGTGCCGTACCGAGAATTCCATCGCGCTGAACTCCCGATCTCGTCGATCCTGGGCTCAGCCTACAATCCGCACCGGGGCCAGGCTCGGACCGGAATTTTGTTGGTTGGCGTGCGACTGCCGCTCGTGCATCTCGATAAAATGGTTGACCGTGAAAATGGCGAGCGTGACCCAAACCGGCGTGGCGGCGGTCGCTCCGACCTCCAACACGGTCAAGCCGATGATTCCGACCGCAAACACGATTTTCAAATCGATAGTATTGTTGGTCGCGAGTTTGATTTCGCGATCGACCTTTTTAACGAAATCGACGACGGCGCGTGCCGTATGGGAATGACCGGCGAGGAACTCCGCCTCCGCCGCGATACTGCTGGTCAGTTTGTCGAGCTCTGTCTCGGCGCCGTGCGCGGGAGTAGATGCGTGTGCGTCGAAATGCGGCCGGAATGAACCGTGGAATTCGTCGTGGAGATCCGTATCGTAGCGGAGTACGACGCTTCCGGTCGTCGGGTTGGTGACGATCTCTTCGATTCCGGGAATGACCGCGAAGACTTCGCTGACCTGCTTTAACAGGTCAGGATTGCCCTTGCCGGCCGGAATTTTCATTCGCACCCGGCCCGGCACCTGATGCTCGATTTTGAGGTTCATCTTCGGCATGAAATTTTACTCGCAGCGAAGGTAAGCGCCCGGCCCGCGGATCGGCGGCGCCGCACGCGCGGCCGGGTGGACCGCGCCGAAACGTACAAGATCGCGCAAGTCCGTCACCGCGCTCAATCGGGATCGCCCAGGCATCGCGTCAGGCATTTGAGCCTTTGCGTCAGCTTTGCTGTCCGCTGGCGGCGGTGACCTTCGCCGCCGGATCGACGTCGCCTTCGGCGTGCACTTCGGCAACGATATCGTGGACCTGCTCGTGAGCTTCGGCCATCATCTCGCGAGTCTTCTGGCTAATTTTGTAAGCGCCGCGAACGGTCGATCTGAAAAGCGGGTTCAATGCCGCGCCCATTTTCGGGAGATATCGCGGCACGCAAACAGCCACGACGCCGAGAGCGATCCCCGGCAACAACGCGGCCTCGAAAGCTGCAGCACCGATCCCAACGACGGCGACGGTCGCTACGGTCGCTACGATATCGCCGCCCTCTTCGGCGCCTTGCTCGGTGGTTTCGGTCTCGGGCGTTTCGGTCTCGACGTGTTCTGCTGAACTTTCAAGACTGCCATTGCCGTCTCTTTTGGATTTCGGCATGTGACTCTCCCCGCCATGTGGCAAAAGCTATGATCCAACGGGCAAATCCCGTGCCAGATACCGTTCGTCGGCATGCGGGCTTTTCGTGGACTGGCCTACCTTTCCCATTTTTTGTGACAGTCTGAACACATGCGGACAATAGCCCGGTAATTACCCCTTTTGTCTCCCGGACCGAGCCGATCGCCAAGAAAGCCAAAGCATTGATTAAAAATAAGAATCGCTCACGTCGCACCTTCGTCACGTGGGCGAACCAAATTTGACTGTGAGGCGAGCCGCCTTCCATGACCTCCGAAGCGGGCAGGTGCCAATGAACGACAAGTCGAAGGATGACCATCACCTTGCGCAGCGTCTCCAGGACGAGATGCTCGAGACCCTGGATGAAGAGCTTGAGCTCGAATTCGCCGATGTCATGCGCGACGCTGTCGTTGGCCACGGCGCAGACGGACGGCCAAAAGACAGCATCGATCGCCGCGTCTATTTCCGGGAACTGCTGCGGTTACAGCGCGAACTGATCAGATTGCAAGATTGGGTTGTTTATCAAAAGCTTAAGCTGGTTGTCCTGTTCGAGGGCCGCGACGCCGCCGGCAAAGGGGGCGTGATAAAGCGTGTAACCCAGCGGCTGAACCCGCGGATCTGCAAGGTCGTTGCGCTGCCCGCACCGACCGAGCGCGAGATAACCCAGTGGTATTTTCAGCGCCATGTGGCGCATTTACCGGCAGCCGGAGAAATCGTCCTGTTTGACCGCAGTTGGTACAACCGGGCGGGTGTGGAACGAGTCATGGGGTTCTGCTCTGAGGCGGATTGCGAGGAGTTTTTCCGCACCGTGCCGGAGTTCGAGCGGATGCTCGTGGGGTCCGGCATCATCCTGGTGAAATACTGGTTCTCGATTACCGACGAGGAGCAGAATTTCAGATTTTTGATGCGCGTTCAAGATCCACTCAAACAGTGGAAACTCAGCCCCATGGACTTGGAGTCACGCCGCCGCTGGGAGCACTACACCCGCGCCAAAGAAGAAATGCTGCAGCGTACGCACATTCCGGAAGCCCGTTGGTGGGTGGTTGAAGGCGTCGACAAGAAAAGGGCCCGATTGAATTGCATCCATCACCTGTTGCAGCAGGTTCCCTACGGTGACGTTCATCACGAACCAATTGTGCTGCCGGAACGGGAGCATCAGCCCGATTACGCGCGCCATCCGGTTCCGCAGGAGTTGTTTGTGCCGAGGGTGTATTAGGCGTCCGTGCGGCACGTCGCCGATAAGGCGCGCCCCGGTCATGCTCGCACAGCCGACATCCTCAAAGAATTGATTTTCTGCGCGGCAACCTTCAGGCGGGTCTTGGCAGCAGCCTTGCCGGCGTCGGGTTGGGCGTGCGCTCTTTCGACGATCCATAATAATTCCAGGCCATTTCATGGCCGAGATAAACGAAGGGACCGAGCACAAAACCGGAGGCCGACAGCGCCACCGCGGTGGCGAGATCGCCGACGACCACGAAGTTCGTGGTGAAATCCATCGCCGTAGCGATGGTGCGAAACGTGATTGTCTTGGCCAACGGGCGGCTGATGGTAAATCCTTTTTCCGCGGGGAGTGACCTCCCAGCGTCAGGTCTGACGGCCAGGAAAATCTTGAGATGAACGCGCTCGTCGGAAGTGCCGAAATAATTCCAGGCCGTCTCGTGAGCGAGATAGAACAGCGGCCCGGCTACCAGAGCGAATGCCGATAGGCCTGCCGCCGTGGCAAATTCGCCGAGCACCACGTAATTCACGGTAAAATCCAGGCTCGTGACGATCATCCGAAAGGTGATGGTTTTGACGATCGCCTGTTTGAGCCCCAATCGGGCAGGGGCGGCGAGTAGCGTCTTGACCTTGGGCTTGCCGGGACGAGTGAACTCGGTTGGCCGGCTTGCCGCTAAGTTGACCAGCGGTCGCAGACGCCGACGCAGCCCGGAAAGGTACTTCGGCACGTATTTGGGCGCCAACACTGCGGCGCCGCCGATCGCGATACCGGGGAGCAGCGCAACCTCGAACAGCGCGATGCCCGCCGCGACCACCCCGATTGTTGCAGCCGTGACAACGATATCCCGCTGCCGCGAGGGCCTCGCTTGGCGGGCGGCGGAGCCGGCGGCGGGACCGGCCGTTGCGGATCGGCGGCGGAGATCGGCCCGGTACTTCGAGACGGTATTATCTTTCTTCATCGGCGCCTGCTTCGGGCTACGACCCAAATAAGCATATAACTTGCGCCGCGTTACGTTTGAATGTCCTCTATCGGCCAGCACCGGAGATATTGGCCGAAAATTCACACTCGGATATCCTCGTTGCGGGCTTGGGGCCTCGCGCCCCGGTTGAGCAGGTCACTGGGGGCATAAAATGCGTTTGATCTACCTCGCTGCCGTATGTCTTTTGGTATTGCCGGTTGCGGCCGCCATCCATGGCTATGCAGTCGATGCAAGAGCGGGAGACGTCGTCGCGGATACGGACATCATGCGCAGCGCAACCGGCATACGCGGTCTGCCCGGGCTGGCGGACCCCACATTAAAGTCCGGCAGTCCCGCGGTGCCGCGAAAGCGGCCCGAAAACATGATCCGTCTCGCTCAGTCCCAGCAGCCCCTAACCACCGGCAACCCGAGCGTCGCGCCGTTCAAATGGGTCGGCAGACTGGTTACTCCGGCCCCAACCAAACAGCATCCCAACGAAGTGTCCGAATGCACCGGTCAATTCATCGGCCCGAATATCGTGCTGACGGCGGCCCATTGCCTGCGCGATCTGCCGGATAATCCGACGGGTCCGTGGTACGACCTGACCAAACAAACCTTCACGCTCCAGTACCAGGCCGGCGTGGGCTCGCAGATGTTCAAAACGGTGTGTGGAGCGACCAATCCGCAGTGGGTTTTTCCGCCGAATTACGCCCAGATGACGGCCCCTCAGAAGGATGCCGTCATAGCACAGGCATCCCAGCATGATTTTGCGATGCTCCTTGTCGACGGCAACAGTCCGACCGGCGCGATGCCGTATCAGACCGACTGGAAAGGCAAATTCAACGGCGCCGTCAAGGTCGGCTATGCGGGCAATATTCTGGACGAGGAAGTTGTCCAGGAATCCCGCGGCATCGTATTTTTTGCAAACGATATACCGATGTTTCCGCAGTCACTTCCGAACCTCGTCGTGCAGTGGCAGAGCGCCACCGACTTCACCAATGGCAGCAGCGGCGGCGCCTGGGTCGCCAATTTCAGCAACAGCGAAGGCGCAAACTCCAACATACTGATCGCCGTGACCTCGTTCGGCAACGACGCCTACCCCGGAGCGACGTTCGGGGCTTACCTGACCGCGGCGGAGTTTAATCCGCTGCTCAATTTTGTCGCCAACGGCTGCAAGTGACGGCCGCCGTCGCCGGCCGTCCTTGGGAGCGGTCCTAGCTCGCTCGCTTCCACGTCAGCTGAACGTTGCCGTTGGGGCTTTCCACGACCAATTCGTCGCCATTGAACGCGAGCTTTCGTTTCAAATCGCGCCCGTTCTCGTGGGGCAGGCTGCTGCCGTCGATGTGGATGGTCATCGAGCTGTCGGAGTCGTTGACGGTGTATGTGCCGTAATACGAGATGTTACGCGCCCGGCCGCCGCTGAGCACAATGACCGAAAAATGACCGTTGGCGTCAAACGTCATGGTGCCACGCGGGTTCTCTCCGTAGGGCGCTGTCTGGTTTAGCAGCACCGAGACAAGCTCCCAGTTGCCGATCAACTTGGTCTTGATCGAAGTCGTCGGCGTTTGCGCGAAAGATGCCGTCGCCCAGCCGATCGTGGCCAAGAAAACGAGCAGCGATGCGGCTGCTACCATTGCGCGTATTTTGGTCTTCATGTCCGCGTCCTATCCGCTTGCCGTCGGGCTGGCGCTCCGTTTCGCGAAAATTATAGGCCGTATTGCGGCCATCGAACCAGAGCATTTCGGCTGTGGTGGGAGAGGTGTCCGCAGGGTGTGAGCGGGCGCACCGCGGCTTGGCCGGCGCGTTCGGTGGAAGCCGCCGCGGCGGAATTCGGCCGCGAACACGATCGCCGGCAATGCGGCCCGTAAAAGCGTCTTTTTGCCGCAACGGCGATATGGCATAGTGCGTCTCTTGGGAACCATAACGGGGGGGTAAAAAATGCGCGTTGCGTGGTTTGGCTTGCTTCTAGGCTTGCTGACGCTTTCGCTGACGAACGCCGTCAACGCGGTCGATTGTCCGTCGGGACAGACCCTGTGTCCGGACGGATTGAGCTGTATATCGCCGGGTGGCACTTGCGCCACCGCCACAAGCACGGGTGATTTCGGCGCGCTCGCCGCCGGCATCAGTGGGGGTGTTGTGGGCGTAGGCTCAGCCTACAACTATCCGAGCCTTGGCTCTGCTGAATCGATGGCGCTCCAGGAATGCTCGCAACGTACCGCGAACTGCAAGGTGGTCGGGACGTTTTCCAACGGTGGGTGCGGCTATATCACGACCGCTGTGACGGGGACGTGCTGGGGCAGCGGTGAGAGCACGGCAATAGCGTTGTCGGAATGCCAATCGAGAGGGTGCGGCAACTGCCAGGCACCGATCGGTGGCTGCACCAAAAGACCCTAAGCCATTCTTCGCTTGTCGATCGAGTGCGCGGCTGAAATCCTTCAGCCGCGCCACTTTCCTTTTAGTGGGAGTTTCTGCGCGAGACCGGAGTGGACCATCAGCGGCCATCCGGCGTGCGTAGCCCGAACCAGGCGTCGCGCACCTGATGGTAATGCACGACCGGATCGTAGATTGCGACCGGCAGCCGCAGCTCCTGCGCCGAGAGCCGTCCGACCGCCGATAGCAGGCTGTACGAGGCGACCACGCGATCGTGTTGCGCCGTGATCAAGCTCACGCGTGCGTTGACCAGCGCCTGCTCCGCGTTAAGGACGTCAAGCGTCGTGCGTTGACCGGCGGCGGCTTCATTGCGAACGCCATTGAGCGCCCGTTCCGAAGCGTCATTCTGGCGAAGCGCCGCTTCCACTTCCGCCTTGGCGGCGATCAACTGTCCCCATGCTTGCACCACATTGGCGCGCGTCTGGTCCCGGACTTGATCCACGTTCAGACGTTGCTGCCCGACCGTTTCCTTGTCCAGGCGGATGGCGGAATACTCCGCGCCGCCCTGATAAATCGGAACCGAAAGATTCAACATAGCCGTGCCCAGGAACAGGTTGGGCGTCAGGATGTTTGGGTAATTTTGCTGTTGCACGCTGCCTTGCAAGGCCAGCGTGGGCAACAGCGCGCCTTCCGCGATCTTTACTTGCAGCTGCGCGACATCAACGCCGTACAGCGCCGCTGTTACCGAGGGGTTCTCCGCGGTACCGACCGCAATCGCGGCATCGAGCTTGTTCGGCGACAGCCGGTCGACCGGCGAAGCCGGAGCGAGATTCGACGCCTCGACGCCGATGACGCGCCGATAATTTGCGCGCGTGGTCATCAGCGTGGACTCGGCGGCGTGCAAACTTGCTTCGCCCGCGGCCAATTGCGCCTCCGCCTGCGCCACGTCGGTGGCCGTCACTTGGCCGGCCGTGTATCGATTCTGAGTATCCTTCAGGGTGCGCTGCAACACACGAATATTGTTCTGCTGCACCTCGAGGTTGGCGGTATCGCGCGACATATCCATGTAGGCGGTTGCGGCCGCCAATAGCACCGACTCTTCCATCACCCGCAGCGTTTCGCGCGCCGCCGACACCTGGCTTTCCGCCTTGCGCACCTTGTTGGCGGTCTGTTCGCCGTTGAACAGCGTTTGCGTGCCGTTGAGCCCGAACGAATAGGGATAGGTGGTGCCTTTGACGCTGTAGGTAACGCCGTTCGGCAGACCTGGCGGGATCGGCGGAATGACTCCCGACTGGTTGGTAAATTGCTCCGCCACCGAAGCAGTCGCGGAAACGGTCGGCCGATACCCGGAAAGCGCTTGCGTTACGCCCTCGTCGTTCTGGCGGACGATGGCGCGCTGCGCGTTGAGCTGCGGATTGTTCTGATAGGCTTTCGCCAGCGCCGACTCCATCGTCTCGTCGGCGGCTTGCCGCGCGGCGACCGCGGTCAATGCCATCAGAAGCGGGATGGTGGCTACAACGACGCGCCGGACCCATCCGGCCGGCGGTGATTGCGATCGTCGTCGACCCCCGGGAACGATAACTCTACGCCTCACAACCGGCCCCAATTTGCGCGGCGAAACCTTAACGTGGGGGTATCCGCCTTACAAGGTTGAGGCCGTCTCGCGCATTGTGCGCGGGCCGCCCGATTCTGGGCGCGCGAGCATGCGCAGTTCCCGCAAGCCGAGCGACAACGTGGCCAGGACAAGCGGCAGAACGAAATAAAGCGCCCGGAACGTCAGTAACGCCGCCAAAAGCTCCTCCCGCTGAAATTGGGGAAGGCCAATCAGCATCGTGGCCTCGATGACGCCCAGCCCGCCGGGCGCATGGCTGACCGTCCCGAGGAGCGTGGCAATCAGAAAGACGATCAGCGGGGCGACGAACCCGACCGCCGGGCTGGCCGGCAGAAGCGCGTACATGGCGAGCGTCACGAAGCTCAGGTCCAGTGCGCCAATAGCGATCTGCACCAACGTCGAGCGGAGATTGGGCAGCGCAATGCTCCAGCCGGACCAGCCCGCCACGCGCGGCCGCGGCGCGAGCCACGCAAGATAGCAGCCGATGGCCAGTAATCCGGCCAGCCCGATCGTCCGGTTTATCCATGGCGGCAAGTGATCGAGGACAGTCACCGCTTGCGGAGCGTAGGCGATCGCACCGCCGAGCAGCAATGCGTTGCCGAGCCAGAACGTCATTCCGGTCACGAACGCGATTTTGGCGATGTCGATGACGGTGAGGCCCCAGGCCGAATAGATGCGCAGCCGGACTAGGCCACCGGTCAGCACGGCGGCACCCAGACTGTGCCCGATGGTCGAACTGGTGAAGCTTGCCAGCGCGGCGACCGAGTAGGGGATATTGTTGCGGCCGATGACGCGCAGCGCAAAAAGATCGTAGAAAGTGAGCGTGACGTAGCCGGCGATCACGAAAGCACCGGCGATGGCGATCCTTACGATCGATTGTGCGTCGAGCGCGGCCAACACCCGGCCGGCATCAACGTCACGTAACAATCGATAGAGCGTAAAGGCAGCCGCGCCGACGATCGACAGGCTGATCGCTGCGCTGATGGTGCCGCGGCCGAGCCTGGACGTGATCGTCTGCGCGATGCTGCTCGTCACGATTCGCGCGGAACTTCTCATTGAACTGTAACAGGAGTGTTACGCGAGCAAATAAATCGGCGGCCGCAAAGCTGCCGCCGTCACACTGCTGAGACATTAAATAGCAATTGTTGTCGCAACTGATTCGACAACAAGGGGCGGTTTCGGCCGCGCGCCCGATGAAGGTTCTTGTCGCTACCGATGCGTGGCACCCGCAAGTCAACGGTGTGGTGCGCACATTGGGCTCGCTGGCGCGGGCAGCGGGCAAGCTCGGCGCTGCGATCGAATTTTTGTCGCCGGACGGTTTCCCGACTTTTCAGTTGCCGACCTATCCGGGCTTGCGCCTCGCGCTGCCGAGTCGCCGCGGGATCGCAGCGCGCATCGAGGCGGCGCGACCCGACGCCATCCACATCGCGACCGAAGGCCCGATCGGTTTCGCCGTGCGTTCCTATTGCCGGCGCAACAAGCGGCCGTTCACCACTAGCTACACGACACGCTTTCCCGAATATATTTCGGCCCGTTTGCCGATCCCGGAAAGCTTGGTCTATGCGGTGCTGCGCTGGTTCCACGGCGGCGCCAGCGTGACTATGGTGGCGACGCCGTCGTTGATGAGCGAGCTTTCACAGCGCGGATTTACGCACCTCGGCATGTGGACGCGCGGCGTGGACGTTGATTTGTTTCGGCCGGACCGCGCCATCGACCTTAACCTGCCGCGGCCGGTGTTCATGACCGTCGGCCGCGTTGCGGTGGAAAAGAATCTGGAAGCTTTCCTGTCACTCGATCTGCCCGGCAGCAAGGTGGTGATCGGCACCGGTCCCGCCGAGGCGAAGCTCAAGCGCGACTTTCCGGACGCAAAATTCCTCGGTCCGCTGGAAAATGGAACGCTCGCGGCGCATCTCGCAGCGGCCGACGTTTTCGTTTTTCCGAGCCGGACCGACACATTCGGTATCGTGCAGCTCGAGGCGCTGGCGAGCGGCGTCCCGATCGCCGCTTTTCCCGTCACCGGCCCGAAAGACGTGGTTGGCGACCATCCGATCGGCGCATTGGACGAAGACCTTCGCCGCGCCTGCATGGAGGCGCTTGCGCTGCCGCGCGACGCCTGCCGCAAATTCGCGCTCGATTGCTCGTGGGAAAATAGCGCGCGGCAATTCCTCGGCCACGCCCGCAAGGTGGCCGCTGGCGGTAATCGGGAATTAGAGACGGCGATGACGATGACGGAAACCGCGCCGGGCTGACCCTCGGCGCGGATTGTTGCCCCAACGATCTGGAACCAAAGGATCCGACATGGCTAACCTATCGCACGCGGAACTCGACAAACAGACGGTCACCAAAGCCTATGCGCGATGGGCGCCGGTCTACGATCTGGTGTTCGGCGCGGTGTTCGAGCGCGGCCGCCAGGCGGCGATCGAGGCCGCCGAACGCGTCGGCGGCCGCATTCTTGAAGTCGGCGTCGGCACGGGTATCTCGCTTCCGGAATACTCGCGCGACTGCACCCTGTGCGGCGTCGATATCTCCGAGCCGATGTTGCGCAAGGCGCGGGAACGGGTCGCCGAATTTGGCTTAACCAATGTTGAGGGGCTTTGGGTGATGGATGCCGAGCATCTTTCTTTCCCCGACCAATCCTTCGATGTCGTGGTCGCGCAATATGTGGTTACGACGGTGCCGAATCCGGAAGCGACCCTTGACGAATTCGCCCGCGTGCTCAAGCCGGGCGGCGAGATCGTGCTGGTGAGCCGCGTCGGCGCCGAGGCGGGATTACGGCGCTCGCTCGAGCACTGGTTCGCGCCCGCGGCGCGCAAGCTCGGCTGGCGGACGGAATTTTCCTTTGAGCGGTATGCCAGCTGGGCAGCCCGAACCGAGGGCGTGCGCCTCGTCGAACGGCGCGCTATGCCGCCGCTCGGACATTTCTGCCTCATCCGCTTTGCCAAGGAGGGCGGATCGGCCGCCGCCCGTCCGGCCGCGCTGCCGGAAATCTACCCGGCGACGCGCACAGCGCACTGACCGGCGCTCGCCGCCGATAAATCCTAAATGCGACGTTCTCTTCCCTGTCACAGGGGATTCACCGAATCGCCATACCCGGAACGGATGACCTCACGACGGAGGATAGACATGGACGGTTTTCTCGCCGCTTTACGCACGCAGCGCTGGGACGATCATCGTTATTACCATCACAGCCGCATCAATCAGTCGCTTCACCTCGTTAGTGCGGTCAGTTTCTTGTTTTCCTATGTGATGATCTTCAAGGATCCGGCAATTTCGGCGCTGGCCGGCTGGCTGGTGGCGATGACCACGCGCCAGTCTGGGCATTTCTTTTTCGAGCCGAAGACTTATGACGAAGTCAACGACGCCAGTCACGAATACAAGGAAGAAATAAAGGTCGGCTACAATCTGCGCCGCAAGATCGTGCTGCTGGCGATCTGGGCGGCCTCGCCGCTGCCGCTTTATTTCGATCCGACCTTCTTCGGGTTGTTCACGCCGGCGACGGACACCGCCGGATTTATTCGCCATGTGGCGGAAATCTGGCTAGTCATCGGCATCGGCGGCGTGTTGTTCCGCACCGTGCAACTATTCTTGATTAAGGACATGCAAACCGGATTGGTCTGGGCAACCAAGATCCTCACCGACCCGTTTCACGATATCAAGCTCTACCACAAGGCCCCACTCGCGCTTTTGCGCGGTGAGCTTATCGATCCGGGTATCGGCCGCGAGGTTGCGGAGTGGGACGGGGGAGAAGCCGAAGAAGCGCCGCACCTGACTTGAGTGCGGCGAAAAGCGGCTAATGCGGGTACCGGACCGAGAGCAGGCGGCGGGCGATCATTTCCCGAAGGATCGTCCGCTTGATGGATTTGTCGGTCAGTGCCGCGTCTTGCCACCACCAGCCATCTTCGTTCATCGCGCGCGCTGCGGCGGCGAAGCGGTGCGCAACGGCGTCAAAATCCGCCTCGCTGTAGTCAAGACTGAAGATAAGCCGGCCGGTTCCGATCCAGCCCAGTGCCAGGCCTTCGGCGCGCAGATAATATTGCAGCATCCAATTGTAGCGCGACGGCGTGCGGTAGCAGACCGTCCAGACCGACGACATGTAGGCGACTTCGACCGGCACCTCTTCAGCGGCGAGGCGTTCGTTGAGGCGGCGTGCCCGTTCGGTCCAGATCCAATCGACGTCCCGGTAGATCGCCTCGCCCTCAGAAGTCTTAAGATGGCGCAGGAATTCGTTCATCGCACCCATCACGTAGGGGTGCGAATTGAATGTGCCGCGGGCAAAGCAGATATCGGCCGGCCGATCTTCGCGGAACCGTTTCATCAGATCGGCGCGCCCGCACACGACGCCGATCGGCAATCCGCCGCCGAGCGTCTTGCCGTAGGTAACGAGATCGGCGCGCACGCCGAAATATTCCTGCGCGCCGCCGCGCGCGAGGCGGAAGCCGATAAACACCTCGTCGAAGATCAGCACGATGCCGCGTTCGGTGCAGACGTCGCGCAGGCGGGACAGCCAATCGGCGTAAGCCTCCCTGTCGAAACGCGCGCGCCGCGTGCTGTCGACGAGCGCGCCGTCACTTGGCGCGGACGCGTTCGGATGCAGCGCCTGCAACGGATTGACCAACACGCAGGCAATATTGCGCCGCGAGCCGATCACGCGCAGTGCATCCTCGGACATTTCGGTCAGCGTATAGGTTTCGTGCGCCGGCACGGGGTTGCCGACGCCCGGTTGCACGTCGCCCCACCAGCCGTGATAGGCACCACAAAACCGCACCAGATGCGATTGCCGCGTGTGGTAGCGGGCCAGCCGCACCGCCTGCATCACCGCCTCGGTGCCGGACATGTGAAAGGAGACTTCGTCGAGGCCGGAAATTTCTTTGAGCAGTTCGACATTCTCCGCGATCAGCGGATGATAGGTGCCGAGCACCGGGCCGAGCTCGCGCACGCGCGCGCAGCCACGCTCGACGGCGGCTTTGTAGAAGTCGTAGCCGAGGACGTTCACTCCGTAGGAACCGCCGACGTCGTAGAAACGATTGCCGTCGAGATCGGTGAGGGTGACACCGGAACTTGCTTGCATGAAGGCGGCGGAAGGCAGGTGCGCCCGCACGTAGCGGCTGTATTGAAACGGAACGCGGTAAGCGTCGGTGAATTGCAGATCGGAGATGCTTTTGGCTGCTTCCGCCGTCTGCCGGATGGTTTCGGCAAAGCGCGCCTTGTAGAGCGCGGACAGCCGCTGAAAGCCGGCGCGGCGGCGCGCGGCAACATCCGCGGGTGCGCCGTCCGAGCAAAAGAAACGCTCCTCGTCGTAGTCGTAGAACGGAACCAGGGCGGCGAGGCGGCGGGAGAGACGCGCGTGCCCGGTGAGCGATTTATGTTTGGCCTGCGAAAGCTCGAAACGCCGCCGCAGCTTGACCAGCGAGGTCGCGAGCGCCGCGCCGCCGACCCCGTAGAACGCCAGCATTTTCATGGCCAATGCCATCGGAAAGCGGTTTACGCCCCGGATTTGACAGCGCCATGACGATCCGCTCGCAGCTGCTGCGCGTATTCGAGCAGGAAGACATCAACTTTCTTGTCACCAACCGTATCCCGCGGCGGCTGACTACGCGGTTCATCGGATGGTTCAGCCGGATCGAGCAGCCGTTGATTCGCGACCTGTCGATCGGCCTGTGGCGGCTGTTTTCCGACCTCAATTTGGTAGAGGCTAAGAAGGCGCAGTTTCGCAGCGTCCACGATTGCTTCACGCGCGAACTTAAGGACGGCGCGCGCCCGGTCGATGCCAGGGCTGATATTCTGGTCAGTCCGTGCGATGCGATTGTCGGCGCCTGCGGTCCGATCGCCGGCACCGAAGTCTATCAGGCCAAGGGCTTTCGCTATTCGCTCGATGACCTCGTCGGCGATCGCGGGCTCGTCGAAACGCATCGCGATGGCTGTTATGTCACGCTGCGGCTGACGGCGAGCATGTATCACCGCTTCCACGCGCCGCACGATTGCCGCGTCGAAGGGGTGGTCTACATTTCCGGTGATACCTGGAACGTCAATCCGATCGCGCTCAAACGCATCGAGCGGTTGTTCTGCAAGAACGAGCGCGCGGTGATCCGGACGAAGCTTGCGCCGGGCGGTCAGCCAGTGACGCTGGTGGCGGTTGCCGCCATTCTGGTCGCGAGCATCCGACTGCACTGTCTGGACACTCCCTTGAACCTCGCGCATCGGGGTCCGAACGTGATGGCGTGCGATGCGCTGTTCCGCAAAGGCGACGAACTCGGCTGGTTCGAGGATGGCTCGACCATCATCGTGTTCGCACCGGAAGGCTTTGCGCTGTGCGACAACGTGCGCGACGGCGCCGTCATTCGCGTCGGCGAGCCGCTGATGCGGCTGTCCTGACCCGACGCTCAGCTTGCCGGCTTCGGGATCAGTGAGTCGTCGATCTCCCGCGCCCGCCCATAAGCCGGACGGGCGCTGACGCGCTTCCAGTAGCTCTCGAAAGCCGGGCGCTTTTCGATGGTTTTGAACGCCAGGCCGAAGCCGATCTGCGAGCCGGCATAGACGTCGGCCGCGGTAAAAGTGTCGCCGGCCAGATAGGTGCTGGCCGAGACCGCCTCTTCCAGCGCCTTCATAACCCGCTCAAAGCTTCCGTAACCAATGGTGCCCTCCCGCTCGGGCGGCACCACGAACCCGAAATTCTTGTTGGATACCGCGGCCTCGATCGGTCCGGCCGCGAAAAACATCCAACGGTAGTAGGGCGCGCGCATACGGTCGCCCGGCGAAGGCGCCAGCTTGGCTTGCGGAAATGCATCGGCAAGGTAGGCGCAGATGGCGCCAGCCTCGGTCACCACAACATTACCATGAACCAGCGCCGGCACCTTCCCCATCGGATTGACGTCGAGGTAGCTGGGCGATTTCATCGTCGTCCCGTATTCGAGAATCTCGGTGCGATAGGGTTGACCGACCTCTTCGAGCATCCAGCGCACGATACGGCCGCGTGATCGCGGATTGGTGTAAAAAACGAGCTCGTCGGCCATGGCCGTTCCTCCCCTGCTCGAGCTTTTCCCGTTGTTATATGGGCTGGCGCAGTGTCGCCGGCAATGATGCCGTTCAGTCGGGCGCGCGCAGCCGATAACCGATGCCGGTTTCGGTCAGCACGTATTGCGGCTGCTCGGGATCGGTCTCGATCTTTTGCCGGAGTTGACGGACGTAGACCCGGAGATATTGGGCGTCGGTCAGATCGTCCCACAATTCGCCGAGTAGATATTTATGCGTGAGTACTTTGCCGGCGTGCTGAACCAGCACGCGCAATAGGTCGTATTCCTTGGGCGAAAGTTTCACCTCTTTGTCGCCGGTCTTGACGATGCGCCGCACGAGGTCGACGGAAAGGTCGCCGACGCGGAAGACCGGCCGCTCGCCGTGGATTTGCAATTGATGGCGCAAAGCGGCGCGGATGCGGGCGAGAAGCTCATCCATACCGAACGGCTTGGTGACATAGTCGTCGGCGCCGAGATCGAGCGCCTGAACCTTGCCGGCTTCGTCGCCGCGGCTCGACAGGACGACGATCGGCACGCTCTCATTGCGGCCGCGGATCATCCGCAGCAGATCGTGTCCATGCGCGTCGGGCAAACCGAGGTCGAGAATGATGAGGTCCGGCTTCTCGCCGAGCAGATCGAGCGCCGTCTTGGCGTTGGGTGCCTCGATCGTTTGATAACCGTGGGCGGAGAGCCCCATGCGCAGGAGCTTACGGATCGGCGGCTCGTCGTCGATCACCAGGACGCGGAGCGGGGCGGCGTTCATGCGGCGGCATCCAGGCCTTGGCGCTCCCGCGGGATCGGCAAGGTGATGGTGAAGGCGGCCCCGCTGCGATCGGTGCGATTGGCTGCGACGATGGTGCCGTGCATGGCTTCGACGAAGCCCCGCGAGATCGCAAGCCCTAGGCCGGTGCCGGCGCGAACGTGATCGGATTTCTGCGCGCGGTAGAATTTATCAAAGATATGGTCGAGATCGCTGACCGGGATGCCGCCGCCTTCGTCGAGGACACGCAAGCAAACGGAATCGGCGTTACGCCAACTCTGGACGCGGATCGTGGTGTCAGACGGCGCGTATTTCGCTGCGTTGTCGAGCAGATTGAAGAGGACCTGTTCAAACAGCACGGCGTCGAGTTCGAGCATCGGCAGGTCCGGCGCCAATTCAAGCTCGATCTTGTGATGCGAAAGGATGCGGCTGGCGCGGCGCAACGTGCTGCCGACGATTTCGCCGACGTCGTGCAGTGCGACGTTCGGCGAGATGGCGCCGGATTCGAGCTTGGTCATGTCAAGCAGATTGGCGATGAACCGGTTGAGCCGCTCGGACTCGTCGATGATGGTAGCGAGCAGATCGGCCTTTTCGGCGTCGCCGAGCTTGCCGCCGATGTCCCGCAGAGTGCTGGCCGCGCCGAGAACCGCAGCCAGCGGCGTCTTCAGGTCGTGCGAGATCGAGGTAAGCAGCGCGGAGCGCAGCCGCTCGGTCTCGGCCGCGCGCTCGACCCGATCCATCTCTTCGACCAGGCGCACGCGCTCGATCGCCAGCGCGCCCTGGTCGCGCAGGGCGTCGAGAAGTCTCCGCTGGTCCGGCGTGAGCATCGGCCCGGACTTGTCACTGTCGATGCCGATGACGCCGATGGCGCCGCGGCCGGTATGCATCGGCAGGAACAGGCGCTTGGCGCCCGGCAGCGTGTCGGAGCCGCGGCCGGCGGCGCGATCGCTTTCCCACGCCCATTTCGCAGCGGCGAGGTCGGCTTCGTCGAGGATATCCTCCGGCGGATAACCGGCCTTCACCGCGACCGAACCGTGCTCGGGCAGGAGCAGCACGACGCGGACTTTGAGCATCAGCGCGGTTTGGTAGGCCATGGCCCACAGCACGTCGTCGAGCGTGCCGGCACCGGCCAGCTTGCGGCTGAACGAATAGAGCGATTCGGTCGCGCGGGCGCGCTCCATCGCCGCAACCGTCTGCGTTCGGCCGCGGGCAGCAACGGTGGAAACGACGACGGCCACTATCGTAAAAAAAATAAAGGCCGCGATATTGGTCGGATCAGCGATGGTGAAGGTGTAGATCGGCGGCAGAAAGAAAAAATTGTAGCAGAGCGAAGAAGCGACGCTTGCGAGCAGGGACGGCCACAGACCGTAGCGGACCGCGACGCCGACCACGGCGGTCAAGAAAACTAGATCCACGTTTTCGACACCGAACCAGGGCTGAATGATCGCCGCGAAAGCAAGCGCAAGCGCTACCGCGAAAAGCGCCAACACATAGGGCTGCAGATCAAAGCCTTCATCCCGCTCGGCCGCGCGCAAAGTCTTTTTCGGGATCGGCTGTCCGATCGTATCGCCGGCGATGACGTGCACGCTGATATTGCCGGAGCGGCGAACCAGGTCGTGGACGACGGAGCCGTGCAGGATCTCGAACCAGCGCGTGCGCGCCGATTTGCCGATAATGATTTGCGTCACATTGTTGGCTTGCGCGTAACCGATGATGTCGGCGGCGATATTGCGGTCCGCAGTGGCAAGGGTCGTCGCTTCGCCGCCGAGCGCTTCGGCAAGGCGGAGCGTATCGGCGATGCGGTCGCGTTCTTCCTCGGTCAGCTGCAAGCTGCGCCGGTCCTCGACGTAAAGCGCGATCCAGGGTCCGTGCAGACGGTCGGCAAGCCGCTTGGCATAACGGACGAGGCCGGCGCAACGCGGGTCGTCACTGACGCAAACGAGGATGCGCTCGCCGGCCGCCCACGGGCCGGAAATGGCATGCGCCTGCATTTCGGTGAGCAGCTGTTCGTCGACGCGATCGGCGGTGCGGCGCAAAGCGAGCTCGCGTAACGCGGTGAGGTTGGCGGGCGAGAAGAAATGCTCGAGCGCGCGCTCCGCCTGCCGCGAAACGTATACTTTGCCTTCTTTGAGCCTCTGGATCAGATCGTCCGGCGTGAGGTCGATCAATTCGACCGCGTCGGCGCGGTCGAAGACGGCATCCGGCACGGTCTCGCGCACGCGCACATGCGTGATCTGGGCCACTACGTCGTTGAGGCTCTCGATGTGCTGGATGTTGACGGTGGTGTAGACGTCGATGCCACGGCTCAGCAACTCCTCGACGTCGAGATACCGCTTTGGGTGGCGGCTGCCTTCAACGTTGGTATGCGCCAATTCATCGACCAGGGCGATCTGCGGCCGCCTGGCGACGATGGCATCGAGATTCATTTCATCGAACCACTGGCCCTTGTATTCGAGGCGCCGGCGCGGAACGGCCTCCAGCCCCTCAAGCAGCGCTTCGGTTTCCCGACGGCCATGCGTCTCGACTATGCCGATCACGACGTCGTAGCCGTCTTTCCTGCGGGCGTGCGCCTGTTGCAGCATCTCGTAGGTCTTGCCGACGCCGGGGGCAGCGCCGACAAATATGCGCAGTTTGCCGACGCGGCTTTCTTCGCGGCGCGCCGCTGCGAGCAGCGCCTCGGGCGAGGGCCGATGTTCGGAGTCACGCCGCTGATCCGTCATCACCGTTCGAAACTCTCGACGTTCGGAGCCTGCGCTCTATCCGGCCGGCAGTTGGTCAAGCGCGAGATTGAGCAGCAACACATTGACGCGGGGCTCGCCCACAAAGCCAAGAAAGCGATCTTCGATATGATCGCTGACAATCTGACGCACGCGATTCTCCGTCAAGTTGCGCGCCTTGGCAACACGGGGAACCTGGAAGTAAGCGGCCTCGGGCGAGATGTCCGGATCGAGCCCGCTGGCCGACATGGTTACGAGATCCGCCGGAATAGGCGCCAACGGGTTCTCCTTGCGGAGCTTGTCGATCTCGCTCTGCACGCGGTCGATCAGCGCCTTATTCGAGGGCGCAAGATTCGATGCGCCTGAATTTTGCGCATTGTACGGCGCGGCCACGGTCTTGCTCGCGTCAGCCGGGTCGGGCGCGGTTGTCGCCGAGGGCCGTCCGTGAAAATACTTGTCGCTTGTAAATGCCTGGCCGATGAGGACGGAACCGGCCACTTTGCCATCACGCTCGATCAGGCTTCCTTGCGCCCGATAGGGAGAAATAATCTGGGCGATGCCAGTGATCGCCAGCGGATAGATCAATCCGGTCATGAGCGTAAGCGCGAGGAGAACGACGATCGCCGGACGGATTTCGCGCAACATGGCATATTCCCCTCAAGCCAAATGCAGGGCCGTGACCACAAGGTCGATGGCCTTGATGCCGATGAACGGAATGATCACGCCGCCGACGCCGTAGATCCACAGGTTGCGCAGCAGCAGCGGGCCGGCGCCGATCGGGCGGTAGCGCACGCCTTTGAGCGAGAGCGGGATCAGCGCAATAATAATGAGCGCGTTGAAGATGATGGCGGACAGAATGGCGCTTTGCGGCGTTGCAAGCCGCATGATGTTCAGCGTTTGCAGCTGCGGATAGAAGGCAACGAACATCGCCGGGATGATGGCGAAGTATTTCGCTACGTCGTTGGCGATCGAGAACGTGGTCAGCGCGCCGCGCGTCATCAACAGCTGCTTGCCGATTTCGACGATCTCGATCAGCTTGGTCGGATTGGAATCGAGGTCCACCATGTTGCCGGCTTCGCGCGCCGCCTGCGTGCCGGTATTCATGGCAACGCCGACGTCGGCCTGGGCGAGCGCCGGCGCGTCGTTGGTGCCGTCGCCGCACATGGCGACGAGCTTGCCCTTGCTTTGCTCGTCGCGGATGAGCTTGAGCTTATCCTCGGGCGTCGCCTGCGCGAGGAAGTCATCGACACCGGCTTCGGCGGCGATCGCCGCCGCGGTCATCGGATTATCGCCGGTGATCATGACCGTGCGGATGCCCATGCGGCGCAATTCGGCGAAGCGCTCACGGATGCCGCCTTTGACGATGTCCTTAAGGTGAACGACGCCGAGGATCCGATTGTCCTTGGCGACGGCAAGCGGCGTGCCGCCGGATTTCGCGATCGCATCGGCGATCACATGCACCTCGCGGGCGGTTTCCGGAGAGACGATCGGCCGCAGCGCCTGCACGGCGCCGCCGGCGCCGACAACGGCGGGCGACGTGCTGAGGTAGTTCAGGATCGCGTCGACTGCGCCTTTTCGTACCCACGACGAGCCAACCTCGACGCCGCTCATCCGAGTCTGGGCGCTGAACGGGATGAAGTTCGCCCGCAACTCGGAAAGCTCGCGGCCGCGAATGCGGTATTTCTCCTTCGCCAGGACGACGATTGAGCGGCCCTCGGGCGTCTCGTCGGCGAGCGAAGCAAGCTGCGCAGCGTCGGCCAGCTCCTGTTCGGTCACCCCGCGCAGCGGCTTGAATTCCGTCGCCTGGCGGTTGCCGAGCGTGATCGTGCCGGTCTTGTCGAGGAGAAGGGTATCGACATCGCCGGCGGCCTCCACGGCGCGGCCGGACATGGCGAGCACGTTGAACCGCACCAGGCGGTCCATCCCGGCAATGCCGATGGCGGAGAGCAGCGCGCCGATGGTGGTCGGGATCAGCGTGACGAACAGCGCGACCAGGATCACCACCGAGATGGTGCTGCCGGCATAGGCGACGTAGCTCGGAATGGTCGCGGTGGCGAACACGAAAATGAAGGTCAGTCCGATCAGGAGAATGTTGAGGGCAATTTCGTTGGGCGTTTTCTGCCGCTCGGCGCCTTCGACCAGCCGGATCATGCGGTCGAGGAAGGTCGAGCCGGGCGCGGCGGTGATGCGCACGCGGATCCAGTCGGAAAGCACCTGCGTTCCGCCAGTGACGGCGGAGCGATCGCCGCCGGATTCGCGGATGACCGGTGCCGATTCGCCGGTGATCGCCGCCTCGTTGACCGAGGCCATGCCTTCGATGACTTCACCGTCGGACGGAATAATGTCGCCGGCCTCGACCAGCACAATGTTGTCGACTTTCAGCTCGGTGGACGGGATAAGCCGGTAGCTTTGCGAGTCATCCGAGTCCGTGATGAGCTTTGCTTGCGTCTCGGTACGCTGGCGGCGCAGAGTTTCCGCTTGCGCCTTGCCGCGGCCTTCGGCCACCGCCTCGGCGAAGTTGGCGAACAGGACGGTGAACCACAGCCACAGGATGATCTGAAATTCAAAACCGATTTGCGTGCTGCCGATCCACAAATCGCGGATCAGGATCACGGTGGTCAGCGCGGTGACGATTTCGAGCACGAACATCACCGGATTTCTCATCAGCGTGCGCGGATTGAGCTTGACGAACGAGGCGCCAATGGCCGGCAGCACAATTTTCGGGTTCAGCAGTGCCGACACCGGCACGTTCTTGCGCAAAGTCGAGGATTCCATCGCGGTGCTCAATTCGCCGAGTAGAGCGTGCCGGCGCTGATCGACAACTGCTCGGCCAGCGGTCCGAGCGCCAGCGCCGGGAAAAACGTCAGGCCGCCGACTATGATGATCACGCCGACCACCAAGCCGACGAACAGCCCGCTGGTGGTCGGGAACGTGCCGGCGGAGGGTGGAATCGACTTTTTGGCGGCGAGCGAACCGGCAATCATCATGGTCGGGATGATCATCCAGAACCGGCCGACGAACATCGCGACCGTGCCGGTAAGGTTGTAGAACAAAGTGTTGGCGCTCAGCCCCGCGAACGCCGATCCGTTGTTGCCGGTTTGTGATGTGTAGGCATAAAGCACCTCGGTGAAACCGTGCGGTCCCGGGTTGCCGGTCGCGGCGACGGCGGACGGCGTCAGCATCGCGACCGCAGTCCAGCCCAGATACATCAGCGGCAGGATGAGGATGGCGAGCATCGCCATCTTCACTTCCTTCGCTTCGATCTTCTTGCCGACATATTCCGGGGTGCGGCCGACCATCAGGCCGGCGACGAAAATCGAAATGATGACGAACAGCAGCATGCCATACATGCCGGAGCCGACGCCGCCGACGATGATCTCGCCGAGCTCGATATTGATGAGCGGGATCATGCCGCCAAGCGCGGTGAAGGAATCGTGCATCGCGTTCACTGCGCCGCACGAGGCCGCCGTGGTGATGACGGCGAACAGCGCCGAGCCGATAATGCCGAAACGGACTTCCTTGCCTTCCATGTTCCCGCCGGTAAGCCCGAGCGCGTTGAGCGCGTCGTTGCCGTGCGCTTCCGCGGCATAACAGGCGATGACGCCGGCGCCGAACAGAATCCCCATCACCGCGAGGACTGCCCAGCCCTGGCGCTGATTGCCAACCATGCGGCCGAACACATTGGTCAGCGCCGCGCCGAGCGCGAAGATCGAGATCATCTGAACGTAATTCGACAAGGCGGTCGGATTCTCGAACGGATGAGCGGCATTGGCGTTGAAGAAGCCGCCGCCGTTGGTGCCGAGCATCTTGATCGCGATTTGCGAGGCGACCGGGCCGACCGCGATGGTCTGTTTGGCGCCTTCCAGCGTCGCCGCTTCGACATAGGCGCCGAGCGTCTGTGGTATGCCCTGCCAGATCAGGAACAGCGCGTAGGGCACGCAGACCGGGAGGAGGACATAGAGCGTGCAGCGTGTGATATCGACCCAGAAATTGCCGACAGTGCGGGCCGAATGCCGCGCAAAGCCGCGGATCAGCGCGATCGCAAGGACGATGCCGGCCGCGGCCGAGAGGAAGTTCTGGTGCGTGAGCCCGAGCATCTGCACGAGGTAGGACATCGTGCTTTCGCCGCCATAGTTCTGCCAGTTGGTGTTGGTGATGAAGCTGACCGCCGTGTTGAAGGACAAATCCGGCGCTACCGCCGTCTGCTCCGCCGGATTGAACGGCAGGTCTGCCTGAAGCCGCATCAATACATAGAGAATGAGAAAGCCGCCGGCATGGAAGACAAGCATCGCGACCGTATAGGTGACAGCGTGCTGCTCCTGCCGCTCGTCGACGCCGGCCACCTTATAGATTGCCGATTCCAACGGCCGCATGATCGGCGAGAGAAACGTGCGCTCGCCGCCGAACACGCGCGTCATGTAAGCGCCGAGTGGCGGCGTGATCGCCACGATGATTGCGCCGTAAAGCAGAATCTGAATCCAGCCGATGACGGTCACGGATTTGTCCCCTCAGAACCGCTCGGGCTTGAGCAGCGCATAGGTCAAGTAGACAAGCAGAACGAAGGTGACGATGCTGGCGAGCGAATAATCGAACATCATGGCCGCGCCCTCAGAGCAGATCGCAGGCATAGACGTAAGCGATCGACAGCACGAACAAGGCAAAGCCGATTGCCAGCATGGCGAGGTCCATCATGGCAATGCTCCGGTCTGACGAATTCCTATAATTGACCTGCGGCTTTTGCCCGGGAGCATGCCGCGTCGACGCCGGCTGGAGATGCGCAGATCGCCGCTATTCACGGCCCAATTAGCTGTCATCCTTTGCATAGGAATTCGAGACGAGCGCGGGCCGGGAGTTATAGGAATTCCATAAAAGCCGGGCGGCCTATGCCCGATTTATGACGCAGCGCACCCGTCCGTCTCGAATTTATATGCGGCCGAGCGCACATTCCGCTGCACGAAACGACAATCGGAGTGACCTCGATGAGCGTAGCCGTTGCCACGATGATGGCGAGAAGGGCCGCACATTTCGACTCCGCCGCCGAGCGGCCGCTGTTGCGCGGAATTTGTCTGGTTGTGAAGGGCGCCCAGCGGTCCGGCGATCGGCGCCGATCGACGCCTGCGACGAAAGTCGGGCCGGCCAAATTTCCGCCGCGGCCCAATCCGCAAACGCTAAGCGAATCGATCCCGCTATTCTTCGTTGCGCGCAATGAGAACAGCTTTTGGGTCGCGCGCGAAGCCGAAGGACGAACCGGCGGCATCTTTTTGTTCAAGCGCTCCGCCGTGCGTTTTGCCGAGGACAACAGCGCGCCGGTTGGATGCGCCACCATGTTCCCGACCGAGCGGATCGAACTCGACGTCGCGAACCGCGGCGGTGTGGTCGCCGGCTGGGCTGACGCGCTACTGCGGATGGCACGACGAGGACCAAATCGCGCGCCCGGCCCGAGTGATCTCAGGGTGACGCATCCATGACGCAATCCAGCCAGACCGAATCTTCCGTGTGGTCGCGGCCGCCGCTGTTCATGATCGGCCGGGACGGCCGCGGCAATTGGGTGGCGCGGGACCTGAAAGGAACTTGCGGTGGCTTGTTCGTCAACCGCGAGGCGGCGATGCGCTATGTGCGTGCCGAGAATGCGTATCGGCCGCAGACCGTCGTCGTGGTTTCAGGTGTTCTGGAGCTCGATATGCCGCACCGGCCGGCGATGCCGCCACAAGAACTCACAGCCAACCGCCAACCCTTGCGCCGGATCGCGTGACGGAAAGGCGCATCGCCATGCTTGCTCTCGGCATCATCAAATACTGGCAGAACCTAAGAGCGGCGATCTTCAACCCCTATCATCCCGAGCTGCATTATATGCGCGGACCGGGTCCGAAATGCCGCGCCCGGCGCGCCCGTTAGTGGAACGGCCATAGCCCGCGCAGGAATCCTTCTTCCTTGTCTTTCTCACTCACCGGTTCCGCCTGTCCGGTGCCGACATCGAGAATCTTTTCCGTCAGCGGGGCAGTGCGGTTCCACCAACCGCCGCCGAGCGCCTGATACAGCGCCGCGGTATCGGTCAGGCGGGCGGCGCGTGCTTGCACCACCTGGATGATCGCCTGCAAATAAGTCTGCTGCGCCGTCAGCAATATCAAAATGTTTGCGTTACCGGCCTGAATCTGCTGCCGCGCGAGATCGAAGCTGATCCTGGAAGCGCGCTCGAAATCGCGCGCCGCTTTGAGTGCATCGGCGTCGTTCTGCAGCGCTCTGAGCGAATCGGCGACGTTCTGCACGGCGCCGACGACCGTGCCGCGATAGTTCCAGGCTACCGCGTTGTAAGTGTCCTTGGCTTCCTGCAGCTCGTGCAGCAGCGTTCCGCCGTCGAGCACGGTCTGCGTGGCGTTGCCGGCGAGCGAGAAGAACAGGTTCTGCGGCGCCAGCAAGCCGGCGAGCAGGGTGTTCATATAGCCGGCGTTGGCGCTGATGGTGAAAGTCGGAAGAATGTTGGCGGTGGCGACCCCGACGAGGGCGCTTGCCGAATGCAACTGCTCTTGCGCCATGCGCACGTCCGGCCGCTGTTCGATCAGCTGCGACGGTAGACTGACCGGAAGATCCGGCGGCAATTGCAGGTCCGCAAGCCTGAACGTCTCATGCGGTTCCTCGCTGGCATAAGCGCCGGCAAGCGCCGACAGCAAGTCGCGATTCTGCTGCAGCGCCTTGCGCAGCGGCGGCAGCGTCGCCTTAACCTGGGCGAGGGCGGCTTCTTGCAGGGCTACGTCGTTGCGGTTGGCATAGCCGGTATCAAGTTGCTTGCGCAGAACGTCGAGCATTCTGGTGTTGATGTCGATGAGCTGGTTGGTGGCTTCAATTTGCGCGCGCAACGAGGCTTCGTTGATCGCCGCGACCGCTATGTTCGATACGAGCGTCAGGTAAGCCGCTTCGACCTGGAATCGCTGGCTGTCGGCCACCGCCTGCAGCGATTCGACTGTGCGGCGATTGAGCCCCCAAATATCCAATGTGTAGGATACTTGCAGCTGCGCGGTGTGGAGCGCGTAGATGGAGGCGCCCGAGTTGGGGATCGGAGCCAGCGCGGCGGCCGTCTGGTTGTATGTCGGATTGAAATTGCCCTGAATCAGCGGAAAGAACTTGCCCTCCTGGGCGTAAACCGCCTGGTTGGCTGCACGCAAAGTGACGATTGCCGATTGCAGATTGGGATTGTTGTTCAGCGCGCGCTCAATCAGGGCGTTGAGCGCGGGCGATTTGAACATCCGCCACCACTCCTGTGCGATATCGCGGCCCTGCACGAAACGCTGCGGCCGTCCGGTGGGAGCGTCGGTCGACGATGTGCGCGGCGTCAGCGGTTCCTTGGTGTAGCGCGAGACGTCAGGAGCCGCGGGATGGACGAAATCCGGGCCGACCGCGCAGCTCGCCAAAAGCATTGCCGCAGCCAGAACGCCGGCTGTCGCACTCAACTTCCTGACCGACAGTTCGCACATCGACGACTGACACGTTGAACCGGCACACCCACGCCATCGATCGCGGCCCGTGAGGCGCGGTTGCCGCAACCATTATTTACGAGTTGCCGCTGTTATGCTGTGCCCACCCAGCCACACTGTCGATGATTTAGCGCGGATTTGCACTGGTATCTTTCACAGCAACCATCGGATTTCCCCTGCGCGGCTGGCGATCAGACTTGGCGCGGGCCACGCACAAGCAAGCGCGAGTAAAAAAGCGGGCGGTGGAAAATAGCGAATTAGTATTGTCGTGATAGACTCCGACGAGTCGTTGGGCACGACACGAACGCTCATTCGAATTCGTCTAAATCCACAAGTTAACCGCGCCATGCGGTTGATCCGGGTTCTGTGATTAGTGACAGTAGACGGCAGTCTCGGGGAGTGGCCTTTTCGCTGCAATCCTGAAGAGTTTGGATGCGGATTTTATCCATGTTTCCGCGCATAACGATTGGCCGGACGAGAGCCGCGCTCGTCGCCGCATTGATCGCTGTTGCGATCGTCGTCTACGGCGCGTGGCAATGGAGCCGCGGCTCGCAGCCGGACATCGCGAAGGCCAGCACCGTGCAGAAGGCGCCAGCGCACGAGCGCGACACTATCGAGCTGTCCGAGTCACAACTCGCTTCCGTCAAGGTCGAACCGATTGCCGATCGCGAATTTCCGGTCGTCAAGGAAGCGGTCGGCAGCATCGACTTCGACGAGGACATGGCGGTCCAGGTGTTCACGCCCTACCAGGGCCGCATCATCGCGCTCTATGCCGCGGTCGGAGACGATGTGAACAAGGGGCAGACTCTCTTCACCATCGACAGCGCCGACCTGCTGCAAGCGGAGTCGACTCTGATCGCCGCGGCGGGGGTACTGGAATTGACCACCCGCAATCTCGCGCGGCTGCGCGAACTTTATAAAAGCCTTGCGGTATCGCAGCACGACGTGGAACAGGCAACATCCGATCAGCAGACCGCCGAGGGCAATCTGCGCGCGGCGCGCGACGCGGTTCGCATTTTCGGCAAGACAGATGATGAAATCAATCGCATCGTCGCCGAGCGCACGGCGGATCCAACGCTGGTGGTGAAGAGCCCGATCAACGGCCGGATCACCGCGCGCAATGCAGCGCCGGGATTGTTTATCCAGCCGGCCAATCCGCCGGCGCCTTACGTGGTGGCCGATATCAATACGATGTGGATGCTGGCGGATGTCCCGGAAGCGGACAGTCCGGCGTTCCGCGTCGGGCAAGAAGTGCAGGTCGCGATCAATGCGTTTCCCGGCCGCACATTCGAAGGTAAAATCACCACCATCGGTGCCAGTGTCGATCCAAACACGCGGCGCGTGCTGGTCCGCTCGGAAATCAAAGATCCGGAGCATCAATTGCGCTCCGGCATGTTCGCCAATTTCACAATTACCATCGGCGCGCCCGTCCGCTCCCCGGCGATCCCGCTCGCCGGCGTGGTGCGCGAAGGTGATGCCACGCAGACGGTGTGGGTCACCGCCGACCGCCGCCGCTTTGTGAAGCGAACCGTCAAGATCGGCGACCAGCGCCACGGCTACTGGCAAATTCTCGAAGGTGTGCAGGTCGGCGAACTGGCCGCCACCGAGGGCGCGATCTTTCTCAGCAACATGCTGGCAATCGCGGGCAGCCAATGAAGACGCCCGTTCCGCCCGACATTCGCGATCGAGGCAGGCCGTGCTGAAGGGCATCGTTGCATTCGGGCTCACCCGGCGCGCGATCATCCTGCTGGGTCTTTTGGTCTTCGTTGCGGCCGGGCTCGTCGCCTTCAGCAAACTGAACATCGAGGCCTATCCCAATCCCGCGCCGGTGATTCTTGAAATCACCGCCCAGGCACCCGGGCTCTCGGCCGAGGAGATGGAGCGGTACTACACGATCCCGATGGAAGTCGGCCTCTACATTACTCCCGGGGTGGACAACATCCGCTCGACTTCGTTTTACGGGCTGTCCTTCGTGCGGGTGACTTTCAAATATGGCGTCGACTACTACTTTGCCTTCACGCAGGCGCAGTTGATGCTGCAGCAGAACGTCAACCTGCCGGGCGGACAATCGCCCGTCATTCAGCAATCGAGCCTCGTCGGCGAGGTGTTTCGCTATCAGGTGGTGGGCCCGCCGCATTTCGGGCTGACCAACCTGCGCACCGTGCAAGACTGGATCGTCACGCGGCGGCTTTTCACCGTGTCGGGCGTCGTGGCGGTGAATTCGTGGGGTGGCACGACCAAGCAATACGACGTCGACGTGGATTTGCACAAGCTCGACGCCTACAACGTCACGATCCCGCAGATCATAACCGCGCTCGGCAACGCCAACATCAATGTCGGCGGCCGTGAGATCATTGTCGGCCAGCAGTCGGTGAACATCCGCGGCATCGGGCTGATGGACTCGGGCGGCGACGCCGATCTGACGCAAGGATGGCGGGTCAACGACATCGAGAACGTCGTCCTCGGTCAGGTGAACGGCGTGCCGATCCAGGTGAAGGATGTGGCCAAGGTTTCGGTCGGCTACGTGCCGCGGCTCGGTATTGCCGGCAAGGACCACGAAAGCGACGTCGCCCTGGCGATCGTGGTCATGGGCCGCGTCTATCACACCAACGACATCATTCCCCTCATCAAGGCCAAAATCGAGCAGATGAACAGCGACGGCACCCTGCCGCCCGGGGTCAAGCTTGTTCCCTATTACGACCGCTCGACGCTGGTATCTGTGACCACGCGCACGGTCCTGCACAACCTGATCTTCGGCTGCCTGCTGGTGTTCGTCATCCAATGGGTCTTTCTCGGCAATTTGCGCAGCGCCATCATTGTCGGCGTGAATATTCCTTTTGCGCTGTTCTTCGCCGTTATCATCATGGTTATGCTGGGGCAGGACGCCAACCTGCTTTCCGTCGGCGCGGTCGATTTCGGCATCATCGTCGATTCCGCCGTGATCCTGATCGAGAACATTTTCAGGAACTTTCAGAGCCCGACCGAACGGCAGAATTTGCTCCAGCAACTTGCTGAGGGGCGGTTCGGGTCGGATCCGACAAGAACGGCTGGCGCGGCGCACGGTCCGCACTGGACCGATCGGCTGCGGCTGATCTTCGCCAGCGCGCTGCAAGTCGATATGGCGATTTTCTTCTCGGCGCTGATTACGGTTGCGGCGTTCGTGCCGCTATTCACCATGCAGGGCGTCGAGGGACAGATTTTCAGCCCGATGGCGCGAACTTACGGCCTAGCGCTTGTCGGCGCATTGCTGTCGACATTCACCATCACGCCGGTGCTGGCTTCCTTCCTGCTGCCGGAGCACGTCGAGGAAACCGAGACCATCGTGGTGCGTTCGCTGCGCCGGATTTACGTCCCAATCCTGCATTGGTCGCTGGACCACCGAAAGACGATGCTGGCGTCAGCCATCGGGTTTCTCGCGGTCGTCGGGGTTTTGATGACGCAGCTCGGCGGCGAGTTCCTACCGGCACTGGAGGAGGGCAATCTTTGGATCCGCGCCTCGATGCCGCCAACCATCGGCCTCGAGGCTGGCGAACCGGCGACGACCAAGATGCGGGAAATTTTGCTGCGGCACCCGGAGGTCATCACCGCGGTATCCCAGCATGGCCGGCCCGACGACGGCAGCGATGCTTCGCCGTTCTCGAATGTCGAGCTGTTCGTGCCGCTCAAACCGTACGACGAATGGCCGACCGGCCTTACCAAGGACATGCTGATCGCGCAGTTGCAGAAGGAATTCAACGACGAACTGCCCGGCGTCGAGTTCAACTTTTCCCAATACATCCAGGACAACATCGAGGAGGCGCTTTCCGGCGTCAAAGGCGCCAACTCGGTGAAGGTCATTGGCCGCGACTTGCCGACCATCGAGCGGTTCGCCACCGAGGTAATGCGGCAGATGCAGCAGGTGCGCGGAATTACCGATCTCGGCATTTTTCATGTGCTCGGGCAGCCAAATCTCAATATCAAAGTGAACCGGCAAAAGGCCGCGCGCTACGGCCTCAATACCGGCGACGTCAATACGGTGGTGCAGGCAGCGTTGGGCGGCGCGAACGCGACGACGCTGCTTGAGGGTGACCGTCAGTTCAGCGTCGTGGTCCGGCTGCCGCCCGAATATCGCTCAAGCCTTGAAGCGGCGCGCAACATCAAGGTGGGCTATCAGAACCCGGCCGGCACCAATGCCTACATTCCCCTGAAGGAACTTGCCGACATCACGCTCGATACCGGCGCGTCGTACATTTATCACGAGTCCGGCGAGCGCTATATTCCGGTCAAGTTCAGCGTCCGCGACCGCGATCTTGCTGGCGCTGTTGCCGAAGCGCAACGGCGGATCAAGGAGAACGTGAAGCTCCCAGGCGGCTATCGCATCGTTTGGGCCGGGGAGTTCGAAAGTCTTCAGAACGCGCAGGCGCGGCTTGCGGTGATTGTTCCGATCAGCCTGCTTTTGATCGTCGTTCTGCTTTACGGTCTGTTCAATTCGCTCCGCGACAGCTTGATGGTGCTGATGGGCATTCCGTTCGCCGCCGGCGGCGGCGTGCTGGCGCTTTATTTTTCGGGGTTGAATTTCAGTATCTCGGCGGCCGTCGGGTTCATTTCCTTGTTCGGCGTTTCGGTGATGAATGGCATTCTGATCATGACGTATTACAACGAGACCAGAGCGACCGGCATGGGCACGATCGAAGCAATGCGCCATGCCGCGGAGCAGCGGATGCGGCCGATGCTGATGACCGCGCTGTCCGCCTGCATCGGCTTGCTGCCGGCGGCGGTCTCGACCGGCATCGGCAGCCAAGTGCAGCGGCCGCTCGCCGCGGTCGTCGTCGGCGGGATGTTTATTGGTCCGATCATTCTTCTCGTCGTCGTGCCGGCGATCCAGACCATGGTCTTGGGCCGCGATGATCGTACGTCTCCCGCCGGGCAACCGGAGCCGCCGCAGCCCGCCGAATAGTGCATTAGGGCCAAAGAGAGACTCGGCCAAGGCGAGTAGAGCGTGAGGATCGATTCCCGTCTTTGGTGGTCACGCTGCAACGAGGCGACTAGAAGGTTGCCCACGGGGGAGGGCGGCCGCCCAGGCGCGCCGCACGGTCGGCGCTCTCCTGCCGCGATCGCTGATCAGCGAGTTTGGTCAGGCATTGGTCGTAGGCGGGGTTGCCGGGCTGAAGGCCATAGGATTTGCATTTGGCCTCGTCGGCGGCGAAGAGTGCGGCTCTCGCCGCGGCATCGTCTTCGGGCGATTGCGTAGCGCAAGCGGCCAAAAGGCAGGCTGCCAAGATCAGCGCGACACGGTGCACGGACGCCTCGCATTCAACTGAACGCGACACCCTACCACCGATTTTCTGTGACGCGATTCGTATTGCGCCGCCGCAGCAGGGCGCTCCGAGGGGGCAAATCCGCCAAATGCGGCGCGCCGGATTTTTGAGCAAATGGCTCTGCAAATGCTTGGTTCAAAAGCACTTTCGCCAAGATCCGCCTGCAACCGAGCTTGCCTGGTTATATTTTTCATATATTGCGGCAGTGCAACTTATATGAGTTCTATATTTCCGGCGGGAAAAGGCTTACATTTCAAACAAGAATAACCCGAAGAAGCGACTGCAAGAGAATGTTGGAGGAACCGATGACATGGATGCCGGTCGAATGGGCACGGCGGGTCTCTCCGGCTGAAGATGATGCGCTCGAAGTTCCGAATTGGCTGCGCGTCGCGGGTGCAACGTTGCGCGCCTTGTTTATTGCCTGCCTGCTCTTGATAACGTTTCGCGTCAGCATGCCGCAAAACGAAACCATCTGGACCGTGTACGACACGCCCGGCGATCTCGTGCGTTTGATCCTGGGCTTTGCAGTTTGCGTTTGGATCGCGATCCAGCTTTTCCGGGCACCGAGCGACGCCCGCAGTCAGCGCACGTTTCTTTATTTCGGTATGGCGGCGGTACCGTTCGCGGCGCTGTGCGCCTACGCAATCTGGTGAATTTACCGCTCGCCAGTCGCAAGCGGGGTTAATTCAACGCCGGCGCCTCCGCCGGGGGCGCGAGCGCGGTGGCGAGTTGGTGGCGCGCCGCGCTTCCCGGGTACAGATAAAAGTCCATCAGACAGCGCCGCCGCCGGGGGAAGTCGCCGAGCAGTTTTTCCGCTTCACGTTTGGCTTTCGGGAATCGCTTGCCCCAGTCGGCGAAATCACGCGCCAGCACTTCGAGCGACACGATCACGGTGGCGATGAGCAGGAACGAATCGTTGGCGCGTTTCGCGCCGCGCGATTTGGCTGCCTTCTGGAAGATTTCCGTCAGCTCACGGTCGCATTCGATCACATCGCGCGCGTCCGAGAGCCAGAGCATGTCGGGCAGGCCGACATAACCGTGCATGCTGTGATAACTCTCGACCAGCGCAAGACACTTGGCGGTCAGCTCTTTCGGCAAGAAGTCGAAGATCTGATAACGGCTGATGGTGTCGTTGACCGGCTGGCGAGCACCCGTGCCGGTGTTGCGGCTGACATTTGGGTTCAACGACATTTCGACGTCCGAGCCTCGAAGCAAAGACGACCTGAGCAGATTCCACCCTAGCTGCGGTCAAATAGTCTTGCGAGACCGGTTTGTGTGGCTTTCGATATAGAAAAAATTGTTTTCGCGGTCGCCGCAGTCCCGCCCCCTGGAGGGGCGAAATGCGCCTGAGGTCTGCGTGAGCTGCGATGCAGCTTTTTGGCTATTGTGACTGAATGGTCACACTCGGCCACCTCCGGCCTTCGCAATTTACGTGTGGCCAATCAGAATCATTCTGCGGCGAGCCGTCTTCCTCGGTTTTCGAGATCGATTCCGCCGACTTTCCGTGGGTATGCGGCCCGTGCGGCCTCATTAGGCTTCATTCGGTCGGAATGCCGAATTTACAGGCGAAGCAGGGTCGAATTGCTGCTGTAGATATTTTTTAGTTATTAAAAACGGGCTCCGTTAATATCGACTCCCATCGAACTTCGCTGCGAAAAATCACAGTGCTGGGTTGGGCAACTGGCTACGGGGTGCCGCGCTGAATGTGCGGTTTGCCGGTTGCAGCGCGAAGCGGGGGTTGGTCATGAAAAGGTTGCTTCTGGTCGTCGGCATCTTTCTGCTTGCGATGACGGCGTCAAATCGCGTGCAGGCGGCGGACGCTTATGGCGCATGGAAAGACGGGCTCCCTAACGCGTGGAACTGGAGCCCGGTTTGCGACCCTTGGGTCGATTACAACTGCGCTCCGCCCAAAGTGTCGCCGATGGCCGCCAAGGCGATGGAGCTTAAAGGAAACTGCGATCCGTATCTCAATTACAAGTGCCTCGACTCCTATCAAGGCGACGATTTCTTCACGCGGTTCTTTCGCTACTACCAGCTCGAATGGGGCAGGGCCGTACCACCGCCCGATCCGCATGCACCGCCGAGCAGCCGGTCCGACGCGGTCACGCCGCCAACGCCGCAATCTACCCCGCCGATGCCGTTTACCGAATGGCCGTATGGTGGCACCCAGAACATCACAAAGACGCTGCCGAATTCGGTCGACTCACCGCTGATGGTGGCGCTCGGCAATACCGCGCTCGGCCATGCGATGAACGACGCCCATGTCCAGGTTTATGGCTGGGTCGAACCGGCGTTCAATATCAGCACCAATTCGGTCAAGCCGGCCGGCAATCTGCCGGTTTCTTATGACTATACGCCCAACGCCGTTCAGCTCGACCAGGCCGTGATCTACGTCGAGCGGCTGCCGGACGAAGTTCAAAACGATCACTTCGACTGGGGCTTCCGCGTTGCCGCTCTGTACGGCGTGGACGGCCGCTATACGATGTCCTACGGCCTGTTCAGCAATCAATTGCTGAACCAGAACGCCGTCAACATTTTCGACCTGCCGATGGTGTATCTCGACCTTTACTTCCCGGTCATCCAGGGCTTGAACGTGCGCATCGGCCGCTTCATCTCGGTTCCCGACATCGAGGCGCAACTCGCTCCGAACAATTACACCTATGTGCACTCGCTGACCTACACGTGGGACAACTACACCAACGAAGGCATTCAGTTCACGCAGGCCGTGACCAAGAACTGGATCGCGCAACTCGGTGTGACCGTCGGCACCGAAGCGACGATTTGGCATTTGGGTGCAAGGACGCCGAACCAGTACGTGCTGACAAACAGCAACGCCGCCGGATTTGGTCCTGGCGTAGATCCGCTTTACCCCGGGACGACGTTTCTCACCGATCCCGGCGCGGTGCCGTCAGTCACGGCGGGCTTTCGCTGGACCAGCGATGACGGCCGCGACGACTTCAACTTGGTCTTCGACGCGTGGAACGGCGGACAGTGGGGCTACAACAACCTGCAATGGGCCGGCTTCACCTATTATCACAAGCTGAGCGATTACTGGCACATTGCCGTCGAGGTCTGGAATATTCACGAGAACAACGTGGCGAACCTCAACAATCCCGGGGCCGCGACCCTCTATGGGACCAACGGCACGCCGTTCAGCCCGAACATCATGCCGTTCAACGCGCCGAACGCGGCGGTTTGTTCCGGCCCGAGGTCTTGGAACAACCAAACCGGCGCCCAAGCCGTGGCCGGCGCGCCGCTGACCTGCAACCCGGATGAGCAGAGCTTCCTGCTTTATGTGAACTACTCGCCTAACAAGCTGAATAACTTCTCGCTGCGCACCGAATATTTCAACGATCCTTACGGGCAACGCACCGGCGTTCCAACCGCCTATGCGGATGCCGCGCTCAGCTGGCAACACTGGCTCTCGCCGCAGATCGAGTTTCGTCCCGAGATCGGCTACTACCGCTCGCTCGACAACCCGGCCTTCAACGGCAACACCGCTGCCGGCATTCTGCCGACCAGGAACTGGGCAGTGATCGCCGCGAGCGACGTCATCATTCACTTCTGAGTGGACGCCGACAGGAGGCGTTTTTCAGTAAGCTGCAGCACAAGCCAAATTCGGTCGGGCTTGTGTTGCAGCGCCGAAATCGCACCCTTGGTCGCGCACGTAAGTTGCAAAAAAATGCTCAGCGCTTCAACGGCCGTATTGAAAATCCGCGCAAAGGGCGAGGTCTCGAGAACGCTTATATATATTTTTCATATTTTTCCGCACTGCAGTACGTCTCGACTTTCTATGTCATGTCGGGAAAACTGACTGTGATAAATGCCAGCCGGGGTGCGTACAGAAGGTATGAACTGAGCACTTTCGGAAAGGCCAAGATCGTGTCAACTCTCCAAGCGCGACGTTCGCTTCGCGATCTGACCGTCAGCTTCTCCCGCAAGGACAACACCCAGCGATTTGCCCGCTATGGCGCCCACTGGCTGAACATTGCCGCCGGCAGCGCTGTGCCGATCGTGGCGACGCTGGCGCTGGTCTGGGTGGCGACGATCAGTCTCGTCGTCCTCAACTACTTCGTTCCCTTCAATCTGGTTTCGCTCGTTTACCTGCTGCCGGTGGTAGTGGCGGCGACGCAATGGGGCATCGTCGCGGGAATCGTCGCAGCCATCGCCGGGGCCGCTGCGGCCGACTTTTTCTTCTATCCGCCGCTGTACTCTTTCGCCGTCCGCGATCCCCAGGATGTTGTCGATCTTCTTCTCTTCCTCGTGGTCGCCCTGGTTACCAGCAACCTCGCCGCGCGCCTCAAGAACGAGGCGGTCGCTTTGCGCCGGCGTGAAAAGGAAATCGGCGAATTGCACGCCTTCTCGCAGGGCCTCGCAACCTGCCTCAACAGCCGCGACCTGATCTTCGCCGTGCAGGATTATCTTTCGAACACACTATGCTATCGGGCGGTTCTCATCGCGGCGGCGAAGGAGGACGGGCCAAGCGATTACACCGCCGTTCCGGAAGAAATACAGCAACACGCCGCCAATCTGATCGCGGCCAATTCCGTGGGCGCCTCGGCCGTCGTCGAGTGCCGCGATGGCGCCTCGTGGCTTGTGCGGGTCATCGTTCCGCAAATCCTCGGCTACGGCGCAATAGCGATCGAACTCGGCGGTAGTCCCGGCGAAAGCTGGAGCGGCGTCGCGCAACGGGTCGAAACGTTGCTTGAGGAAGCGACGGTGACGCTCAAGCATCTTCAGGTAAAAGAGGCGATCGAACAGGCGACGATAAATTATCGGACGGAAGTCCTCCGCGACGCGCTCATCGGCGGCGTGTCGCACGAATTGCGGACGCCGCTCGCTTCAATTCTTGGCAGTTGCAGCGTTCTCAACCAGATGACGACGATCACCGGTGAGCGTCAGGCGCAAGCGCTGGTCGAGACGATCCACGACCAGGCCGCTCAACTGGACAACGAAATTCGCGACCTGCTCAACGCTACGCGCATCAGCGCGAAGGGTGTGCGACCGAAACCGACATGGACCGATCCGACCGATATTGTCAGCGCTGCTCTCAAGCAAAAGGGACGGAGGCTGGCCGGCCATTACGTCACCGTTGACGTGGCTCGCGACATACCGCTCGTCCATGTCGACTCGGTTCTGGTCGAGCAGGCGCTTGGGCAACTTTTGGAAAACGCCGCGAAATATTCGCCGCTCGGCAGCGATATCAAGATTACGGGCCGATGCGAAAGCGATTGCGTGGTGCTCTCGGTACGGGATCGGGGCAGCGGGCTTACGGCCGACGAGAAAGGCCAGTTGGGCCGGCAATCCTTCCGCGGCGGCCGCCAGCCCGTCGCCGGCGGTGGATCGGGCCTGGGCTTGTGGATAGCCAGTACGTTTATTGCCGCCAATGGCGGCAGTTTGCACGCGGAAAGCCCCGGACCGAATCTCGGTACTACAATATCGTTGTGTCTGCCGATGGTGCCCGCGCAAACGCTTGAGCTCGCGGACGCGCTCAATGACTAAAGTGCTGGTCATTGACGATGAAGCGCAGATCAGGCGTTTTTTGCGCGCCGGCTTCGAGCTTCACGGTTTTACGGTTATGGAGGCGGAAAACGCCGCGGCTGGGTTGAAGACCGCGACCATGAGTCCGGTGGACTTGATAATTCTCGACCTCAATTTGCCCGACCTGGAAGGATCCGAGGTGCTCGAACGCATCCGTTCCTGGTCGAATGTGCCGGTGATCGTTCTTTCCATCCACGCCGATGAGCATGAAAAGGTGCGGGTGCTCAGGCTCGGCGCCGACGATTATGTCGTCAAACCTTTCGGCATTTCCGAACTGCTGGCGCGGGCCGATGCCGCGTTACGGCGGCATGTCCGGAGCACTAACCGGGATCCGGTGGTCCGCGCCGGACCGCTTTCGATCGATCTCGTCTCGCGCACGGTTACGCTCGACGACAAACGCGTTCAGCTTACACGCAAAGAGTATTCGCTGCTGCATGGGCTTGCCGCGCATGCCGGACTTGTCGTCACCCATCAGCAACTGATGAAGGAAATTTGGGGCACCCACGCTCACAATATCCAGTATCTTCGCATCCTGGTGCGCAAGTTGCGGCAAAAGGTCGAAAGCGATCCGACGCGGCCTGTCCTGATCATCAGCGAATCCGGGGTTGGCTACCGGCTCGACCAGGGCGGCGGCGGGCCGGCGCGCGGGCGGCGCGGAGTTTCCTCCGACACCTATTGTGCCTGACGGCGCCGCTCAGGGCTCGATCAGCCGGCCGGTGGTCGCCTTGATGACGGCCTCGGTGCGCGTCGCGGCGCCGAGCTTGCCGCGGGCATTGTCGATGTGGAAATCGACGGTCCGTTTGGTCAAGCCGACGATCTGCGCAATCTCGACCGACGTCTTGCCGCGCGCCACCCAGGTCAGCATCTCGATTTCGCGATCGTTGAGCTCAACCGTCTTCGGCCAGAGTCCGGTGCGCGCGACGCCGGCAAGCCGCGCCGCGATGATGGTGGCTAGTAAGTCAAAATCGATCGGCTTGGTCACATAGTCGTCGGCACCCAACAGCCGGCCCTTGAGCTCGTTGTCACGATCGGTAAGGGCGGTGAGAAAGACAAACGGCATCTTGGCAAACTGCGGCGCGAGATCGATCAGCCGTTCCAAAAGCTCGAATCCCGACATGAGCGGCATGCTGATATCCGACAACACCAGATCCGGCATTGTCTTGAGGATGGCGGCCAGCCCCTCGCGGCCGTCGTGCGCCAGCGTGACCGCATAGCCGCGATCGACCAGCTCCTCGGCGATCAGCGCCGCGGTTTCCCGGTCGTCCTCGATGCAAAGGATTTTCTTCTGGACTTCAACCATGCCGCATTACCGAAAGATCCGTTGTTGTCGCGAGCGGGGCGCAAAACCGGGCCGCGCCGCGTACCTGCGCCACTAATTTACCCATTGCAGGTTTTCCTCGCCGCGCCGCTCGTATATAACTTATAACAATGTACGACTTGAAGCCTGCGTTGCGGTCGCAGGCGGTCGCCCACCGATGGTTTAGTCCTCATGCGGTATCCGCATTCGATCCGGTTTCATCTCACCGCGGTATTCCTGGTCTTCTTCCTGCTGGTGGTTGTGCTGGGCTTGTTCAGCATCTGGCGCCTAAGCAATTTCGACCGGCTGTCCGCCGACGTTGCCGACGTCTGGCTGCCCGACACCCGTGTGCTCGGCGACCTCAATAATTTCACATCCGATTTCCGCGCCATCGAAGGCAGCAACCTCCTGTCGACTGAGTCCTCCGAGATTGCCGCGACCGAAAAACAGATGGAGGAGCTCGACCGCTCGATCGCCCGGGCTGAGCGCGACTTTGAGCAGATTCGCCACGCGGCCGCCGAGGACGATCTTTACGTGCGGTTCAAGGCGCACTGGACCGACTATCGCTCCATCGTCAACCAGATTCTGGCGTTGTCGCGCACCAACCGTAAAGCCGAGGCGCTGACCCTCTATTCCGGGCCCTCGCGCGTCGCTTACGACGCGGCCAGCGATACGCTTGGCCAATTGACCGATCAGGCGGTGGCGAACGCGCAAACCGCGAGCGAGCGGCTCGGCGTTGCGTACCGGCAGGCGTTGTGGCTCATTTTGCTCGGTATGGTGATCGCCGGCGTGCTGGTGGTCGCCGCGCTTATCCACGTCAGCCGCTCCATTTCCGGGCCGCTGCTGCATCTCGCCAATCGCATGCGAGCGCTGGCTGCTAACCAGACCGACATCGAGATTCCCGAAATCGAGCGTCGCGACGAGATCGGCGAGATGGCGCTGGCCACCGTGGTGTTTCGCAAAAACGCGATCGAGTTGATGCGCAGTCAGCGGATGCTGGCCCGGCAGGCCGCTCTGCTGGAGGAGCGATTGGCGCAAGAGCAGCGCCTGGCGCTGGCGCAACGCAACTTCGTCTCCATGGCCTCGCACGAATTCCGCACGCCGCTGACCGTCATCGACGGCCACGCCCGGCGCCTGATGAAAGCCAAAGGTGCGCTCAATCAAGCCGATGTCGACGAGCGTTCGGGAAAAATCCGCGCCGCGGTGATGCGGCTGACGCATTTGATCGACAATCTGCTCAACTCCGCGCGTCTGATCGACGGCGGCGCCGAGCTCTATTTCCATCCGGAGCAAATGGATCTGGCGGCGCTACTGCGCGAAGTCTGTCAACTGCATCGGGAGATGGTGCCGAACGCGCGGATCGCCGAGCGTCTCGATGCTGCGGCCATACCGATGGTCGGCGACGCTAAGCTGCTGTTCCAGGCATTCAGCAATCTTCTGTCCAATGCGGTGAAATATTCGCCGGGCGGCGGTGTGATCGAAGTTGCGGCCGAGACGACCGCCGGCGAGGACGTCGTCACCGTCACCGACCGTGGCATCGGCATTCCGGCCGGCGACCTCGATCGGCTGTTTGAGCGTTATCATCGTGGTAGCAACGTTTCGGGGATCGTCGGAACCGGCGTTGGCCTCTATCTGGTCAAGACCGCAGTCGATCTGCATTCCGGGCGCGTCGAAGTGGAGAGCAAGGAAGGCGATGGCACGCGATTCGTCGTACGTCTGCCGGTCGATCGTGCGGCGCCGGCCAAGGACCGGCCGGTCGCCGGCCCGGTTGTAACGGTGCATGCTCCTCCCATTGCCGTCCGTTCGGAGAGCATGTCGTGAGGACCCTTGCGCTCGCTCTGCTGGCTTGCGTTGCTATGATTGCCGTTTGCACCGCCTCGCCCATAACTGCAATTCCGACGGGCGCGCGGATCGTCGAGGTCGACTGGCAGGATTCGCAAGCGCTGCCGCCCCGCTTTCGCAACCATTGCGCCTACGATCGATTAAGTGGCCGTTACTACTGCTCCGACCATTGCGGCTTCCAATATCAATTCTACTACTGCTCGCGCGCCTCCTTCGGGTGTTGCCGCATCGGCTTCGGTTATTGCGACTGGAGCGGTTCGCTGCGCTGCGCGCCGTGATCCGGCTTCGCGCAACTCCGATCGCTCAAATTTGAGCGGAATGCTTAAGCGGGGGCTGACCATGGCGGCTCATTTTCGGCGCCGGCGCGCGATCCGTTAGCGGGCCGTTGGCCGCGGCGTGATGAAATGGCCGAATATCAACCCGGCCACCGCATGCGCTTGATCATCACTTTCGCTGGACTGGCGCTCGCCGCCAGCGTTCTCGTTCCGCGCTACGCCGCTCATGTCGGCGGCGCGCCGGCGCCAGCCGCCATGGCGGCCCATCCGCAGGTCCCGCTTACGACTACCGCTGCCAATCCGCGTTCCGTTGTAATCCCGCGCGACAGGCGCGGACATTTTGAGGTGGATGCCCGCATCGGCGGCCGGCATCTCAACTTCATGGTCGATACCGGGGCGACGGTGATCGCATTAACTGCCGGCGACGCGGCGAAGCTCGGCATTCGCCCGGCGCCGCGCGACTATGTCACCGAGGTCAGGACGGCGAACGGAACCGTGCGTGCCGCGCCCGCCCAGCTTGACCGGGTGGAAGTCGGCGATCTCGTGGTCCGCGACGTCGCCGCGCTGGTCATGCCGGAGGGCGCGCTGAGCGACAATCTGCTCGGCCTTTCGTTCCTGTCGCGGCTGCGGCATTTCGAATACACCGACGGCAAGCTCGTTCTCGAGCAATGATCGTCGCCGGGCGACCGATTTTAGGCGCGGCCGGCAACCCGCCGTTAACGATCTCGGGGCCGCCCCTCTGCGGTCCGGGCAACGGAAAATCAATGCCTTTCATCTATTTGTGGGGCTTCGCAGCCGGAAATCTCGCGTGCCGACAATGAGCTGGCGCGAAAAATTGCAAACATCGCGCGACGCTCGGACCGGCCGAAACAAGCGAACGCATTCGACATGATCGGAAAACTGGCAACATATCTTCAGTGCGGCGGGGCAAGTGTTTCTCGCTTCCGCAAAGCCCAGCGGGGAGCCACCGCCGTCGAGTTTGCTCTGATCGCGCCGGCGTTCCTGGGAACCCTCATCGCGGTGCTGCAAACGTGCATCTTTTTGTTCGCACAAATGGCTTTGCAAGACGCCGCCGTGCAGGCGGGCCGCTACTTCATGACTGGGCAGGCGCAGAATAACGGATGGACGGCTAGTACGATCATCAGCAAGGTCTGTCCGTCTGCGCTATTCACCTGCTCGAATCTGGTCCTTGTCGTGCAGAACGCCTCATCGTTTGCCACCGCGAACACATCGGCGCCGCAACTTTACAACAACGGCACGGCCGTTACGTCATTTGCGTATAATCCTGGTACCCCGGGCGAAGTCATGGTCGTGCAACTTTCTTACCCGTGGTCAGTCGTGAGCGGGCCGTTGGGATTTGTACTTTCCAACTTGCCGAATGGGGCTGCCCAAATGACGGGAGTCAGCGCATTCAGGGTGGAGCCCTATTGAAGATGTTGCTCAGCGTTATGAGCACCTTTCGGCGTTTTGTGGATTCGACCCGCGCTGTCGCGGCGGTCGAGTTCGCAATGGTCATGCCGGTCCTTTTGCTCTTGTTCCTCGGCTCCTTCGACGCCGGGAACGCGATTGTCATTTACATGAAAGTGCGGGCGGCGACTTACTCACTGGGCGCCATTACCAATCAATACGGTATCGGCAATGCCGCGATCTCGCCGACGATCATGTCGACCATCACCAGCGCGACATCCGCCATCCTTTCGCCGTATTCGAACACGCCGACCGTTCTTGTTATTTCGCAAATAAAAGCGACTAGCGCCACCGCCGCGGTCGTCAGCTGGAGCTACACGGTCAACGGCACGGCGCTTACGCAGGGGGCTACCTACACCGGCCTGCCGACCAATTTTGCCAAGAATTCGTGCGGCGGTACGTATCCCTGCTACGTGATCCTGGCCTCGGTAAGCTACAGCTATACGCCGACGTTCGGCGCCTTTATGACCGGGCCGGTCAACCTTTCAGACAGCATCTACACGACGCCGCGCATCAGCACATGCGTCCAATACAACAGCGTACCCAGCAGTTGCTAGAGCGCGGCGGTATGGGCGCAGAGCGCCGGAACCAGCTGACAAATTGAGTTATCGGGCAATCGGTTTGCAGCGCGCAACAATCGCTACTGCGAGATATGTGCCGTGCTGACGGCCTGGTTGAACATCGTAACCAGCGCATTCTGGATGTCGGTCGGCGTGCTCGCGGTATAGAAAAAGCCGGGCGAAGCGCAATTGGTAAGCGCTGTAGGAATGTTCGCGATGTTGTTGTTGGCGTAGCCGTCTTCGTTGTTGGCAAAGCTGGAATTTGGATCGACGATGGTTCCATAAGGAATGTAGAGAACAGCGACCGTGATGCCCCGGGTTTTCATGGTCTGGCAGTAATTGTTAGTATCTTCGCTGTTAGGCGGCATCACCGTCGCAGAGTTCTGGTAGGGAACGGTGCCGTTGGCCGTCCAGTTTTGCGCGCTCCAGTTTCCGCTCCACTGAGTCTGGTAGTCCTGCGAGCCGTCGGTGACGATAAAGACATAGGGCAACGGATTGGACGCGCCGGTGCCAGTTCCCACCGCGGTGATGAAACTGTTCATGCTGTTGAGCGCGTTCTCAAAATGCGTGCCGCCGGATCCGAGCGTCGAGTTTACGCCGGTATCCAACAGGTTCGCCAATTGCTGGGCAAAATTTGTGATCGTGCTGCCCGTCAGACTGGTAGTCAGGCCAACGGAGCATGAGTTGCTGCTACCGGCACTGGCGGTGCAGAGATTTTGGATAAACGGAAACAGGCCCACCTGGAATTGATTCGATATCCCGTCATTGGTCTCGGTGGTGGAGGCCTGCGACAGCAGTGCCGTAACGGCGTAACCCACCGCGTCGGCGCGCAACTGGATGCACGAGGTCGTTCCGGCGGTCGAGCAGGTCGATACCGGCGTATTGGTCCAGTTTACGTAGCTCCCGTTGGTTGTGTTTGTCGTACCGCTCGTGAACGACGTCGGTGTCGTTCCTAGGCGTGAAATGGTGAAGCCCTGGCAATATCCACCTGGGTTCGGATTCGGTACGTAGCCACTGTAACTGTGGCCCACAGCCGGAGTCAGTCCCTGCGTGCTCTGGCCGCATGCGCCCTGCGAGGTGAAATGGCAGGCGAACTGGCAGCCACCTGAATACTCGCCGAGATTGTCGGGATTGACGGCCAAGAGTCTATTCTGTTCCGCTGTTGTTGACGGGAAACTCATCGACCCGGAGACGTCGAGCATCAGATAGAAATTGATGTAGGTCGGCAGGGTGTAGCTCGCCGTCGATGTGCCCGAAACGGTGATGTTTGAGTAGCCCAGAACTTTCATAAAGGAGGTGGGCACCTGGTCGGAAAACGTCATCGTCGCAGTCAGCACCTGCCCGCTTTTCGAGACGCTGCCGCTGTACGTCACGCCCGAAAACGCGCTCGTTTCCACGCCGTAAAAATTCGTCAAATAGGTCTGGCTGCCGGAAATGGTTCCGTTGCCCGTCATACTCTGGGCGGTCGTAACGATCGGCGAGTTGTTGGAGATGCTTGCCAGCACCGCCGCATCGGCGGCGGCTTGGAGCTTGGTCTTGATCGCCGATGCCGTCGAATAGTCGACGACGCAGCCGACGGCGCTAATCAGCGGCAGAGACGCTAGCGCAAATATGATGGCTGTATTTCCCCTTCGATCGGCTCGGAAGGCAGCGATCCGCGTCCGCAACCGACGGGATTGCGTGGCCAGCATTTCAACGAAGGATTTGGGCATGGCGCGCTAAGCTCCGATGGTGCGCTTCTAGGCCGTATTTGCTAGAAAACTGTTACTTTGATCGTCGAAGATTGGCCCCACGGCGATCCCGGCAAAAGGCATTAACCATTCCCTGCCGCGTTCGCCGAAACTCGCCGCCCGAGAACGATCCAAGATCGCCCGGAGGGAGGAGCGCCTGACGTCCTACGTCCTCGCGATCGACCAGGGCACAACCTCGACGCGGGCCATCCTGTTTCGGGCCGACACCTCGATCGCGGGGTTCGCCCAGCAGGAGTTTCCCCAACATTTTCCCGCCGACGGCGAGGTCGAGCATGAGCCGGAAGACCTATGGACGACGACGCTTGCAACCTGCCGCGCCGCAATGCGCGCGGCAGGTGTCGGGGCCGGGGAAATTGTGGCGATCGGCATCGCCAATCAGCGTGAAACCACGCTGCTGTGGGATCGCGCGAGTGGACGGCCGGTGCATCGCGCCATCGTTTGGCAGGATCGCCGCACCGCCGATTTGTGCGCGCGTCTGCGAGCCGGCGGCCACGAGAAACTGTTCGCCGCGCGAACCGGCTTGTTGCTCGATCCGTATTTTTCAGGAACGAAGCTTGCCTGGCTGCTGCAACACGCGGCGGCCGATGCCGGCGATCTGGCTTTCGGGACCGTCGATACGTTTTTGCTCTGGCGGCTGACCGGAGGCAAAGCGCATGTAACGGATGCGACCAATGCGTCGCGTACATTATTATTCGATATCCACAAGGGCCGCTGGGACGATGAATTGCTGGCGCTGCTCGGCGTGCCAAAAGCCGTGTTGCCCGAGGTGCTCGATTCATCGGCCGCTTTCGGCGTGACCGATCCGGACCTGTTCGGCGCCGCGATCCCGGTCTACGGCATTGCCGGCGATCAGCAGGCCGCGCTGGTCGGGCAAGCGTGCTTCGCGCCAGGGATGGTCAAATCGACCTACGGCACCGGCTGCTTCGCCTTGCTCAACACCGGCCGGACGGCGGTGTCATCGAACAATCGGCTCCTGACCACGATAGCGTACCAGCTCGGCGGCATTCGCTCTTATGCGCTCGAGGGCTCGATCTTTGTCGCCGGCGCGGCGGTGCAATGGCTGCGCGACGGGTTGCACGTCGTGCAAAGCGGCGAAGAAGCGACCGCGCTTGCGGCCGGTGCCGATCCCACCCAGGATGTCATTCTCGTTCCGGCCTTTGTCGGATTGGGCGCGCCTTACTGGCGGCCGGATGCGCGCGGGGCGCTGTTCGGGCTCACGCGCGCGACCGGACCGCGCGAACTGGCGCGCGCCGCACTCGAGAGCGTTTGCTTTCAGACTGCCGATCTCCTGGCCGCGATGAAAGCGGATTGGGGCGCGGCGCAGGACGCATTAAAGGTGTTGCGCATCGACGGCGGTATGGCTGCCTCCGACTGGACCATGCAGCAGCTTGCCGATCTCACCGGCAGCATTGTCGATCGGCCGCGGATCAAGGAAACGACCGCGCTTGGCGCTGCCTATCTCGCCGGCTTGCAGGGGGGTTTCTTTCCCGAGCCGGACCGCTTCGCGGCGCTATGGCAGTCGGAGCGGCGCTTCACCCCGCAGATGGACATCGCGGTGCGCGAACGAAAATTGGCCGGATGGCGGTCGGCGGTCCACCGGCTGCTGGCGTGACGCGCCGAAATCCGACGGTTTTTCCGCGAGCGCCGGCTTTATTATAATGGTGTATCTTGGGGGTCTGTGCGCTTGCGCCGGCGCGGGTGTAGCTCAATGGTAGAGCAGAAGCCTTCCAAGCTTATGACGAGGGTTCGATTCCCTTCACCCGCTCCAACCTACGCTGCTTCGCAGCTACGGTTGGCGCGCCAACCCGCGAAAATGGGGTTGGGTCTTGCGCCGGATCGTCTCGGAGGGCATGAGACGGCGGCCTAGGAGTGTAGCTCAATGGCTAGAGCACCGGTCTCCAAAACCGGGGGTTGGGGGTTCGAGTCCCTCCACTCCTGCCAGGTCGTTAGCGGGCCCGAGCGCTTCCCCGCTTGACGATCCGGGCGCCCGGCAGTAGGAACTCCCATCGTCAGCGGCCCGGTGAACGGACTTCCGCGGCGAACATTTCCCCAAAAGGACGGCTATGTAGGTTTCCTCCTTAAAGACGGGCGGGGAATAACTATTTAGACGAGCAATGGCGAAGATCAGTCCCTTCAAGTTTCTTCAGGAAGTGCGTGCCGAGGGGCAAAAGGTCACCTGGCCGACGCGCAAGGAAACGACCGTCACCACCCTGATGGTGTTCGTGATGGTCTTCGTTGCGTCGATTTTCTTCCTGCTGGCGGATCAGGTCATGCGGCTCGGCGTCAGCTTCCTGCTCGGCATCAATTCGTGAGCGACTTATTCGCGCTTAGATTCATGATCCCGGAATTCACGCCATGACCAGCCGGTGGTACGCAGTCCACGCCTATTCGAATTTCGAGAACAAGGTTGCGGATTCGATCCGTGAGCAGGCCAAGCAGCGCGGACTGTCCGGTTTGTTCGAAGAAATTCTCGTGCCGAAGGAAAAAGTCGTCGAAGTGCGGCGCGGCCGCAAAGTCGACGCCGAGCGCAAATTCTTTCCCGGCTATGTGCTGGTGAAGATGGAATTGACCAACGACGCCTATCATCTGATCAAGAACACGCCGAAGGTGACCGGTTTCCTCGGCTCCGACAACAAGCCGATGCCGTTGTCGGAATCCGAGGCGCAGCGGATTATTCAGCAGGTGCAAGAAGGCATCGAGCGGCCGAAGCCCTCGGTTTCGTTCGAAGTGGGCGAGCAGGTGCGCGTCGCCGACGGCCCGTTCGCCTCGTTCAACGGCACGGTGGAGGAGGTGGACGAAGGCCGCTCGCGGCTCAAGGTGGCGGTCTCGATCTTTGGCCGCGCCACGCCGGTCGAGCTGGAATTCGGGCAAGTGGAGAAGCTATAAGGCACGTTGCAGTCGTTTTGATTTAAAGCCGTGGGAGGTGAGGCGGTCGCCAGCCGTCAAAATCCGCACCACTAAGGGAGTAGAGAATGGCGAAGAAAATTACCGGATACGTCAAATTGCAGGTGCCGGCCGGAGCGGCCAATCCGTCGCCGCCGATCGGGCCGGCGCTCGGCCAGCGCGGCCTTAACATCATGGAGTTCTGCAAGGCGTTCAACGCGCAGACCCAGAAGCTGGAAAAGGGCGCGCCGATCCCCGTCACCATTACGGTCTATGCCGACCGCTCGTTTTCGTTCGAGTTGCGCACCCCGCCGGTGTCGCACTTCCTCAAGAAGGCCGCCAAGCTCGAAAGCGGCTCGAAGGCACCCGGCCGCGACGTGGCCGGCTCGGTGACGAAAGCGCAGGTCCGCGAAATCGCCGAGCAGAAGATGAAGGACCTCAACTGCAACACGATCGAAGCCGCCATGCGCATGATCGAAGGTTCGGCTCGCTCGATGGGCCTGGAGGTGGTGTCATGAGTCTCGGGAAACGCACCCGCGCAGCGCGCGAAGGCGTCGATCGCGAAAAGCTCTATCCGCTCGCCGAGGCGGTGAAGATGGTCAAGGAACGCGCCAAGGCGAAGTTCGACGAGACCATCGAAGTGGCGATGAATCTCGGCATCGATCCGCGCCACGCCGATCAGACGGTGCGCGGCGTCGTCAATCTGCCGAACGGCTCGGGCCGTTCGGTGCGGGTCGCGGTGTTCGCGCGCGGTCCGAAGGCGGACGAGGCCAAGGCCGCCGGCGCCGACGTTGTCGGCGCCGAGGATCTGGTGGAGAAGGTGCAGGGCGGCGCTATCGATTTCGACCGCGTTGTCGCCACGCCCGATCTCATGCCGCTAGTCGGTCGGCTCGGCAAAGTGCTCGGGCCGCGCGGCTTGATGCCGAATCCGAAAGTCGGCACCGTGACCATGGACATCGCCAATGCGGTCAAAGGCGCCAAAGGCGGCTCGGTCGAGTTCCGCGCCGAGAAAGCCGGCATCGTGCAGGCCGGGATCGGCAAGGCTTCATTCAGCGAGGAAAAGCTGATCGAGAACATCCGGGCGCTCGCCGATGCGGTGCAGAAAGCGCGGCCGCAAGGCGCCAAAGGTCACTTCATCAACCGGGTAGCCGTTTCTTCGACCATGGGTCCGGGCGTGAAGGTCGTTCCGGCGAGCCTGTTCCCCTCGCAAGATCACTAAACATAGCTTCGCGTCAGGGCACGCCGGCTTCGGCCGCGCGCTCTGATGGTCCTTACGCGGCGGAACGTCGGCCCCACAGCGTCTGCGTCGCGATCCGCGCGCCCTCAGCCAGGGCGTTGAGCTTCGCCCACATGATCGAGGGATGAACCCGGCGCGCGAACGGGCTTTGCGCAAAGCCGCAATCAGTGCCGCCCATGACGTTTTCGCGTCCGACGATCTTGGCAAGCCTTACGATACGTTCGGCCACCAATTCGGGATGCTCGACGACGTTGGTGGCGTGGCTGATGACGCCGGGGATGAGGACTTTTCCCGGCGCCAGCTTGACCGTCTCCCAGACCCGCCATTCGTGGTCATGACGGGGATTGGCGGCTTCGAATGAATAATGACCCACCCGCACCTTGAGCAGCAGGTCGATGATGTCCTTGAGCGGGACATCGAAAACGTGCGGTCCATTCCAGCTACCCCAGCAGATATGATAGCGCGAGCGCTCCTCCGGAATGCCGCGCAGTGCGTGGTTGAGCGCATCGATGCGCAAGCCGGCCCAGCGCCGATACTCGGCGTTGCTCATCGGCGGCACCATTCGCTCGTGCATGTACGGCAGAAAGGCGTCGTCGATCTGCACATAGAACCCGGCGTCGACGACGGCTTTGTATTCTTGGTGCAACGCATCAGCGAGGGCGGTCAAATAATCTTCTTCGCTTTTGTAGTGCTCGTTCTTGGCGCCGGGCAGCGCGCTCGCCGGTGCTACGACCGGCAGAAACGCGGCCAGTGACGGATGCGTGCCTTGCACCTTGGTCATGGCCGCTTTCAGGTTCTCGATGTCGCGCAAGACCTGCTTGTTCGAATAGGTGATCGGCCCGTTGATGATGACGCGGTTGCCCAGGCGTTTTGCGAGCCCCGAGGCAGCGTCATATTCAGCGTAAAATTCGGGAAAGGCTTGATGGTCGCGGCCCCCGCCCATGGAGGCCATCGGATCGCTAGCCTCCTCGGGCGTCGTCGGCCGGATTGAGATGCCTGTCAGCCGTTGGTGGACGTAGAACGCCCAGTTGACGCCTTTGCTGAACTCGCCGTCGCTGACCACGTCAATACCGGCTTCCGCCTGCTGGCGCACGATGTCGGCGATGGATCGGGTGAGGCAGGTCTCGAAAGCGGCCGGGTCAGAGGACTTGCCCTCCTCAATGGCGCGCCAGAATTCAATCAGGTTCGGCGGACGGATTAGGCTGCCGACATGCGTGGTCAGGATGCGGTCGGTCGTGTGCGGCAAGATCGTCCTCCCCGATGCTGGCGCCGGCAGGCTTTGGTGCGTTTAGGCCGGCACGTGGCCTTTGACGGCGTTGACTCTGGCCTTATAGGCGATGCGCCTGCTTGCGTCCTTCGGCAAACTTTGGCGCAGGCCGTTTTTCAATCGTTCGAGGTCCGGCGCCGGCATTTTGCGAATGTGCTGCACGATGTAGTTGGCAAGCGCGGTTTGCGCGGACCAGTAATCGTCGAAGGTCACGTAGGTCACGTCAACTTCGATCACGCGCGTCGCGATGTCGGCTAGAAAATCCCTTTGGTAACGAGAGCCAGTCCAGGAACACCTCGCCGGCTGCGCGAGTAAAGCGGCCCATCAGCAGCTCATACGCCTTGCCGTCGGTAAAAAAGCTTTTGGTTTCGATCATGCAATCGGCTCCCGGTGTGGTGAGATATACGGGCTTGGCAAGCGACCCAAAAGCCGCTAGGTAAAGACCGAGGGCGTGCCGGCCCGGTTTGTTCGGTGCGCCTTTGTTCGTTCCACAAAACCTGCGAAAGTGAGGCCGCTCCTAGCCTCGATCCCGCGTGGATTTCCTAAGAGACGGAGGAGCTTAGTGGGGTTTGTGAAAACGTCCTGTCCAAGACTGCCGGCGCCGGTAACGGCTTAATCCACAAATCCGTGGGCCAGCATAGACGGGCGAAGACTAAAGGGCACATTGCCCTTCGGTTCTGACCTCGATGGCCCGGCGGAGCGCAAGCTAAAAGCCGGGGGCAGGGTGTTTAAGTGTCGTCCGGATGATCCGGACGGCGGCATCAACCCGGCGGCTTCATGAGGAAGACCGCCAACCGGAGAGAGAGCTCCATTGGATCGCGCGGCAAAAGCTGAGCTCGTCGGCACTCTTGGTGAGCTGTTCAAGGCCACCAAGGTCGTCGTCGTCGCTCACTATTCCGGCCTGACGGTCGCCCAGATGCAGATTCTGCGCCGGCAGATGAAGCAGGCTGGCGCGAGCGTGAAGGTCGCGAAGAACCGCCTGGCCAAGATTGCTCTTGAAGGCAGCGAAGTCGCTTCGATCGCGCCGCTCCTGAAAGGGCCGACCCTGATCGCCTATTCCGGCGATCCGGTTGCGGCTCCGAAGGTCGCGGTCGATTTCGCCAAGACCCACGAACAATTCGTGATCCTTGGCGGAGCGATGGGCAAAACCACACTCGACCCGAGCGGGGTTAAGGCGCTCGCCGCGCTTCCCTCGCTCGACGAGCTGCGGGCCAGGATTGTCGGCCTGATCGTGGCGCCGGCGACCAAGATCGCGCAGGTGGTGAATGCCCCTGCCGCCAAGGTTGCGCGCGTCGTTGCCGCCTATGCTGCCAAGAGCGGAGAGGGAGCGGCCGCCTAAAGCCGCCTCAACTCGAAGGTTCGAACTGAAGGACAATGAGTCATGGCTGATCTGAAAAAAATAGTGGACGAGCTCTCCGGCCTCACAGTACTTGAGGCGGCCGATCTCGCCAAAATGCTGGAAGAAAAGTGGGGCGTCTCTGCGGCTGCGGCCGTAGCCGTCGCGGCTGGTCCGGCTGCCGGCGCCCCCGGCGCGGCTCCGGCCGAGGAGAAGACCGAATTCACGGTCGTTCTGGTGGCTGCCGGCGACAAGAAGATCGAAGTCATCAAGGAAGTGCGGGCCGTGACCGGCCTTGGCCTGAAAGAGGCCAAAGATCTGGTCGAGGGCGCGCCGAAACCGGTCAAGGAAGGCGTCAACAAGGACGAGGCGGCCAAGATCAAGGCGACCCTCGAAAAAGTCGGCGCCAAGGTTGAGCTTAAGTAAGGAGTGCTTACTTAAGTGACGTCCCCCGGGGGTGCGCACAAGCCGGGGGTCGGCGAAACGGTGGAAATCGGTGACTTCGGCGGCGTTGTCGCGAAATCACCAGCATTGTCGCACGCGGCGGGCACAGGAGAAGATTCGGACTTAAGTGCCGAATCGCGGAAAATAATAGGGTGGGAATATAGGGTGGTTTGACGCCTGTCCCGACGGTCGCGATGGATTGCGGCCCTCTGGAGAGTCGTCTTGATCGCCTCGATGCCCCGAGCCGCGAGGTTCGGGTTGCGGGTTTGAGCCTTGACGGTTCAGGCCCGACGGATCGGTTGAGCGAGAGGACATGATGGCGCAGACGTTTATCGGTCGGAAGCGCGTAAGAAAGTTTTTCGGAAAAATCGAGGAAGTTGCGGAGATGCCGAACCTCATTGAGGTTCAGAAGGCATCCTACGACCAATTCCTGCTGGTGGTGGAGCCGCCAGGTGGCCGGCCCAACGAGGGCTTGCAGGCCGTCTTCAAGTCGGTGTTCCCAATTTCCGACTTCTCCAACACCTCGATGCTCGAATTCGTGAAATATGAATTCGAGGGACCGAAATACGACGTCGATGAGTGCCGCCAGCGCGGCATGACCTACGCCGCGCCGCTTAAGGTGACGCTCCGGCTGATCGTATTCGATATCGACGAGGAGACCGGCGCCAAGTCGGTCAAGGACATCAAGGAGCAGGATGTCTACATGGGCGACATTCCGCTCATGACCAACAATGGCACGTTCGTCGTCAACGGCACCGAGCGAGTCATCGTCTCGCAGATGCACCGCTCGCCAGGCGTGTTCTTTGATCACGACAAGGGCAAGACCCATTCGTCGGGCAAGCTTCTGTTCGCCGCCCGCATCATCCCCTATCGCGGCTCCTGGCTCGACATCGAATTCGACGCCAAGGACATCGTTTATGCGCGCGTCGACCGCCGCCGCAAAATTCCGGTGACATCGCTCCTCTACGCGCTAGGCATGAGCGGGGAGGAGATCCTCAATACTTTCTACAAGCAGGTGCTCTACAAGCGCGCCAAGGAAGGCTGGCGCGTGCCGTTCGACGCCCATCGGCTGCGCGGGTACAAGGCGATCAACGATCTGGTCGATGCCGACACCGGCCGCGTCGTGCTCGAGGCCGGCAAGAAGCTCACCGTGCGCCAGGCGCGGCAACTCGCCGAGAAGGGTCTCAAGGCGCTCCGGCTAACCGATGAAGAACTGATCGGCCACTACATCGCCGAGGACCTGGTCAATCCAAAGACCGGTGAAATCTACGCCGAAGCCGGCGAGGAGATTACCGACAAGACGCTCAAGACGCTGAACGAGGCTGGCTACAAGGAACTGCCGCTCCTCAACATCGACCACGTCAATGTCGGTGCCTACATTCGCAACACACTCGCCCTCGACAAGAATATGACGCGCGAGGACGCGCTGTTCGACGTCTATCGGGTCATGCGTCCGGGCGAGCCGCCGACGATTGACACGGCGCAGACCATGTTCAACTCGCTGTTCTTCGACAGCGAGCGCTACGACCTGTCCGCGGTCGGCCGCGTGAAGATGAATATGCGGCTCGATCTCGACGCCGAAGACACCGTGCGCATCCTGCGCAAGGAAGACATCATCGCGGTTATCCGCACTTTAGTCGATCTGCGCGACGGCAAGGGCGAGATCGACGACATCGATCATCTCGGCAACCGCCGGGTGCGCTCGGTAGGCGAGCTGATGGAGAACCAGTATCGCATTGGCCTGCTGCGCATGGAGCGCGCTATCAAGGAACGCATGTCGTCGGTCGACATCGACACGGTGATGCCGCAGGACCTGATCAACGCCAAGCCGGCGGCTGCCGCCGTGCGCGAGTTCTTCGGCTCCTCGCAGCTCTCGCAGTTCATGGACCAGACCAATCCGCTGTCGGAGATTACGCACAAGCGGCGTCTGTCTGCGCTCGGACCGGGCGGTCTGACGCGCGAGCGCGCCGGTTTCGAAGTGCGCGACGTCCATCCGACCCATTACGGCCGCATCTGTCCGATCGAAACGCCGGAAGGGCCGAATATCGGCCTGATCAATTCGCTCGCGACTTACGCGCGGGTGAACAAATACGGCTTCGTCGAGACGCCTTATCGCAAGGTGAAAGACGGCCGCGTCACCGACGAGGTGGTCTATCTCTCGGCGATGGAGGAAGGCCGCTACACGGTGGCACAGGCCAACTCCGCCATCGACGCGCGCGGGCGCTTCACCGACGATCTCGTCGTCGTCCGTCACGCCGGCGACGTGCAGCTCATTCCGCCGGACAAGGTGGACTTCATGGACGTGTCGCCGAAACAGCTCGTTTCGGTGGCGGCTGCGCTTATTCCGTTCCTTGAGAACGATGACGCCAACCGCGCGCTCATGGGGTCTAACATGCAGCGCCAGGCTGTGCCGCTCGTGCACGCCGAGGCGCCGTTCGTCGGTACCGGCATGGAAGGCGTGGTTGCGCGAGATTCCGGCGCCGCCATCGCGGCGCGCCGGACCGGAATGGTCGACCAGGTGGACGCTACCCGTATCGTCATCCGCGCCACCGACGAATCGGATCCGACCAAGCCCGGCGTCGACATTTACCGGCTGATGAAGTTCCAGCGCTCGAACCAGAACACCTGCATCAACCAGCGCCCGCTGGTGAAGGTCGGCGATCAGGTGAAGAA
>Ga0181525_10000013_pt1 | contig 154400 bp, 142 predicted proteins | sample PEATcosm2014_Bin_48_FD_121100 | JGI IMG/M metagenome (GOLD analysis project Ga0181525, IMG submission 121100) | Peatland microbial communities from MTU Mesocosm Facility, Houghton, MI, USA - PEATcosm2014_Bin06_10_metaG | ecosystem: Environmental > Terrestrial > Soil > Wetlands > Peat | place...
CCATTTGCAGCACGCAGCCGTAGCGCCGGTAGAGTTCGGCGAAATCGTAGGCTTGCAGGACCATGTAGTTGAATTCGAGGAATGAAAGCTCCTGCTGGCGGTCCAGCCGGAGCTTCACCGAGTCGAAGGCGAGCATGCGGTTGATCGAGAAGTGGCGGCCGACGTCGCGCAGAAAATCGATGTAATTGAGCTTGTTCAGCCAGTCGGCGTTGTTGGCCATGATGGCGTTGCCGCCAGCATTCTCGAACTTGACGAATTTATCGAAGATCGCGCGGATGCCCTTGAGATTCGCGTTGATATCGTCGTCGGTCAGCAATCGGCGGCTCTCGTCCTTGCCGGACGGATCGCCGACGCGGGTGGTGCCGCCGCCCATCAGCGCGATCGGCCGGTGGCCGGTCTGCTGCAGCCAGTAGAGCAGCATGATCGGCAGCAGCGAGCCGACATGCAGCGAGGCTGCCGTGCAGTCGAAACCGATATAGGCGGTAATCGCCGGCGAACGCGCCAGCGAATCCAACGCCTCGGGCTCCGACACCTGGTGGATGAAGCCGCGCTCGGCTAGGACGTTGAGGAACTCGGATTTGTAGGTGCTCATCGATTCCGGCCCATCGCGCGCGAAAGCGAGTCAAAATTCGGCGGCGCTGATATAACAGGCTCAACAACCGATTCAAACAAGCAACGCCCGAAAAATAGACGCCAATGCCAACCCAATCGAAATCGCCGGTCTTCGCGATCGGGCTGATGAGCGGCACCTCGCAGGACGGCGTCGACGTCGCCGCGATCGAGACCGACGGCGAGGTCATCACGCGGTTCGGGCCGACCGCCTACCGGACCTATTCGCGGCCGGAGCGCGCGCTCTTGCGCAGCGCCACTGCGGCAGCCGCCAACGTCACCGACCGCACGGCCCGGCCCGGCGCGATCGCCGAGGCCGAGGCGACCGTGACCGGCGCGCACGCCGAGGCGGTCGAGACTTATCTCGCCGCCAACGGCATCAAGCCGGGCGACGTGAGCGTCGTCGGCTTTCACGGCCAGACCCTGCTGCACCGGCCGCAAACGCGCCTCACCGTTCAGATCGGCGACGGCCGTGCGCTCGCCGCGCGGCTCGGCATCCCGGTGGTCTATGATTTCCGCGCCGCCGACGTCGCCGCCGGCGGCGAGGGCGCGCCGTTGGCGCCGATGTTTCACCGCGCCCTGGTGCGGCGGCTCGAGCGCGCGCCGCCGGTCGCGGTGCTCAATCTCGGCGGCGTTTCCAACGTGACCTTCATCGACGGCGAGGAGCTGATCGCCTGCGACACCGGGCCGGGCAACGCGCTCATCGACGATTTCCTGCGCGTGCGCACCGGCGCGCTGCTCGACGCCGACGGCAAGATCGCGCAATCAGGCCGCGTCGACGAGGCGGCGATCGCGCGCGTGCTCGCGCATCCGTTCTTCGCCAAGCCGCCGCCGAAATCGCTCGACCGCAACGATTTCCGCAGCTGGGTCGGCGCCGCGCTCGACCATCACAGCGTCGAGGACGGCGCGGCGACCTTGACCGCGCTCACCGCGGCTGCGGTGGCGCGCATCGTGCCGGCCTTGCCGCGCGCGCCGCGAAGCTGGATCACCGCCGGCGGCGGCGCGCGCAACCCGACGCTGATGCGCATGCTCGCCGCGCGGCTCGCGCCGGCCGCAGTCGAAAGCGCGCACGACGCCGGTTGGTCGGTCGACTCGCTCGAAGCGCAGGCCTTCGCCTATCTCGCCGTGCGCAGCCTGCACGGCCTGCCGCTCAGCCTTCCCACCACCACCGGCGTGCCGCGCCCGATGCCCGGCGGCGTGCTGGCCCGGCCGTAAATTCAGCGGCCCTGCCGTTTGAGCCGTTCGCGCGTAACGATGTATTTCATGATCTGCGCGGTGCCGTCGCCGATTTCGAGCCCCATGACGTCGCGGAGCCGCTGCTGGTGCGGCAGATCGAGCGACCAGCCGTAATGGCCGTGCGTGAGCAGGCATTGGTGGATGGTATCGACCGCGGTCTTCGGGCCGAGCCACTTGCACATCGCCGCTTCCGACGTATGCGGCTCGCCTAAGTCGCGCAGCCGCAGCGTGTGATAGCAAAGCTGCCGCACCGCCGCGATCAGGCCCTCGCATTCGGCGAGCGGGAAGGTGACGCCCTGGTTGCGCGATAATGGCGCGCCGAACGCCTCCCGCTCGGTCACATAGGCCCAGGATTCGTCGAGCGAGGCTTGCGCCGGGCCGACGCATTGCAGCCCGATCAGCGCGCGGCTGAAATCGAAGCCCTGCATCACCTGCACGAAGCCCGCATTCTCGCCGCCGAGCATATTTTCGCTCGGCACCATGACGTCGTCGAAGAAGATTGAGCCGCGGCCGACCACCTTGCTGCCGAGATCGTTGAAGCGGGAGGTAGCGACGCCGGGAGCGTCCATCGGCACCAGAAACGCGGAGATGCCTCGCGCGCCGTCCTCGGGCTTTCCGGTGCGGGCGAACACCAGCACCGCGTCAGCCTGGACGGCGAGGCTGATCGAGGTTTTTTCGCCTTTGAGCACATAGCCGGCATTGCTGCGCCGCGCGGACAGCGCGAGATTCGCGGCATCCGAGCCGCCGCGCGGCTCGGTCAGCGCCAGCGCGAACAGGCTTTCGCCGGCGACGATGCGCGGCAGCCAATACCCGGCAAGCTCGGCCGCCGCGTGCCGCGCGACGATCTGGCCGCACAGCGAACTCAGCAATTGCACGTACGCGACATTCGGGTCGGCATAAGCGATCGCCTCCATGATCAGGCCGCTCGTTTCGCTCGACTGGCCGAGCCCGCCGTGGCTCTCTGGCAGATCCGGCGCGATCAGGCCGAGCGCGCCCATCTCGCGGAGGAGCGCGCGGTCGATTTTCGCGTCGCGTTCGCGCGCCTGATAGCCTGGCGCGAGTTTTTCACGCGCGAACCGTTCCGCGACTTTGCGGAATTCGCGCTGCTCGTCGGTCAGCGGCAGGGTCGCGTTGTTCATCGTTACTGGCTCATCGCGCTTTCGCCTTCACCCGGCCATGGTCAGGCCGCCCGACACGCTGATCACCTGGCCGGTGATGAAGGCGGCGTCGTCGCTGGCGAGAAAGCAGATCGCGCCGTGCAGGTCGTCCGGTTCGCCGAGGCGGCCGAGCGGGATGGCGCGGCGGAACGCTTCGTCGAGCTTGTCCGGATTGCGCGCGCCCTGCTTGTAATTGGCGTAGAGGTTGGTCTTCACCACGCCCGGGCAGACCACGCTGATGGTGATGCCGTGGCGGGCGTGCTCGCGCGCGATCGTCTTGGAAAAGCCGATCAGCCCTGCCTTGCAGGCGGCATAGACCGCTTCGCCCGACGAGCCGACGCGGGCGGCGTCGGAGGAGACGTTGACGATGCGGCCCGCCTTGCGCGCGATCATGCCGGGCAGCACGGCGTGATGCATGTTGAGCGCGCCGGTGAGATTGATGCCGATGATCTTGCTCCAGTCCGCCGGCGCCGTGTCGGCGAACAATTTGAACACGTCCCAGCCGGCATTGTTGACCAGCACGTCGACCGGCCCGAGCGCCGCTTCGGTATCGCGCACCGCGTTCAGGCAGCCGGCGTGATCGGTGATGTCGCAGGCAAACGCCGCGGTCTTGCCGCCGGCCTGCCTAATCGCGGCGGCGGTCCGCTCGGCGGCCGCTTCGTCGACGTCGAACACCGCGACGCTGGCGCCTTCCTCGGCAAAGCGCCGGCAGGCGGCGCCGCCAATGCCGCCGCCGCCGCCGGTCACGACGACGGCCTTGCCCTGCAAGCCCCGCATGCGCGTTTCCCTGTCCCTTTTCGCGATATGACAACGCCTGTTCCGGCGAGGCAATAGTGGCCAGAAACGCCATCGTCATTGCGGGGAGCGTAAGCGACGAAGCAATCCAAAACGACACCGCCGGACTGGAATTGCTTCGCGTCGCTCGCAATGACGCAATGAACCGTCGATCTCGCGCCGCGTCCTTGGGTCGCTTCAGCCCTTGTAGGTGCGGCGATACATCTCGCGCAGATGCGCCTCGACAGTGGTCGGCGGGTATTTCGGCGGCTCGCCCGGCGCGAGGCAGGTGGGGATGCACTCCACCACATGATCGTAATGGCCGACGTAGAAGAACGGGATCGAATAACGCTCGCGGCCCGACTTATTGACGACGCGGTGCAGCGTCGAGCGGTAGCGGTCGTTGGTCCAGCGCGCGATCATGTCGCCGAGATTGACCACGAACGTGCCGGGTACCGGATCGGCATGGATCCAGCCGCCGGTGGATTGGTCCCACACCTGCAAGCCGCCGATCTCGCCTTGCCGCAGCAGTGTCAAGCCGCCGAAATCGGTGTGCGCGCCGGCGCCCTTCTGATTGGGATCGGCGTTGGCCGGCTGCGGCGGGTAGTGCAGGAGCCGCAGTGTCGCCATCGGATCGGTGCAGAACGCCTTGAAGTGATCCTCCGGCAGATCGAGCGAGAGCGCGAGCACGCCCATCAGCTTTTCGCCGAGCGCGAGCATGGCTGTGAAATAATTCTCCATCGCGGTGCGGAACGCCGGCAGCCCGGCCGGCCACTGGTTCGGCCCGTGATTGAATTTTTGCGCCCGCACCCGCGGATCTTCCGCGCCGTGTTCGGGGCCGATATAGAAGCCTTCCTTCAGGTCCGCCGGCGCGCCCGGTTCGAGCGCCTGGCCCTTGAGCGGCTCGTAGCCGCGGTTGGCGTTCGAATGCGCCTTGTCGAGCTTGGCCTTTTCCGCGGCGGGCAGCGCGAAGAACCGCTCGGCTTCGGTAAACACCGCGTCGACCAGCGGGCCGGCGATGCCGTGATTGCGGATGTAGAAAAATCCCTTGTCGAGGCAAGCCTGCCGCAGCTCCGCGGCGACCGCGCCGCGAGCGGCAGGGTCTTTGCTCCACAGGCCGCCGATGTCGATGATCGGCAGGCTCGCGGCGGAAACGCGGGCGGCTTCGAGTGAGGCGGGCGTTGCTGCCTCCTTAAGCGGGATGTCGAGGGCAAACGTGCCCCAAAACCAGCATGCGCAAAAGCACAGAAAACGGGCAAACGACGACCGGGCGCCCCGTCACCCCAAATGAAGATCCTTCTGCCGGGTCTCGTTCGCGCCGTCGCCGCGCTTGAGCCGGTGGAAGATCACCGTGGACAGGACGGTAAATGCGCCGAGCGCGAGAAACGCCTCGTGCAGCCCGCTGATCATCTCGGTTGACGTTGCCGCGCTTGAGGGAATGAACAGCGCTGTGGTCAGGCCCGCCGCGGCGACGCCGAAGCTGATCGACATCTGCTGCATGGTGCTGGCGATCGAGCTGGCATTGCTCGCCTTGTCGTCGGGGATGTCGGCATAAACCAGCGTATTCATGCTGGTGTATTGCAGCGACGTAAACGCGCCGTAGCCGAATGCCAAGGCCACGATGGCCCAGAGCGGCGTCGCGGTGCCGATGGTCGCGAACAGCATCAACAGCAGCCCGAGGATAATGGTGTTCGAGATCAGGACGCCGCGGAAGCCGACCCGCTGGAGAATTTTCGGCATCAGGAATTTCGTGCTCATGGCGGCCGCCGCCTGCGGCATGATGAGCAGCCCCGATTGCACCGGCGTGTAGCCGAGCCCGACCTGGTAGAGGAGCGGCAGCAGAAACGGCACGCCGCCGATGCCAAGCCGCGTGAAGAAGCTGCCGCTGACGGCGGCGCTGAAGGTGCGGATGCGAAACAGCGTCAGATCCAGGAGCGGAAACGCGATCCGCGTGGCGTGCAGTCCGTAGCCGAGGATCAGCGCGAGCGAAATCGCCAATAGCCCGATAATCTCGGGCAGGCTCAGCGTATGCTCGCCGAATATTTCCAGCACATACGACAACAGCGCCACGCCGGAGCCGAACAGAATGAGCCCGACAATGTCGAGCGGCTTGGTCTCTTCGCGATAGTCTGGCAGGTGCAGATAGACCAGAATGAGGCCGGCGATGCCGACCGGAAGATTGACGAAGAATATGAAGCGCCATTGCAAATAGCCGACGATGAGGCCGCCGACGATCGGCCCGAGCATCGGGCCGATCAGGCCCGGAATGGCGACGAAGCTCATGGCGCGGATCAGCTCGGATTTGTCGAAGGTCCGCACCAAGGTGAGCCGGCCGACCGGAACCATCATGGCGCCGCCGCAGCCTTGCAGGATGCGGCAGGCGACCAGGACATGGATGTTGCCGGTGACGCCGCAGAGAACCGACCCGAGCGTGAACAGGCCGATCGCCGAGGCAAACACCCGGCGCGTGCCGAAACGATCGGCCATCCAGCCGCTGATCGGAATGAACACCGCCAGACTCAATGTGTAGCTCGCCAGCACCGACTTCATGCTCAGCGGAGCAACATGCAGCGCCTCCGACACGACCGGCACCGCCGTGTTCAGGATCGTCGTGTCCAGCGACTCCATGAAAAACGCAACCGCGACCAGCCAGGGCAGAAGCCGCTTGCGCGATGCGGTTGGCGGGAGTGAAGGGGTGCTGATGGGATGCGTTCCGTCGGCTCGAAGCGCGTAGACTCTAGCCACCGCTTATTCCCACGCCACGTTCGGCGAGAATGTGACGAGCTTTGTCACTAAGTTGGAACCTTGTAGGCTCATCTATGGCCGGCTCGACAAGTCCCTTTGCAACAAGCTGATCAAGCACGGTCCTTTTGTGCGCTTTTAGATTGGCACGGGGGTTATCCAGTAAGTCGCAAAGAACCGCAATTTCGAGGTCTGAGAAATCGTCCGTCATACCATTGGTCCTCCGAACCCACGCGATTGCGAAACGCATAGGGCGGATCAGGCGCAGCGTAATCCGCCGCGGCGGTTGCATGCAACAAGTGGCGGGTGACGCCTTCGGTTAAGGCGTGCACTCATAAACCGGTTTGTTCGAAGGCCGCTGCCAATGTCCGCTATTCCGTGCTTTGCGGCTTCCACTCGGACCTCGCCTGAGGTCCGAAAAAGGGCAATTGCAGACATCCCATAGGCGTCCAGCCTCCACTTTTGCAGCGCTTCCGTCGGCCACCGCCACCAACGACGGAAGCACCGGGTTCGATCAGAGTTGAGCTATTTTATACAGCCGCATCGCTGCAGTTCTGCCTAAATGCCACTTGGCGTTGGAGCATAAATGGTCGAGCGGGGCAGGTTGTCGAAAACAGTCAAACACACGCGGCAATTTGATCCGGCTGTGTTCTTGGCAACCGCAGCCAGGGGCCGCGCCATTTCCACGCATCGGGATAAACAAATCATCTTCACGCAAGGCGATGCCGCCGACGCCGTCTTTTATATTAAAAAGGGCAAGGTCAAAGTCACCGTCGTTTCAAAGTTGGGCAAGGAAGCGGTGATCGCAATCCTGGGTACCGGCGAATTCGTCGGTGAAGGATGCTTGAGCGGACAACCGAAGCGTCTGGCCACCGCAAGTGCAATAGCCGAATGCGTGACCATGCGAGTGGAGAAAACAGAAATTCAGCGGGTCCTTCGAGACGAGCCCGCCTTTTCCCAAATGTTCATGTCGCATATTTTGGCGAGAAATATCCGGGTTGAAGAAGACTTGCTCGATCAGCTCTTCAACTCAACCGAGAAACGGCTTGCGCGGCTGCTGCTGCTGTTGGCCAATTTTGGCAAGGAAGGCCGACCGGAGCCAATTATCGCGAAGATCAGTCAGGAGACGCTCGCTGAGATGATCGGTACCACCCGCTCACGCGTAAGCCATTTCATGAACAAGTTTCGTCAATCGGGGTTTATCGACTACAACGGCCATCTCGAAATCCATAGCTCGTTACTGAGCGTCGTATTGGCCGAGCAGCCGCGCACCGTGAAGTCGTAGCCGTCACATTTTCGCGCCTTGCGGAGAGCGGTGTTGTAATTCCGACGAGTGGCTCCGCTGCCGCTGGGCGTTCACGCGCCCTCTGCATCGTCACTCCGCAGGCTGCTCCGCAGCGAAGAACATGTCGGCCAGCTTGAACCATTCTGCCGCCATTTGGCGCTGAATGACGCGGGATTTCCGGCTGGTCGCGATCCTCACCAGGTTTAAGCAATGCTCCGCGTAGCGCAGATATTCTTCTCGTTGGGTAGGTTTCAGGACTGCCATGATTTCCCCGAGTTGATTCGCCCGCGACGGAAATCTGCAAATTCATCCGGTTGAGTCTGTTCAAAATTGATCACTGTCAAAACCGGCCGCTCTAAATTCAAAAAGGGCCACCGGCCTGGCGTGGCCGCACTTAATAGGAAAATAATAGTCAAAGGGGGAATGCCGGCCGCGCAGCCGGACCCGTTCGCTTAAGCCCGCTATGCAAAAAAATTACGCCGCGCTGGTGCGCGCGGCACCCTTGGTGCCAAGCCTTTTGTCGAGATATTGCCCGATCGAGGTCATCAGCGCTTCCACCTTGCCGTCGAAGAAGTGGTTGGCGCCGGTCACGACCTTCTGCTCGATGACGATGCCCTTTTGCGTCTTGAGCTTCTCCACCAAATTCGTGACGTCGCGCGGCGGCACCACGGCGTCGCGGTCGCCGTGGATGATCAGGCCCGACGACGGGCAGGGGGCAAGGAAGGAAAAGTCGTAGAGGTTGGCCGGCGGCGCGATCGTGATGAAACCTTCGATCTCCGGGCGGCGCATCAGAAGCTGCATGCCGATCCAGGCGCCGAACGAGAAACCGGCGATCCAGCAGCTGCGCGCCTCGGGATTGTAAGACTGCGCCCAGTCGAGCGCGGACGCGGCATCGGAGAGTTCGCCGATGCCGTGGTCGAAGCCGCCCTGGCTCCGCCCGACGCCGCGGAAGTTGAAACGCAGCGCCGAAAAGCCGCGATGCACGAAGGCGTAATAGAGCTGGTAGACGATCTGATGGTTCATCGTGCCGCCGAATTGCGGATGCGGATGCAGCACGATGCCGATCGGCGCGTTTTTTTGCTTCGCCGGATGGTAGCGGCCTTCGATGCGGCCTGCCGGCCCGGTGAAGATGACTTCAGGCATTGTGGAACCTCGGTTTACCGTGCCGCGGGCGCTGACTCGCACTCGCTTGACGGCCCCGGCGGCCGCACGTAAGTGTCTAAAACCATTTCAGATTTTTGAACTGACGACGTGCATGGGCCGGCGGAAATGAAGCGCCGCGACTTCTACCACGGGGCACAGGGCGAAAAGCAAGCATAACCAGCATGGCCGAGCGCAGCTATTTCGACTGGAACGCCACGGCGCCGCTGCGGCCGGAAGCCGCCGAAGCGCTTACTGCGGCGCTGGCGCTGACCGGCAATCCGTCCTCGGTGCATGCCGAAGGCCGCGCGGCGCGGCACCTGGTCGAAGCGGCGCGCGAGGACGTGGCGCGGCTCGCCGGCGCGCAGCCCGGCCTTGTCACATTCACGTCGAGCGGGACCGAGGCGAATGCGCTCGCACTGACGCCGGCGATCGAGACCGCGGACGAGAAGAAGCCGCGCGGCAAGCTTTTGATTTCCGCCATCGAGCATCCGTCGGTGCGAACCGGCGGACGTTTCCCGCGCGAAGCCATCGCCGACATTCCGGCGGACGCCGACGGGCGCGTCGATCTTGCAGCTTTAAGCGAGGCGCTTTCGCAGACGGTGCGGCCGCTCGTCTCCATCATGCTTGCCAATAACGAGACCGGCGTGATCCAGCCGATCGCGCAAGCCGCGGCGATGGTGCATGCGGCCGGCGGTCTTCTGCATGTTGATGCCGTGCAGGCGGCGGGCCGCATGGCGATCGATATCGGCGCGCTTGGCGCCGATCTGATCACGCTGTCGGCGCACAAGATCGGCGGCGTAAAGGGCGTAGGCGCGCTTGTTCGCGCGCGCGAGGACATTCATTTTCCCGAGCCGCTTATTCGCGGCGGCGGGCAGGAGCGGGGACTCCGCGCCGGCACGGAAAATGTCGCCGGCATTGCCGCTTTCGGCGCCGCCGCCAAAGCGGCGCTGCGGGTACGCGCCGAAGAGGCCGCGCACATGCTCACGCTGCGCGAGGCACTGGAGGAAGGGATTCGGACCGTCACCCCGCAGGCTGTGATTTTCGGCGCGGGCGCGGAACGGCTGCCGAACACGATCCTGTTCGCGGTGCCCGGCATGAAGGCGGAAACCGCGATTATCGCGTTCGACCTCGAAGGGGTGGCGGTCTCGACCGGCGCCGCCTGCTCCTCCGGCAAGGTGCAACCCTCCCATGTCCTTGCGGCCATGGGGGTTTCGCCGCCGCTCACACGCGGCGCCATCCGCGTCAGTCTGGGTCATGCGACCACGGAAACCGACCTGGAACGGTTCCTAAATGCTTGGAGAAAGCTTGCCGGTGCATTATCTAAGGGTGCCAAGGAGCAGCCCGGCATCGCCGCCTAACTCGCTGCTCCGATGACGAATTTTACGGCTGTTGGAATGGTTCAACGGCTTTCGGTGGGGATGACCAGGGACAGGCGCCTGACCATACCGACTTAATCCAACCCGCGGTCCTTGAAACCGTGAGCGGAGGGACGAGTGCCGGCAGTGCAAGAGACCGTCGATCAGGTCCGGCGGATCGACGTCGATCAATACAAATACGGGTTCGAGACGGTGATCGAATCCGACAAGTCCCCGAAGGGCCTTTCGGAAGACACCGTCCGTTTCATCTCGGCCAAGAAGAACGAGCCGGAATGGATGCTGGCCTGGCGGCTTGACGCCTATAAGCGCTGGCTGACCATGCACGAGCCGAAATGGGCCAAGGTTGAATACGGCCCGATCAACTATCAGGACATTTATTATTACTCCGCGCCGAAGAAGGGGCCGGCCTCACTCGACGAGATCGATCCTGAAATTCTCGCCACCTACGACAAGCTCGGCATTCCGTTGCGCGAGCGCGAAGCGCTGCTCGGCATCAAAAAGCCGGTGAACGCGGACGGCGAGGAGGTCGAGGGCGGCAGCTACGGCAGGGTCGCGGTCGATGCGGTGTTCGATTCCGTCTCGGTCGCCACCACGTTCAAGGCCGAGCTCGCCAAGGCCGGCGTACTGTTCATGCCGATCTCGGAAGCGATCCACGAGCATCCCGAGCTGGTGAAGAAGTATCTCGGCTCGGTGGTGCCGGTGTCCGACAATTTCTTCGCCACGCTCAATTCGGCGGTTTTCTCCGACGGCTCGTTCGTTTACGTGCCGCCGGGCGTGCGCTGCCCGATGGAACTGTCGACCTATTTCCGCATCAACGAGAAGAACACCGGCCAGTTCGAGCGCACGCTGATCATCGCCGACAAGGGCTCCTATGTCAGCTATCTCGAAGGTTGCACGGCGCCGATGCGCGACGAGAACCAGCTCCACGCCGCGGTGGTCGAACTCATTGCGCTTGACGACGCCGAGATCAAATATTCGACCATCCAGAACTGGTATCCGGGCGATGCGTCCGGCAAGGGCGGCATCTACAACTTCGTCACCAAGCGCGGCGATTGCCGCGGCAAGAACGCCAAAATTTCCTGGACCCAGGTTGAGACCGGCTCGGCGATCACCTGGAAATATCCGAGCTGCATCCTGCGCGGCGACAATTCGCGCGGCGAGTTCTACTCGATCGCGATTTCCAACGGCTACCAGCAGGTCGATTCCGGCACCAAGATGCTGCATCTCGGCAAGAACACCACCAGCCGCATCATCTCCAAAGGCATCGCCGCCGGGCATTCGAACAACACTTATCGCGGTCTCGTCACCGCGCATCGCCGCGCCACCGGCGCGCGCAACTTCACCAATTGCGATTCGCTCCTGATCGGCGACCAATGCGGCGCGCATACGGTGCCCTATATCGAGGCAAAGAACTCGGCCGCCATGTTCGAGCACGAGGCGACTACCTCGAAGATTTCCGACGACATGCTGTTCTATTGCCGCCAACGCGGGCTCTCCGCCGAGGAAGCGACCGCGCTCGTGGTCAACGGCTTCGTCAAGGACGTGCTCCAGCAATTGCCGATGGAATTCGCGGTCGAGGCGCAGAAGCTGATCTCGGTGTCGCTGGAGGGGTCGGTCGGATAACGCTCGCTCCGCTCATTTTCCCGCGCAAGCGGGAATCCAGTTCTGGGTCCCCGCTTTCGCGGGGACGAGCGGAAAACACAAATCGCACAAAACGAAGGAAGAAAATGCCGTTGCTGGAAGTCAAAAATCTGCACGCCGGGATCGAAGGTAAGGAGATCCTCCGCGGCCTCACGCTCACCGTGAACGCCGGCGAGGTGCACGCGATCATGGGGCCGAACGGTTCCGGCAAATCGACGCTCGCCTATGTGCTGGCCGGCAAGGACGGCTATGCGCCGACGGCGGGTGAAGTGCTGTTCGACGGCAAGAACATTTTCGACCTGGCGCCAGATGAGCGCGCCGCCGCCGGCCTGTTCCTCGCCTTCCAATATCCGCTGGAGATACCCGGCGTCGCTACCATGACGTTTCTTCGCACCGCGCTTAACGCGCAAAGGAAGAAGCGCGGCGAGGCCGAACTCTCCACGCCCGAATTCCTCAAGACCGTGCGCGACGTCGCCAAGAAGCTCGGTATCGACTCGGACATGCTGCGCCGCGCCGTCAATGTCGGCTTTTCCGGCGGCGAGAAGAAGCGCAACGAGATTTTGCAGATGGCGCTGTTGCAGCCGAAGCTTGCCGTGCTCGACGAGACCGATTCCGGCCTCGACATCGACGCGCTCAAGGTCGTCGCCGACGGTGTCAACCGGCTGCGCGGTCCGGCGCGCTCCTTCATCGTGATCACGCACTATCAGCGGCTGCTCAATTACATCGTGCCCGACGTGGTGCACGTCCTCTCCAAGGGCCGCATCGTCAAGACCGGCGGCAAGGAATTGGCGCTCGAACTCGAGGCGCGCGGCTACGCCGAATATCAGGAAGAGGCTGCCGCCTGACGGAAAGCCGATGAACGCAATGGCTGATGTGAAAGTTATCAAGACGGCGGCGGAAACGGCGCTGGCCAAGACCTATGCAGAGGCGCGCGGACGGCTGCCGGGCGACGGCGCGGTCGCGGCGCAGCGGCAAGCGGCGTTCGACCTGTTTGCGCGTGAAGGTCTGCCGCACCGCCGGATCGAGGACTGGAAATATACCGATCTGCGCGCGCTGATGCGCGAGGCGAAGCCGCTGGCGCCGCCGCCAGATGCCGCGGCGATAGCGCGCGCCAAAAATGCCGGCGCGATGGTCGGCGACGTCGAAGCCCGGCGGCTTGTGTTCGTCGACGGCGCTTTCGTGCCGGAACTGTCCGATACCGGCGCGCTGGAGGAGGGGCTGACTGTCGGCTCGCTCGCCGACGCGCTTACCGACGGCGATCCCGCGTTGATCGCGCAGCTCGGCAAGCTCGCGCCGGCCGGCGACGTCGCGGTTGCGCTCAACACCGCTTTGATGGGGGACGGCGCGGTGATCCGGATCGCTCCCGGCGCGACCATCGAGCGTCCGCTGCATCTCGTGTTCGCCGCTTCGGGAGCGCCCGCGGCAAGCTTCACCCGCTCGCTGGTGGTGGTCGGCCAAGGGGCGCGGGCGATGCTGATCGAGAGCCACGAAGGTCCGGTCGGCAGTGCCTATCAGGTCAATGCCGCGCTCGAAATGTTCGTCGGCGACGAAGCCCATGTCGATCACGTCAAGATCATCGGCGAGGGCTCCGACGCGCTGCACGTCTCGACGCTGGCGGCGGCGATCGGCGGCAAGGCGCGGTTCAATGCGTTTACCTTCACCTGCGGCGGCGCGGTGGTACGCAACCAGATTTTCCTCAATTTCGACGGCGAAGAGACGGTGGCCGGCATCCGCGGCGCGACGCTGCTCAAGGGCCGCCAGCATGCCGACACCACGCTGGTCGCCAACCATATCGCCCGCGGCTGCCAGAGCCGCGAAGTGTTCAAGTCGGTGCTCGACGACGAAGCGCATGGCGTGTTCCAGGGCCGCATCATCGTCAAGCCGCACGCGCAGCAGACCGACGCCAAGATGATGACGCGGGCGCTCCTTCTCTCCGACCGTGCCGAGGCCGACAACAAGCCGGAGCTGGAAATCTTCGCCGACGACGTGCAATGCGGCCACGGCGCGACCGCCGGCGCGATCGACCGCGAGCTGAAATTCTACCTGATGGCGCGCGGTATTCCGGAAGCGGAAGCCGAAGCGCTGCTGATCCAGGCTTTCCTCGGCGAAGCGGTCGAGGGCGTCGAGCACGCCGGGTTGCGCGAGGCGCTGATGGATCAGGTCGTGGCGTGGCTGAAGGCGCGGGCACGCGCATGATGTTGGAAGCAACCACCAGCGGCGCCTATGACGTCAACCGCATCCGGGCGGATTTTCCGATTCTGGCGACCAAGGTCTACGGCAAGCCGCTGGTCTATCTCGACAACGCGGCTTCCGCGCAGAAGCCGTTAGCCGTGCTCGACCGGCTCAATCAGGCCTACACCACCCAATACGCCAATGTGCATCGCGGGCTGCATTACCTCGCTAACGAGGCGACCGAGGCCTATGAGGGCGCGCGCGAGAAAGTCGCGGCCTTCCTCAATGCCGGGCGCAAGGAAGAGATCGTCTTCACCCGCAACGCCACGGAGGCCATCAATCTTGTCGCCTACACGTTCGGCCGCGAGCGCATCAAAGCGGGCGACGAAATCATCCTCTCGATCATGGAGCATCATTCCAACATCGTGCCCTGGCACTTCCTGCGCGAACGGCAGGGTGCGGTGATCAAATGGGCGCCGGTCGACGACGAAGGCCATTTCCTCATCGACGAATTCGAGAAGCTGTTCACGCCGCGCACCAAGATGGTGGCGATCACGCATATGTCGAATATGCTCGGCACACTGGTGCCGGTGAAAGAGGTGGTGCGGATCGCGCATGCGCACGGCGTGCCGGTGCTGATCGACGGCGCGCAGGCTGCCGTGCACGCCGACGTCGATGTGCGCGACATCGATTGCGACTTCTACGCTTTCACCGGCCACAAGCTGTACGGGCCGACCGGCATCGGCGTGCTGTACGGCAAATACGCGCACCTTGCCACCATGCCGCCGTTCAACGGCGGCGGCGAGATGATCCGCGAAGTGTTCGAGGATCGCATCACCTACGGCGATCCGCCCTACAAGTTCGAAGCCGGCACGCCGGCGATTGTGCAGGCGATCGGGCTCGGCGCCGCGATCGATTATGTCGGTTCCGTCGGCAAGCCGCGCATCCGCGGGCACGAGGCAGGGTTGGTGCATTACGCGCACGACCGGCTGCGCGAGATCAATTCGCTGCGCATCTTCGGCACCGCGAAGGACAAGGGGCCGATCGTCGCTTTCGAGATCAAGGGCGCGCATCCGCACGACGTGGCGACGATCATCGACCGTTCGGGCGTCGCCGTGCGCGCCGGCACCCATTGCGTGATGCCGCTGCTTGCCCGTTTCGGGCTCACCGCAAGCTGCCGCGCGTCGTTCGCGATGTATAATACGCGCGAAGAGGTGGATGTGTTGGCGCAGGCGCTCATCAAGGCGCAGGATTTCTTCGCATGACCGACGATCCGAAACCCGCAACCGAAGCCGCGCCGGTTGCGCCCGCAACGGAAGCAGCGGAAGCCGCGACGGCGCCCGCACCCGCGCCGTCCGACGACGTGGCGCGGCTGAGCGACGAGATCGTCAGCGCGCTCAAGACCGTCTATGACCCGGAAATTCCGGCCGACATCTACGAGCTCGGCCTGATCTACAAGGTCGACATTGACGATGATCGCGCGGTCAAGATCGACATGACACTGACCACGCCGAACTGCCCGGCCGCCGCCGATCTGCCGGCGCAGGTCGAGAACGCGGTGGCGAGCGTGCCCGGCGTACGCGAGGCCAAGGTTACCATCGTCTGGGATCCGCCGTGGGATCCGAGCCGCATGTCGGATGAGGCCCGCACGGTGCTCAATATGTGGTGACGAACGAGTCGTTGCGCGCGGCGCCCGGGCGCATTACATGAGTCGAGGACGCTGTAAGTGGTGAAGCTGTTTAAGACTTTCGAGTTATTACAGGTCGAAACCGCTTCGAGGAGATGACGCCATGGCCGCAGCCCGGCCGAGACCCCAAGTGATGCGGCTCACCGATGCCGCAGCCGATCGCATCAAGGCGGTGATGGCGCAAGCCGATCGCCCGATCGCGGCAGTGCGCGTCGGCGTCAAGAACGGCGGCTGCGCCGGCATGAGCTACTTCATGGAATATGCCGAAACCCTCAATCCGCTCGACGAGGTGATCGAGGAGCGCGGCGTGCGCATACTGATCGATCCCAAGGCCGTGCTGTTTCTGCTCGGCACCGAGATGGACTACAAGGTCGACAAGCTCTCGGCGCAGTTCACCTTCAACAATCCGAACCAGACCGCGGCCTGCGGCTGCGGTGAATCCGTGCAGATCGAGCCGGCGCGGCCGGATAGTATCGGTGCCGGCGCCAATTGATTGAGCCGGGCAGCGCGCCCATGATCACGGCCATCGTTCTTTACGATCTGCCGCCCTCCATCGGCCTTGAGGAGTGCCGGGCGCATTTCACGAAGATCGCGCCGGACTTCATGCCGATCCCGGGCTTCGTGCGCAAACAATTTATCTGCTCGGCCGACGGCCGCGTCGCCGGCGGCGTTTATATGTGGAAGGATCGCGCGTCGGCGGAGCGGTTCTACACAGGGCCGTGGCGCCAGGGAATCATCGAGCGCTACGGGAATCCCCCGCGCGTCCAGTATTTCGAGACCGTGGCGCTGGCGGATGTGGCCAGCAACTATGCGGGCGTTTTGGCGCCGGTGACGGTCGAAGCGCTCGCCAAATAGGTCGGCGCGTATTTTTACTCAGCGCGGCGCTCGCCCTAAACGTCACCAGCTCGCGTCTAGCCCGAGCTGCCTGAGTACTTCGTGCCGCAATTCCGCCAGCCGCGGATCGCCGCGGTGGCGCGGATACGGTAGGTCGTTGACCACCTCGGCTTTGACGCGGGCCGGCCGCTCGCTGAGCACGAGCACCCGTCTTGCCAGAAATAGCGCCTCTTCCACGTCGTGGGTCACCAGCAGCGCCGTGAAGCCGGCGCGCCGCCATAGCGATACGAGCTCGGCTTGCATCGCGATGCGCGTCAGCGAATCGAGCTTGCCCAGGCTCATCCAGGATAAGAAGGCGCGGCTTGTTGACAAGCGCGCGCGCCAGCGCGGTCCGCTGCGCCATGCCACCGGACAATTGGTGCGGATAGGCACCGGCGAATTGCGAAAGTCCGACGAGCTGCAGGGCCTGATCGACTCGCGCGCCGTGGCTGCGCAGCAGGCCCTGCGCTTCGAGCCCAAGTGCGACGTTGCTGCGCACGGTGCGCCACGGATAAAGCGTTGGATCCTGGAACACGACGACGCGCGACGGGTCCGGCCCGCTGATCGGCTTGCCGTCGACGAGCAGCCGCCCGGAGCGCGCTTCGTCGAGCCCGGCCACGATCCGCAGCAGCGTCGACTTACCGCAGCCGCTCGGGCCGAGCAGGGCGATGAACTCGCCGGGCGAGGCTTCGAGGCTGACATACTCCAATACCGGTAGCGGATGCCCATGCAGCGTAAAGCCATGGCTAACGTCGATCACGTCGAGCGCGGCGCCGCTCGAGGCGGCTTCCGCGTCTGTTTCCGGCCGCAACGCCGCCGCCGTCACCATCGGACCAGTCCCTTTTGCCACGACAGGAAGCGGTCGCGCAGCCGGAACAGGAGCGTGATCAGGCCGGAGCATACCAGCGCCATGATTAGCAGCGCCGCATACATGTTGGCGTAAGCCGCCCAGCCCTGCGCCCATTGCAGATACCAGCCGAGCCCCGCCTTGACGCCGAGCATCTCGGCGACGACGACGGCGAACGAGTTGCCGAGGCCCATGAACAAGCTGACGAAGACGTGAGGCAGCGCAGCGGGGATCGCCACTTTGAGTACGAGAAACCAGCGGCTCGCGCCGAGCGTGCGCGCCACGTCGTAATAGGCACTACTGACGCCGGCGATGCCCGACCAGGTCAGGACCGCAACGGGAAATCCGGTGGCCAGCGCGATTAGAAACGTGCTCGCGCTCAGGCTTGACGGAAACGCAAAGAAAGCGAGCGGCAGCCACGCTGTGGCCGGCAGCGGCCCGATCAGGCGAAGCACCGGATGAATCCAATAGCCGGCGGCGCGCGACCATCCAATCGCGACGCCGACGACGAAGCCGGCCGCGGCGCCCGACGCATAACCGCGGGCGAGCAGTTTGAGCGAGGCGATGACGCCTTCGCCCAGACGCTGCCAATCGTCGATGATAACGCCCAGGATCGCCTGCGGCGGCGGGAAAAACGGCATCGGCAGCAGGCCGAGCTTGGCGGTTACCGCCTCCCGGACGGCGATCAACACGGCCAAGACGATGAGCCACGGCGCCGCGCGCTGCACGCGGGCCAACGCGGCAAAGCGCAGGCTCGCAACCGTCGCAAGCGCAAGCGCGCCGGCGACGCCCGCCAGAACGATGGCGAAGTTTCCCGTGTAGTCGAAATCGCTTTCCGACTTGTCCGGCCAGACAGTCGTCAGGAGGGCGGCAGCGAGAAAGGCGATAGTGGCGGCTGCGCCCCCTGTCCAGGCGCGGCCGTGCGCCACAAGGCCTGGCGAAGCCGCAACGGCGGCGGGGCGCGTCGCGTCCTCGATGCTGTGGCTACTCATGACTTCGTCTTCTTGCGCGCTTTAGCTGAGCACGTCCGCGTAAACGCGATCGGCGAATTTTGTCGCATCGGTGCTGCGCTTGATCACGTTCACGAGCTTGAGCTCGTCGATGTAGAGCGCGATCTGCTTCTTCAGCTGATCGCCGATCGGGTGATCGTGGTGCGTCTGGCTCTTGAGCATGGCGGTGAGGTCCTCCACCGATCCCTTGCCGCCATAGCCCGAGAAGACGGCGGCGGCGTCGGCCGGCTCGTGGGCGACGCGTTCGCCCGCCTCGAGCACGGCCTGGGTCAGCGCTGTCGCCACGGCACGATCCTCGCGAATGAGGCCGCCGCGAACGGCAAGCACGCAGCAGGTGCGCGTCGCGAGTTCGCCCGACAGATTGGTCGCTACCTCGTTGAGCTTGCCATCCTTGAGCCACAGATAGGTCCGCGGATCGTTGTCGGCCAAGGCGTGAGCCTCGCCCTTGTCCACCGCGAGCGCGATGAGATCGGCCGGATACTGCCCACTCGATGTCCTTCTCTGGATCGAGCCCCTGTTTCGTCAACAATATGGAGAAAAAGTTCTTCGCCGGGCTCGCCTGGTCGCTGATGGCGATGGTTTTGCCGCGCAGCGACGCCACGCTGTCGATCCCGGCGGATTTCGAGCCGAGCAATCTGAGGCAGCCGCCGTGGATGCCCGCGGTGAGGCGAACGTCGAAACCCTGTTCGAGCGGCTTGAGCCAGCGCAGCGCCATGCCGATGCCGGCGTCGGCCTTGCCGGTTGCGATCGCTTCCAGCAACTGCTCGGTCGAACCGCCGAAATTGACGAAGTCGACGTCGAGATTGTGCTTGGCAAAAATCCCGCGCTCCTTGGCGATCGGCGCCGATGCCGTGCAGATGGCGGTTGCGTTCCAGGCAAGGTCGAGGTGCCGGGGAGGGCCGGCGAGCGGCTCGGCGGCAGCAGCGGTATGGCAGATCGGAGCATCGCCCAGCGCGCGCAGCAGGCTTTCGGCGCCGTTGGGCGTAAACGCCCGCGCCGCGCCGAACGCGCCGAGCGAGGTTGCGGCGCCGAGCGAGCCGGCGAGCAGCATGCGGCGGGAGAAGCGGTTTGCGCGATCGTTGCTGCGATCGCCATCGTCTGCGTCATGTCAGCCGAGCGATCGGCTTGCGGATGGATGAGCGGACAGTATGCTCGCGGCGGTGCTTTTTCTTGCCGCGATTTCGGCAATGCGGTTGAGCGCCGCTTCTTCGGCCTTCTTCAGGCTGTTGAAGTAGCGGCCTTCGAGGGCGTCGAAGGCGCGTGCGGCGGCAAAAAACTGAAAGCGCCGGCCGTCGCGCACCACGATTCCCGCCTGCAGTGCGACGCCGGCGGACGGCGGCCTGATCTCGATGATGTAATTGTCGGACATAAAATCTCCTGCTGCCGGTCAGGCCGCATTGTGACGAGTGGACGGTCCCGAAACGCTTATGGGCGGCGCGTGCTACACGCGCCTGTTGCAGTTCGGGTGTGCCGGCAGGAGATTTCGCGATGATGGGAAGTCGGATCGCACCAAAATCGAAACGCCATAGCAGCCTCCAGGGTTGGAGCCCACGAAACGTTTCGTGGCGCTTTAGCATTGTTGACGCGGCGCAAGCTGCTCCATCAAATCCGCGGCGCACCGCAAATCAGGCGCGCAAGGCAAAGCTAGTGACTGCACGCGGCGGAAGTCAAATGCCTCAAATAAAAAAAGAAATTTTTGCGGCCGCGGCTCGCACAGCGTCACAAATCTTCCGACGGGCCGCTCTGGATCAGCACAGTCTCCCGGCCACTTCGTCATGTCTTGACGCTTGGGCGTGAGCATGGGCGCTGAAGGAGTAGGCGTTCAGGCTACCTTCGCCGCGGGCTTGCCGGCGCCGGCCGCTTCGGGATCGAGTTCGGAAATCACCCGGTTGCGTCCGTGATGCTTGGCGGCGTAGAGGCAAGCGTCGGCGCGCTCGATCAGCGATTGCGGCGTATCGTCGGCGCGCGATAGCGCGACCCCGATGGAAATCGTCACCCGCCCGAGTTTTTCGCCGCTTGAACGCTTCATCAGTTCCTTGGTCATGACCGCGCGCCGGATCTGATCGGCAACGGTGGTGGCGGAGCGGAGCGCCGTCTTCGGCAGCGCCACGGCGAATTCCTCGCCGCCGTAACGCGCCGCGATATCCTGACCCTTGACGTTCTGCTTCACCGCCATGGCGACAAGGCGGAGCACCTGGTCGCCGGTGACATGGCCGTATTTGTCGTTGAACGACTTGAAATGATCGACGTCGCACATGAGCAGCGACAGTGGCTCGCCGCCCTGCTTGCCTTCGGCGATCGCCTTGGCGAGTTCGCTGTCGAAAAACTTGCGGTTGGCGAGCGTGGTCAGCGGGTCGGTCAGGCTTTCGGTCCGCACCACCTCGAGGTTTTGCTGAAGCTGCTCGATCTCCTGCCGCGACGCCGACAACCGCGCCTCCAGTTTTTTGTTGTTGGTTTCCATCTCCTTGGCGCCCGACACCAGGCGCTCGATAACGGCGCGTAAGGAATCGCCGTCGTTGGCGCCCTGCAGTTTCTCGCTGGCGTCGGCGAGACTGGCCGAATAGCTCGTCGCCGAGCCGGCCGCGGTGTCGATCATGTCGAGCACCTGCTTGATCTCGGTCATCATGCGCGAGCCGACCGAGTCGATGCGGTCGCTCAGGCGATTGGGCGAAAGATAGATTTTGTAAATCTGGTCGATGTCGTCGGCGTTGAGCGAGCCTTTTTGCGCCAGCGTCTCGTTGATCGAGCGATTGAGTTCGGGGCTGTAGCCGGTGGCGTATTGGTACCAGACTTCGAAGTTTCGCGGCAAAGCGGGCTGGCGCAGGGCCCGCATTTGTTGGAGTGCTATCTCGGCGAAGGCGATGGTGCGTTCGTGCTCGTCGCTGGGCACGGCCATGTCTTCAACTCCAATCGTGCAAAAAAATCTGGAATTTCGGCAGCGCCAGCGGCCACCGTGAATCGCGGAAAAAACTTAGGAGAAAGCTGTGAAGGACCGGTAAACGGGTAGCCGCGGCGCCGGCGACAAAATGCCGGCGGCTAAGCCTTCAGCGTCACCGGCCGCAGCAGGAATGCCGGCAAATGCGATGTGTCGCCGCCGTCTTCGGCGCGAGGTTGCGCCGGCCGCTGAGGCTGTGCCGGCCGCTGCGGCTTGCGTCCGTGACGCGGCCGCTCCCGCTGCACCGGTGCGCTCGGACGCGGCGCCGCGGCTGCTTCAGGCGGCTGCCCGTTCATCCATGGAATGGGCTGGCCGATCAGTTTTTCGATGGCGGCGACCGCTTTCGCATCGTCGCCTCCCGCCACCAGAGTGATAGCGGTGCCGGTTCGCCCGGCGCGGCCGGTGCGGCCGATCCGGTGCACGTAATCGTCGGGATGATGGGGTACGTCGAAATTATAGATGTGGCTCACGTCGGGAATATCGAGGCCGCGCGCGGCAACGTCGGAAGCGACCAGCAGCGTCACCTCGCCTTTGCGGAACTGTTCGAGCGCCGCGGTCCGCGCCGACTGGTCCATGTCCCCATGCAGCGCCTGAACCGAGAAGCCGTGGCGAATGAGCGAGCGATGCAGCGTGGCGACGTCGCGCTTGCGGTTGCAGAAGACGATGGCGTTCTTCAAGCCTTCGGCCGAGCGGATCAGGCGGCGCAGGGTGTCGCGCTTCTCGTGCGGATCGCGCGCGGACTTGGCCACCAGTTGCGCGGTGGTGGCCACCGTGGTCGCCGGACGGGAAACCTCGACACGGACCGGATTGCTGAGAAACTGTTCGGTGATACGCCGGATCTCCGGCGGCATGGTGGCGGTGAAGAACAGGGTCTGGCGGGTGAAGGGGACAAGCTTGCAGATGCGCTCGATGTCGGGAATGAAGCCCATGTCGAGCATGCGGTCGGCTTCGTCGATGACGAGGAGCTCGACGCCGCTGAGCAACAGTCGTCCGCGCTCGTGATGGTCGAGCAGGCGGCCCGGTGTCGCGATCAGCACGTCGACGCCGCGCATCAGCTTGTTGTCCTGGTCGTCGAACGAGACGCCGCCGATGATGAGCGCGACGTTGAGCTTGTGATTGACGCCGTATTTGACGAAACTTTCCTCTACCTGAGCCGCGAGTTCGCGCGTCGGTTCTAGGATGAGCGTGCGCGGCATGCGCGCGCGGGCGCGGCCCTGCTCCAGCATGGTTAGCATCGGCAGCACGAAGGCCGCCGTCTTGCCGGTGCCGGTCTGCGCGATGCCGAGCACGTCGCGACGGGCGAGCACGTGCGGAATGGCTTGATCTTGGATGGGGGTGGGGGTCTTGTAACCGGCCGCCGCGACGGCGGAGATAACTTTTTCGGATAAACCGAGATGCGAGAACGACATGAACCCTCAGATCGGGGCCCGCGCCGGGCGTGGGACCCTATGGATGGAACGGTGAATAATGCATCGAAACATCGAATCCACCGCAGTTTACGTGCCCGCAACATAGGTTCGAACCGGGCAAAGTCAACCAGCCGCTTCGTTGTAAGTTAAAAGGATTCCTGCATTTTTCCAGTCGCGGGGGCACCGCCGCCGCTCAAAGGGGAAGCATGTCAGCGATTTCGTCGAACGGTTTGCCGGTCGTGCTGGTTCCCGGGCTGCTCTGCACGGCGCGGCTTTTCGCCAAGCAGATTCCGGCGCTGTGGCGGTTCGGCCCGGTCACCGTGGCGGATCACACCCGCGATGACTCGATCGAGGCGATCGCGCGCCGCATTCTCGCCGCGGCGCCGCCGCGCTTCGCGCTCGCCGGCTTTTCGCTGGGCGGCTACATCGCATTCGAGATCGTGCGCCAGGCGCCGCAACGGGTGGCGAAGCTCGCGGTGCTCGATTCCCGGGTCGGCGCCGAAGTGCCGGCGCAGACCGCGAGCCGGCTGCCGCTGATCGAACTCGCCAAAACCGGCCGCTTTGCCGAAATCCTCGACCGCCTGTTTCCGGTCTTCGTCCACCGCGACCGTCTCGGCGATGCGGCGCTGAAAAATATTGTCCGCGCCATGGCCGAGGAAACCGGACCGGAAGCATTCCTCCGCGAGACGCAGGCGATCATGACCCGCGCCGACGCGCGACCCGGGCTTTCGACGATTGCCTGTCCGACGCTGGTCCTGGTGGGCGATGCGGATCAGCTGACGCCGCCGAAGCTTGCCGAGGAAATCGCCGGCGGCATTCGCGGCGCCCGCCTTGTCGTCATTGCGGATTGCGGGCATCTCTCGACGCTGGAACGGCCGGAAGCCGTGAACCAGGCGCTGGCGGAGTGGCTGGAGGGGTAAGCTCGTCATTGCGAGCGAAGCGAAGCAAATCCAGTTGTGCGGTGCTCGGATTGGATTGCTTCGTCGCTACGTTCCTCACAATGACGAGGCAGGATCAAACGTCCAGCAAATCCTCGCCGGCGAATTCGGCGCGCTCCTGGATGAACTCGAAGCGCGCCTCGGGCTTGGTGCCCATCAGCCGCTCGACCGATTTCTCGGTGTCCTTCTGTGCGTCGGCACGGAGCACCACCCGAAGAAGCGTGCGCTTCTTCGGGTCCATGGTGGTTTCTTTCAACTGCGCCGCCATCATCTCGCCGAGCCCCTTGAAGCGGCTTATTTCGATCTTGGCGTTGGCGTGAAATTCCTTTTTGAGCAGCGCGTCCTTGTGGGCGTCGTTGCGGGCATAAAGCGTCTTGCCGCCGTGGCTCAGCCGGTAGAGCGGCGGCACCGCCAGATAAAGATGACCGTTGTCGATCACCCCGCGCATCTCCCGGTAGAAGAAGGTGATCAGCAGCGAGGCGATGTGGGCGCCGTCGACGTCGGCGTCGGTCATGATGATGATGCGGCCGTAGCGCAGATTCTCGTCGCGATAATGCGCGCCGGTGCCGCAGCCGAGCGCCTGCACGAGGTCGGCGAGTTGCTGGTTCTGCGCCAGCTTGTCCTTGCCGGCGGACGCCACGTTGAGGATCTTGCCGCGCAGCGGCAGCACCGCCTGTGACGCGCGCTCGCGCGCCTGCTTGGCCGAGCCGCCGGCGGAATCGCCCTCGACCACGAAAAGCTCGGAGCCTTCGGCCGCCGAGTTGGTGCAGTCGGCGAGCTTGCCGGGCAGGCGCAGTTTGCGCACGGCGGTCTTGCGCGCGATGTCCTTTTCCGCCCGGCGGCGTAGCCGCTCCTCGGCCCGCTCGACCACGAAGTCGAACAGCTTGTTGGCTTGCAACGGATTGCCGGCGAGCCAGTGATCGAACGGGTCCTTGATCGCCTGCTCGACGATCCTTTGCGCTTCGGCGGTGGCGAGGCGGTCCTTGGTCTGGCCCTGGAATTCCGGCTCGCGGATGAACACCGACAGCATGGCGCCGGCGCCGACTATCACGTCGTCGGAGGTGATGGAGGCGGCGCGCTTGCCTTGGCCGACACGTTCGGCGTGGTCCTTCAAGCCGCGGGTCAGCGCCCCGCGCAGGCCGGATTCATGCGTGCCGCCGTCCGGCGTCGGGATGGTGTTGCAATACGAGTTGACGAAACCGTCGGCGTCGGCGGTCCACGCCGCCGCCCATTGCACCGCGCCATGCGCGCCGACTTTGCCGGCGCTGCCGGTGAAGATGTCGGGATGCACAAGGTGAGCGCCGGCGAGCGTCTCGGCGAGATAATCCTTCAGCCCGTCGGCGAAATGAAACGTCGCTTTTTCCGGCACGTCGTCGGCGCCGTGCAAAAGCTCCTTGGCGCAGAACCAGCGGATTTCGACGCCGCCGAACAGATAGGCCTTCGAGCGCGTCATCTTGAACACGCGCTCAGGCTCGAAATGCGCCTTCGCCCCGAAAATCTGCGGGTCCGGACGGAAGCGCACCTTGGTGCCGCGCCGGTTCGGCGCCTTGCCGGCATCCTGCAATTTGGTCTTCGGCTTGCCGCGCTCGAACGCCATGCGGTAAAGGCGCTGCCCGCGCGCGACCTCGACCTCCATCCGCTCGGACAGCGCATTCGCAACCGACACGCCGACGCCGTGCAGGCCGCCGGAAGTCTCGTACACCTTGGAATCGAATTTGCCGCCGGCGTGCAGCGTGCACATGATCACTTCCAGCGCCGACTTGTTCTTGAATTTCGGATGCGGATCGACCGGAATGCCACGGCCGTTGTCGGTGACGGTGACGAAACCGTCCTCCGCCATCTCGACCTCGATCCAGTCGGCGTGGCCGGCGAGCGCCTCGTCCATGGCGTTGTCGATGACTTCGGCGAACAGGTGATGCAGCGCCTTCGCGTCGGTACCGCCGATATACATGCCCGGCCGCCGGCGCACCGGCTCGAGCCCTTCCAGCACTTCGATGTGCTTGGCGGTGTAGCCTGAATCGCCCGCTGCTGCGCGCACGGACGCGCCGCCGCCGGAGCGCGCCGCGCGGCGTGCATTCGCCCGCTCGCCGAGATCGGCGAACAGATCGGGCGTCTTGGAATTTTTCGCTGCTTTTCCCACGTTTTCCATGTGGAGTTTGGGCGGCCGGCGCCCAACGGAAGGCCGAATCAGCCGCTGACTATGCCATGGGCCAGTAGAGCATGAACGGCCGCCACGAACGCATTGACGCTTAATGGCGCGGCCTTTATATGGCCGCCCATGACTTGGTCGTTGACCATTGCCGCTGTCGTTCGCCGCCGCCGTCGCAATACGGCACGGGCGGACGTTCGCGCGTAAACGCTCGTGCCGCCGGCTTTCGCGGCACGCTTTCCTGACATTCTCCCGCGGACGCTGGCTGTACGGTTCAAACCAACAGGTTGAATCATGTCCGCGACAGAGAAAAAGCCAAAGATCGGAATCCTCGGCGCCTCCGGCTACACCGGGGCGGAACTGGTGCGCCTGCTTCTGCGCCATCCGCATGTGGAGATTGCTCTGCTGACGGCCGATCGCCGCGCCGGCAAGCCGATAGCCGACGTTTTTCCGCAATTCGCGCCCTATCCGCTGCCGGCGCTGACCGCGCTCGATGCCGTCGACTGGCCGTCGCTAGCTCTCGACCTCATCTTCTGCGCCTTGCCGCACGGCACGACGCAGAAGGTGATCAAGGATCTGCTGGCGCGGCTGCCCGCGCTCAAGGTGGTCGATCTCTCCACGGATTTCCGCCTCGCCGATCCGGCGGCCTACGTGCATTGGTACGGGCATCCGCACGCCGCGCCCGAATTGCAGAAGAAGGCGGTTTACGGCCTAACCGAAATCTACCGGAAAGAGGTCAAGACGGCGCAGCTCGTCGCCAATCCCGGCTGCTATACCAGCTGCGCCGAGCTGGCGCTCATCCCGCTGCTCAAGGCCCGGGCGATCGATCCCGACGAGATCGTCATCGATGCCAAATCCGGGGTGACCGGCGCGGGCAGGGGCGCGCGCGAAGATATGCAATTCGCCGAAGTGTCCGAGGGTTTCCACGCTTACGGCGTCGGCCACCACCGCCACATGGCCGAGCTCGATCAGGAGTTTTCGCTCGCCGCCGGCCGCAAGGTGATCGCCAGTTTCACCCCGCATCTGGTGCCGATGAATCGCGGCATCCTGTCAACGATTTACGTGCGCGGTCTGAAAGCGTCGCCGCAGGATCTTCGTGCGATACTTTTAAAGTCTTACGTGAACGAGCCGTTTCTGCATGTGCTGCCGTTTGGCGCGCTGCCGGCAACCCGCCACGTGCGCGGCTCCAACATGACATTCCTTGGAGTCGCCGCCGACCGCGTCGCCGGCCGCGCCATCATGGGCTCGGCGCTCGACAACCTGGCCAAGGGCGCCTCCGGCCAGGCGGTGCAGAACATGAATCTGATGCTGGGCTTTCCGGAGACCGCGGGTCTCGAGCAGGTGGCTCTGTTTCCATAGGGGGAGCGGCTGCGCCCTCAGTTCACTATTCGGCCTCTAACCGCTCTGGTGGCTAGTCTGTGCAATGCCGTAAATTACACCGCGAGCTTGGCAAACAGCATTGAGCCAATGAGCGTATTCGTTTGGGAAACCGATCGCGATGGATCCAAATCCAGATGACGCGGTCTATCCTGCCGCCAAGATTGCGTTGGTGTTGGACGCGTTGGCTCGGGAACGAGTACCGATCGAGGATGCGCTAAGGCGTGTAAGACTCTCGAAAGCTTCGATTTCTTCTCCAAGCACGCGCGTCTCGCTCAATCAGGTCATTGATTGCTACCGCTACGCCGCAGAGCGATCGCCTAATCCGCACTTTGCGCACCATACCGGCCTGCGGGTTCATGTCTCAGCCTACGGCATGTACGGCTTCGCGATTTTGAGCAGCGTCAATTATCGCGAAACGATGCGTTTCGCCGCCGGATACCACCAACTGGCGACCCCGATGACCACTCTGGAGTTCACGGAAGAGGACGGTTGTGGAATATGGCTGTTAAATCCCCTGTCGCATGCGCGTATTGATGGCAGTTTGTATAAGTTCATAATTGAAATTGCAATTCGGCATCGTGTTGGCGCTGCACCGCGACATCATGGGTTCGTCCTTTTCGGCGCGAGAATTCCACGTTACTTACACTCCAACTCGTGATGCGGCGGAATATACAGCGTTGTTCGGGGCGCCGGTTTTGTTTGGGCAGTCAACGAATAAGCTGTTGTTTGATTCGCAGTGGCTCGATGGTACGCCGAGTCTCGGCAATGAAATCACCTACTCAACCGTAGTCAGTCTGTGCGACGCGCAAATCCAAGAATTTCAGCTTCATAGGGGGCTTGTCGGCGAGGTTCTGCAACTCCTTATGAAGTCGCTCATGCGGCCGACAAGTTTTCAGGATGTCGCGCGAAATCTGAGCATGAGTACGCGCACACTTCGACGAAAGCTGCGCGACGAAAATAGTTCGTTTCGTCAGTTGGTGGATGAATTGCTCCGCGATATGGCCATCCGCTATTTCCGCGATACCGATTTAACTGTTGAAGATGTCGCCGAAGCTCTCGGCTTCAGCGATGCTGCGAATTTCCGGAAAGCATTTCGGCGGTGGACCAAAGCGACCCCGCACGAGTTTAAGGACGCGCAGAGGGAATAGACCGGTCGTTGACCTGCCGCCCGGTTGGCCGAGCACCCAACAGCTCAACTGATCCTGTCGGCCCCCTACGCCGAGGCGCCGATAGATTGGCCGCAAATCACCGGCATTTTGGCCGAACGTAACCGTTTCACGCTTCGCGTAATGGCTTAGTCGAAATGGCTTTCACATCCCGTGACGCATTCGCAGGGCGTCAAGTCTGTCGATCAATCGAGTGGAGGTCCCATGAAGGTACTTGAAGCGCTTGCATCAGCGATTGCAGCGGAGGGCGTCGATCACATTTTCGCGGTGATGGGTGACGCCAACCAGGACATCATCGTAGAGCTGTGTGAGAAGCACGGGCTCAAATACGTCCATGCCCATCATGAGACTGCTGCCGTGGGCATGGCGGACGGCTATTCGCGCTTCACCGGCAAGATCGGTCTTTGCGCCACCACGCAAGGCCCTGGCTATACCAACGCCACCAGTTCGCTCGTTGGCGCCCGGCTGCATCGAACGCCGGTATTGATGCTGGCCGGTCACGCCTCGCAGCGCGATCCGTACAATCCGCAGGGCATGGTCGACCAGCACGCCATGGCGATGCTCACAACCGGGGCGACGGTGAGAATCGATCACCCCAACAATGTCGATTACTGCCTTGGTGAGACGTTCCGCCAGCTCAAGGCGAGGAAAGGGCCGTTTGTGCTGAACATGCCGCAGGACGTCCAGCACGCCTCATTGCCGGCTCAAAATTGGACTATCGTCCGATGTACAAGGCGAAGACCTTGCAGCCGCCGCGCACGGAGGACGTCGCCGAAGCCGTCAAAATTCTGGCAGACGCCAAACGGCCGACCATTCTTTGCGGACTTGGGGCCGCCCAGGGAAAAGCCGAGGCGGAGGTCCGGAAATTGGCCGAATATCTCGGTGCGCCGGTAACGACCACACTCTATGCAGCAGGTTTTTGCTCTCAGTACCCGCTTCATCTCGGCGTCAGCGGCGGGCTGGGTGCAGATATCGCCGTCGATACGCTCGCCGAAAGCGACGCGATGATCGTCATCGGCGCGAGCTTGAATGAATGGACGACGCACTTCGGCAAGATCCTTGAGAACGGCAAGAAAATTATCCAGATCGATGACCGCGACGATGCGTTCGGCTGGTTTGCGCGTATTACCCTCGGCCTGGAAGCCGACTCCAAGGCCGCCGCCGTCGCCTTACTCGATAAGCTGAAGGAAGGCGGCAAACCGGCCCGTCAGCCCGATGCAGCGACGGTACAGAAAATCAAACAGCGGAAGCCACCGGCTATAAAATACGATGACGGCAAGTGGCTCGATCCGCGCCGCGCCGCCAACTATCTAGAAGACAAACTCCCCAAGCGCGATCGCATTCTCGTGTTCGACGGCGGCCACGCCCTCATGGTGACGTGCCAGGCTCTTAAAAGTCCCAGCGCCGACAATTGGTCACTCGGGGCGGATTTTGGCGCTGTTGGGCAAGGCTTGGCCATTGCACTCGGGGCGTGTTTTGCGCGGCCCGGCAAGCGCGTGACCCATCTCACCGCGGATGCGGCGTTCATGATGAACGTGGCCGATTTCCACACCGCGGTCAGTCACAACCTGCCGCTGACCGTGTTCGTGTTCAATGACAATGCTGTCGGGCAGGAGCGACACGACCTCGTCCACAAGGGTTTCCCGACGAAATATGCGGCCCGTGAGCTGGGAGATTGCGCAGGCTCTCGAAAATACTGGCGAGTAGAGACTAATCGGCGAATTTTCGGCGATGATGCCAACGCTCGCGTCGCTTACGCTTGCACCTTCACATAGCTTCCCGGCGCGTCCTCGATCGGCTTCAGCTTGCCGTCGCCGGGCACGCGGGCGGGCACTTCAGTCGAGTCCTGCTCTTTAAGCCACGTCAGCCAGTCCGGCCACCAGGAGCCAGGATGTTCGGTCGCCTTAGCGAGCCAGGCGTCGAGATTGCCGCTGCGCGGCTTTGGGCCGGTCCAATATTGATATTTGTGCTTGTCCGGCGGATTGACCACGCCGGCCATGTGGCCGGAACCGGAGAGCACGAACTTCACCTGACCGCCGAAGAATTTGCCGCCGAACAGGACCGACTTTGCCGGCGCGATGTGATCCTCACGCGTGGCCAGGTTGTAGACCGGGATCTTGATGTTGCCGAGGTCGATCGGGGTGTCGCCGAGTTTGGCGTCGCCCTTGGTCAGGCGATTGTCGAGGTAGCAATTGCGCAGATAAAACGAATGGTTCGCCGCCGGCAATCGCGTGGCGTCGGAATTCCAGTATAAGAGGTCGAACGGGAAGGGCGCTCTGCCTTTCAGGTAGTTGTTGATGACATAGGGCCAGATCAGGTCGTTCGAACGCAATAGATTGAAGACGGTCACCATCGACTTGCCTTCGAGATAGCCGCGCTCGGCCATCCGCTGCTCAATCGCCTCGACCTGTTCCTCGTCGACGAAAACCTTTAGATCCCCGGCATTGGTGAAGTCGACTTGCGCCGCGAAGAACGTCGCCGAAACGATCCGCTCGTCGTGCCACACCGCCATGGCCGCCAGCGCCACCGCCAGCATAGTGCCGCCGACGCAATAGCCGATCGCGTTCACCTTGTCCTCGCCGGTGGCGTCCTTGATGGCGTCGAGCGCCGCCAGCGGGCCTTGGCGGACGTAGTCCTCCCAGCTTTTCATCGCCAGATGCGCATCCGGGTTGACCCAGGAAACGCAGAACACCGTGATGCCCTGATCGACGCACCATTTGATGAAGGATTTATCCGGCGTCAGATCGAGCACGTAATATTTGTTGATCCATGGCGGCACGATCAGCAGCGGCTTCTTGAGCACCGTCTCGGTCGAGGGCGCGTATTGAATGAGCTGCATGATCTCGTTCTGGTAGATCACCTTGCCGGGCGTGATGGCGAGATTGCGCCCGACCTCGAACATCGAGGAATCCGACTGGCGTATGCGCAGATCGCCGCCACCGGCGACAATGTCTTCGGCGAGCATTTGCATGCCGCGCACGAGGTTCTCGCCCTTGCTGGTGACGGTCTCGCGTAAAAGCTCCGGATTGGTCAGCACGAAGTTCGACGGCGACAGCGCGTTGCCGATCTGCCGCACGTAGAATTCCGCCTTCTGCTTGGTGTGCGGATCGAGCTCCGCGTCGTTGACCATCTGGTTGGCCCAGCGCGTGGAAACCAGATAGGCCTGCTTGAGGAAATCGAAGAACTGGTTCGAGCTCCACTCCGGGTCGGCAAAACGCCTGTCGTTGGCGGCGGGCGTCACGACCGGCTCGGTTTCCTCGCCGGTAAGCCGCTTGGCCGCCGAGGCCCACAGATCGAGATAGGCCTTGCCGAGCCGGGCTTGCAACTCGATCGTGCGGTTGGGATCGGCCAGCCAGTATTGCGCCACCTGTCCGAGCGTTTTGGCGACCTCGCTGACCTCGCCAGCGAGCGCCCGGTTGTCGCCGCTTTCCTCGCGCGGCTTGAGATAGGCGGCCAGCGCGCGGCCGCCTTCCTCGACGAGCCGTGCCAGATTGTGCGAAAACTCCTCGACGTCGACGGAGCCGATTTTCATCGGTTCTTGCGATGGTGCCCGCACCGGCGTTCCTCAGTCTTGGCATGGGCGAAGATTCGCCCTTGCAGCAGAAATGGCCTGCGCAGATTGCGCGCGCAAGGCAACTTTGTGTGCAGCGCCGGCGCGCTTTCGAGCCGCGGCCGCGGACCTTGTTTCGACCATATTAGCGCTGTATTTGAATGACTTGGGCCGTTTCGGTTGGTTTTTGTAAACTATTGAGGCATTAAGCTATTTCAAGCCGGGCGCGGTGGATGGCCCGACGGCGACAGGCCTTTAAGGGGGCGAGCGGGGTGTCTTGAGGTGAAAAGCTGCGGACGCATGGCGAGGCGCGTGCTCGGACCGTTGGCGGTGGCCGCCGCGGTGAGCGTGCTTGTTTCGGCCTGCTCGGAGTTCGGATTCCCTTCGGTTCACGACGTGCCGGCGCCGCGCGCCGACACGACGCTGACACCCGATCAGGTCCGGCAGGCGACCGATGACCTGATCGACGAGCGCGATCACCTGAGCACCGAAGCCAAAGCTGCGGTGCAGCCGGTCCAGCCGAACGCGCAGCAGCAGAAGCCCTCGGCGCAACCCGCCGTGTTGCAGCAGCCGGCCGCCGCCGCGCAGCCCACCGCCTACGCCAGACCGTGATAAGAGTTTAGAGGGTCGTTCGTTCGACCGGCCGGTATCAATATGGAAGAATTTTATCGCATCCGTCGGTTGCCGCCTTACGTGTTCGAGGAGGTCAACCGCGCCAAGGCGACGGCACGCAACGGCGGCGCCGACATCGTCGATCTCGGCATGGGCAATCCCGATCTGCCGGCGCCGGCGCATGTGGTCGAAAAGATCAAGGACACGATCGGCCGGACCCGCACCGACCGTTACTCGGCGTCGAAGGGGATACCAGGGCTGCGCCGCGCGCAGGCTGCCTATTACGCGCGCCGCTTCGGCGTGAAGCTCAATCCCGACACGCAGATCGTCACCACGCTCGGCTCGAAGGAAGGCTTCGCCAACGTCGCGCAGGCGATCACCGCGCCCGGCGATGTGATCATCGTTCCCAATCCGACCTATCCGATCCATGTGTTCGGCTTCCTGATGGCCGGCGGCGCCATCCGTTCCGTGCCGGTCGAAGCCAACGACGCGTTCTTCGGCGCGCTTGAGCGGGCGGTGAACCACACCATCCCCAAGCCGATCGCCATCGTCACCTGCTATCCGTCCAATCCGACCGCTTGCGTCGCCGATCTCGATTTCTATCGCGAGCTGGTCGCGTTCGCGAAGAAGCACGGTGTACTTCTGCTTTCTGATCTCGCCTATGCCGAGGTCTATTTCGACGACAATCCGCCGCCATCGGTTTTGCAGGTGCCCGGCGCCATGGATGTCGCGGTCGAATTCACCTCGATGTCGAAGACCTATTCGATGCCGGGCTGGCGGATTGGCTTCGCCGTCGGCAACGAGCGCATTATCGCGGCGCTGGCGCGGGTGAAGTCCTATCTCGATTACGGCGCGTTCACGCCGATCCAGGTGGCGGCGGCTGCGGCCCTCAACGGTCCTGACGATTGCATCCACGAGATGCGCACGACCTATAAACGCCGCCGCGACGCGCTGGTGGAATCGTTCGGCCGCGCTGGCTGGACCGTGCCGCCGCCGCGCGCCTCGATGTTCGCCTGGGCGCCGATCCCCGATCCGTTCAAGTCGCTCGGCAGCGTCGAATTCGCCACCTTGCTGGTCGAGAAAGCAAGCGTCGCGGTATCGCCCGGCGCCGGCTTCGGCGAGCACGGCGAAGGCCATGTGCGCATCGCGCTGGTCGAGAACGAGCAACGCATCCGCCAGGCGGCCCGTAACATCCGGCGCTTTCTTGAAACGGGCCCGGAAATGCTGCACAACGTCGTACCGCTCGCGACCCGGCGTTAGCCGGCCGCGCTGTTTCATTTTCAGGTCAGCGACGTTTATGGCCAAACCGTTGAAAGTCGGTCTTGCCGGGCTGGGAACTGTCGGCTCGGCCGTCGCCCAACTCCTGCAGCAGGGACGCGAAAAGCTCGATGCGCGCAGCGGCCGCCCGATCGAGATCGTGGCGGTGAGCGCGCGCTCGCGCGGCAAGAAGCGCGCCGTCGATCTGAAGAAGGTACGCTGGGTCGCCGATCCGGTGGCGCTTGCCGCCGATCCCGACATTGACGTGCTGGTCGAGGTCATCGGCGGCGCCGGCGATCCGGCCAAACGCGCGGTGGAAACCGCGCTCGCCGCCGGCAAGCCGGTGGTGACCGCCAACAAGGCGCTGCTTGCGGCTCATGGCCACAAGCTTGCAACGCTCGCGGAGCGCCGCGGCGTTGCGCTTAATTTCGAGGCGTCCGTCGCCGGCGGCATCCCGATCGTGAAGACGCTGCGCGAAGGGCTCAACGGCAACTCGTTCACGCGCATCTATGGCATCCTCAACGGCACCTGCAATTACATCCTTTCGCGCATGGAAGCGGACCGGCTCGCCTTCGACGACTGCCTGGCCGAGGCGCAGCGTCTCGGTTACGCCGAGGCCGATCCGACCTTCGATATCGAGGGCCAGGACACCGCGCAAAAGCTGTCGATCCTGGCGAGCCTAGCGTTCGGCACCAAAGTCGATCCAGCTGCGATCTACGTCGAGGGCATTTCCTCGATCACGCTTGCCGATATCGACGCGGCGGCTGAGCTCGGCTACCGCGTCAAGCTCCTCGGCGTTGCGGTGCGGACCGAAGCGTGCATCGAGCAGCGCGTGCATCCGACCATGGTGCGCAGGGATTCCGCCATCGCGCAGGTCATGGGCGTGACCAACGCGGTGACGGTCGATGCCGAAGGGCTTTCGCCGATCACGTTGGTCGGGCCGGGCGCCGGCGGCATGGCGACCGCGTCGGCGGTCGTCGCCGACCTCGCCGACATCGCGCGCGGGGTGTGCATCCCGCCATTCGGGCGACCGGCCGCGCGCATGACCGCGATCCGCAAGGCGCCGATGCAGCGCCACGAAGGCGGCTACTACATCCGGCTTCTGGCGCGCGACCGACCCGGCAGCGCCGCCACCATCGCGCGCCGCCTGGCGCAGCGGCAAATCTCCCTGGAATCCATCGTGCAGCGCCACGAAATTCCGCCGCACGGAAGCAAACCCGGTCGCTCGGGCGAACCCGTCCCCGTTATCCTCATTACTTATGCGACAAGCGAGGATGCGGTGCGCAAGGCGCTCGCCGCGGTGCGCCGCGACCGTGTAATCTCCGGCCGCCCGCAAGTGATCCGGATCGAGAAAAACTAGAAACCGGGAAGTCCCCATGGCGTCGATTACCGTCCCGCACAACCTGATGCTGGAGCGCATTCTCGCGATGGAGATCGTGCGCGTGACCGAGCGCGCGGCGGTCAACGCGGCGCGACTGCGCGGGCGCGGCGAGGAGAAAGCCGCCGACCAGGCCGCGGTCGATGCCATGCGGCGCGAGCTCAACAAGTTGCCGATCGACGGCACGGTGGTGATCGGCGAGGGCGAGCTAGATGAGGCGCCGATGCTGTTCATCGGCGAGAAGGTCGGCCATGCGGGCGGCTTCAAGGTCGACATCGCCGTCGATCCGCTCGAAGGGACCACGCTGTGCGCCAAGAACATGCCGGGGGCGATCGCGACGCTCGCCATGGCCGAGGGCGGCACGCTGCTGCACGCCCCGGACATCTATATGGACAAAATCGCGGTTGGCCCCGGTTATCCCAAGGACGTGGTCGATCTCGACGCCCCGGCCGCCGATAACATCCGCAAGCTGGCCAAGGCCAAGGGCGTCAAGCCCGAGGCCATCACCGCCATGATTCTTGATCGCCCGCGCCACGCCGAGATCATCGCGGCGATACGCAAGGTCGGCGCATCGGTGAGTCTGATTACCGATGGCGACGTCGCGGCGGCGATCCACACCACCGAACCCGACAAGACCGGCATCGACGTATATCTCGGCGTCGGCGGCGCGCCCGAGGGCGTGCTGGCTGCTGCTGCTTTGCGCTGCATTGGCGGCCAGATGCAGGCCCGGCTGGTGGTCGATACCGAGGAACGGCGCGAGCGCATTGCCAAAATGGGTATCAAAGACCCGCGCAAAAAATACCAGATCGAGGACATGGTGCGCGGCGACTGCCTGTTCGCGGCGACCGGCGTCACCGACGGCCGCATGCTCGCCGGCGTCAAGTTCGGCGACGGCATCATCGAGACGCAGACGGTGGTGATGCGTTCGGTCACCGGCACGGTCCGCTGGATCAGGGCCGAGCACCGCCAGCTGGAGAAGTTCTAACGGCGGCGTAAGCGCCGCCGGGTTGTCCGATCACGCTTGAGGCTGGATCAAACGATCGATCGTGATGGGGAATTTGCGGATGCGGACTCCGGTCGCATGCCAGACGGCGTTTGCGACCGCGCCCGCGGTGCCGGTGATTCCGATTTCGCCCACGCCCTTGACGCCCAGCGCATTGACGTGTGGGTCATGTTCCTCGACCAGGATCGCTTCGACTGAAGGCACGTCGGCGTTCACCGGGACGTGGTACTCGGCGAGATTGGCGTTCATCGGCCGGCCAGACCGCTGATCCATCGTCGCGCCCTCATGCAGCGCGAACGACACGCCCCAAATCATTCCGCCGCAAAGCTGGCTGTGCACCATGCGGGGATTGATGATCCTTCCTGCGGCGAAGGCGCCGACCACTCGGGTCGCGCGTATTTGCCCGAGTTCGGGATCGACCTTGACCTCGGCGAACACGGCACCATGGGCGTGCATGGCGTAATTCGTCTGTGCGGCCGGATCGGAAGCGCCGTTCCCCCGTCCCTCGATCGCTGCGAGGCCGGCGCGGCGGAGAATATCGGCGTAGCTCTCACTGCGGCTCTCGCCGTCGCGACGGAACAGGCGTCCGCCGCGCGCGATCACGCCGGCATTGCCGGCGCCGAACAGCGGCGAGTGATGATCGCTGGTGGCAAGGTCGGCGAGCTGGGCAATGACGTTGGCGCCGGCGTTGTGAATCGCCATGCCGGCGGTCGCGGTGTGGGCCGAGCCGCCGGCAATGCCGGCATCCGGAAGGTCGGAGGTCCCGGACCTGAAATCGACTTGATCGATGTCGAGGCCAAGGCCATCCGCCGCGATCTGAGCCAGCGCCGTCCACGCGCCTTGGCCCATGTCGTGAGCGCCGATCTCCATGATGCCGCTGCCGTCCTGGCGCAGCACCGCTTTTGCCTCGGCCTGGAACATGAGCGCGGGAAACGTCGCCGTGCCCACGCCCCAGCCGACCAGCAAACCGTCGCGATCCCGCATCTGCCGCGGTGCGAGCGGCCGGCGCTCCCAACCGAAACGCTCGGCGCCTTGCGCGTAGCACTCGCGCAGCGCCTTCGAAGAGAACGGCTTGCCGGAGATCGGTTCGACGTCGGCATAATTCTTGAGCCGAAAGGCGAGGGGATCCATGCCGCAAGCCTGCGCCATTTCGTCGATGGCGCTTTCGAGCGCGACCGAACCCGTTGCCTTTCCGGGTGCGCGCATGAAGAGCGGCGTTCCGGTGTCGAGGCGAACCGCTTCATGCGACGTGGAGATGGCTCGGCTCGCATAAAGCGTATGCGAAGCGTCGGAAGCCGGCTCGAAGAAATCGTCGAAACTGCTCGACGTTGTCTTCGTCCGATGATCGATGGCCGTCAGCCCGCCGTTATCGTCAGCGCCGATCCGCAAGGTCTGCCTTGTCGGCGCTCTGTGCCCGACGGGACCAAACATCTGCTCCCGGCGTAGTACGAGCTTGACTGGCTTTCCCGCCAAACGGGCCGCCATGATGCCGAGAACCTGTGGGCCCGAGATCATGCCTTTGGAACCGAAGCCGCCGCCGAGGAACGGACTGCGGATGTGGATCTTGTCGGGCGAAATGCCGAACAGTCCGGCGATGCGTCCCTGCGCCATGGCAAGGCCCTGGCTCGGCGTGTCGATTGACAGCGTATCGCCGTCCCACGCGGCCACGATCGCATGTGGCTCCATCGCGTTGTGATACTGCGGCGCGGTCTCGTAGGTCGCTTCGATTCGCTTCGACGCCGCGGCGAAACCGGCTTCTATATCGCCCCGATGAACTGCCGGCGGATGGCCGGGGCCGACAGCCGGCGGCACGAAGCTCTTGGTCGCGTCAAGCCCGACTCGTGCCGGCTCGGCGTCGTATCGCGGCGCCAGCAGTACCGCGCCTTCGGTCGCGGCTTCGAGGGTTTCCGCGATCACGACTGCGATCGGCTGGTTGGTGTAACGGACGCGGTCGTTTTGCAACAGATCGAGCCGGAACATGAACGGATTCGACTTTTCGTCGGGATCCTGGGCCAGCGCCGGCTTATTGGCCGGCGTCATCACGTCGACGACGCCAGGATGGGCTTTGGCGGCGGCAACGTTGAGAAAAGCGACCCGGCCGCGCGCGATGCTGCTTACCGCCAGCACCGCGTAAAGCATTCCGGGCGGATGGTTGTCGGCGGCGTAGCGGGCCGCACCTGTGACTTTGAGGAACCCATCGCGGCGGGTGAGCGGCTGACCGATGTTCGAACCGTGCCGGATATTGGCCGGCGCCTGTGTCAAAACAATCTCAGGCATGGATGACATCTCCGGAAACGGTGGCAAAAGGCGATGCGGGGAGCGCGGGCACGCGTTCGGGCGTACCGGCGACGGCGAGCGCAAGCGCGCGCGCCACGATCCGTCGCGCGAGTTCTATCTTGAAGCCATTGTCGCCGGAGGGTTTGGCGTCGGCGAGTGCCGCCTCGGCGGCGCGACGGAAGAGCGAGGCGTCAGCGCGTTTGCCGGCCAGGATCAGTTCGGCTTCTCGGGCCCGCCATGGTTTCATGGCGACGCCGCCAAGCGCGAGCCGCGCTTCGGCAATTGTATCGTCCTCGAGACGCAACGCGGCCGCGGCTGATACGACCGCAAATGCGTAAGAGGTGCGTTCGCGAACTTTGAGATAACGGGAATGGGCTGCGAAATGCGCCGCCGAAGCGGGCAAGCGGACGGCGGCGATCATGTCGCCCGGCTCCAGCACGGTCTCGCGCTCCGCGGTGTCCCCCGGCAGGCGGTGAAACTGTTCCAGCGGAACGTCGCGCCGTCCGGCTTTGCCTTCGATCTCGACCACGGCGTCGAGCGCGACCAGCGGCACGCAGAAGTCGGACGGGTGGGTCGCGATGCACTGCTCGCTCCACCCCAGGACGGCGTGAAGCCGGTTGTCGCCACGGCGGGCGTCGCATCCCGAACCCGGATCGCGTTTATTGCAGGCGCTGGCGACGTCGTAGAAGTAGGCGCAGCGGGTGCGCTGCAAGAGATTGCCGCCGACCGTGGCGGCGTTGCGAAGCTGCGCGGAGGCGCCGGAAAGTAGCGCCTCGGCGACCGCCGGAAAACGTCGGGCAAAGTTGCGGTCGTGCGCGAGGTTGGCGTTGCGCACCAGCGCTCCGATCCGCACGCCGCCATCGGTAAGGTCCTCGATGCGGTCGAGGCCGGCAAGGTGGCTGATATCGACCAGCCGGTTCGGGCGGGCGATACCGCCCTTCATCAAGTCGAGAAGGTTAGTGCCGGCGGCCAGATAAGCCGCGCCCGGTTCCGCGGCGGCGGCAACCGCTTCGCGAATCGTCGCCGGCCTGACGTAGTCGAAGGTCTTCATGCGACTTTCCTTTGTTTCGCCGCACCGATTGCGTTCTGAGCCTCCAAAACGGCCTCAGTGATTCCGCGATAGGCGCCGCACCGGCAGAGATTTCCGCTCATGCCTTCGCGCAGGCGCTCGGGGTCGTCGCCGGCCTGACCTTCATGGATCAAACCGATCGCGCTCATGATCTGACCCGGCGTACAGAAGCCGCACTGCAAGCCATCGTGCGCAATAAAGGCCTCTTGCACGGGATGGAGCCGGCCGCCCTGCGCCACGCCTTCAATGGTAAGGACGTCGGCGCCATCGTGACTGATCGCAAGCGCAAGACACGAATTGATGCGCCGTCCATCCACGATGACCGTGCAAGCGCCGCACTGGCCGCGGTCGCAGCCCTTCTTTGTTCCCGTCAAATCAAGGCGTTCGCGCAGGAGATCGAGCAGCGTGAGGCGAGGGTCGTCGATCTCGACGGTCCTTTTTACGCCGTTGATCGTCAGCGTGGTCGAGATGCTCATGCAGGCGCTCCAAAACAGCGATAATCGGGGCGGGGGACGCTGGCCCGTGCCGTTCGCTTGACTCAGGTGCTATATGTCAGCGTGTCACGAGCAGACATACGGAGGACCCCTCCGTTTTACAAGCCCCCGGTCGGGATTTAGGTTATGGGTACGACGCAGTTGGAGAATCCGTCGCGAAAACCGCGAGCCGATGCGGTCCGGAACCGCGAGCGGGTGCTAGAGGCCGCCAAAGAGGTCTTCAGTGCCGGCGGCGCGGAGGCGAGCCTTGAGGCCGTCGCGCGGGGGGCCGGCGTCGGTATCGGCACCCTCTACCGGCATTTTCCTACGCGCGAAACCCTGTTCGAAGCGGTGTATCGGCGCGAAGTCCAGCACCTCGGCGATCTGGCAGAACGGCTGAAAGAACAAGATATCCAGCCGGTCGAGGCCCTGCGGCAGTGGATGCGCTCGAATGTGAAGTTCGTGGCCACAAAAAAAGGCATGTCGGCGGCGCTGGCGCTCGCATTCGATAAAAACTCCAAGCTGGTCTCATTCTCGGCCGATCGGCTGGCGCGAGCCGTCGGCGGGTTGTTGGACCGCGCCATCGCCGCGGGCGACATTCGCGACGACGTCAAGCCGGAAGATCTGCTGCGTGCGCTCGTGGGCATGTGCTACATGCACGATCAGCCCGGATGGCAGACGAGTGTTTTGCGGCTTGTTGACGTTTTCGTCGACGGTCTGCGCCTCCGCGCCGACAAACCCGACGCCAAAACGCGGCGGAAAAAATCACCGGGATGATGGCGAGCCAAGCCGCCGTGAATCGGCTAGCGTCGCTCCCATGGGTTTCGAATCACGCGAGTTCACCTTGAGCAACGGGCTGTTCCTCGGCGTCGAGCAATCGGCGACCGGGCGCGCGTGGCGCGACCGGCTGGACGAGCGCGGTTCGGCGCGGGCGCTCGCGATCGCGCAGCGCCACGATTTGCCCGAATTGCTCGCGCGCATCCTGGCCGGGCGCAACGTGGACGTGGACGCGGTCGATGCGTTCCTCGATCCGACCATCAAGCGCTCGATGCCCGATCCGAACGTGCTCACCGCCATGCCGGTAGCCGCCGCACGCATTGCCGACGCGATCACGCGCGGCGAGACCGTCGCCGTCTTCGGCGATTATGACGTTGACGGCGCCACCTCGGCTTCGCTGCTGGCGCGTTTCCTCCGCCACGCCGGCATCGAGCCGCTCATTCATATTCCCGACCGGCTGTTTGAAGGCTACGGCCCGAATGTCGAAGCGATCCGGTCGCTTGCCGCGCGCGGCGCGACGCTCCTCGTCACGGTCGATTGTGGCACCACCAGCATCGAGCCGCTGATGGAAGCAGGCAAACTCGGTGTCGATGTCGTCGTTATTGATCATCACCAGGCCGACGAGACGCTGCCGCCGGCGGTCGCGGTCGTCAATCCGAACCGGCGCGACGATCTCTCCGGCCTCGGCTATCTCGCCGCCGTCGGACTTGTTTTCATGACCGTGGTCGCGGCGAACCGGGAACTGCGCGCGCGCGGCTTCTGGAACGCGGAACGGCCGGAGCCCGATCTTCTCACCTTCCTCGACGATGTCGCGCTCGGCACCGTCGCCGACGTGGTGCCGCTGATTGATTTGAACCGCGCCTTTGTCGCCAAGGGCTTGATCGCCCTGCGCCGCCGCGAGCGCGTGGGGCCGACGAGCCTGATGGACGTGGCGCGGCTGTCCGGCCCGCCGGAAGCCTGGCATCTCGGATTTCTGCTCGGCCCGCGCATCAATGCCGGTGGGCGGATCGGCCGCGCTGATCTCGGCGTGCGGCTTCTGATCGAGGAAGATCCGGACGCCGCTGCCAAGATCGCCGCCGAGCTCGACCGCCTCAATCGCGAGCGGCAGGCGATCGAGCTCGACACCGTGGCGCAGGCCGAAGCCGAGGCCATGGCTGCGCTCGGCATCGAAGAGAAGGGCGCGGTCGTGGTCACCGCCGCGGAAGGCTGGCATCCCGGCGTCGTCGGCCTGGTGGCGGCGCGGCTGAAGGAAAAATTCGGCCGGCCGGCGTTTGCCATTGCGCTCGAACCGGGCGGTATCGGCACCGGCTCGGGCCGCTCCATCTCCGGCGTCGATATCGGCCGCGCGGTGCGGCGCGCGGTGGCGGAGGGACTGCTCGAGAAAGGCGGCGGCCATGCCATGGCCGCCGGCGTGACGTTACGCAAATCCGCGCTGGCACCGTTCCGCGCCTTCCTCGAAGCGACGCTCGCGCCCGATGTTGCCGCGGCCACGCGAACCAACGGCTTGATGATCGACGGCGCGGTGAGCGCCGCGGCCGCCAACACCGATCTGGTGGCGCTGATCGAGCGCGCGGGACCGTTTGGCGCGGGCAATCCGGAGGCGGTGATCGCGCTGCCGGCGCATACGATCGTCTATGCCGAGGAAGTCGGTCAGGCGCATATCCGCGCGCGGCTCAAATCCGCCGACGGCGCCGGCGTCAATGCCATCGCCTTCCGCGCTGGCGGCCAGAAACTCGGCGCCGCGCTTCTGCAAAACCGCGGCCGGCAGGTGCATGCCGCCGGCTCGTTTGCGATCGATCGCTGGAACGGCGAGGAGCGGGTACAATTCCGGCTGACCGACATTGCGGCGGCCGAGCCGTTCTCCGGTCGTTGAACCGATTACGGCGCGAGCTCTCGCGTTTGCCACCGCGGCAAATTAACTACCAGCGCCTTCCCCAGTTTCCGATCCAACTCCTGCGCCATCTGCCGCCGCCACGAACAAGCCTGATGACCAGCAACAGTAACAGTGCACCGACGGTGGCGTTGATGATTGCGGGGACAATGCCCGAGCCAAGGTGGAGGCCGAGTTGAGGAATGAGCCAACTGCCAATAAAGGCACCTGCAATTCCTATGAGGAGGTCGCCGATGATTCCGAACCCGGTGCCTTGCACGATTTGCCCGGCCAGCCATCCGGCAACGAGGCCGACCAACAATATGATCAGGAGACTTTCACCCGACATGTACATCTTCGCAACCTCCAGGGTCGTCAAACAGCATCGGCGCAATTGCGCGCGGTTTTCTCGGATTGTAGTAGATGGGCTCGAAGTAGGCGGACTGTCCCGAGTCGCCGACCGCGTTAGCCGGTGCTTGTCACCTTTGGCCGGGTGCTTTCCACCGTCTGTATAAAACAGCTCACCGAACCGGAATCGCACCCACGCGCGAACGCGCCGGTACCACGTCATGCTCCCGGCGATCGGTCACAAAGGGAAATTCGTTTGTCAGATTCGGAGCGTCGCGGTCTAAGTGCCTGGAGGCGGCGACCGGTTTCCAGGCCCAAATCGCACCGATACTCGCGCCGAACGGTCGGCCAAGCTTTTCGACAAGCGACTGCTTCACTTCAACCTCAAAGCCGTTACGTTCGAGGATCGTCACAAGCTCGGCAACCCTGCGATCGCGTCCGAATTCATGGTACTCGATCGCAGCGCGCTCGATGCGAGACCAACAGGCGCCGCTGGTGTTTCTCAGAACCTCAAATTCGCTACCTTCGCAGTCGAGCTTGAGGTAATTCACGACCTTGATCCCGTGGTCGTCCATGATGCGCTCGAGCGACATCAGACGCGCGCGGATGCGCCGCGCGGGCTCCCTGGGGGTCTGTCGATTGGTCAATCCTGCGATGATCCATCGGACCAGTCGCGCTGGCGCGCTTCGCGTGTAGAACCACGGCGCTGAGACTTCCGCGTTGTAGGCGATCATTTCCCAACCGGGATGGTAGATCAGCTCCATCGTTCCGCCATCGCTCCCGGCGGCCGCGTGCATGGCTGTAACGTTGGCAAGACCATTTCGTTGGATGTTCAATTTCAGGCATCCGAGTGATACTGGATTCGGTTCCACGCTTACGATCCAGCCCTGCGGAACTTGCGGTGCCGCCCACAGGACGAACAGCCCGATATTGCCACCGATGTCCACCACGGTATCGCTTGGCCGCAGCTCAAAACCTGCACGAGCGTAGCGCCCCCGATTGAAGATCTCCCACCTCAAGTATTTGGCGAGCGGCCTCATCGCTTCGGACGTCAGATGGCATACCGTGCCGTTGGGAAGTCCAAGTGCAGCTTGACTACCGCTCATCCGTCACCTGTTCGCATATGCACTCCGGGTCCGATCCATCGCTTTGATCGGGGATCTCCCGCACGACCGCCCGGTTGCCGTGAATATTCGTGCCGCGGTCTTTCGGACCTACGCGGCGGTGGCCTCAGTCGGCCTGACCCAGTGACCAGAGGATGCTCGCTTTAGTAACGCCGCTCGCGTCCAGACCAGCGCAAGGTCACACAGGCCTTGTCTGTCTTTGTCGGTTTGGGCGTAGCTGACGAAAAGCATGGCCTCTTTAGCGTATTGCCAGAACTGATCTTTTTTCGACACGGCACCATCTACATGTGCCCTACAGCCAACACCTGCATGCACTCCTTCGCAGTGGCCATCTGGTCAAAATTGCTCACCAAATCGTCCGCCTCAAATCGGTTGACCGCGCCGGTGTCAAATGCCGTCGCCTTCGGCGCGCTCAACAGGCGCGTAATTTTGCTCCGGCTAGCAAAACTTCTGCGTCGTCTCTTGGCACGGTCGGGTGACGCGGCTATGTGAGCGTGCAACAACGCCGCAAGAGGAAGGAAATGGCCAAGCTTAATCTGTCGATCGCCGTGCGCGATTACGACCGCACCCGGCCCTTGTCCGACGAACTGGTGCAGATCGACGGCGTCGACCCGGTGTTCATGGCGCTGCCGCCGGAAGAGATTTTCTTCCGCGCATTCCGCCACGCCGAATTCGACATTTGCGAATTGTCGCTGTCGAGCTTCACGGTCAAGACCGCGCAAGGCAACTGCCCCTATGTCGGCGTACCGGCGTTTGTCTCGCGCACGTTCCGCCACACCGCGATCTATGTGCGCACCGACCGGATCAAGAAACCAGCCGACCTCAAGGGCAAGAAAGTCGGCGTGCCGGAATACCAGCTCACCGCGAACGTCTGGGCGCGCGCGATCCTCGAAGACGATCATGGCGTCAAGCCGTCCGACATCCACTGGATCCGCGGCGGGCTTACCGAAGCGGGCCGGCTGGAAAAAATCACCATCACCTTGCCGAAGGACGTGAGGCTGGAAGACGCCCCGCGCGGGCGCACGCTCTCGGCCATGCTGGATGCGGGCGAGATCGATGCTTTCATCGGCCCGCGTGTGCCGCCGGCGTTCGAGCGCGGCGATCCGAACGTCGGGTGGCTGTTTGCCGATCCGGTGGCGGCGGCCAAGGACTATTACGAGCGCACCGGGATTTTCCCGATCATGCATCTGATCGGCGTGCGGCGCGAATTGGCGGAAGCGCAGCCGTGGTTGCCGGCGGCGGTGTTCAAGGCGTTCGAGCGCTCGAAGGCGATCGCGCTGGAGAAACTCGGCGACACGTCGTCGACCAAAGTGACTTTGCCGTTCGTCGAGGAGCGGCTGATGGAGGCGCGGGTCCTGATGGGCGATGACTTCTGGCCTTACGGCGTCGCCTCCAACCGCAAGACGCTGGAGACGTTCCTGCGCCATCATCATGGGCAAGGATTGTCGCCGCGGCTGGTCAAGGTGGAGGAGCTGTTCCACCCCGGCACGCTGGAGACGTATAAGCTGTAAGAATTTCCTCCCCCCATAACGGGGGGAGGGGGACCGCGCGTAGCGCGGTGGAAGGGGCGCCCCCTCCGGCTCGTTTCACTCGCCACCTCCCCGTTTCACGGGGGAGGAAAGATCACTTCGCTGGCTTGAGCTTCACGTGGATGTTCTTTTCCTGCGTGTAAGCCAGCATCTCCTCCATGCATTCCTCGCGGCCGATGCCGGATTGCTTGTAACCGCCGAACGGCGCGCCGAGGAAATGCTTGGACACTTCGTTGATCCAGACGAAGCCCGCCTGCACTGCGGCGGCGGTGCGGTGTGCGGTGGAGAGGTTGTCGGTCCAGATCGAAGCGGTCAGCCCGTATTCGACCGCGTTGACCTGTTCGAGCATCTTGCCCTCGTCGGTCCATTTGAAGATCGAGAGGACGGGACCGAAAATCTCTTCGCGCGCGATGCGCATATTCGGCTGCACGTCGGCGAACACCGTCGGCTCGATGAAAAAGCCTTTGGCCAGCGCCGGGTCGGATGGCTTGCCGCCACCGTGGAACAACCGCGCGCCTTCCTGCTTGCCGGATTCAATGAAGCCGAGGATGCGCTCATATTGGGCCTTGGAGATGATCGAGCCCATGGTGGTCGCGCGGTCGGTGGCGATGCCGGGCTTGAAATGCGCGATTTTGGTTTTCACTTTCGCGAGCACGGCATCGTAGATTTTCTCGTGGATGAAGGCGCGGCTGGTCGAGCCGCAGGATTGCCCGCACCAGGTAAAGTTCATGCCGCCGACCACGCCGCCGGCAACGTCGTCTGGATCGGCGTCGGGATAGGCGATCAGCGCGTTTTTGCCGCCGAGTTCGAGCATCACCGGTTTGAGCGTATCCGCGGCCGCCTTCATCACGGCGCGCCCGGTCGGCACCGAGCCGACCAGCGCGATCATGGCGACGCCGGGATGCGCGGAGAGCGCCGAACCCGCCTCGCGGCCGCCCGGCACGATGTTGAGCACGCCCGGCGGCAGGATGCCGCCAATCAATTCGGCAAGCCGCAGCGACGACAGTGGCGCCTGTTCCGGCGGCTTCATCACCACCGTATTGCCGGTGGCAAGCGGCGCGCCGGATTTGCCGGCGCAGAACATAAACGGATGATTGAACGGAATGATGCGGCCGACCACGCCGCGCGGCTCGCGCACGGAGAAATTGACCACCCCGGGGCCCATCGGGATCGACGCGCCTTTCATTTCGGTAACAAGCCCGGCGTAGAAATCGATCTGCGCGGCGGCAACCGTCGCATCCATCACCATCTCGTGCACCGGATTGCCGCAATCGGCGGCATCGATCATGGCCAATTCGTCCGCATGCTCGCGCAGCACATTGGCGATGCGCTTCAAAAGCCGCGCGCGCTCGAGCGGCGGCGTGTTGCGCCAGCCGTCGAACGCCGCTTTCGCCGCCGCGACCGCGGCGTCGATGTCGGCTGAGCCGCAATCGGCGACCGGGCCGAGCGATTCACCGGTGCCGGGATTGATCGAGTCCGCATGGCGGCCGGATTTCGGCGCGTGCCACTGCCCGCCGTAATACGCGTTGCGGTGCGCGGGCAGATGGAGCTGTTCGGCTTTGACCGATTTGAGCGGCACGGCGGTATTCATGGTCGTTTCCTCATGTTTCAGTTTTTAGCCCGCGTCATCGCCGCGGTCATGCTGGCGCTGTAACCGGGCTCGACCCGCACATCGACAATCGCGACTTGCCCGGCATCGACGACGGCAATCGCTTTTTCCAGCGCCGCGGCTAGGTCTGCGGTGTTGCTCACCGGCCCGAAGCCGGCGGCGCCCTGGGCGCGCCCCATGGCGGCGAGATCGATTTCCGGATCGGCCATGCGTTGGCCGATCCATTTGTTCTCCACCGGACGCGCGCGCATGCGCGCCATCCGCTCCTGGTGCAGCTCGTCGTTATAGAACGAGCGGTTGTTGGCGATGACAAACAGCAGCGGGATTTTGTAATGCACCGCGGTCCACACCGCGGTGACTCCCATCAGGTAATCGCCGTCGCCGCAGATCGCGACGGGCAGTCGTCCGGAATTTTTCAGCGCCAGCGCTGCGCCGACGGAAATGCCTGGCCCGCCGCCGACACCGCCGCCGCCGTCGGAGCCGAGGAAATCGAGCGGATGGCGGAAAGTCCACCAGCGGTCCTCCCAGGAAATCGGCAAATGGGTGAGCGTCGTCGGCCGTCCGCCGAGCACTTTGCTCAACACGCGCGCGATGTGCTCGTTGGTAAAGCCCGGTGGTTCGGCGTCAGGAACCTGCGTGCGTGGCGGTGGTGCGGCGCGCAGCTTGCCCCCGGTGCCGATCGCCTTGAGCAATTCCGGCACGACCAGATCGGGATCGGCGGACAGAAAAAGATCGACCGGCGGCAGCGCCTGATAATCCATGCTCCAGCCGTTATGGATGCGGTGGTCGAGCGAGACCTGAGTGATTTTCGCGGCAGGCGAGGGGCCGAGCGCGCGCAGCGCGCCAGCGAGGTCGACCCAGTCGAGGCTTACGATCGCGTCGGCGGTGCGGATCGCTGGCACGGTGTCGGGCGTGACGTCGCGCGGCGCGCCAGCATGCAGCGGATGATCGGTCGGAAAGCTCGCGCCGATTTTCAGGTCGGTGACGACGCTAGCGCCGAGCGCTTCGGCGAGCGCGACGCGCGCATTCCAGGCGGTTTCATTGCGTGACGCGCGGCCGGCGAGGATCACCACCTGCTTCGCCGATTTGAGCAAAGCCGCCGCCTTCGCGATCAGATCGGCCGGTGCGGCGGCCGCGACGTCCGGCATGTAACGTGCCGCGTCGAGCGGCAGCAGTGGTTCGGCGAGCTTCGCCTCCTGCATCTCAGCGTCGAGATTGATATAGACCGGGCCCTGCGGCGCGGTGTTGGCGATCCAGTTGGCGCGGATCAGCGCTTCGCGCGCGGCGCCGGGCGACGCCGGCTGGTCGTCCCATTTGGTGTAGTCGCGCACTAGCGCGCCCTGGTCGCGCGCGGTGTGAATCCAGTCGATCCACGGCCGCCGCTTGACTGCGTCGACCGGGCCGGTGGCGCCGAGGACGAGCACTGGCATGCGGTCGCACCACGCGTTGAACATCGCCATGGTCGCGTGCTGGAGCCCGACGTTGGAATGCACCGCGGCGGCGATCGCCTTGCCGCTGACCTTGGCATAACCGTGCGCGATGGCGACCGCCGATTCCTCGTGCACGCAGAGCAGCATCTGCGGCGCGGCGTTGCCGAGATAATTGACGATGCTGTCGTGCAGGCCGCGGTAGCTCGCGCCCGGCGTGAGCGCGATGTAGGGAATTTGCAGCGACCGCAAGGTTTCGGCGACGACGTCGCTGCCAAAACCGGGCGCGTTGACGCCGGCCTGCGTTGGCCGCTCGAGCGCGCCGGTCGTATCGGCGGCGGCCGGTTTCCCGCTCTGGCGCGCGGCGGCGGGCTGGGTTGGCGTCATGCGGCGGCGTTCCTCGATTTTCAGCGGCTTGTCGGCGGGATCGAACCGGATCACGAGCCCTGACGCAAGCGGGCGAGCAGCTTGACCCCAGCATAGCCGTCGGCCGGCTCCAGGCCGAGGCGGCGCTGGAATTCGCGCACCGCGAGCGTCGTCGCCAGGCCGATCCGGCCGTCGGTTCCGCCGGTATCGAAGCCGAGCGCGGTGAGCCGGTGCTGGATTTCCACGATGTCGGCCAGCGTCGGCGGCGGCTCGCTGTCCGGGAATGTCTGCACGAGAGGCGTGCCGCCGGCGCAAAGGTCGCCGAGATAGACCAGCGCCAGCGCATAGGTCATCGATGGATTGTAGCTCTTGGCGGCGAAGAAGTTCGGGCCGATCAGGAAGGCCGGGCCGCCCGGCACCGGCGCCCAAAGCCGCGCTTTTGCGTCCGGCAGGGGAAACGCCTCGCCGTCGGCCCGGGTGACGCCGCGCTTCTGCCACTCGGCGTACGTGCGCGACGCCGCGAGGGTTCCGTCCGGCGCGCGCACCTCATAGCCCCAATGCTCGCCGCGCCGATAGCCGCCGCGCTCGACGAAATAGCGCGCGGTCGAGGCGAGCGCGTCGTCGGGAGGGCCGTAAGGCGAGATTTTGCCGTCGCCGTCGTAATCGATGCCGACATGCAGCCAGACTTCCGGCATCCATTGCGTGTGGCCCATGGCGCCGGCCCACGAGCCGATCATTTGTTCCGGTGTTGTCCAGCCGCGCTGGATGATCAGGAGCGCATTGATCAGCTCCTGCTCCCAGTAGCCGCGGCGGCGAGGCTCGCCCCAGGCGAGCGTCGCCAGCGACGGTATGACCGGCCGCATGTGATTTTTCTCGACGAGCGGATCTCCGAACGCCGATTCAATGCCCCAGACGCCGAGCATGAAGGAAGGCTCGACGCCGAAATCGCTTTCGATGCGGGCGAAGAGCGGCGCGTATTGCTTCGCCTTTTCCTTGCCTTCGCTGATTTTCCAGTCGGAGGTGGCGCGGTTGAGATATTGCCAGAGCTTGATGGTGAATTCGGGCTGATGGCGGATCGCGTCGAGCCCGGTGGTGTCGGGTTCAACCCCAATCATGACGCGCGCGTAGGTCTCCGGCGCGATGCCGCGCGCGATCGCTTTTGAACGGAACGCGTCTTTCCACGGCTCAAAAGAGGGGTGCGCGGCTTTCGCGGCGGCGAGGTTCGGCAGCAACACTCCAGCAAACGCGCCGGCGATAGCCTTTAAAGAAGCGCGTCGCGCAACGTTCGGCGACGAAGGGGCGCTCACGTTCTTTGCGTTCACTGCCAGTCTCGCTTTTCGGCGCGCGGGTGGTGTTCCCCACCACCATACCATCGGCCGGTGCCGGATTGGACGGCGCGATCGCCGAAGAATGAGGTCCTGGCGTCCCGTCGGGAGCCGGCGAAGCGGCAAGCGGAACGCCCTCGACCACCTGCCCGCGGGCACCGATCAGGCGCTCGTAGGACGCGACCAGAGTCATGTACGGATTGACGAACAGCCAGCCCTGCCGCGTCGGCACCTGCATGTTGAAATGCAGATGATAGGTGGTGCCGCCCTCGCGCGCGCCGTAGTCGCCGACCAGCCCCAGCTCGTCGCCTTCCTTGACCGTGCGGCCGCTGACCATGCCGGCCAAATCGAGCATATGCGGATTCATGTGCAGGTAGCGGAAGCGGATATGCTCGCCGGGTCCGTCGGCGGTGAGATAGAGCGCCTCGTCGCCGGTGTTACGCCACACCATGCCTTCGCGCACCGCGACGACCTGCTCCTGATAGGGCTCGCAGCGGTCGGCATCCTCGTTGCGCAGCTTGCATGAACTCGGCCGGATGTCCTCGCCCTGATGGCCGAGCCCGCCCGGACACTGCGTGACCAGATAGTAGCGGTGCTCGCAGAAATTATCCCGCCACGGGTAGGCGTAATTTCGCGTCTCGTCGATGAACAGGCGGATGTCGTTCACGCGGCAGCGATAGGCTTCCTCCTTGCCGCGGCCGCCGAGCCTGACGATGCCGGTCAAATCGCAGTTGCCCCAATTCATAAAAGACTGCGAGTTGATATAGGCCGGGGCATGCGCCATCGGAAAGCGGATGGCGGCGTAGACGGTCATGTCGGCGCGGCCCACATGGCCTTGCATGCCGGTGCCGGGCAAAAGATCGCCCGGCGGATCATAAGTGAAGTCGGGCGAGACCTGATCCGGCCGTGCGATGGTTGGCGGCGCGGCCGTTGCGGGCTCGGCCGGTGCGCCGCCGACGACTTGCAGCGCCTTGACGAAGCGCAGCGCGACCTGGTCGGCCTCGCGGCACGATATCGGCCGCGTGTATCGCCGGCCGTCCGAGCACAGGATGGAAACGAAATAGGGCACGCCGAACCGCGTGAAGACGTAACGGAGCCGGCTTTCGAGGAACATGCGGCGGATCCCGGGAAAGTCGTGCTCGAGCTCCGGCACCGGCAAACCTTGATCGACGGCGGGCCCGTCGAGTTCGTAGATTACCGACGAAGCGGACAGCTGCACTTCGATCGGACGGACGGAGGTCCGCCCGCGGCCGGCGGTGTCCTTCGGTTGCACCTGGAATGCCGCGTCGTACCCCGAAGGCCCCGGATAGAAGACCGTCGGCGCGTGAAAGTCGGAAAAGTATGTGCCGGCGTCGCCCGCCTTGCCCTGCGCCTGGTCGCGCAAGAAGGCGGCAGCATCAAACGGCAGCAGGACCGGAACGCCGCTCGCGGCGATGTTTGGCAAAATCTTTTCGGCCGCCGCATTGAGCGCCGCCAAAGTTTCAGGCGCTTGCGCGCGCGCCGCCTCCCAATCCACGTCAAATGACGTCATCCGCGGGGCTTGCATGTCCGGCGCCGAAATCTTGAGCGGGGGCGGAGCCGGCTGCGGCGCGGTCTCGGAGGTCTCTTGTGCCGCAGCCGGCAGGGAGAGCAGCGCGGCGAGACAGCCAACACGCAAACCGTCGCGCAGCGCGCTCATTCGTGGGCCGCCTGCATTTCGCTTGCGCCCTGCAAAGTGATGACCAGTTTTTCGACGCTGCTGGCAAAGCTCTCGACGTCAAAATTCAGGGGATCGTCGTGGCCGTCCGGAAGGTCGGCGTCGAGGGCCGCGTGAAATGCCGGAATGAGCCAGCGCTCAGCCCGTACGCTGGCGATGACGTAGATGAGCGCAAGGCGATCGTATTGCGCGGCGGTAAAAGCCGGGCTGGGCGTCTGGGCGTCGTTGCGCCAGCCGCGGCCTGCGCTCTTTCGCGGCTGGATCAACTCGACATGAAGGAACAGTCCTTTCAAGGTACCAACAAAATTCGCCGCCTGCTCGAACCGCGTTTCCCGCCAGGGAATCGAAAGTTCGTGGCTGAGCAGCATTTCGCCAACACGATTGATGACGACATGCGCCTTGCCCCAGCCGTCGTCGCATTTGAAGTCGGCGAGATTGTTGATTTTCGGACTTGTGTCGACGTCGGCGGGGAATGCCCGGCGGCCGTAATTCGGCCCGCTGGTGTCATGGATGACGAAATAGCGCGCCATCGGTGCATCCGGATCATTATCGTTGGCGCGCGACACCGGCTGCCAGAGGTAGGCGGCGAAGTCCCATTCCAGATCAAGTTTTGAAAGGTGGCCGCTCAACGCCTCGCGGCCCGGCAGGCCGCCCTCCAACCCAACGCGCTGTTCAAGCGCCGGCGGCAGGCCTTGCAGCGCCGGCGCGAGATTCCTGGACTTGCCCATGCCGCGCATCAGGCACCGCGCTTGTTGCGCAGGTTCGCCGCGAAAACTCAGCGCCCCCCAGTCGAAGACGCAAGGGCCCATGGTGTTGATGAAGAATGGCGGGCGGAAATGATTGGGCTTGCAGTCGGCGCCGAGCGCGGCCGGAGCGGACATGGCGAGAAGCGCTCCGACAAGCACGGGCGCCATCAGGCGCGCCCGCCGCTTGTGGCATCCGTCTTTCTTCTTCTTCGGTGCAACCGCCACGGGCACTGGTTCCAAATTCGACATGCGTACTATCCTAACCAACGCGCGCGCTGCCAAGCGGTGCCGCTGCGTCGAAGCGCAAAAATCGCGTAAAAGTTTCTCCGCCGCACCATCTCAGTAGAACAGGTCGCGCACGATGAATGGCCATTCAGCCGGCGCCGTCGCGAGTGTGCGTGCCCAAGACGCATAGCGGCCTTGAAATCGGCTCCAGCCGGCGCCTCTTACCCGGATTGGCCGGGCGGTTTATCTTAGACGAGAACTTACCGCGGACTTACGCGAAGGAGCTGGCCATGGACCAGGTGCTGGAACGGCCCGAAACGATCCCGCAGATCGAGGCGACACTCAATTATCTTGTCGACACCGGCGACAAGATCGTCACCGAAGCCGGCGCGGGCGGAACGGCCGATATGCGTGGCGGCAAACTCGATCCGCGCCGCATCGTCATCCGCAACGGCCGGCTGCAGGGCGACTTCGCGCTCGACCGGGAAGGCTTCGGCTTCGTGCGTCACGACACCAAGGTCGGCGATTTCTATAAAGAGGACGACGTGCGCCGGGTCTATTATCCGGAGATGGAGGCGCTGGTAAAAGCCGAAAGCGGCGCCTCCCGCGTCGTCGTTTTCGATCACACCTTGCGCACCGGCGACGATGCGATACGCGAAGCGCACAAAATCCGCGAGGTGGTGCCGCGCGTGCACAACGATTACACCGAATGGTCGGCGCCGCAGCGCGTGCGGGACCTTCTGCCGGATGAAGCCGAGACGCTGCTCAAGCGCCGTTTCGCCATCGTGCAGGTGTGGCGCCCGATCAAGCACCCGGTCGAAAGTTTCCCGCTCGCCCTATGCGATGCGCGCACGATCTCGACGGATGATTTGATCGTGTCCGAGCGGCGCTATCAGCACCGGGTCGGGCAGACTTACGCCATCACCTACAATCCGAACCACAAGTGGTTCTGGTTCCCGCGCATGCGGCGCGAGGAGGCATTCGTGTTCAAGGTGTTCGATTCGCTCAAAGATGGCCGCGCCCGGTGGACGGCGCACACCGCTTTCGACGATCCGACCTCGCCGCCGAATGCGCGCCCGCGCGAGAGCATCGAGATCCGCACGCTGGCGTTTTTCTAATACTCGCATCAGTCCTTCGCGCGCTCGATGTAGGAGCCGTCGGCGGTCTGCACGACGATCCTGGTGCCGGTGGTGACGAAGGGCGGCACCATGGTGCGCACGCCGTTGGACAGGACCGCCGGCTTGTAGGACGAGGCAGCCGTCTGGCTTTTGATGGACGGCTCGGTCTCGACCACTTCCAGCGTGGCGCGCGGCGGCAGCTCGATGGCGACCGGGACGGCCTCGTGCATGCTGATGGTGACTTCCATCTCCGGCTGCAGATAGGCCGCCTGGTCGCCGATAATGTCGGCCGGCAGCGCCACCTGGTCGTAGGTTTCCATATTCATGAAATGGAAGCCTTCGCCGTCCTGATACATATATTGGTGCTTGCGGTCCTCGACGAAGGCGCGCTCGACCTGCTCGGTGGTCTTAAAGCGCAGCGAAAGCTTCACGCCGTCGGCGATCCGCTTGACGTCCATCTGGGTGACGGGCGTGCCCTTGCCGGGGTGGATATTCTCGGTGGCTACAATGACCCCGAGCTTGCCGTCGATTTCGACGATATTGCCTTTTCGCAATGAGCTGGCGATGACTTTCACGGTTTCCTCAAGACTGGCTAGGATTCGGGCCGCACCATACCGATCCTGAGCCGGCACGCTAGATATTTTTCGTTTGTCCGCGGACAAGATTATGCCAAGCACCCCACCGGCCTCGCCCTTCTGGGACCCGCATGTTCACGCCGACCGGCGGCCGTTTTTGCTTACGCGCATCCGGATCGTGGCGGCGTTGCGTGCGTGGTTTACGGGACAGGGTTTTATCGAGGTCGAAACCGGTGCCTTGCAGACGTCGCCGGGCAACGAGGCCCATCTGCATCCTTTCGCCACGACGCTCGTGACCACCGCCGGGGCGAAGTCGCCGCTTTATCTGCGCACGTCGCCGGAATTCGCCAGCAAGAAACTGTTGGCCGCGGGCGAGCGCCGTATCATCGAATTCGCCAAAGTGTTTCGCAACCGCGAGCGCGGCGCGCTGCATCATCCGGAATTCACGCTGATCGAATGGTACCGCGCCGGCGAACCCTACCGTGTGCTGATGGACGATAGCATGGCGATCCTCAAGCGTGCAGCGGAAGCCGCCGGCACGAACCGGTTGACCTTCCGCGGACGTTCGGCCGATGTGTTCGCCGCGCCGGAACGGTTGACCGTGGCGGAGGCTTTCAGCCGCTTTGCCGGCATCGACCTTCTGGCGACCTTAAGCGGCGGCGAGCCAGATCGCGACGGCCTGGCCGGCGCCGCACGCGCCGCCGGCATCCGCGTCGGTGAGGATGACCGCTGGGGCGATATTTTCAGCCGCGTGCTGGTGGAAAAGATCGAACCCAATCTCGGCATCGGCTGCGCCACGATTCTCGACGAATATCCGTCGGTGCAGGCGGCGCTGGCGCGGCCTGCTTCCGACCCGCGCGTCGCCGAGCGATTCGAGCTTTATGCCTGCGGGGTCGAACTCGCCAACGGCTTTGGCGAACTCGCCGATCCGGCCGAACAGCGGGCCCGACTCAACCGAGAAATGGAGGAGAAGGAACGCATCTACGGCGAGCGTTATCCGCTCGACGAGGATTTCCTTGCCGCGCTTGCAACGATGCCGCAGGCTTGCGGCATCGCGCTCGGCCTCGACCGCCTGGTGATGCTGGCGACCGGAGCGTCGCGCATCGATCAAGTGCTATGGAACCCGCTGCCATGAGTAGACCGGACAGCACCTTACGCAGCGTTAGCGACCTTTGCGAGCGCGCGCTCGTGCCGCGCGAGAAAGTCGCCGCGCTGGCCGAGGTTGCCGCGCGCTATGCGGTCGCGATCACGCCGGCGATGATCGAGCTGATCGATCCATCCGATCCGCACGATCCGATTGCGCGGCAATTTGTTCCCCATGCGCGTGAGCTTGAATTTCATCCGCAAGAAAGCGGCGATCCGATCGGCGATGAGGCGCACAGCCCGGTTGAGGGCATCGTACATCGCTATCCGGATCGCGTGCTGCTGAAAGCGGTAAATGCCTGCGCGGTCTATTGCCGCTTCTGCTTCCGCCGCGAAATGATCGGGCCGGGGCGGGGAGGGTTGTCGCCCGCTGCGCTGGATGCCGCGCTCGATTATATCGGCGCGCACCCGGAAATCTGGGAAGTCATCTTAAGCGGCGGCGATCCGCTGATCCTGTCGGCGCGCCGGCTCAAAGACGTGGTCGCGCGGCTTGCGGCAATGGCGCACGTCAAGGTGATCCGCGTGCACACGCGCGTGCCTGCGGTCGAGCCGGAGCGGATCAATGCCGCGCTCACGCGCGCGCTGCGCGTGCCGGACAAGGCAACCTTCGTCGCGCTTCATGTCAATCATCCGCACGAGCTGACCAGGAAAGTACGCGCGGCTTGCGCGCGCCTGATCGACGCCGGCATTCCGATGCTGTCGCAATCGGTGCTGCTGCGTGGCGTCAACGATGATGTCGAGACGCTTGGCACGCTGATGCGGGCTTTGGTCGAGTGCCGTATCAAGCCCTATTACCTGCACCACGCCGATCTCGCGCCGGGCACGGCGCATCTGCGGACCAGCATCGCCGAGGGCCAAGAGTTGATGCGCGCGCTGCGCGGCCGTTATTCCGGACTGTGCCAGCCGGCTTATGTGCTGGATATTCCGGGCGGCCACGGCAAGTCACCGATCGGCCCGAACTATTTGAGCGAGGACGGCGGGACGGTCGAAGACTTTAACGGCGAGCGGCACGCTTATCCGCCACGCCGCTGATCGGCTACGCGGCGGTCTTTTGCAGCGGAAAGAATACGGCGGTCTCGAAGCCATAGCCGCAGGTCTCGCACGACCAGGTGTGGCGGACGCAACGCTCGTTGAGATGTTCCGACCAGTCGGGTGCGAGCAGCCACGCGCTGCACTGCGGGCAGATATTCTTTTCGTGGGTGGCGAGCCGCGTCCGCGCGGCATTTGTCTGCCGTGTCATGATCGCTTTCCTCCTGCCTCACCTCTCCCCATCCGGCACGATTAGCCGCGCTCTGTGGCATCACCGTGACCGCGATGAGTCACGATGCGGATGTTGCGCAGCAGCATGACGCGGCGCGCGTCGCCTGGAACTTGATGCAAACTCATGGCGTTACCGGCGCCGCGGACCGTGCAGCGGGCGTGCGTGTCCACGATGCGGGTCAGCTTTGCATTCTGTTATGCGCGGGCGAGCGCGCGATTTTCCGTGAGGAAAGCGAGCGCGGCTTGCTCGACGTCATAGTCGAACAGCCATTTGCGGAAATCCACCGAAGTGACGATTTCCCGGTCGCGCTGCTCCAGGTTTTCGTAGCGCGAATCGTAGCGCAGGCCGTTCTTGCGCGTTTCCGCCTGCACAATGTCGGTGCGCGCACGACGGAACGCCTCGTAGTGCTGCAACATGCCCGGAACGGCGGCGGCGTCCTGTCCTTCCAACATCACCGCCAGCGCGACCCCATCCTCGATCGCCTGATTGGCGCCTTGGCCAAGGTGTGGAAGCATTGCATGCGCGGCGTCGCCGAGGAGCGTGAGACGGCCCTTGCTCCAGGACGCCAGCGGCCGGCGATCGTAGAGGCCCCACCAAAAGCAGCTCTCGACCTGTGCCAGCAATTCGACCACGCGCGCATCCCAGCCGGCGAATGACGCCGCCAGCTCGTCGCGGTCGCCGACGGCCGACCAGGACTCAACCGTCTCGTTCGCGGTCGGGACGAAGCCGACATAGTTGAGCATTCGGCCGCGGCGCACCGGAAACACGATGAAGTGCTTACCGTCGCCCATCCAGATTTGCTGTGCGGCCTTGCGCCAGGCTGGCAGTTTTTCGCTGTCGATCAGGCCGCGATAGGCGCGCGACCCCGAATATTCCGGCTTCGACGGCTCAACGATATATTTCTGCAAGCCCGATTGGATTCCGTCGGCGGCGATAACCACGTCGGCTTCCGCGTTGTCGCCGTTGCCGAAGGCCAGGCGCGCCGTGTGCGCGTCCTGTTCGAAACCGACGCACCGATGATCGGCGCGGACGGTGTTCGGCGGCAGCGCGTCGGCGAGGATGCGCAGCAGGTCGGCTCGGTGCATGCCATAGAGGCCATTCCAGCCGCTGGAATCGGTGGTGAGCACCTGTCCGACCACCGAGCCGTCCATCCGATAGAGTTCCGACCCGACGCCGACCCTGGCACCGACCGCCGTGAGCGCGTCGCGTAGTCCCATGCGTTCGAGTTGCCGGCGTCCGTTCGGAAAGATGAAGACCCCGGCGCCGACCTCGCCCAAGGCGGACGCCTGTTCGAAAACCGTGACGTTGACCCCGCGGCGGATGAGCGCGTTGGCTGCGGCGAGGCCGCCAATTCCGCCGCCGACGATAGCGGCGCGAATGCGATTGCCCGGCATGGCTTCCGCTTAATTATTTCAAAGGCGTCATAGTTCCATTCGATCCGCTTCACCGTAGCCAAATGGGCGCGCGGCGAAAACCGTCAAAATGTGCTGCGCGTCACATCTGCCGTGACGGGGCGGGGCTAAAGCAACCGCCACTGAAGAACCAATAACGAGGTGATGTCATGAAGAAGATGCTGACTGCTCTTGTGACGGTTGCGGCGCTTGCCGCGGCGGCCGTCGGAATGTCCAGCACGGCCGACGCGCACTGGAACGGACCCGGTTGGGGCCGCGGCTGGGGCCCCGGTCCGTTCGTGGCCGGCGCGATCGTCGGCAGCGCATTGGCTGCGGCTGCGACGGCGCCCTACGGCCCGTATTACGGACCCGCATGCCGCCCGGTGTGGAACGGTTATAACTGGGTGCAGGGTTGCTATTGATCGGCTGCTTCCGGCAGCAATTAGAGAGAGGGCCTGCCCGGTGCAGGCCCTTTCTTTTTGTGCGCCGGGAGGCCGGCGGCGGAAAAGACGCATTGTAGCGGATGTGCCGAAACCATAAGTTTCGTCTCAGGGGCGCCGGCAACGGAGACGATCGATGCCGAACGAAGGAGCCTCGCTGCGCAACCTGGCGGTCGCGGCGATTGTCGCGGCGGTGCTTTCGCTCCCCGCGTTGTCGGCCGCGCAAGCCGATCAGCAGGCCGACGCAACGCTGCATGCGCAGAAGTCCACCGCAAAAACCCAGCGTCCGAAGCAAAGCGAGACCGAAGCTCGGCCGCGGGTTTATTACGCCGCGCCGAACCCCACGCGGTGCACATGGCCGTATCAGAACCAGTTTCCGCCTTGCCAATCCACCTGGCCGGCCGGAAGCCCGAACTACCACGGCTCGCGCCCTGGCCCTACGTTTTTTGACGAAGAGTAGCCGCGCCGTGTGGCGTCCGGGCGGCGTGAAGATCAACGGCATCGTTATCGGCTTCACGCGCACGATCGGCATGGCGCTCACGCAGCGCACGCGCGCGACGGGGCCGACCGCGGCGTAACCTTGGCGGCATCGCCGAGCATCGATCGTTGCCCCGTCGAAGAGGGTGCGTCAGAATGGTGGAGACCAGCGCGGAGCCTCCTATGGCGCCTACGAGGATGGCGTCGGTTTTGTTGTTCTCTCTGACGCCGATTATTGTTGGCGACGCTAGCCTCGCGGCCGAAGGCGACTGCCCGCCGCATAGTTTTGTAATTGAGCGGGATCGCTGGACCACGCCCGGCAAGGTTTGGGTGAAGTGCGAGTGCGAGCACGGCTTCGTGAGATCGACATCGGGCACATTTTGCGTGCCAAAAAACTCAGATGACGACCCGCACCGGGTGACTTTCCTCAGGGTGCTCGAAGGAATTGCAGCAATAGCGGCTATATTGATTTTCTGGAGTCTATTCCGCCTCGGGATTGAAGCCGTAGTGGACTTCTTTCGGCGCATCTTCAGCGGAAATGACGACGGCGCCGATGTTTGGTTCTTGCCGTTTCCGGTTCACAAGCCGCCGGCCGCGACGGGCGACCGCGGCGTAGGTCACCGACCGGCACCGCGGCGGCCAGCAATCGGTAAGCACCTAAAACGATTTCTTTGATTGAGCGAACGATGCCTCAAACCTCAAAAGAAAACTAAAACAAATACAATAGCGGCCTCCCATGCAGGGAGGCCGCTCAATGGCTCCGATCAGTCATATTTCATCAATATCGATGATCCCGATCATCGTGATCCCGCTTTATAACAACAGTTTTGTCCCGATCTCTGTCGTGGTCCTTATCGATGATAACCGTCTTATGATCGCGATCACGATCACGGTCGCGGTCAGAACCGACCGTTACGCCAACAGGCCCGACCCCTACCCCGACCTCTTCGGCTCCGGCAGCGAGCGCACTTCCGCACACACCCGCGGCAACAGCGATTACCAATGCAAACCGGCTATTCATGGAACTTCTCCTTCAATGTAACCCGCTCAAAAGGTAATCTCACGCGCACGCATTTGTTCCGGCCGTTGCATTGCTCCGTCGTTATCTGAGTTTCTTTGTTTGTTCGGAAACTGAGCAAAATAGCTCACACCCGACAATTTCGTTCCCGACGTTTCCCGTATACGCGCCTGAGCTGAAGGACGGCGGCTGGCAAATGGCGCATCAACGTCCGCACGTCGGCGAGCGTCCTAAGCTTCATCACGCCGGGGATCGTCAACGGCCGCGGCAAAGGCCGCGACCAGTCGGGGCGCTTACCCACGCGCGATTAGCTGCGAGGGGTCGGAGTCGATCGGTTCGACTGCGTCTTCGGCGGTCCGGGCCGGTCCAGCCGCGTTTATTGGACATTCGTGGACACGGCCGCAGCGAAGATAACTGAGTCATTGATTTTGCTGGCGCGCCCTACGGGAATCGAACCCGTGTTTCCGCCGTGAAAGGGCGGCGTCCTGGACCGCTAGACGAAGGGCGCGTGCCGCGCGCAAACCGCGCGGCGGGAAGGGCGCGACATATAAAGAGGAATAAACAGGGCGGCAAGCAACGCTGTCATCGTCCCCGTCACCAATGCCCGGTATTGGGCATCGACTTCCACGGTTCCTTGGGTGGCAGCGCGGTGCCCTTCTGCAACAACTCGACCGATTGCTTGTCCGGCGAGCGCACGAACGCCATCATGCCGTCGCGCGGCGGCCGGTGGATGGTCACCCCGGCCTTCATCAGCGTCTCGCAGGTGGCGTAAATATCGTCGACCTCATACGCGAGATGCCCGAAATAGCGCGCCTCGCCGTAATCCTCGCCGCTGTCCCAGTTGTAGGTCAGTTCGACCAGCGGCGCCTCCCGGCCCTGCGGTCCCTTTGCGACCTGGCCTGCGTCGTCCGGCGCCGCCAGGAAGACGAGCGTATATTTGGCCTTTTCATCCACCCGCCGGCGGGTCTCCTTCAGTCCGAGCTTGTTGCAGTAGAAGTCGAGCGCGGCGTCGAGATTGCGCACGCGCAGCATTGTGTGCAGATACCGCATGATGCCACCTTGGCTTTCGTTCTTCCCCGAACCTCGCCTAATCTAGGCCTCGCCCAAGTATGTATGACAACGGGGAAAGGGCGGAAAGCATGCTCGCGGCCGATCTCGAGGGCACCACGGCGAGCCTGCGGGAGATGTTCCGGCGGTCGAACGCGATCCTGCCGTTCACCGGGGCGGGCATCTCGACCGAGTGCGGCATCCCCGATTTCCGCTCGCCGGGCGGGATCTGGACCAAGAACCGGCCCATCCCGTTCGACGAATTTCTTGCAAGCCAGGAGGCGCGCAACGAATCCTGGCGGCGGCGCTTCGCCGTGGCCGACCAGTTCGGCAACGCCAGGCCGGGGCGCGGTCATCGGGCGGTGGCAAGCCTATACCGTGCCGGCAAGGCTCCGGCGGTGGTGACGCAGAACATCGACAATCTGCATCAAGCCTCTGGCGTCGCTGCCGAACACGTCGTCGAACTGCACGGCAACACCACTTATGCGCTGTGCCTCGATTGTGAGCAACGCTACGAGCTGTCCTGGGTGCGCAAGCGCATGGAGGCCGGCAATGGCTGCGCGCCCGACTGTCCAGCTTGTGGTGGTTACATCAAGACCGCGACCATTTCGTTCGGGCAGGCGATGCCCGATGCCGCAATGCGGCGCGCCCAGGAGCTGACCTTGTCGTGCGATCTGTTTTTGGCGATCGGCTCGTCGCTCGTGGTCTGGCCGGCGGCCGGATTTCCCTTGATGGCCAAACGTAATGGTGCCCGGCTGATCATCATCAACCGCGAGCCGACCGACTTCGACGATATCGCCGACCTGGTCGTGCGCGCCGACATCGGCACCGTGCTCGAATCGTTGGTCGATTGCGCGTCATCCACCGATGTTCACAGGCTATGACGCTTTTGGCGATGTGTTGCATTTTTGTGCTTTTCCCTTGGACCGTCGGTGTTATCTTCGATTCTAGAGATTCGTGGTGCGCCCGCGCGGGGCGCCAGCACAGAAGCGGCGGCGGCCACGGCGTCATGGCGTCGGACGGGATCGAACCAAAATCAACAAGGGCGGGGCTCGGGCCGGACGTCGATCTCAGCGAGTCGGCGGCCCACGTCATCGAGGTATCCGGCGTCATCAAATGGTTTGATGTCGCCAAGGGTTACGGCTTCATTGTGCCGGACAATGGCATGGCCGACGTGCTGCTGCACGTCACCTGCCTGCGCCGCGACGGTTATCAAACCGCCTATGAAGGCGCGCGCGTGGTATGCGAGGTGTTGCCGCGGCCGAAGGGCCTGCAAGCCTTCCGCGTTCTCTCGATGGACGAATCGACGGCGATCCATCCGGCGCAGATGCCGCCGCCGCGAACCCATATCACGGTTGCCCCAACGAGCGGTCTCGAACGGGCGCAGGTGAAATGGTTCAACCGGCTTCGCGGATTCGGTTTCCTCACCCGCGGGGAGGGGACGCCGGATATATTCGTGCACATGGAGACTCTACGTCGGTTCGGCATCACCGAGTTGCGGCCGGGCCAGTTCGTCCTGGTTCGCTACGGGCCGGGACCGAAGGGGCTGATGGCGGCTGAAGTCCGCCCCGAGAGCGGGCCACTCGGTCCGGCGTCGCACTAGCGGCGCACGTCACGCGCGCGCGTCCACGCAAGCCGGCCGGACTCCGGAACTTTTGGCAGATTCATCTTTTTCGTTGTCGCGCCCGCAAACGCGGCTGGGTGCCGGCCCGCCGGGCTGAGAGCCCTAGTGCGTCCAGGCCTCGCGGCGCGGATAGGCGAAATTGTCGGAATAGGAGATGCGCTGGCGGACCGGCGGCTTGCTGTCGAACACCCGATAGGGGATGCCTTCGCGCTCGCAAAACGCGATCGCCTCTTCCTTGCTGTCGAAATGCAGGTGGATTTCCTGCTTCATATCGCTGGAACTGGTCCAGCCCATCAGCGGCTCGACGTTGCGCGGCTGCTCCGGCTCGTAGTCGAGCATCCATTCTTTGGTGTTGGCACGGCCGGACTGCATCGCCGTGCGGGCCGGCTTGTAGATGCGGGCGGTCATGAAGCTTTGTTCCCGAAATTGCGAAATCGGATGGTCGGGGCAGCAGGATTTGAACCTGCGACCTTCTGCTCCCAAAGCAGACGCGCTACCAGGCTACGCTATGCCCCGTCCGGCGCGCTGTTGGATACACTTTTCGGCGCTGCACGGCAACCAAGCGCGCCACTCAGGCGCGTGCGCGCGCCGCGTGCTCGGCGGTAAGCTGACGACCCTGGGCGGCGGCGCGCTGGCGCAATAACGAAACAAAACGCTCCTCCGGCATCGGCTGGCCGAGCAGGAATCCCTGGCCGTAGTCGCAACCCATACTGACCAGAGCAAGCGCGTCGGAGGCCTTTTCGATGCCGACGCCGACCGCCAGGCTGCCGAAACTGTGCGCCAGGTCGATGACGGTCTTGCAGAGCGGCGCATTGACTTTGTCAGTGCCGCAATCGGCGACGAACGTGCGGTCAAGCTTCAGTTCGGCGAATGGCAGTTCCTTGGCCCGCGCCAATGAGGAATAGCCGCGGCCGAAATCGTCGATGGCCAGATGGACGTCGAGCGGACGGAGCTTTTTTACAAGCTCGTTGGCGAGACCGAGGTTGGTGACGATCTGCTCTTCGATGACGTCGATGACGAGACCGGGCCACTTCTCGAAGTGCGGCCGATGGGTCTGCACGATCTCGGTGACGGCGACCTTGACCAGCGCGTTGACCGGGATGTTGACCGCAAGCCGCAGGTTGACGCCAAGCTCGGCGAAGTTGCGGTTGGCCTTTAATCCCCGCTCCAGCGCCTGCTCGGACAGCCTGATCAAGTCGGGTTCCTGCGCACCGGGCATGAACGCGCCCGGCATCAGCACGCCGTTTTGCGGATGACGCACGCGGGCAAATGCTTCGACGCCGACCAGTTGCTTTTTGCGCAGATCGATCTTCGGCTGATACCAGAACTCGATCCAGTTGTTGTGCAGAGCCTCAGCCAGATCGACCCGGGCGGCCTGCGCCGGCGCATGCCCGAGCCTCAGCTCCTGCAGGATGGTCAGAACGGCGCCGGTCTCGAACGGCTTTTTGAGCGGTGCGAGCATTTGCAACCGATGCTGCTGGCCGATGCTCTTGACATGCTCGAGCACGGCCGAGCCGCGGCTGCTCATGAGCTGCACGTAGCCGCTGTAGTTTTTCTTGCCGAGCGTGACCAAACACTCGATCGCGTCGGCGGATTCGAGTGCGATATTCAGGAAAACGAGATCGGGCATGCGCCGGCCGATCGCCGCGCGAAATGACGGGCCGTCGGCGAATTCCTCAGTATCGATGCCGGCGCCGTGCAGAACGAGCGACAGGAAATGCCGGATGCTGCCGTCGGCATCGACGACAAAGCACAACGGCGCGCGCGGATCGCCGTCGCGCGCGTCGCCGTCGCGCTTCGCGGTCCCGGATGTCGCGGCTGTCGGCTCGGTCGCCGTTGTATTCATGCTGAACCTATGGCGAAGCGCATCATTGAAGGAAATCATTAACCGCCGGTTTCGCTGATCCGCGCTCGGCGCATAGGTGCCGGATCGATCACCCCTCGGCGCGCAACGTCTTGCCCGCCACCGTTACCGGCTTGGCGTCAATGAGCACAAACGCCATGATGCAGAGCTTGTCGCCACGATTGACCCAGTTGTGGATTGTGCCGCGCTGCACCACGACATCGCCGGCCTTCAGGTGCACCTCCTGGCCGCCATCGAGCTCCATGTCGATTTCGCCGGCGATGACGACCGCGTAGTCGATCGAATCGGTGCGGTGCATGCGCGGGGCGGCGCCGGGGCTAAATTCGATCACCCGGAACACCGTGCCGTTCGGATGCGCGGTGGCGACCTTGCGCGCACTGCCGTCGTCCGTACCGGAATTGTCGGCCGGGAATCCTTCCGTCGTCCAGATCACGCTCGCCGATATGCCCGGGCGCGATGACACCACATTCCGGGTCAGCTCATCGATGGCGACGACGGCGCGCCCGCGCCCGTCATGGCCGGGTCACCACGCGGCGAACCTGCAAACTCATTGTGGCCTCCCTGGCAGCGAGGGCAGAGCATCGCACGGACCGGGCAGCACACGAAGTCGTGACCGTCGCCCGCATCGCCGTGGCGTCAATTGTGATTGGCGCCTGCTCCGGCCGTTGCCGTAGAAATCACGTCGCGCGATCCGCGGATGCGGCGCGGAAATGTTCGGAGGGACCGATGAAAATCCTGAGCGCTTTGCTGGTGGCTCCGTTGGTGGGTCTGGCAATCACGATGGCGCGGGCCGCCGAGCCGGCCGTGACGATTCCGGCGCCGGCTCTCGATGCTCCGGCGCCCGCCGGCGACGCTTCACAGACCATCGTTCTGGCCGGCGGCTGTTTCTGGGGCGTACAGGGTGTGTTCGAGCATACCAAAGGGGTCACCCAGGCCCTGTCAGGGTATGCCGGCGGCAAAAAAGAAACGGCACATTACGAGATGGTCGGCACAGAAAAGACCGGCCACGCCGAGTCGGTTGCTGTGACCTTTGACCCGAAGGAGATTTCCTACGGCAAGATTTTGCAGATTTATTTTTCGGTCGCGCACAATCCGACCGAGTTGAACTATCAGGGTCCCGATCGCGGGCCTTCCTATCGCTCAGCGATTTTCTACGCCAACGAAGAGCAGAAGCGGATTGCCCAAGCCTATATCGTCCAGCTCGACAAAGCCCATGTTTTTCCAAGTCCGATCGTGACGACGCTTGAGCCGCTCAAGGGCTTCTTTCTGGCTGAGGACTATCACCAGGATTTTTTGGTCCTCCACCCGTCCTATCCGTATATCGTGTTCAACGATCTACCTAAGGTGGCCAATCTGAAAATGTTGTTCCCGGACTTCTATCGCGACATGCCGGTGACCGTGATGGCGTCGAGCAGGCCGACACAATAAATCGTTCCGCCGGTTTTAGCCCTCGAACGGCCGCGGCGTTGCGGCTATCGCGTCTAGCCAGCGCCGCGGCTCTTCAGTATTGTCCCTTACAATGCGGATCGTGCAGCGATCCGCCCGGCAAAAAAGGGCAGTAAAGGGGAGATACGCCATGGCGATGGCAACGACGGTCGGGCAACTATCGGAGGCCGAACACAGCGCGCAACTGCGCAAGGCGGTCATCGCTTCCACCATCGGCACGGCGATCGAGTGGTACGACTTTTTCCTTTATGGCACCGCCGCCGGGTTGGTTTTCGGCAAGCTTTATTTCCCCAACCAGGACCCGCTTTCGGCGACCTTGCTATCGTTCGGAACCTATTTCATCGGCTTTGCCGCCCGCCCGGTCGGTGCAGCGATTTTCGGCCATTACGGCGACCGCATCGGCCGCAAGGCGACCCTGATTGCCACGCTTCTTTTCATGGGCCTGGCGACCTTTTTCGTCGCCTTCGTACCGACTTATGCCTCGATCGGCATTTGGGGCGCCATCATCCTGACCGTACTCCGCGCGCTGCAAGGCATCGGCGTCGGCGGAGAATGGGGCGGGTCGGTGCTGCTGGCGATGGAGTGGTCGCGCACGCATGGTCAGCGCGGCCTGGTGGCCTCGTGGCCGCAATTCGGTGTGCCGTGCGGATTGCTCCTCTCGACGCTGGCGGTCGCGTTGTTCAGCGCCATATCGGGGGACCAATTCGTGGTGTGGGGCTGGCGCATTCCGTTTGCGTTGTCGATCATCCTGGTCGGGGTCGGGCTGTGGATCCGCCTCGGCATTCTGGAGACGCCGGTTTTCCAGAAGCTCTTGGACGAGGACAAGGTCGAGAAGGCGCCGATCTTGGAGGTGATCAAGAAGCAGCCGAAGCAGATCATCCTGTCGGCGCTCCTGCGCATGTCTGAGCAGGCGCCGTTCTACATCTTTACGGCTTTCGTTTTCGCCTACACCGTCGGCACGCTCAAGATGGAGCGCAACTTCATTCTTACCGCGGTGATGGTGGCGGCCTGTGTCGAGTTCATCACTATTCCCCTTGCCGGGCACATCTCCGACCGCATTGGCCGCAGGAAGATGTTCTTGATCGGCGCGGCCGTGACCGGGCTGTTCGGCTTCCTGTATTTTGGCATGGTCGACACGACGATCCCGTCCGCGGTCTTCATCGCCATCGTGCTGTCGCTCATTCCGCACGGTATGCAATACGGACCCGAGGCGGCGCTGATCGCGGAATCGTTCACCCCGCGGCTTCGCTATAGCGGCTCTTCGCTGGGCTATCAGCTGGCATCGATCATCGCTGGCGGTCCGGCGCCGATCATCGCCACCGCCCTGTTCGCGACCTACCATTCAGGTTATGCGATCGCGATCTTCATTGCCGCCTGCGCTGTCATCAGCCTGATCGCGGCGTCATTCATGCCGGATTACACCGGCAAGGACATTTCCGCCGAGTACGACGCCTGACGAACTCCGTTCGTCATCGCGAAGGCGACGAAGCAATCCAGCCGGTATAGCTTGCCGGCACTAGGTTGCTTCGAGTTGCTCGCAATGACGAACCGGAATGACGAAAGCGTAAACCGGCCGGCCGGCGCGCGGCCGTTTTACCTTCAGCTCTGGTTCCTGGTGCTAGTCGCCATGGCCGCCGGCGCCGCACTCGGCCATTTCTATCCGGATACCGGCGCGCGGATGGAGCCGCTCGGCGAAGCGTTTATCAAGGCGATCCGGGTTCTGATCGCGCCGGTCATTTTCTGCACGGTGGTGCACGGCATTGCCAGCATGGCCGACATGGCCAAGGTCGGCCGCGTCGCGCTGAAGGCGTTGATTTATTTCGAGGTGCTGACCACGGTGGCGCTGATCATCGGGCTTGTCGCGGTCAATCTGTTCCAGCCCGGCGCCGGCATGAATCTCGACCTGTCCCATGTCGAAACGTCGGGCGTGGCGCCCTACCTTGCGCAAACGCAGGGGCGCACGCCGGCGCAGTTTCTCCTCAACATCATTCCCAACACCTTTATCGGCGCATTTGCCGAAGGCAACGTGCTGCAGGTTCTCTACGTCTCGGTGCTGTGCGGCTTCGCGCTGAGCGCACTCGGCAGCGCCGGCAAGCCGCTCACCGGCCTAATTGAGGCGGCCTCGCGCATGTTCTTCCGCATCGTCGCGATCGTGATGTGGGCGGCGCCGATAGGCGCGTTCGGCGCCATCGCCTTCACCGTCGGCAAGTTCGGCACCGGCTCGCTTCTTTCACTCGGCAAGCTCATCTTCACTTTCTACATCACGTGTCTCATTTTCATTGTCGCGATCCTCTGGCCGATCGCGCACTGGTGCGGGTTCAGCCTGTGGCGCTTCGTCCGCTATATCCGCGAGGAGCTTCTGATCGTGATCGCGACCACGTCCTCGGAGACCGTGCTGCCGCGCATCATCGCCAAACTCGAGGCGATCGGGTGTGAGGAGAGCGTGGTCGGGCTGGTCGTTCCGACCAGCTATTCGTTCAATCTCGACGGCACCTGCCTTTATCTCGCGACCGCGGCGGTATTCCTGGCGCAGGCGACTAATACGCCCTTATCGCTCGAACAGCAGATCGGACTTCTTGCGGTGCTGTTGCTTGCCTCGAAGGGCGCGGCGGGCGTTGCCGGGGCAGCGTTCATCGTGCTCGCAGCGACGCTGGCCGCGGTCGGAACCATCCCGGTCGAGAGCGTGGCGATCATTCTCGGCGTACACCGCCTGCTGTCGCAGGGGCTGACGCCGACCAACCTGATCGGCAACGGTGTCGCCACCCTTGTCGTCGCCAGATGGGAGCGGGCGCTGGACGACCGCCGTATGCGGCTGGTGCTCGGTGGCGGGTAGCTTCACCGATTCCATATAAAAACCAGCCGCTTGGTTGTTCTCGTGTCGCGCTATTTGCCGACAGGGGCCGCCGGATACAGGTCAGTGTTTCTTTCCGTTCGCGGCCGAAAAAATAGGTCCCGCAAAACGATTGCGGGACCTGTCGGGCTTTTTGGTCCAGGCCGCGTCAGGGACGCGGCGGCAGAGACTTACGCGTTAGTCGTAGGTCTTCTTGCAGGGCGGGTTGTCGCGTCCGGGCGGGACGAACTTGTCGAACGCCGCCTTGGTGAAGCCGAGCCGTTCCTGGACGTCGGGTATCGTTTTCACTACCTTGCTGATCAGGTCGCCGTTGTCGGCCTTGACGACCTCGGTCACGAAGTTGGTTCCGATCGCCTGGCGGTTCTCGTCAAGCGTGATCTTGCCGTTCGGAGCGTCGAGTACGATCTTGTTCAACGCTTCGCGGAACTTCGCGTTGTTGTTGGAAAGATCGCCCTTGACTTCGTCGATCGCCTTAAACACGGCGTCGGCCGAGTTGTAGTAGTTGATGGCGAGCAGCGACGGGCTGGCGAACGCATTTTTGAAGTAACCGGTCTTTGCGTGCGCCTGATACGCCTTCACGAAGGCCTGCCATTTCGGGTTCGGATCGTTGTCGGCCATGCCGCTGGCGGCGATCGTGCCGATCAGCGCTTCCTTGGCCTTGCCTTTCGACGACAGCACGGTCTGATCGACCATGATCGAGCCGCCGAGCAGATGGGCGTGGCCGCCGGCCTGCTGATACTGGTTGAGGAAGTTTACGGCGTCGGCGCCGCCGAGGCCGAGATAGATGGCATCGACATCATCGGGCAGCGCGGAGATGACCGAAGCGAAGTCCTTGGTGCCGAGCGGCACCCAGAAGCGCTTGGTGATCTCACCGCCGGCCTTGCAGAACTCGACGGTCAGTCCCATCACCTGCGTGTAGACGAAGGAATAATCTTCGCCGACGGTCGCGATCTTCTTGTAGTGCTTGACGTTGTAAGCGTAGTCGCCGAGGCCCGCCTGCCACTGCGCGCCGTCCATGTTGGTCCGGTAGAACGTCGGCGACGGCGTGACGCCGGCGGTCGGGTCGCCGTAGGTGGTCTCGAGCGCGCCGGACGCGGCGTTCATGACCGTAATCTGCGGCTGGGTCTTCGAGTAATCGCGGATCGCGATGCCTTCGGAGCCCGACAGCGGCGAGATCAGCACGTCGACTTTGTCCTGCTCGACCAACTTCTTGGCGGCGCGAATTGCCGAGTCCGGACTGGCATCCGTCGAGCCGACGATCGTTTCGATCTCCCGGCCGGCGACCTTGCCGCCGTGCGCCTCTAAACCAAGCTCGTAGCCGCGCATCCCGTCCTCGCCGAGAACGGTGTACGTGCCTTCGAGTGTCGCGGTGACGCCAACTTTCAGTTTGTCGGCGGCGTTGGCCGACGCAGTGCCAACGAGCGCGGCAATACCGGCCGCGGTCGCCAATAGTAAGCCCTTGCGCATGAGGTTCCCTCCTGTGACGAGCACCGTGTGACGGCGCCCTTTTTGCCGGCCGAATGCGCTTAACGCGTTATCTGCGGGGGGACGACCGTCGCCCCGGTCTCGACCGAAACAAAATCGTACCAGCGCGTGGGCCGGCGCGACAAGCCTGCCAGACCAAAAAGTCGGCGATTAAGCCGTGTCTGCCAGTCTGATTCTGGACTTGGGGCGGGAGGCCCGCCGGGGGCGAGGGACGCCGGCCCGCGCTGCCGCCCACTTGTCATTCACAACCCGCCGTCGTTTAATCCGGCAAACAAAACAAAGATATGCGCGTGGGAGGGCGATGCTATGAGTACGGCATTGGCGGTCTGTCATGGCTCGTTCGGCCGGGTAACCGTCTACCGGCTCGACAAACCGATGCGCACGCATGCGCACCGCGAAGGGCATTTGACCTTCCTCCTCAGTGGTCCGCCGGCGATTGTAACGATTGACGAAATTCCACATTTGGTCGACCAGGGCGCCGGTGTAGCGATCAACCCGTGGCAGCCGCACTCTTTTCAGCCCACGTCCGGCAGCCAATCTTCAGTTTTTCTGGTCGCCTACATCTGCGACCGCTGGCTGGACCACGACCAAGAGGGTCGCGGCAGCCTGCGCTTCGGCGCCAACGCCATTCGGGTGGGCACGACGCTTCGCTCGATCTGCGCCAGTCTGGCGCATGTGCTAGTCACCAATGCTAGCTATCGGATCGTCAATCGCTATTTGAATCAGCTTCTTGACGCGAGCTTTGACGAATCCTGGACAACCGGCGGGCGACCGCGCCTGACGCCGCTGCGGCGTGAAGCTTCGATCGATTTTCGCGTGCGCAAATCGTTGCGTATTCTCGATGACGGTCTCTCCCAGGGCATTGAACTTGACGCAGTGGCGCGCGATGCCGGACTGTCGCGGCCGCACTTCTTCAAGCTGTTCCGCGAAAATACCGGCATAACTCCGGCCCTTTATGCGAACACGATGCGGGTCGAGCGCGCGCTCGACCGGTTGACCCGCTCACAGGTTTCGGTGACCGATATCGGCTATGAGCTTGGCTTTTCTTCGCAAAGCCATTTCACCCATTTTTTCTCGGCGCATGTGGGGATAGCGCCCACGCAATACCGGACGATCGCCCGGGTCGTCAGCGAATAGGCCTCGAAAATCAGACTATCGAGCATGCCGAGGCGGCTCGGCTCGGGTAGTTTTCCTCAAGTGGAGGAACAGCCGGTGGCGACCACGTTCGGCAATGAAGGAGCGGCCGACGGTGCCAGGCGTGGTGACGCGTTCGGGCGTTGGATCGGACGTCATCCGATCGCCGCACTGATCATCGCCGTCGCGGTCATTTTCGCACTGTGGCTCGTGCTGGCGCCTTGGCCGACCGGCTTTGAAGACGTCTTCGGAAAGAAACGCCTCTTCATCAACGCGATCTTCAACGGCATTACGCTCGGCGGGCTTTATTTCCTTGTCGCCACCGGTTTCACGCTGATCTTCGGTTTGATGCGCAACGTCAACCTGGCGCATGGCTCGCTCTATCTGTTCGGCGGTTACATGGGCTACGAGGCCGGCGATTTGACCGGCTCATGGCTGTTTGGCTTCGTCATCGCGTTTATTAGTTGCGCCATTGTCGGCATGGCCATGCAGTTCTTCATCTTCCGCCGCATGGAAGGCGAGGACCTGCGGCAGACGCTGGTGACGCTAGGGCTATCGATCATTTTTTCCGATCTGATGGTCTGGGTCTGGGGCGGCAACGCAATTCAGATCGACACGCCTGACTATTTGTTAGGGCCGACGCCGACGCCCATCGTCGTTGCCGTCAAATCAAGCGGTGAGGCGGTATTTCTACAATATCCCCGCGTGCGGCTTGTGATTTTCGTCGCCGCGGTGCTGATCGGTATCGGCATGTGGCTCGCGCTGCATCGCACGCGGATCGGCGTCATGATACGCGCCGGAGTCGACGACCGCGACATGCTCTCCGTCCTCGGCTACCGGGTTCAGCTTCTTTTCATCCTGGTCTTTGCATTCGGCGCCGGGCTCGCCGGCATGGCCGGCATCGTCGGCGGGACATTCCAATCGATCTCGCTCGGAGAAGATTCGCATTTTCTGTTGGCGTCGCTGCAGGTGGTCATTGTCGGCGGTATGGGATCGATACCGGGTGCGGCGCTTGGCGCCATCATCATCGGCTGCGCCGAGCAGCTCGGCCAAACTTATTTCCAGAACTACGCGACCGTTGTGACCTTCGTGATCATGGTCATCGTGCTCGCCATTCGTCCGCAAGGGCTGCTGGGGAGACGCTGATGGCGCTGGTGCAGGTCACGGGGTCCGCTTCGCTCGGCGAGGTGCAGCGTACCGGCGCGCTGTCGCGCTGGGCCTCGCGGCACGCGGCCATTTTGCTGCTCGGCCTCGTTCTGCTGATCCTGCCGGCTGTGGCCAGCGATTTCATCTACGTCCAGGTGTTCGGCTGGGCGATGATCCTCGGCATTATCGCGCTGTCGCTGATGTTTCTTGCCGGCTATGGCGGCATGGTCAGCCTCGCGCAAATGACGGTGGCCGGCGTCTCCGGCTACATGATCACCGTATTCGGCGCGAGCTCGCTTCCGGCCATCAGCTTGTTCTGGCCGTGGTGGGTGGCAGCCCCGATCGCCATCGCGATTGCGGTCGCCTTCGGAACGCTCACCGGCGTGCTGTCGTCGCGCACCGAAGGCATCTATACGATCATGATCACGCTCGCGATTGCCGCCGCTTTCTTCTATCTGACCTTGCAGAATTGGCCGATCTTCAACGGCTTTGCCGGCTTCACCACCATCCCCGCGCCGATTGCTTTCGGTATCAACTGGAAACACCCGCTTCCGCTTTATTATTTGATTCTATTCTTCGCCGCGCTGAGCTACGTGGTCGTCCTCTATATCTCGCGCACGCCGTTCGGGCTTGCGCTGCAAGGCTTGCGCGACAATCCGCGCCGCATGGAAGCCATCGGCTACAACGTAATGGCCCACCGCGTCGCGGCCTATGCGTTCGCCGCGCTGATCGCCTCGATCGGCGGTATCCTGATGGTGTGGCTCAACAATCAAATCTCGCCCGGCTCGAACGGGATCGAGGCGTCGATCGATCTTCTGATCATCGCGGTTGTCGGCGGTCTCGGCCATCCGATCGGCGCCTTCATCGGGGCGATTATCTACGTGGTGCTGCGGACCTTCGCGCTCGACGCGCTGGTCCAGGTCGGCCTCGACGGCCGGCGCTTTCAGACGCTGATCGGTCTTTGCTTCCTGGTGATTGTTTTGTTTTCGCCCGACGGGGTCATCGGGTTGTGGCGGCGCTGGTTGACGCGAACCCGCGCCACCGGCGGCAGGAGCGGCCTTTGAGCACGATTGCCGAACGTTTGGCCGCCGCCGGCACCGGCAACGCGATCGAGTTGCGCGGGGTGAGCCGGACCTTCGGCGCCCTTTCGGCCTTGACCGACATCACGCTGAATGTGCGGCCGGGCGAGCGTCGCGCCGTGCTCGGCTCGAACGGGGCGGGCAAGACGACCTTGCTCAATTGCGTGACCGGCGATTTCCCGCCGACGGCGGGAACCGTGCGTTTCTTCGGCGAAGACGTAACCATGCTACCGCCGCACGAGCGCATTCGCCGCGGCCTGCGCCGGACCTATCAGATTTCGCTGCTGTTTCAACGCCTGACCGTCCGCGAGAACATCTATCTCGCCTGCCGCGGCGTCTCGCGCAGCCGCTTTTCTTTCATCCGCAACCGGGCGAGCGACGCGATCATGCAATCCGTCGCCGATCTCATTTCGCTCTCGCATCTCGAAGCGGTGGCCGACCACCTTGTCGGTGAGCTGGCGCACGGCCAGCAGCGGCAGCTTGAGATCGCGCTTGCGCTCGCCGGCGCGCCTCGCTTCATTCTGTTCGACGAGCCGGCTGCCGGTCTCTCGCCCAACGAGCGCGGCGATCTCGTTGCGATCCTGACTGCGCTCCCCGCCCACATCGGCTACATCATCATCGAGCACGACATGGACGTGGCGCTGCGCGTGGTCGAAAGCGTCACCATGATGCACAACGGCCGCATCTTCAAGGAAGGCGCGCCGGCCGAAATCGAGGCCGATCCGGAAGTGCAGCAATTGTATCTCGGGGGTGGCCATGCCTGAGCGTCGCCCGCCTGACCTGCTGGAGATCAAGGGACTGAACGTCTTCTATGGGCGAAGCCACGCGCTGCAGGGTGTGGACCTGAAGCTCGAACACGGGGTGCTTTCGCTGGTCGGCCGCAACGGCATGGGCAAGACCACGCTCTGCAAGGCGATCATGGGTTTGATCCCGGTGGCGAGCGGCTCGATCCGTTTCATGGGCGAAGAATTGGTCGGCCGCACGCCGGCCGAGATCGCGCAGCTCGGCATCGGCTACGTGCCGCAGGGCCGGCGCCTGTGGCCGTCGCTGACCGTCGACGAGCATTTGCAGCTTGCCGCGGGCAACAACCGCGCACAATGGACCGTTCAACGCATCTACGAGACGTTTCCCCGCCTCGCCGAGCGCCGCAACAACCGCGGCAACCAGCTTTCGGGCGGCGAGCAGCAGATGCTGGCGATTTCGCGCGCCTTCCTGCTTAACCCGCGCCTCCTGCTCATGGACGAGCCGACCGAAGGCCTCGCTCCGGTCATTGTCGAACGGGTGGAAGAGCTTCTGCTCAATATCGGGGAGCAGGGCGACATCGGCGTGTTCGTGGTGGAGCAGAATATCGGTGTTGCGACGGCGGTCGCGGAAAAGGTCGCGATCATGATCAACGGCCGGGTCAACCGGATCATGGAAGCGGCGCGGCTGGAGGCCGATCGCGACTTGCAGCAGCGGCTCCTCGGCGTCGGTCAGCACGGCGCCGACGAAACGGCCGAGGAAACGGCCGCGACGGCCGAGCCGCAGGGCGAGCGGCCGCCGGCGAAGGCGCGCGGCCCGATCCGCGTATACAACTCGAATCCGAACATGCCGACGCGTTGGTCGCAGCCGGTGCCGGCCGCCCAGATCGAAACTGCGGCGCGTACCCGCACTATGGCGCCCGAGCCAGCGGCCGTCGCTACCTCTCCAGCGGTCGAACTCCGGCCGATGCACCGCGGCGGCGTCGCCCCGGTGATCGTCGCCGGCACACTCGACACCAAGGGCGGCGAGCTCCGCTTCATCCGCGACCAGATCGCCGCCGCTGGCGTGCGCGTCATGTTGGTTGACCTCTCGACCTCGGGCCGGCCGTCGCCGGCCGACGTGCCGCCGCACCACGTCGCAACTTATTTTCGTGGCGGACCGAATGCCATCTTCACCGGCGAGCGCGGCGCGGCGATTACTGCCATGGCGCAAGCCTTCGAGGCCTGGATCAAACGGCAGGAGCCGGTCGGCGGTCTGATTTCGGCCGGCGGCTCGGGCGCTAGCTCGCTGGTCGCGCCGGCCATGCGCGCGTTGCCGATCGGCGTGCCCAAGGTGCTCATCTCGTCGGTCGCGTCGGGCAACGTCGCCCCGTACGTCGGTCCGTCGGATATTCTGATGCTGTATTCGGTGACCGACGTCGCCGGGCTCAACTCAGTATCGCGCCAGATTCTCGCCAACGGCGCCGCCGCCATGGTCGGCATGGTGAAGGCGCGCGCCGGCAGCGGCGGCGAGCGCGAGACTGCACGGCGCGGCAACGGCAAGCCTGCGGTCGGTCTCACCATGTTCGGCGTCACGACGCCATGCGTCGACGCCATTGTCGATGCGCTGGAAGACGATTTCGAATGCCTCGTTTTCCATGCCACCGGCGTCGGCGGGCAATCGATGGAGAAGTTGGTCGATTCCGGCGCGCTGTCCGGCGTGATCGATATCACCACGACCGAGGTCTGCGATCTCCTGGTCGGTGGCGTGCTGCCGGCGACCGAGGACCGCTTCGGCGCGATCGCCCGCACGCGCGTTCCCTATATCGGCTCGTGCGGCGCGCTCGACATGGTCAATTTCGGGCCGATGGAGACCGTGCCGGAGCGCTATCGCGGCCGCACTTTGCAGATCCACAACCCGACCGTGACGCTGATGCGCACCACGCCGGAGGAGAACACGCGCGTCGGGCGCTGGATTGGCGAACGGCTCAATCTGATGGATGGCCCGGTTCGCTTCTTCCTGCCGGAAGGCGGCGTATCCGCGCTCGACGAGCCCGGCCGCGCATTCTCCGATCCGAATGCCGATGCGGAATTATTCAAGGCGCTTGAAGGTACCGTGCGGCAAACCGCAACGCGCAAGCTCATCCGCATGCCGGAGCACATCAACGATCAGCGCTTCGCCGCGGCGATCGTCGCCGAATTCCGGCGGCTGATCGGCGGCCGGCTAGCGCGCCGCCGGGCGAGGGGATAACCGCATGGCCCGCGTCCCGCGCTCCGATATCCTCGCCCGCTTCCGCGCCATGAAAGCGCGCGGCGAGCCGATCATCGGCGCCGGCGCCGGTACCGGCATTTCGGCCAAGGGCGAGGAGAAGGGCGGTGCCGATCTGATCGTGATCTATAATTCCGGCCGCTATCGCATGGCGGGACGCGGGTCGCTCGCCGGCATGATGCCGTTCGGCGATGCCAACGGCATCGTCGTCGATATGGCGCGCGAAGTGTTGCCGGTGGTCGCGCACACGCCGGTGCTCGCCGGCGTCTGCGGTACCGATCCGTTCCGCCAGATGGATGTCTTTCTCGACGAGATCGCGCGGCTCGGCTTCAGTGGCGTGCAAAATTTTCCGACCGTCGGGCTGATCGATGGCCGCTTTCGCGCCGGGCTGGAGGAAACCGGCATGGGCTACGGTCGCGAGCTCGAGATGATCGCGAAGGCGCGGGCGCACGACCTTCTGACCACGCCTTATGTGTTTGAACCGGAGGAAGCGGCGGCCATGGCGCGGGCCGGCGCCGACATGCTGGTCTGCCACTTCGGTTTGACCGTCGGCGGCTCGATCGGCGCCACCACCGCGCCGCGGCTGGAGGATTGTCCCCGCCTGACCGACGCGATGGCGGAGGCCGCCTTCGCGGTGAACCGCGATATCCTGATCCTTGTACACGGCGGTCCGATCGCCGAGCCGGCCGACGCCGAATATGTGCTGGCGCGCGCCCGCCATTGCCACGGCTTCTACGGCGCCTCGTCTATGGAGCGGCTGCCGGTCGAGCGCGCTCTCCATGCCCAGGTTGCAAAATTCAAAGCGATCAAGAAAGTAGCGTCAACGAAAGAACAGGCTCGCATCGGACCGGCAGGTCGGCGGGCGGGGAGGAAGTAAGATGTCCGTCGCCATTCTCGGCAGCCTGATCCTATGGCTGATCGTTGCGGTCATCGTCATCGCGATCGTCGTTTATTTCGTGAACTGGCTTTACCGCCGCTCGTCGAAGGAACTCTCCTTCGTGCGCACGGGTCTGTTCGGCGAAAAGGTGGTGATCAATCGGGGCGCCTTCGTCCTCCCCTTCATTCACGAGGTGACGCCGGTCAACATGAACGTCCTGCGTATGCAGGTCGTGCGCAACCGCGAAGATGCGCTGATCACCAAGGACCGCATGCGCATCGATATCGAGTCCGAGTTCTACGTTCGCGTGCCGCCGACGCGCGAGGCGGTGACGACCGCCGCCGCCACCCTCGGCCGCCGCACGATGAATGTCGCCGAGCTCGACGCCCTCCTGTCCGGCAAGCTTGTTTCGGCGCTCCGATCGGTCGCCTCCGAAATGACCATGGAGGAGATGCATGAACATCGCGGGGACTACGTCAACCGCGTGAAGGAGACCGCGCACGAGGGCCTCAAGCAGAACGGCTTGGAGCTGGAATCGGTGGCGATCACCGACCTCGACCAGACCGACCTCGAGTTCTTCAATCCTTCGAACCGCTTCGACGCGGAAGGCTTGACCAAACTCATCGAGGACATCGAGTCGCGGCGCAAATTGCGCAACGACATCGAACAGGAATCGATGATTCTGATCCGCAGCCGCAACCTCGAAGCCGAGAAACAGGCGCTCGACATCGATCGCGAAAGCGAAACCGCCCGGCTCAATCAGGAACGCGACATCGAAGTGCGGCGCGCGGTGCAGCGTGCCGAGCTGGCGCGCGAGCGGTCGCTCCGCGACACTGAAGCCGAGCAGGCGCAGATCGCGGCCCGCGAGGAAGTCGAAAAAACCCGTATTTCGCATGAGCGGGCACTAGCCGAAGCGCGCATCGTCTCCGAGCGCGACATCCGCGAGCGGGAAATCGAGCGCGGCCGCCAGGTTGACGAAGCCGAGATCGCCGCCCGCGAACGGGTCGAGCGCGCGCGCATCGCGCAAGAAGGCGTTATTACCGACGCGCGGATCGCCCGCCAGGAAGAAGACCAGCGGCGTGAAATTGAACGGGTCCGCAATATCGAGCAAGCCGAGATCGTCGCGCGCGAAGAGACCGAAAAGGCGCGCATCCAGCAGGAACTTGCCGTCACCGTCGCCCGCATTGCCAAGGAAGAAGAAAACCGCCGGCTGGAAATCGAGCGTGCCCGCAATCTGGAACAGGCCGAGATCGCCGCGCGCGAGTCGACCGAACGAGCGCGCATCGCGCAGGAGCGCATCGTCACCGACGAGCGCATCACGCTGGAAGAGGAAATCCGCCGCCGCGAGATCACGCGCAACCGCGCCATCGACGAGGAGGAAATCGCCGCCGCCAAATCGACCGAAGCCGCCCGCATCGCCCGCGAGAAGGCGCTGGCCGCCGAGCGCATCGCTTCCGAGCTTGCGACCCGCACGCTCGAAATCGAGCGGACCAAGTCGCTCGAAGAAACCGACATCGCGGCGCGCGAAGTGATGGCCGCGGCGCGCATCCAGCAAGAGGAGCGAACGCGCGCCCTCGACATCGCCCGCAATCGCGCGATCGAGGAGGCGGAAATCGCAGCGCGCGAGGCCGTCGAGGCGCAGCGCATCGCGCAGGAAAGGAAAATCGCGGTCGAGCGCATCGCTGCCGAAGAAGAGACGCGCAATCGTGAAATTGGCCGCATCAAGGTCATCGAAGCGGCCGAAATCGCCGCCCGCGATTCAACCGAAACCGCGCGTATCGCCCTCGACAGGAAGATCGCCGCCGAGCGCATCAGTGCCGAACGGGAAACCCGCGGGCTCGAAATTGCGCGCAACGAGGCGATCGAATCTGCCGAAATCGCCTCGCGCCAGATCGTCGAGACGGTTCGCATCGCCGAGGATCGCAAGATAGCGGCCGAACGGATCGCCCGCGACGAGGAAGTCCGTACGCTGGAGATCGCCCGCAATCGTGTTGTCGACTCCGCTGAAATCGCCGCCCGCGAGACGGTCGAGGCGGCCCGCATTGCGCAGGAGAAGCGGGTCGCCGCCGAGCGCATCGCAGCCGAGCAGGAAACCAAATCGCTCGACATCGCGCGCGAGGAAGCGATCGAGGACGCCGAAATCAGGCGACGTGAGGCCGTCGAAGCGGCGCGCATTGCAACCGAGCTTGCGCTCGAGCGCGAGCGCATCGAATCGTCGAAGACCCGCGACGTTCTGGACGTCGAGCGCCGCAAGGTGCTCGAGATCGCCGAGCAGGAACGCTCGATCGAGGTCGCGGCCAAGCTCGCCGAACGCGCGGACGCCGATCGCAAGGTGAAGGAAGCCGACATCGTCGCCGCGCAACAGGTCGGGCGCACGGACGTGGTGCGCGAACAGACGCTCGATCTCGCCCGGCTCGAACGCCGGCGTGCGGTCGAGCAATTCGAGGTCGCCCGCTCCCAGGCGCTGCAGGAAGCGGAAATCGCGGCCCGCGAGGAAGTCGAGCGGGCGCGCATCGCTTCGGAGCGCGGTATCGACGAAGCGCGGATCCTGCGCGACCGAGAGCTTCGTCAACTGGAAATCGCCCGCGAAACCGCGGTCGAGAATGCACGCATGGAAAGCGCCATCGAAATTCATCGCAAATCGCGCGAGCAATCGGCGGCGCAAGCCGATGCCGAAGGGGCGCGCGCGCAAGCGGTCGAGGCCGAGGAGCGGGTCAAGACGGTGCGCGAGAGCGAGGTGGCGAGGCGGCGGCGTGCAGTCGAGGTGCTGATCGCCGAAAAAGAAGCCGAGGAAGTGCGAATCGCGGCAGCGGCCGAGCAGGTGCGTGCGGCGGTCGAGGCCGAATCGCAGCGGGCGTTCAACGAGGCGGAGAACGTCCTTTCCGACGCTTCCCGCGCTTCGTTGTTCCGGCGCCGTCTGCTGGAGCGCATCGAAGGGATCGTCCGCGAAAGCGTCAAACCAATGGAGAAGATCGAAGGCATCCGCATCCTCCAGGTCGACGGTCTCAACGGCGGCGGTGGCGGCCGCGGCGGCCGCAGCCCGACCGACGAGGTGATCGATTCGGCGCTGCGCTATCGCGTACAGGCGCCGATGATCGACCAAATCCTCGCCGAGATCGGCATCGAAGGCGGCAGCTTGTCGCGCATGCCGGGCCTCATCCGCGAGGCGCGCGACATGCAGGGCATTCGCAAGGAGACAACGCCGCGAAAACCCCCCGAAGAAGGCGGCGGCAGCAGCGGCAGCGGCGGCGAAACGCCAGGGCAAACTTGAGCGCGGCGCGAGCGGACGAAGGGAGGAATAAAGCGACATGGCCCGCGTCTATGTTTCGAGCGTCATCAACGGCCGCTCCGATCGCGTTTGGGCGCGCGTGCGCGATTTCAACGGTTTGCCGTCCTGGCATCCGGGGATCGCCGAGAGCCGCATCGAGAACGGCGAGCCGTCCGACAAAATCGGCTGCGTGCGCGATTTCCGCCTGCGCAACGGCGATCGCATCCGCGAAAAGCTGCTCGGCCTCTCCGACTTCGACCTTTTCTGTACCTATTCGATCCTGGAATCGCCTATGGGCGTCGAAAATTACGTGGCAACGCTCCGGCTCACGCCGATTACCGATGGCGAACGAACCTTCGTCGAGTGGACAGCGGAGTTCGATTGCCCGCCCGAGCGCGAGACCGAACTGGTATCGAATATCGGCGGCGGCGTGTTCCAGGGCGGGTTCGATGCGCTCAAGCGCCAGTTCGGAGGCTAGGGCGGTGATCCGGATCGTGCGCTCAACCATCATCGACGCGCCGACCGACCGGGTCTGGGCGCTGCTTCGCGACTTTAACGGCCACGACCGTTGGCATCCGGCGGTCGGAAAAAGCGCGATCGAGCGCGGTCAAAGCGCCGACAAGATCGGCTGCGTGCGGCATTTCTTCCTGCGCGACGGTTCGGAGCTGCGCGAGCGTCTGCTCACCCTGTCCGATCTCGAACAAACCTTCAGCTATTGCCTGATCGATACGCCGGTTCCGCTGTTCAACTACGTCGCCCATGTGAGGCTGGCGCCGGTCACCGACGGCGACCGGACATTTTGGGACTGGCGCTGTTCCTTCACTACCCGCAAGGGCGAGGAGGCGGAGATGACCCGCATGGTCGGCGAAGACATCTATGACGCGGGTTTTGCCGCCATCCGCTCGCGTCTTGCCACTTCTTCGGGATTGGAGGGGCACGCGTGACCGTCACGGTGAAGACTTTTGATCGATTGGCCGATGCGGCCGGCGTGCTGTCGAGCGAGCGCGGCGCACGCTTCCTCGGCGGCGGCACACTCATCATGCGCGCGGTCAACGAGGCCGATCCGGACGTTCAGACCATTGTCCGCTCGACCGATCCGAGCTTGCTGCATATCGCGGTCTCGTCCGGCCGCATCGAGCTCGGCGCCGGCGTGACCATGGCCGCCGTCCTCGCCGAGCGCGAGCTTGCCTTTTTGCATCCGGTCGCGCGCGCGGTCGGCGGGCCTGCGGTGCGCGAGGCGGCAACCGTCGGCGGAAACCTGTTCGCACCGAGCCCGTACGGCGATTTCACGGCGGCGCTGCTCGCGCTCGACGCGACCGTGATGTTCGCCGGCGGCTTCGGCCAGCGCGAATTGCCGCTCGAAGAATTTCTCGGTCGCCGCGAACGCAACACGTCACTGGTGTCGGCGGTTGCCTTCAAGCGGCCGCCGGCGGATTCATTCCGGTTTAGCAAAGTCACGCGCGTCCATCCCAAGGGCATTTCGGTACTGTCGATCGCCGCGCAGGTGCCGGTCGCGAGCGGGCGCATTGCCGGCGCGCGCATCGCCTATGGTGCGATGGGCGGCACGCCGGTGCGGGGCAAAGCGGCCGAGCGGGCGCTCGAAGGCCGCTCGTTCGACACAGCCGGCATCGCTCCCGCGCTTGCGGTTGCCGCCGACGGCACCTCCCCGGCCGACGATGCCATCGCCAGCGCCTGGTGGCGGCGCGAGATACTTCCCGTATATCTGCGCCGGCTGCTGCTCGGCGCGGCACATACATGAGGAGTCGATGAAGACCCCGATCCAGTTTCATCTTAACGGAGAGGCCGTCGCTACGTTTGCCGAAAGCGGCGCCAATCTGCTCGACACGTTGCGCGAGTCGATCGGCGATCTGTCGGTGAAGGGCGGCTGTTGGCAAGGCACCTGCGGCACCTGCACGGTGCTGATCGACGGCGTTCCCCGCGTCTCCTGCGTGACGCTGGCGGAAACCTGCGCCGGCAAATCGGTCGAAACCGTTGCCGGATTGCGCCGTGGCGCTGACCTGCATCCGCTGCAACAAGCCTTCATGGAGCGCTTTGCCGCCCAGTGCGGCTATTGCACGCCGGGAATGCTGATGGCGGCCAAGGCTCTGCTCGATCGCAATCCCAATCCGACGCGCGCTGACGTCGTCGACGCGCTTTGCGGCAACATCTGCCGCTGCACCGGCTACGAGCCGATCATCCAGGCGGTGATGGACGTCGCCGGCAGCGACAACCGTCGCCGCGCCTGAGGGACCCGCAATGCTTGAATTCCGCAAAGACATCTTTGCCGACGAACGCGACGATAATCTCATAGAGATCGGCCAGCCGACGCAGCGCCAGGATATTCTCGGCCACGTCACCGGCACCTCGCCCTATTATGACGACCACCGCTTCGCCAATTTGCTGCACCTAAAAATTCTGCGCAGTCCGCATGCACACGCGCGCATTCGCTCGATCGACGACTCGGCAGCGGCGCGCGCTCCTGGCGTCAAACGGATTATTCGGGCGGCCGACGTGCCGGTCAATCTCAACACGCTGTTGAGCCTCATCCAGTTCGGCAAGGATGACGAGCCCTCGCTCGCTTCCGATTTCGTGCGCTACAAAGGCGAGCCGATCCTCGGCATCGTCGCGACCAGCGAGCGAGCGGCGCTGAAGGCGCTGACGCTGGTGCGGGTCACTTACGACCAGTTGCCTGCGGTGTTCGACGTCGAGGAGGCGCTCAAACCAGGAGCGGTGTCGGTCAACGCCACTTATCCGAAGAACACGTTCGAATATTACGGCAAATACGATCACCAGAAGGTGCGCTTCGGTGACGTTGAGGCTGGCTTCAAGCAAGCCGACCTCGTGCTCGAGGACCGCTACCAGATGTCGCCGATCGAGCATGCGCCGACCGAGACCAACGGCTCGATCACCGTGCCCGACACCAACGGCCGCTTCATCGTCTACACCTCCACGCAGGCATTGTTCTTTTCGCTCGACACGTCGGCGAAGATCAACGCGATGCAATCGAACCAGCTGCATTTCATCGGTGGCACGGTCGGCGGCGGCTTCGGCGGCAAGGTTGACACCCTGACCGAGCCGCTTTGCATCCTGGCGGCGCGGCTGACCGGCGCGCCGGTGCGTTATCGGTTCAGCCGCCATGAAGAGATGCAGTTCGGCTCGCCGCGGGGCGCCGAGCGCATCTACGTCAAGGACGGCGTGATGAAGGACGGCCGGATCGTCGCCCGCTCGGTGCGAGCCTATTTCGATTCAGGCGCCTATACCCGGCTGTCGAGCTACGCGGTGGTCAAGTGCGCCGCCCATATTCCCGGCCCTTACACCATCCCCAATGTCCACGCCGACATCTATTGTGTTTTCACCAACCGCACGCCGGCGACTGCCATGCGCGGTTTCGGCGTTACCGCGCTCGATTTCGCGCTCGAATGCCACATGGACAAGGGCGCAGTGGCGGTCGGGATGGATCCGCTGGAATTCCGCATGCTGAATATGTATCGCGACGGCGACATGAAAGCGCATCGGCGGGAAGCGAAAAACTGCGCGCTGATCGAGTGCGCGCAGGTTGCCGCCGAAAAGGCCGGCTGGCCGTTGCGCGAGGAATTCCGCCGCATGTCGTCGCGGCAGGGCGGTTCGCTTGAACGCGCAGGCGTCGCGGATCGTTCGCGCGCACCGGCAATGGCGGCTGCCGGAAAACCTGCGCCGGCCACCGCCGCGGACCGCGTCCGGGCGCCGAGCGCGCCGCCGCTTTCGCCAGTGCCGCAGCGCGTCGCTTATGAACGGCCGATGCCGGTTGCAGCGGCGCAAGCCGCGCCGCCACCGCCGCCGCGCAGCGCGCCGCCGTCACCGCCGGCCGGCTCGAGCCACGGCGCGGCGCGCTTCTCATCCGTCTTCGGCACCAGGAGGCGCTGACCATGGCCAAACATCGCGGGCGCGGCGTCGCCACCATCAACTATCCGATCGGCATGAATCTCGGCGGCGATCCAAGCCAGGCGCTGGTTCATTCCAACCCGACCGGCAAGTTCACCGTTGCGCTCTCCTCGATCGATCTGGGGCAGGGGATGAAATCGGTGACGCGGCAGATTTGCGCCGAGACACTCGGCGTGCCGGTGGAGGACGTTTATGTCGACACCGCCGATTCCGATACCGGGCCGCATTGCATGGGCTCATTTGCCTCGCGCGGCACGCATCGCGTCGGTAACGCGGTGATGACAGCGGCGCGCGAGGCGCGTGCCGTCATGCTGGAGGCCGCGGCCGAAGAGCTCGAAGTCGATCCCGGCGACCTCGAAACCGACGGCAAGGGCTCGATCCGCGTCAAGGGCGCGCCGCATCGCTCGATCTCGGTGCGCGACGTCGCCATCGCGGCGCAGTTCCGCCAGGGCAAGACCATCTCGGGGCGCGGCATTTTTCTCGTCCCGCTGTCCGACGTCGATCCGGAAACCGGCGAGATGTCGCCGGCGACCTGCTATGCGCATGCCTGCCTGATCGCCGAAGTCGAGGTCGACGATGAGACCGGCGAAGTCGCCGTGCTGAAAATGACCAGTACCTACGAGATCGGGCGCGCGATCAATCCCAAGCTTGTGGAGCAACAGCTGGTCGGTGGCTCATGGATGGGCATGAGCCACGCGCTCTACGAGACGCCGGAGCCGTATTACCCGAACACCCGTGATGGGCCGCGCGACTTCAACGAATACCTGATGCCCGGTCCGGGCGACGTCTGCCCGCACGATATTATCGTATTGGAGCGCCCCGCTCCGGACGGCCCGTTCGGCGCCAAGGGGCCGGGCGAGATGTGCGCCAATCCGGTGCTGCCGGCGGTCGCCAACGCGGTATTCAACGCGGTTGGCGTGCGCATTAATGAGATCCCGATCACGCCGGAAAAAATCCTGCGGGCGCTGAAGGCGCGTGGCGGCGCGGCGGCGCAGCCGCGCGCGCGGTAACGACGCATGGCGGTCCGTCACAAGATCGTCGGGATCGACAGCCCCCGCGGCCTCGAAGAAGCGCTGCGCGCCGCCTATTACCTCGCCGACGAAGAACTTTCGACCGCCGCCTATCTCGCGCTGGCGCTCGGCAAGCCGTTGTTGCTCGAAGGCGCACCCGGCGTCGGCAAGACGGAAGCGGCGAAAGCGATCGCCGGCGTGCTCGGCCGCACGCTCCTTCGCCTACAATGCTACGAAGGCATCGACGCCGCGGCCGCGCTTTACGAATGGAATTTTCCGCGCCAGATGCTGGCGCTCCGGCAGGAAAGCGAAGCTGGCGGCCATACCGATATCTACCGCGACGAATTCCTGATCGAGCGGCCGATGCTCGCCTGTTTGCGGCGGCCGCAGGAAACCATGCTTTTGATCGACGAAATCGATCGTTCCGACCACGAATTCGAAGCCTTCCTGCTCGAATTTTTGTCCGACTTCCAGATTTCGATCCCGGAGCGCGGCGCCATCCGCGCCTATGAGCGGCCGGTCGTGATCCTGACCTCGAACCGCACGCGCGAACTGCACGAAGCGTTGCGCCGCCGGTGCGTCTACCACTGGATCGACTACCCGTCGCCAGAGCGAGAGATGCGCATCATCATGATGCGGGCGTCCGGCGTCAGCGAGCGGGCCGCCCGCGCGGTAGTCGCCGCGGTCGGGCGCTTGCGGCGTGAGCCGCTCGCCAAGCTGCCGGGGATCGCCGAAGCGGTCGAATGGGCGGAAGCGGCGAGCCTGCTCAACGAGCAGGGCGCGCGCTGGCCGGAAGCGTTCAAACGCTCGCTCGGCGTCGTGCTCAAGGACGAGGACGACCTCGTCCACATCGCGCCGAAGATCGATGCCATCCTGGTGGAGGCGCAGGCGTGAATGACTTGACGCGTCCGATCGCGCACTTCGTCGAATTTGCAGCCCTGCTGCGCCGCGCAGGCTTTGCGATTGCGCCGGAGCAAACCATGGCCTGGCTCGCTTCAATCGAGCTTCTTGGGCCGAACAGCATCGACGATATCCGCCGCGCCTCGCGCGCGACACTCGCGCCGCCGCCGGAGCGCTTCGCCGATTTCGATGCGTTGTTCGACGCGCATTTTCTCGGCGCGCAAAGCATCGTGCCGGAGGCGGCGCCGAGCGAGGACGAGCCGATGCGCGCGGCCGAGGATTCTACGGTCGGCCCGGAACCGCTGTTCGGCGACGAGACGCGCGAATCCGGCGCGCAGGCGACCGAGGCCGAACGGCTCACCGCGCGTCGCCTTGCGCCGGGCAGCGAGGGCGAGACCTTGCGCCGTTTCGCCCGCGAATTGCCGAACCGCGTGCCGCGCCGGCGCGGCTATCGCTGGCGGTCGGGACGCGGTGGCACCGCAGCCGATGCCCGCCGCATGTTTCGCGACGCCATGCGCAACGCCGGCGAGTTTATTCGCCTGCGCCACCGCCGGCGCCGGCTGCGGCAGCGCCGTATCGTCGTGCTGATCGACGTTTCCGGCTCGATGAAGGAACGCACGCAGGCGCATCTGGCGTTCGCGCATGCGCTGACGCGCGCCGCGGCCTCGGTTGAGGTCTTCACCATGGGGACGCGGCTGACGCGCATTTCCCGACCGCTGCGTCTGCGCAACCGCGAGCAGGCGCTCGCCACCGCTTCGCTCCTGGTCGCCGACTGGGATGGCGGCACCCGCATCGGCGACGCGCTCAACGCTTTCCTCGCCGTTCCGCGCTTTGCGGCGCTGGCGCGCGGCGCGGCGCTGATCGTGCTCTCGGACGGGCTTGAGCGCGGCGATCCGACCGCGATGGCGGACGCGGTCGCGCGACTCGCCCGGCTCGCCTGGCGGATCGTCTGGCTCACACCGCTCGCCGCCGATCCTGGTTTCGAAGCGCGCACCGCCGGACTGGTCGCGGCGCGCCCGTTCCTCGACAAGCTCGGCGACGGCGGCTCGATCGATGCCATCTGTGACAGCGTCCTCGACATGGCAAGCGAGGCGGCATGACGCCGATTATCGACGCGCATCATCATATCTGGCGGCGGAAGGATCTGCCGTGGCTCGACGGGCCGATGCAGCCGCGCATCTTCGGCCCATATGAGGCGATAAGGCGCGATTATCCGATCGGCGAATTCATCTCCGACATCGCCGATAGCGACGTGGTCAAATCGGTTTATGTGCAGGCGAATTGGGCCAAGGATCGCTTCGAGGACGAAGTCGCCTACGTGCAGCAGGCCGCCGACGAGACCGGCTTCCCGCAGGCGATCGTCGGCTATTCCGATTTCCTGGTGCCGGACGTACGACCGCAGCTCGACCGGCTGAAGAAGTATCGCGGCATGCGCGGTGTCCGCATGCAATTGCAGTGGCACGAAAATCCGCAATACCGTTTCGCGTCCGGTCCCGATCTGGCGCGCGCTCCAATCTTGCAGAAGAACGTCGCGCGGCTCGCTGATTACGGCTGGAGCTTCGATCTACAGGTCTTCACCGGCCAGATGGATGGCGCCGCCGAACTTGCGAAAAGCGCGCCAAATGTGACCTTCATCCTGCAGCACGCCGGCATGCTGGAAGACGTTTCGTCGGCCGGCTGGGACAAATGGCGCGCCGGTATGCGCAAGCTCGCGGCCTGCCCGAACATGGTCTCGAAGCTGTCCGCTCTCGGCACCTTCATCCACAAGAACGACCCGCGGCATATCGCTGCGATCGTGGGCGAGACCGTCGCCATGTTCGGCGCCGAGCGCTGCCTGTTCGGCTCGAATTTCCCGGTGGAGAAATTGTGGACCGGCTATGCGCCGCTCGCAACCGCGTTTCGGTCAGCATTCGAGCCGCTCGGCGCGAAGGCGGAGCGCGCGGCGATGCACGACACGGCGATGAGGGTTTATCGGCTTAACTAAAAGAGGGGCAGTGACCCCGACAAGGGGGAGGGTAAGCGTATGGCGCTCGAAATCAAAATCCTCGACTACGGCGATATCGAACTGGAATCGAGCTTCCTCGTGCTCGGGCGCGATTGCGGCCGCACGCGCCGGGTGCCGACGCTCGGCTTTCTTATTCTCGGCGGCACCTGGCCGGTCGTTGTCGATACCGGCTATCGCTCCAACCAGATCATGGAAACGCTCGGCATGCGCGGCATGCAATCGCATGAGACCATGATCGAGAACCAGCTGAAGAAGCACGGCCTCAAGCTCGGCGACGTGCGTTACGTGCTGCACACGCATTTGCATATCGATCACGCCGGCAAGGACGATCTTTTCCCCATGAACACCGCGGTCGTCCTCAATCGCAAGGAGCTGGAATATTCCGTCTCCGGGCTGATGCACCCGCAATACCCGGCGGTCGATATCAAGCACCTGATCGACCGGTTGCACACCAAAGGGGCGCTGCGCTTCCTCGATCTCGAAGTCTCCGGGCCGACCGAATTGATGCCCGGGCTAATCTGCGAGGCCGCCGGCGGTCATACCGAAGGATCGATGAACGTGATCGTGCATACCGCGGAAGGCGTCGCGACGATCTGCGGCGACGTCCTCTACGACATCAACGACCAGTTGGTCGAGCCGTTCCGCGAGATTAGCGACATGGAACCGCGCGTCACCGGCAATCACGGCACCACCAAGCGGCAGGAGAAAGCCGCGATCAAGAAGGTCGTCGCGCGCTCGCGCTTCGTGCTGCCGGTGCACGACCGGCCGGCGATCATCGAGGCCGGGCAGGTGGTCGGCCGCCTGCAAGATTCGGTGCCAGGCCCGACAGTTCAGTCGCTGCCGAAACGCAATTGGTTCCCGGCGTGACCGAGGGAGGCGTCCGATGAGCAGCCATACCGCGCAACGGCGCGAGTTCGCCGATCTGATCGACCTCGACGCGCCGGTCGAGCAGCTGGCGGGCGGGTTTACCTTCACCGAGGGGCCAATCTGGCATCCGCGCGACCAGTATCTGCTGTTCTCCGACATGCCGGCCGACGTGCGGCGGCGCTGGGACGAGCGCGGCGGCGTGCGCGAGGTGATGAAACCGTCGAACAAGTGCAACGGTATGACCTACGACGCCAATCTCGGGCTGGTTATCTGCGAACACGCGACCTCAAGTCTCGTGCGCGAGCGCGACGGTCGGCGGGACGTCCTCGCCTCGCATTTCGACGGCAAGGAACTGAATTCTCCCAACGACGTGTGCGTGCGTTCCGACGGCTCGATCTATTTTTCCGACCCTTGGTATGGCCGCATGCCGGTTTACGGCGTCGAGCGGCCGCGCCAGCTCGGCTTTCAGGGCGTCTATCGGGTGCCGCCGGGCGGCGGGGCGCCGCAACTCGTGGTCGACCGCAATCTGTTCGAGCAGCCGAACGGCCTGTGCTTCTCGCCCGACGAGCGCATCCTTTATGTCAACGACACGGTACGCGCGCTCATTCGAGCGTTCGACGTCAATGCCGACGGCACGCTCGGTCCCGACCGCATCTTCGCTTCAGGCATCCGCTCCGAGCTCGAGCCCGGCGTGCCCGACGGCATGAAATGCGACAGCGCCGGCAATGTCTGGGTGACGGCGCCCGGCGGCGTGTGGGTCTATTCGCGCTCCGGCGCGCTTCTCGGCAAGGTCAAGGTACCGGAACTCGTCGCCAATCTGCACTGGGGCAAGTCCGACTGGCGCACGTTGTTCATGTGCGCGACGCATTCGCTCTATGCAGTGCGCACCAAGATCGGCCCGCACATCGAGCCGTTCATGAAGGCGAGTGCGTCGAGTGCGGCGGGCGTTTCCTCGTCTTCAGCCTCGTCGCAGCCCGAGCGCGCCAGCGCGACCGCCAAAGAGGGGCTCCGGCTCGATCCGTCGCGCTGCGCGTTGATCATCCAGGACATGCAGAACGACGTGATGATGGATGGCGGCGCGTTTGCCTCGTCCGGCGCGCCGCAGCACGCGCGCGAGCAGAATGTAGTCGAGAATATCCGCCGCCTGGCGGATATCTGCCGGTCGCGCGGCGTGATGATTATTCACGTCTGGTTCGTGGTCGAGCCGGGTGCGCCCGGCGTTACGCTCAACGCGCCATTGTTCGAAGGGCTGGTCGATTCCAAGGCGATGGTGCGCGGCACCTGGGGCGCCGCGCCGGCGCCCGGGCTGGAGCCACAGCCGGGGGACCACGTCGTCGAGAAGATCCGCATGAGCGCGTTCGAGGGCAGCAACCTTGAAATCGTGCTGCGCTCGGGCGGCCGCGACACGCTGATCAATACCGGCGCCTGGACCAATATGTCGGTTGAGCACACCAGCCGGACCGCGGCTGACAAGGGCTATTTCGTCGTCGTGCCGGAGGATTGCTGCTCGACCATGAACGCCGACTGGCACCGCGCCTCGGTGCAATACGCGCTCACCAACGTTGCGGCGGTGACGAAAGCCGACGAGGTGATCGCGGCGCTGAGTTAGGTCGTGAACTCATAAAAGCGTCAGGGCGGACGGCTCACGAGAGTCCGCTTTCGCCCAAAAGCCGACAAGTTCGTGCCTCGCAGCGAAATGCCGCTATGGGCCATTCGCGTCATTCGCTACGACGCAAAAAAATGGTGACTTTTTACCGTCTCAGCAGCGCCAGAACCTACTTTCCCCAGGAGGGGCTGCTGACATCAATTACTTTTTGGTTTTTTGGTAGGGTAGCAGTCGGTTTTGTTGCCTGCCGTTGATATCCGGCGTCGCTGCCGGTCAGGAAGTCTGCTTTAACCGCTCCTGTTTTTTGAGTTTTTGGTAGGGCCGCGCGGCTCCTTGGCCGCGATGTCAGTTTTGGGTCAAAACGCTGCGGAGCCGGTTAAGCCCGACGGCGCAGTTTGTCCGCTGTTGATCCGATAGCGACCACACTTTTGCAGCGCCGCGAATGCGTTAATCGCCAGGAGCGACGGATTTGCAATGTCCGCCAATGTCCGCCTATCTCCCGGAAGCGACCGAATCGTTGCGCCGCACTAAAGTGGAGCGATGGGTCAACAAGACGCTAGAAATATGAGGTGGAGAGGGGGACTGCTTTCGTCCTGGTCGATTGTCGCAAAATTCTTAATCGGAAAACTGGGTCTCCGAAACGCGGCCGCTTCCAGTTGAGGGCGCTCTAAACAATATAGCCTCGCGTCCCAGCAAAAGGCGGGTACTTGCTAGAATCCGATTTGTACCAACGCTTGCCGCCCAACTCAATATTAGGGTGACGATGAGTACAACCAAGCCTTTGCCAATAGCAGGGATTGCGAGGCCAAGCAGCGTAAATTGCAGCCACAGCACGAACACATAATGAAAGAAATAGATGCCGTAGGCATTCTCTGAAATGCTGTCGATGATCGGCCAGCGGACGGTAGCAAAGCGCATGAAGACCGCTGTCATACTGAAACAGGCAGCCCCAACGAAAATCACCAGGCCGACATCGCCTGCGACGCGCAGCCCGGCCGCCGATGCACCCGGTACTTTCATAATCAGCAACGTCAGAATGACCCACAGCAAGAAGGACGCGAAGCTGCCGATAACCCACATTGCCCAGCGCGGGGCGAGCATTCCGTTCACGTAAAGCAGGCCGCGTTCGTAGCCGCATGCTCCAACAGCGAGGCCCAAAAAAAAGTAGATTATAAATTGTGGAGCAAAGACCGGGTGAAATTCGAACGGGCCGAATCCGACCCATTTCCATGGTGGATAGATAGCGGATAACGGGAAGTAAGCGACTGCCGAAACGCAGATTACGACAATGAAAAATCCTCCGGTGTGAGCGCGACCCACGGCTTTGGCAAAAAGCGGCGCTAAGAAATGACTTGTGCTCGGCGCCAGTCGGAAGAGCACAGCGGCGCCAATATTCAGCGCAATCAAGAACCACAAGAACCACATCGGGCCACTTGGCGTGATTGGCAGAGCTGACCAGTGCGACCAAAACGAGGACCAGCTCGGATCAACCGCCGTGACACGAAATACCGGATAAAAAGCAACCGGCATCAAAAGATACGTCCCCAACATGAATGGCACGCCGAGCCGCAAGATGCGGTGACCCAAAAACGATTTCCACCCCTTGTGCAGCAAACTTGGCCAGACAAAAAGTCCGGAAAGAAAGAACATCAGTTGCATCAGGTAGAGAAATTGAAATGCACAAAACACATCGAATCCGATCCAACGCTCGTTATCGATGATCGGGAAAGCCCTCCAACCATCGTAGTGAGCACTATCGAAGGCCAAGGGGTGAGCGGGCTGCGATACGATATAGGCTGAAAAGGAATGGAATGACAAAATTAGGACGATGAGCGTCCCCCGCAGATTTCTGAGCGGTAAGCTGGCTTTTGGCATAGATTTGCAGAATCCAAAATACCGGATGCTGCCTGCATGCGCTCGATGGCAGTAGCCGTCTGTTCAAAATTGCTCACTTCGGATTGTCATGCTCGTAATGGCGAAGTACCGAGAGCCGGTGAGTGAAGAGTGGTCGAATCTGAGCGTGGTGGTGCATTCCGCCTGCGGCATCCTAGGCGACATCATCGATGCTTCATTGCACCGGAAATTCGCACCAAACTGTCGCTCTGGGTCGTTCGCTATCTGAACGAGCCAGCAGCACGTTCGGCGATGTCCGTTGCTGCCCACAAGAGCGGAAGAAAAATCACAAATTAAGAAGGTCTTTGCTGGTTGATGCCACCGCGCCTCGGTGCAATACGCGCTCACCCAACGTCGCGGCGGTGACGAAAACGGACGAGGTGATAGCGGCGCTGACGAGAAAGTTCACGACGGCAGCGCCAAACCCTCGCCCGCGAACGCGCGCTGCACCGCCGGCCGCGCGGCGAGGCGGCGCGCATGCGCGGTCCAGTGCGGGAAGTCGTTCGGCATATCGAAGCCGAGCACGGCCCCGCGGCCCCAAATCCAGTAAACCATGAGCAGCGGATCGGCCACGCTGTAGCGTTCGCCCAGCGCCCATGGTCCGGCGCCGATTTTCTCCTCGACCGCTTTCCATAAATCATAGGCGTTCTTCTTGCCGGTCGCGGCAACGTCGTCGATCGCGCGCGGGTCGGAGGCGTAGCGCGCGGCGCGGCGGACGTGGACGAAAGCGGGCTGGATGGTAGACGACAGCCAGTTGAGCCACTCGGCGCAGCGCGCTTCCTCGCGCGGATCCCACGGCCACAGCCCCGACGCCGGATGGCGCGCCGCGATATAGCGCAGGATCGCCGGTGCTTCGGTCAGCACCCAGTCGCCGTCGGCAAGCGCCGGCACGCGCGCCTTCGGATTGATGCGGAGGAATTCCGGACTGTTTTGCTGGCCGGAACCGATGTCGACGCGGGAAAGCTCGAAGCGGTCGCCGACTTCCTCCAGCACGATATGCAGCGCCAGCGAGCACGCGCCGGGAGAATAATAAAGTTTTACGCTCATGCGGTGCTTGCCTTTGTCTCAATAGGTCGCGCGACCGCCGGACAGGTCGAACGCCGCGCTGGTGGTGAACGAATTCTCGGCGCTGGCGAGGAAACAGATCATCGACGCCGCTTCGTCGAGTTCGAGCATGCGGCCGCGCGGAATTTTCGAGACGATCATGGCCAAAAAGTCGGGCGCCTGGCTCAGCGCCAGCGTGGTCTTGGCGACCGCGGGCGTGACGCAATTGACGCCGATGTTATAGCCGGCAAGCTCCTTGCCAAGCGATTTGGTCAGCGCAATCACGCCGGCTTTCATCGAGCTGTAGGCCGGCGCCTTCGGATTGCCTTCCTTGCCGGCAACCGAGCTTAGATTGACGATGCGCCCGTAATTCGCGGCGATCATGTGCGGCACGATTGTGCGGCAACAATAAAACGTGCCGACCAGCCCGACATTGACCACGTCGCGAAAAGCATCCGGCGGATATTCCCACGTATTGGCGTTCGGGCCGACGATGGCGGCGTTGTTGATCAGGATATCGATCTTGCCGAAATGCGCGAGCGTGGCTTTGGTGGCGGCTTCGACGGCGGCGAGATCAGAAATATCCACCGGCAAGCCGCGCACGTGATCCGGCTTGCCGAGCCGCTTGACCGTCTCGTCGAGGAGCGCCTTGTCGCGATCCCAGATGCTGACCTTGCCGCCTGAGCCGAGGATGCGGGTCGCTACCGCAAGCCCTATTCCCTGCGCGCCGCCGGTGACGATGGCGACGCGATCCTTGAGATCGTAGACGTTCATGCACGCGCCTCCCTGGTGTCCCAATTCCGAAGTTCGCAAGTGGTCGCGGCCAATTCTTGTGCGAACTTCGGAATTAAAGGGACACCAGCAATTCTATAATTCTAGTGCGGCCTTTGGATTTGAAGTTCCTAAACGAGTTTCCCGCCAAAGTGTAGGAACTTCAAATCCGCCGCACTAGGCGGCTTTTCTTACTTCGCGGTACGATAGCAAAAACCCGCAGCGGGCTGCCGCTGCCCTGCAATATTTTCAGCGGTGCGGCGACGATGACCGCGCCGGTTGCCGGCAAAAGATCGAGATTGCACAAGCATTGCAGCCCGTATTTGCCGGCGCCATGCATGTAATAATGACACGGGTAGGGGGGCGCAAAGTGCGCGGCCTGGCCAGCATCGGTGCCGATGGTCTCGGTGCCAAAACCGAGCACGTCACGTTCCTGAACGAGGAAGCGCACGCAGTCGGGATCGGGGCCCGGCGTGTGCTGGCCGGTCTCGTCGAGATTCTGATAGGCGACCGGATCCTTGCGCTTTGACCAATCGGTGCGCATCAGCACCCAGGAACCGGCGGGGATGCGGCCGTGCCGCTGCTCCCAGGCCTCTACATGCGCCGCGTTCAGGAGGAAGTCGGCGTCGGCTTTCGCCTGCGCGCTGCAATCGATGACGTTTGCCGGCGCGATGAAATGCTCGATCGGCATTGTATCGACCGAGTTACGCGGCAGATCGCGTCCGGAAATCCAGTGGATAGGGGCGTCGAAATGGGTGCCGCTGTGCTCGCCGAAGCTGACATTATTCCAGTACCAGCCGGGCCCGCGCTCGTCGTAACGGGAGACTTCCTCCATGCGAAACGGGCGGCATTGGCCGAATTCGGGCGGTAACACGATGGTTGGAAAGTCGGGCGAAAGAGTCTGGGTCAGGTCGATCAATCGCGCGCCGCCGGACGCGAGAAGGCTGAGATTGGCGCGAACCGCAGGCGCGGGCCTGCGCGCAGCCGCTTTCGGCGCGCCCTTTGCGCGGGCGTTTTTCCTCTTCGTTGCTTTCATCGACTAGTCTCACCGAGTTCGCGCTCGAGCGTTTTCGGGCTTTCCAGATGCCGGGCGAGCCAGTCCTGCGCCACATCGCCGGGATAGACATCCTCGACCGAACCTTTGAGAGCGTCGACCACGGCGGCCGCCAGCGCGGCAGGCGAGAGCTTCGGCGGCATTTCGAGTTGATCCCATTCGTCGTCGATCGGGCCGGGAAACAGATTGATCACACGCAGGCCCGACGGACGCAGATCCGCACGCAGGTTTTGCGACAGCGACAAGGCCGCTGCCTTCGAGGCGGAATAGGTGCCGTGCGGCGGATAGTTGGATAGCGCGAAGATCGACAGCACATTGACCCAGGCGACGGCACCTGTAGCGCCGTCGGCGGCGCGCGCCTTGAGTGCCGGCGCGAATTCCTGCGCGAGCCGCAGTAGGCCGAAATAGTTGATGTCCATTTCAAGCTGTGCGGTTTCGACGCCATGCCGCGACGCCAGCGAAAAGGTACGGTGGCAGTCGCTGGTGTTGACGAGGATGTCGACCTTGCCACCGATCTCGCCGGCAAGCGCGCGCACGGAACGGCTGTCGGTCACGTCGAGCGGGACGAATTTCGCCTGCGGCAGGTCGCGCAAGCCGTCGAACCCTGCGGCCTTCTTCCATGGCTCGGCTACGCCGATCCAGATCAGATCGGCGCTGGCCGCCGCCAGCGCGCGCGCGGTCGCCTGTCCGGCCGCCGACTTGGCATCGGTGATCAGGACTTTGCGCCCGCGCGGATCGCAGGTCATTTCGCGGAGCTTCGGATCGTCCGACAAGTGAGGCCTCCCTTGGTCCGGCATGGCGACAAGCACCGCCTGGGCGGCGCGGTCGAGCGCGGCCTCGACCCGCACGCGAACAGGCGGAGCGCCGACCCTGTCATGGACGTAAGCCACGATATTGACGCCGGCATCGAGACGCACGTTGCCAATGCGCCATGGCAGCCGCTCGCGGAAATACAATTCCTGGGCGGCGCGCAGCACCGTCTCACTGATAAGCTCGCCATGGCCGGTTTGCGACCGCCAGACGAGGCGATGCGACAGGCAGGCGCGGCAGACTTCGCGCGGCGGATATTGCACGGCGCCGCAATCGCGGCAGACCTGCAACTCCAACGGGCCACGTGCCGCCGCAGCCGTGAGCCCGAGCGCGACGCGGCTCCTCGCCGCCGGCGGCAGCGTCGGCAGCCGCGTCCGCTCGACCGGATTTCTGCGCTTTGGCCTTTTCACCACTTGCGACACAGGTTTTCCTCGGATTGCCAGTATAAATCAGGCTGCGGCAAGCACAGCGGCGCCGCTGCAAATCCCGCGGTCGTAATTGATCATGCCGAACCCGGAGACAAGCCCGTATTTGGCGTCCGGCACGCGCGCACCCAGCGGTTGGCCGGTGAGCTGGCGGATGGCTTCGACGATGCCGAGATGTCCGCCGGCCGCGCCGGCCTGGCCGACCGACAATTGGCCGCCCGAGGTGTTGAAGGGAAAAGTGCCGGCAACCTCAAAGGTATTGGCGCGAATGAAATCGGCGCCGCCGCCTTCCGGGCAAAAGCCAAGTCCCTCGAATTGGAGCACGTTGATGACCGGATAGTCGTCATAGGTTTCGAGAAAGTCGATATCGGCGGGCCCGATGCCCGCCTGCGCATAAAGCGCGTCGCGATCCAGCGCCCAGCCGCCGCGATCCTGGATCGGATCGTCGGGAAAGGCGTTGTGCCGCTCGACCGCGCCGAGCAGGCGCGCGAACGGCAGGCCGAGCTCTTGCGCGGTCTCCCGCCGCATGACCAGAAAGCCCTCCGCGCCGGCGCACGGCATGACACAGTCAAACAGGCGCAGCGGATCGGCGATAAGCCGCGCGTTGCGATAGTCGTCGAGCGTCAGCGGTTTCTTGAACAGCGCCAGCGAGTTTTTGAGCGCGTTGTTGCGTTGGGCGACGCAGAGCTTGCCGAAATCCTCAAGCGTCGCGCCGTGCTCGCGCATGTAATACGCGGTCAGCAATGCAAAGCTGGCATTCGGCCCGCCCGAGCCATAGGGGTAAACCGCGTCCTGGGAGAATTGGCTGAACGTCGCCGTGGCGCGGCGAAAGCTGTCGGTACGGTTGGTGTCGCCGGCGATGCAGGCGACGATGTCGGCGTCGCCGTTTTGCACGGCGCGCGCGCCACGCCGGATCGAAACGATGCCCGACGCGCCGCCCATGCGCACATCATCAAGCCAGCGCAAGGTCAATCCGAGATGCTGAGTTAGGCCGACAGCGGTATCGGGGGCGAGCGTAAAACTTGCCACCGCGAGTCCGTCGATCCGTTCTTTCGGCATCTTCGCGGCGGCGACGAGTTCAGCCAGCGCGCGGCCGAGAAACCAGTGCGCGCCCTTGGTGGAATAGCGGACATAGGGGATCGTCACCGGCGCGGCCAGCACGACATCGTCGTAACCGCGCGCCGCCATCAGCCGGTTCCGCCGAGATACGTGGCGGCCACGCGCGTGTCGTGCGCAAGCATTTTTGCCGGACCCTGATGGGCAATTTCGCCCATCTCCAGAACATAGCCGTAATCCGCGGTCTCCAGTGCGGCGCGGGCGTTTTGCTCGACCAAAAGTATCGATACCCCCAGCTCGCGCAGCGACGCGACAATGCGGAAAATTTCGCGCACCATCAGCGGGGCGAGCCCGAGGCTCGGCTCGTCGAGCAGGAGGAGGCGCGGTTGCGCCATCAGTGCGCGGCCGAGCGCCAGCATCTGCCGTTCGCCGCCGGAGAGCGTCTGCGCCTTTTGCCGCTGCCGCTCGGCGAGACGGGGGAATCGCGCGAACACCTGTTGCATGCTTTGTCTCACGTCCGATCCGTTGCGGCGACGCGCATAGGCGCCGAGCAGAAGATTGTCGGCGACCGCCATGTCACCGAACAATTCACGCCGCTCCGGCACCAGGCAGAAGCCGCGCTCGACCCGCTCCTCGACGTCGACATGCGCAAGGTCGACGCCATCATAAATCACCCGGCCGCGCGAGCGCAGCAGCCCCGCGGCGGCGGCGAGCAGGGTAGTTTTGCCGGCGCCATTCGGGCCGATCACGGTCACGATCTGCCCCGGCTGCATGGTCAGGCCGACGCCGCGCACGGCTTCGACCTTGCCGTAGGCGACGTGCAGGTCTTCTATTTCAAGCAGCGCCTTCATGCCACGCTTCCGAGATAGGCTTCCTGCACGCGCGGATCGGCCCGCACGGCCGCCGGCGTGCCCTCGACCAGCTTTGAGCCGAAATCCATCACCACGATACGATCGACGAGCCCCATAACGAATTCGACGTCATGTTCGACCAGAAGGACGGTGACGCCTTCCTTGCGCAAGGAGCGCAACAAATCGGCGAGCGCCATTTTTTCCGGGCGGCTCAAACCGGCGGCCGGCTCGTCGAGGATGATCAGCGCCGGATCGGCGGCAAGTGCGCGGGCGACTTCAAGGATGCGCTGGCGGCCGAGCGGCAGATTGCCGGCGAGATCGTGCGGACCGCTGCCGAGGCCGACGCGCTTGAGTTGGGTAAGCGCCTCGAAACGGGCACACCTTTCTTCGGTGCGGTCGAGCCGGAACGCGCCTTGGAAGAAGCCCGCGCGGGTGCGCAGGTACGTCCCGAGCAATACATTGTCGATCAGCGACAGGCTCGGTCGTAATTTCACATGCTGGAAGGTGCGGGCGATTCCCGCTTCAGCAATGCGCCGCTGGCCGGCGTGCGTAATGTCCTGCCCGAGGAAAGTGATTTTGCCGTCGTCGGTCGGCAACGCCCCGGTGATCAGGTTGAACACCGTACTCTTGCCTGCGCCGTTGGGGCCGATCAGTCCAACGATCTCGCCGGCGCGTAGCTCAAAACCGACCCGGCTGACCGCTTCAAATCCGCCAAAGCGCTTGAGCAAGCGCTCGACGATCAGGAGTGGAGCGCCGCCTTGCGGCATGGCGCGGCGCGGCAACGGCGTGGCCAACGCGATCGGCGGCTTCGCTCCGGCGGGAACAAGGCGCAACAAAAACGGCATCGCGCCGCCGCGGGCGAATTGCAGCGCCAGCACGTAGATGATTGCGAATACGATTACTTCCAATTGCTCGCCGTTGCGCGAGAAATGCGGCAGCACGTCCTGCAGGGCGTTTTGCAGCAAGGTGATGAGGGTGGCGCCGACCACGGCGCCAAGAATATGCCCCGACCCGCCCACGATCGCCATGAACAGATACTGGATACCCATGCGCAGATCGAACGGCGTCGGACTGACGAACCGGCTCATGTGGGCGTAGAGCCAGCCCGAAAGCCCGGCCAGCAGCGCGGCGATTACAAAAGTGACGAGCCGGATACGAAATACGCTGATGCCGAGGCTCTCGACCATCACGACGCCGCCCCGCAAGCTGCGGATGGCACGGCCTTCCCGCGATTCCAGGAGGTTTGCGACCAGAATCGTGGCGGCAATGAGCGCGCCCCAGATCAGATAGTAGATCGTGGCGGTCGACTCGAGCGAAACCGAGCCGATGAAGATCGGCGGCACGCCGGCGATGCCGTTATGGTGGCCGAGCGCTTCGAAATTGCCGAACAGAAAGAAGATCGCGAGACCCCACGCGACCGTCCCGAGCGGCAGATAGTGTCCGCCGAGCCGCAATGTCACGGCGCCGAGCACTGCGGCGACCAGGCCGGTCAAGGCGAGCGCAAAGACGAGCCCGAGCCACGGCGAAGCGCCTTGCGCGGTCGTCAGCCAAGCCGTTCCGTAGGCCGCGATGCCGACGAACGCGGCCTGGCCGAACGACGTCAGACCGCCGAAACCGGTGAGCAATACGACACCGAGCGCGACCAGCGCGTAGATGCCGATATAATTGAGCAACGTGATGGTGAACGAGGCCACGTAGAGCGGCGCCGCCGCCAATAGCACGATCACGGCGAGCGCCAGCACCATCCCGGCGCGCCGCGTCATCCCTCGACCTCCTCGTCTTCTTCGTCGACCTGGCCAAGCGAAAGCGAACGCCACAGCAGCACCGGAATGAGAACGCCGAAGACAACCACTTCCTTGAATGAGCTGTCCCAGAACGACGCGAAGCTTTCGAGAATGCCGATGAACAGCGCCCCGAGCGCGGTGCCCGGATAGCTCGCGAGTCCGCCAATGATCGCTCCGACGAAGGCTTTGAGCCCGATGATGAAGCCGGAGTCATAATACAATGTCGTGGTCGGCCCGATCAGAATGCCGGAGATGGCGCCGAGCAACGACGCAAGCGAAAACGCAAGCGTCGCCGTGCTGGCCGGCCGGATGCCGACGATGCGCGCCCCGATGCGATTGATCGATGTCGCGCGCAACGCCTTGCCGATCAGCGTTTGCTCAAAAAATAGAAACAGCAGCACACTGAACACCGCCGCGGTCGCCACCATCAACAGCGTCTGCGATGTGACAATGATCGCGCCGTAGCGGAAGATCTCGTTCGTCAGCGGCTTGGTACGGAAACCTTCGGGACCGAAAAACAATAGCCCGAGGCCGGACAGGCCGAAGGTCAGCGCCACCGAGACGACGAGGAGAAGGAGAACGGATGCATCGGCAAGCGGGCGCAGCGCGATGCGTTCGATCAGCGGCCCGATCGGCACCACGAGTGCGATGGCGAGCGGAATTTGCGCCCATGCCGGCAAAGGCATCCCCGCGGTCAGGAAGGCGATGGCCGCTGGAACCAGCGGCAACACGCCATAGCCAAGAAGCCCGCGCGCGATCCGCTCCGGTTGACGCCGCCGCAAGTGATGGCCGGTTTCGATCAGGCACGCCACCGCCGCCAGCGTGGCGATCAGATAGACGGTGCCTGGCATGCGGCCGAGCTGCATCGCGGCGAGCGTGAGCGCCGAGAAGGCGACAATGTCGCCGAACGGCACGAACACCACGCGGGTGACCGAGAAGATGAGAACGAGCCCAAGCCCGACCAGGACGTAGATTGATCCGGTAGCGATGCCGTCGATGCCGAGGATGAGGCCGATGTCAGGTGTCATTCGTGCCCCAGCGGCTTCGCGCCTGCGTCGCCGATCCAAGAAAACCATTGCCGCAAAATTGTTTCAAGCTTAAAAAGTCTGCCAGCACGGTGTTCGGAATACGTCGTCCAATAGCGGATATTCGGGAGGTTTCTCGTGAAAAAATTTCTGCGTTTTGTTGCGAGCGCGGCGGCCGTCTCGCTAATGGCGTTGCCGGCGAAAGCGGCCGATATCAATGTGGGCCTGATCACCGCCATGACCGGTCCGGGCGCCTCGATCGGGATTCCCTATTCCAAGGGGGCGGCGGCCGGTGTTGCCTACAAGGACGAAGTTGACGGGACCAAGCTCAATCTGATCCAGCTCGACGACGCGACCGATCCGTCAACCGCCACGCGCAATGCCCGCAAGCTGATCGAACAGGATAAAGTCGACGTGCTGATCGGCTCCGGCTCTACGCCAAGCTCGATCGCGATCACGGCCGTATGTCACGAGCTGAAAGTCCCGTGCATCACGATCTCTCCCGTGAACATGCCCGGCGAGCCGGGCTCGTGGATGATTTCAATACCGCAGCCGCCGACGCTGATGGTGTCGGTGGTGGTGGACTATATGAAGACGGTCGGCGTGAAGACCGTCGGCTATATCGGCTACAGCGACGGCTGGGGCGATCTCGTTTACGGCGGCCTGGAGAAATCCGCCGAGCCTGACGGTATCAAGATCCTGACCAACGAGCGTTATGCCCGGGCCGACACGTCGGTGACGGCGCAGGCGCTGCACATCGTTGCGGCTGAGCCGGATGCAGTCCTGACCGGCGGTTCAGGAACGCCCGGCGCGCTGCCTTTCATCGCTTTGCGCGAGCGCGGCTACAGCAAGGAAATCTATGGCACACCGGCCATCATCAATCCGGATTTCGTGCGCGTCGGCGGTGCCGCGGTCGAGGGGGTGATCGCTTCGACCGGGCCGGTGGTCGTCGCCGATCAACTGCCGGACGGCTACCCGACCAAGAAGATCTCGCTTGAATATCAGGCCGTGTATCAGAAGACCAACGGCGAGCCGGCGCGCGGCGCCTTCGGCCCCTACGCCTTTGACGGGTGGCTGGTGTTGCTGGATTCGGCCAAACGCGCGCTGGCGACCGGAGCAAAGCCGGGCACGCCGGAATTCCGCACCGCTTTGCGCGACGCGCTCGTCACCGCTAAGGATGTGGTCGGCACGCATGGCGTCTATAATTTCCACCCTGGCGACAGCTTCGGCGTGGACAAGCGCTCGCTGGTGCTGGTCAAGCTCGTCGACGGCAAGTGGAAGCTGATGCAGTAGCCGCGCGAATTAAAGCCCCTTCGGATTGGTCAAAAACTCCTCGATGATCTCGGGCGGGGCTTTAACGTAATCGGAAACGCGGCTAACGCCGAGTCCGGTCAGCTTTCGAAGCTTGACCGCAAGCTCGGCCGTTTTCACCACGATCGGAATGCCGTTGATCACCGGCGCGCCATCGACGGCATGCCCCTGGATCGCGGAAAACAGCAGCATCGGAATGCCGCCGCCGGGGATGAGTACGTCGCAGCCGGCGGCCACCAGCGGCTTTGCCTGCTCGGCAAACAACCGCGCCACGTCGGCGGCGAGCGTCTCGGAATCGTAGGCTTTCAAAATCTGCCCCGGCTCGAATGTCATGGCGTGCACGCCGGTGACGCGCTTCTCCAGCCCGTATTTGCCGATCTGGTGGTGAAACCAGGAAATGTAGCGCGGGTTGATGGTCACGATGCCGCTGCGCTGTCCGAGCTGGCAGGCATGGAGCATCGACGCCTCGCCGAGCGCCACTACCGGAATGTCAACCACCGAGCGCGCTTCATAGAGTCCGGCGTCCTGAAAATGGCCGATGATGAAGGCGTCGTAGCCTTCGCGTTCGGCCTTGACAGCATTGCAGATCACTTCCCGCGCGCAGCGGAATTCCACGATCGGATGGGCGTAATTGTCGTGCGGCGTGATGCCTTTGACGTCAACAATCGTGCCGGGATCGACGATCGCCGCGAGATGGCGGCGCAAGCGGTCCCAATAGATCTTGCCGTTCGGCTCGTCGACATAACTTTGATACCAGAGGCGCATGGAGACCCTTCTGTGCTTCTCAACCGAGATCTATTGCCACTTTATCGTGCCGGAGATGCGCGGCATGCCCAAACTTCAAAGGTGTCGCCCGAGTGGACCAGCTGGTAGTTTTTGGCGAATGTCTTTCGAAATTCGTCCGAGAGCAGCGGAAGATCTGTGTAAAAACTCTCCCTCGCAAAAGGCGACCCGTGCGGCAATATCCAATGCGGCACCGCGCATCCGTCGACAAAGCGAATAATAATCGACTCCGGCACTCCCGAATATTGCATGTCCATCCACGCCGCGAAATCGACGTGAACCGGATGCCCGCTGAGGACGGACAAAGACCTGAGGAACGTGTCGCCGTAATGGCTTCCGTCGCTTATGCCGATCTGAGCGTCCGGGTAGGCTTTGACAAGCTCGCTCAGCTCGGCGCCCTTTTGCCGTTCCGTGTCAGCGTTGCGATAATAAACGGCAGTCGCCGGCAACGTTCTTGAAATCAGGTTCGGCAGATAAACCGCAAGCAAAATCAGAAATAGAGCCGCTGCATTTCGTGGCGCATCGGCCGGCAAGCCGGCCGATGCTACGACGACGCCGTACAAACCAAGCGGGACAAATGGAAACAGGTGGTGGACGCCCGAGCCGGGCTTTGCGGCTATGACGATCATGACCGCCACCGAAAGGACCAGACCCGCGAGCAGCCACCACTCCCGTAGCGCGAGCGTCGGCTTTCGCAAGGACAAAACGACAGCCGTCGGCGCAAGTATCGCGGCCGCAAATCCAAAATTCTCAGTGAGCAGATCGCGAGACAGTCCTTCATGCGCGGCCAGCGTCAGGTATCGCAAGTATGTTTCGAGCGATGCGCCGCTCGCGCAGAATGGAAGCAATGTAAGTATTGCACCTGCGGCGATGCCGGCCGCGCTCAGTACCACGCGGTCGCGGGCCGATTCGACCGTGCCGAGCACCATCGCCGCCGCCGGCAAAACATAAAAGAAGCCGTGAATCTTAAATCCCGCCGCTACACCCGCCAGACTGCCGACTGCAAGCGCAGCCGCCATCGGCCGCAGCCGGGTTGCAGCGAGCAGCGAAAGAACACTCGTCAGTATCAAAAACGGCTCCGCGCGGTTCCAATAAACTGTGACGCCGAAGTGGCCGTAGAGGGCAACCAGCGACCCGGTCATAAGAACCACGGTGAGCTTGCTTCGCGTTTTTTGGTGGACGATGCCGGCGACTATTCCGAATGCAATCAGCGACGAGACGACGCCCGGTATCTTCGACATCATCAGCGTCGGGCTGAGCAGCAGCGGGACCCCGCTGACTAAAAACAGCAATGGCCCATACGCCATTCCGTAGACGTCGCCGGTCACCCAGTCAGGATATAGGGCCCCGCCATGGATACCGAGCCACGCGGTACTGGCCACCGTCGGTTGCGCGTGATCGACATAATTAGGATACAGCAGATAGACGATGATCTGCACGGCATAGATGGCCGTCACCGCTGCGGCGAGACCGGTGGCGAGCCACAAAAAAATCTCGGAGCGAAGGCTGATACGGCCGTGCTGTGTGGCGTTTGTTTGCATGCGCGCCCTAGGTAGCACGGAGAATTGACCGCCGGGAGCCTGACGGTTTCTACAAACTGAAGCTCGCGACGCTGGTGCCGCCGCAGACATAGAGAAGCTGGCCGGTGACGAACGAGTTTTCCGGTGCGGCGAAGAACATCACCGCGCGGGCGACGTCTTCGCCGCGGCCGAGCCTGCCGACCGGGATCGACTTGGCGAGCGCCGTCTCGCGCTCGCTGCCCGCGGGAATGACCTCGCGAAACATCTCCGTGTCGGCGATCGGGCCCGGCGCGACAACATTGACGGTGATGCCGGCGGGCGCAAGTTCGAGCGCCCACGTGCGCGCCATGCCAACCATGCCGGCCTTGGTGGCGGAATAGGCGGTTCGGGTCTGCAATCCGAGCGCCGCGCGCGAGGAAATCAGTACGATGCGGCCGAATTTGCGCGCGCGCATGCCCGGCAGCACGGCCTGCACGATCAGGATGGCGGCGCCGAGATGAAGCTGGGCAAGGTCGTGCAGATCCTGCTGTTTCACCTCGGGCAGGAGGTTCGCCCGGATGGCGCCGGCATTGTGGATCACGGTGCCGACGGCAAATTGCCTGGCGACACTGGCGGCGGCTTGTTCGGTCGCGCGTGCATCGGCGAGATCGACTTCCACCGCGTGCAATGCCGGGTCCGACCATTGCGGGCACCGCCGTGCCAGCGAAACGACGTCGTAGCCGGCGCCGAGGAGACGGCGGCAGATCGTCTCGCCGATCCCGGCGCTGCCGCCGGTGACAATCGCGACCGGGCGTTCGCTCATACGACTCACATGAAAAGCTGAATGCTGCGCAACGCAGCGTCGCAATTGACTAGATCGACCCGCTTTAATTTTATCTTGAGCTTGCCGCCGATCAGCGCGAGCGTGTGCGTCGCCCAGGCGGCGTACAGGTCCTGCTCGTCAAGCCGGGTCTCGACATAGTGCATCGGCGTCCAGGTGACGTATTCGTTCGCCGCTTCGTCGCGCCTGTCGATCTGCGGCGTCTGCAGGACATGGTGACAGCGGCTTTTCGGCTTCTGGGAAAAGGTCCGGTTGCCCTTGAGCCGCTCGATGCGAATTTGCAGCAGCAGCTTGTCCTCATACATCAGCGAGGTAGAGAGCCGCGGGTCGGTCTGGCCCCATTCCAGCGGCATCCAGTAGCGGCCGTCGTCGGCGAACAGATCGAGCCATTCCTCGAAGCGGTGCTGGTCGATCAGCCGCGCTTCGTGCACGATAAAGCCGATCAAATCCTGGTCGGTCGGCGCGCTCATCCGCGCTACATCGACATGGTCATGAATTTCGACCAGGCGCGGAACTGGTTGCGCATCTGCCATTCCGAGGTGCCGTTGATGACGGCGGTTTCCTGCTCGACTTCCACCGGATCATACAGCCGCTGGATGTTGACCCACGGATTGGCGTCGACATGCAGGCCTTCCTGCGCGCGCTCGTACATTTCAAGATCGTCGTGGCCGACGATCGAGGTCGGCGCGTTGACCAGGCGATTATAGGTGAGCGTGCGCTCAAGCAGCGCGTCCGGGGCATCGACGAGGCGGAAGGTCCAGGATTCGGCGAGCGTCTTGTCCGGCGCGATCGGCTTGAACAGCCGGATCGACTGGATCGGGCCTTTTACGGTGAAGTTCGGGAAGTACGACGTGTTGTGGCGGTTCTCGTCGAGGATCGCCTTGGCGCGGGTCTCGCCGTAAGTGGCGACCATCTTCTCGAAATAACCCGGGATAGCCGAATAATCGGAATGGATCGAATGGTGCACGCCGGTATGGCCATGACCGTTGCGCCAGACGCGGATGCCCATCTTCTCGAAAAACTCGTAGGGCGACATGAACGGCGCGTAGATTTCGACCGCCGGGTGTTTCTTGTTGGCGCCCGGCGCCATTTTCTTCCACACTTCGATCGCGGTTCCGGCAGAGGATTCGTGCGCCACCATCGGATGACAGGTGTCGGTCAGATTCTCGACCAGCATTTTCCAGTTGCAGTTGTGCATGTAGCGCAGCACGCCACCGGCTACTTCCAGCCTCCCGGCCGGCGACCGATCCACCATGTTGTCGATGGTCGAGAGGCTTTCGCCAAAATACCCTTCGAAATCCGGCCCCGCGTCGCTCAATTTGGCGAACACGAAGCCGCGATAATTCTTCATGTGCTTGACGTGCGCGATGCCTTTGACGGCAATGCTGTCCTCGAGCCCGGTATTCTCGTAGCCCTTGCGCAGCGGGATCGCGAGCAGCGAACCATCGGTCTTGAATGACCAGGCGTGATACGGGCAGCGGAAGAATTTCCCGGCGTTACCGCAGGTGTCGATGGTGATGCGCGTTCCCTTATGCGGGCAGCGGTTATAGAGAACGTGAACGACGCCGTCGGTGTGTCGCACCATCAGCACGGGCTGGCGGCCGATGGTGGTGCCGTAATAATCGCCGGCATTTGGGATTTGGCTGTCGTGGCCGACATAGACCCAGGTATTGGCGAACAGATGATCCATCTCCAGGTCGAAGACCTCCTGGTCGATGTAGACGTCGCGATGGACCTCGGTTTCGCGCACCAGATCGTGCACGGCTTTGACGTCTTCCTTGTAGTGGCCCATCGGCCGTCTCCGTGAATTTATAGATCGAGAACCAGCCGCGGCGTCTTGGCTCTCGACACGCAAATCTGCATCACCTTGTTGCCGGCGTGCTCGTCGTCGCTGAGGATATGGTCGCGATGATCGGGCACGCCTTCCAGCACGGCGACCTGGCAGATGCCGCATTCGCCGCGCTGGCAATCGTACATCGGATCAATGCCTTCCTCTATCAGCACTTGCAGGATGCTTTTGTCCGGCGGCACCAGGAAGGTCAGGCCGGAGCGCTTGAGCACGACCTCGATCTCGGTATTTTCGGCCATCGGCGGCTCGCCGGCTGATGCTTTAGGCTTAAAGTAATAGCACGCGCGGCTTTGTGCTATGGCAATGTTGCGTCCAAACGCAGGGCGGAAACGTCGATCCATGCCGGCCGGCCAGTCGCTTCCAGAGCTTTTTCCGCCGTCTGAGCGCACGGTCCCCAGGATGCTGGCGCGCCAAGCCGATCGCTATGGCGAGCGGCCGGTGATCACCATCGGCGGCAACTCCTTCACCCACTCCGGCCTGCGCGGTGCGGCGGCAGGCTATGCCGGAGCGTTGGCCGCTGCCGGCATCAAGCCCGACGACCGCGTCGCCGTCATGTGCGGCAACCGCGCCGAGCTGTTGCTGACCATCCTCGGTTGCGCCTGGCGCGGCGCCATCGCGGTGCCGATCAACACCGCTTCGCGCGGCGCGCAGCTCGAGCACATTCTCGCCAATTGCGGCGCGCGGCTCTTGGTGATCGAGCGTGAGCTGACGCCTGCGCTCGCCACCCTTGATCCCGTGCGCGTCGCACTGGAGACTTTATGGCTTGTGGGCGAGGGGCCTGCGGCGGATGCGCCGAAGTTCAAATCGATACCGTTTTCCGAGCCGCGCGCGCCGATGCCGCCCCACCCATCTGAGCCCGGTGACACCTTCGCCATTCTCTACACATCGGGCACGACCGGCCTGTCGAAAGGCGTGTGTTGCCCGCACGCCCAGTATTTTTGGTGGGCGGTCTATACGTCGCAGCTGCTCGGGCTGCGCGAGGGCGATGTGTTGGTGACTACGCTGCCGGTGTTTCATACCAACGCACTGAACGCCTGTTTTCAGGCACTGCTCAACGGCGCGCAGATCGTGGTCGAGCCGCGCTTCTCGGCGTCGGGCTTCATGGCGAGCCTCGCGCGGCACCAGGCGACGGTGACGTACGTGCTCGGCGCGATGGTGCCGATGCTGTTGGCGCAGGAAAAAAGCGCCGCCGACCGCGCGCATCAGGTGCGCATCGCGCTTGCGCCCGCGGTGCCGGCGCATTTTCACCAAGCCTTCACCGAGCGCTTCGGCTTCGGCCTCCTCGACGGATACGGCTCGACCGAGACCAATTGCATCATGGGCGCGCCGCTTGCCGAGCAGCAGCCCGGTACCATGGGCCGGCTCCTTCCGGGTTTCTCAGCCCGCGTGGTGGACGCGAACGACAACGAGGTGCCTGACGGTGAAGCGGGCGAGCTTGTGCTCCGCGCCGACGAGCCGTTTGCCTTCGCCACCGGCTATTTCGGCATGGCCGACAAAACGGTGGAGGCCTGGCGCAATCTCTGGTTCCACACCGGCGACCGGGTCATCCGCGAACCGGACGGTTTTTACCGCTTCGTCGACCGGATGAAGGATGCCATCCGCCGCCGCGGCGAGAATATTTCGTCTTACGAAGTGGAGCAGGTGCTGTTGAGCCATCCGGCTATCGGCAACGCCGCCGTTTTTCCGGTGCGCTCGGAACTCGCCGAAGACGAAGTGATGGCCGCTCTGGTGTTGCGCGCCGGCGCGCAGATCGCGCCCGCGGTGCTCCTCGATTTCTGCCAGCCGCGCATGCCGTATTTCGCCGTGCCGCGCTATCTGGAATTCGTCGATGCGCTGCCGGTGACCGAAAGCGGCAAGGTGACCAAATATAAATTGCGCGAGCGCGGCATCACCGCTGCCACCTGGGACCGCGAAAAGGCCGGGTACAAGGTCGTGCGCAAAGGGTACCGTAACACCTGAAAACGCGCACGCAATCGGCGATAAGCTGTTGAAACTAATGGCGAGCCGGAGGAGGCGAACCTGCAATCTTCGGCTGCGAAGGCGCAATAGCAGCCTGTTCCCGTTCAAGGGATGTTGATAGTGTTGGCGCCTGAAATAGGCGATGGTGGCGGCGCGCAAAACGGGGGGATGCAATGGACCACAAACTCAAACGATTTCTGGCGATCGCCGCGATCGTCACGCTGTTCAATGGGGTCAGCTACACGCTGGACCCGAACGTGTTTCTGCCAAGTTACGGCTTGGCGCCGAGTGCCGGCGCCGCACTTGGCTTTCGATTATTCGGCGCGGCGTTGCTGACGTTCGGGCTGATATTGTGGCTCGTCAGGCAGTCGAACGACTGGGTTGCCGTACGCGGCGTGCTAATCGGCGCCGCAGTCGGCAACGTTGCCGGGACCATCGTCTCGCTGTGGGCGATCCTGACCGGAGTGGTGAACGCGGTCGGGTGGCTGTTCGTTGTCACCTATGTGGTGCTGCTTTTGGGATACGTTTCGTTCCTTTGGGCAAAGATGCGCAAGCCCGCCGCCGGCTGAAATCCATTGCCTTGGTCCGACGTTTGTTGACCGGTCGCTGAGTCTCGACGCCGCGGCCGGTAAACCTTTGAATAGATTGGCGACCCCGGCAGGATTCGAACCTGCGACCTTCAGCTTAGAAGGCTGTTGCTCTATCCCCTGAGCTACGGGGCCACCTAGGGGCCTCAGCTTATATAGAATCCTGCGCCGAAGCGTAAATTTGCGAGCGGGAAAGGCCTTTGCGGCCGCGGGCCGCGGCGGCTTGCGATAGTTAATCCCGGCAACCCGGTTTCGGCCACGACCTCGACACGATCCTTGCCTCAGATTGGTCAGCGGGCGAAATTGCGCGCCCGGGTTAGGAGATCATCGATGGTGCCGCTCTTTCGCGCGGGCGTTGCCGCCGCGCTGCTTTTTCTTGCACCGCTCGCCGCGAATGCTGCCGAAAAACCCTTCCAGAATCGCGATCTCGCCGATGCCGCGATTACGCTGGAGGCGCAAATCAAGTCGGACGCGGGGACGCCGACCAAGCCCGTCGCGCAACTGCGCAAGGACGCCGACGCCGCTTTCACCAAAAACGATTTCCGCGCCGGCATGGCGCTGCTCGGCCAGATCGTGGCGTTGTCGCCGAACGACGCGGCCACATGGCTTCGTCTCGCCCGCACCATCATGCAAATCCGCCCGGCCGACGACAACGAGAAAAAGCTTCTGCTCGAACGCGCCTCGACCGCCGCCTATATCGCTTATCAGCGCGCCTCCAACCGCAACGAGGAAGCCGACAGTCTTGCCTTCCTCGGCAATCTGCTCAGCCAGCGCGAGGAATGGCGGCCGGCGCTCGACGCGCTGCGGCTTTCGCTCGAACTGCGTGAAGTCGCCGACGTGCGCGGCCAATACGAGCGGCTGCGCGAAGCACATGGTTTCCGCGTGCTCGATTATAGCGTCGATGCCGACACCGCTTCGCCGCGCGCCTGCTTTCAGTTCTCGGAAGACCTGCCGCCGCGCACCGACTTTTCGCCTTTTGTCGTACTCGCCGGCACCGACAAGCCGGCCTTGTCCGCCGCGGAGCGGCAGCTTTGCGTCGAAGGCCTGCAGCACGGCGAGACGTACCAGATCACGTTGCGCGCCGGCTTGCCGTCGACCGTGCACGAGACATTGTCGAAATCTGCGGATTTTGCGATTTATGTGCGCGACCGCAAACCCTCCGTGCATTTCTCGACCACGTCCTATGTTCTGCCGCGCACCGGTCAGCGCGGCATTCCGGTTATCAGCACCAATACTAAATCCATCGCCGTCGAAATCTACCGGCTCGGCGACCGTAGCCTGGTGGACACCGTCACCGGCGAAAATCGCGGCAACGGCGATTTTCAAAGGAGCCTGAGCCGCTACGACGTCGAGCAACTGCGGGACTCGCGCGGGATCGCGGTGTGGAAGGGCGAGCTTGCAGTCGACGCCGCCCCGCTCAACGCCGACGTCACCACCGCTTTCCCGGTCGACCAAGCGGTCGGCGATCTTAAACCGGGCGTGTACGTCATGGTCGCGCAGCCGCAGGAGCTGAAAAACATCGACAACAATTACGATGCGCTGGCGACGCAATGGTTCATCGTCTCCGACCTCGGAATGACGGCGTTCTCCGGCAACGACGGCATCCATGTTTTCGTCAATTCGCTGGCGACGACCGAGGCCAGGAAGGAAATCGAATTAAAGCTTGTTTCGCGCAGCAACGAAGTGCTGGCCACGCGCCGCACCGACGCTAACGGCCAAGCGCAGTTCGAGGTGGGGCTGACCGGCGGCGAGGGCGGCTCCGCTGTCGCCATGCTCACCGCGAACGACGGTCAGGGCGATTATGCCTTCCTGACCCTCAAGTCTCCGGCCTTCGATCTCACCGACCGCGGCGTCGGCGGCCGGCCGGCGCCGAACGGGCTCGACGCTTTCGTCTACGCCGAGCGCGGCGTCTATCGCTCGGGCGAAACCGCCTATCTCACCGCGCTCCTGCGCGACACCCACGGCGCGGCGGCGCTCGGCGTGCCGTTGACGATCGTGGTCGAGCGACCGGACGGCGTCGAATTCAAGCGCGCTCCGGTCGCCGACCAGGGGTTGGGCGGCCATGGCCTTGCGCTGGCGCTGCCGGCTTCGGCGCCGAGCGGCACCTGGCACGTGCGCGCCTTCACCGATCCGAAGCGGCCGCCGGTCGGCGAGACAAGCTTCCTGGTCGAGGATTACGTGCCCGAGCGGATCGAGTTCGATCTGAGCTCTCCAACCGGCCATATCTCGCAGAAAGTGCCGGCCAAGATCGAGGTTTCCGGACGTTTCCTCTACGGCGCGCCGGCGGCTGACCTCGATCTCGAAGGCGAAGTGACGATTGCCGGCGCCAAGGAGCGGACCGGCTTCGCCGGTTACCAATTCGGCCTCGATACCGACGAAGTCGATCCCATCCAGCAGCCGCTCGAAGATTTGCCGGCGACCGATTCCACCGGCAAGGCGAACTTTTCGGTCAGCCTCGACAAGGTGCCCGCCAGCACGCACCCGCTGGAAGCACGCATCGGCGTGCGTGTGGCCGAGCCGGGTGGCCGCGCCGTCGAGCACAAGATCGTCCTACCGGTAACCGCAACCGGCATCATGATTGGCGTCAAACCGGAATTTTCCGGCCGCTCGCTCGCCGACGGCGCCAATGCCACCTTCGACGTTGTCACTGTCGCGCCCGACGGCGCGACGATCGGGCAGCGCGGTCTGCACTACGAGCTTCTGCGCATCGAGACGCACTATCAGTTCTACAAGCGCGATGGCAGCTGGAATTACGAGCCGGTCAAAACCACCAAGCGCGTAGCCGATGGAACGATCGACACGACGCTCGACAAGCCGGCGCACATTTCGCTGCCGGTCAATTTCGGCCGCTATCGGCTGGAAGTTTCCGGCAGTGAGCCGAACGGTTCGGCGACCTCGGTCGCTTTCGACGCCGGCTTCTACGTCGAGTCGAACGCCGACACGCCTGATATGCTGGAAGTCGCGCTCGATAAAAGCGAATACGCGGCCGGCGACACTATGACGGTGGCGGTCACCGCGCGCATTGCCGGCCGGCTCACGCTTAACGTCATCGGCGACCGGCTCTTGGCAACTCAAACCACCGACGTGCCGGCCGGCGCGGCGCAGCTGAAAGTTCCGGTCGGCGGCGACTGGAGCACCGGCGCCTATCTCGTCGCCACCCTGCGGCGGCCGCTCGACGCGCCGGCGCAGCGCATGCCGGGCCGCGCCATCGGCGTGCAATGGTTCTCGATCGGTCGCGCCGCCAAGACCCTCGCCGTCGAGCTAAAACCGCCGGCGCTGATACGGCCGAATTCCGCGCTGCATGTTCCGGTCAGGATTAGCGGACTTACGGCCGGCGACGAGGCGCGGGTCGTGGTCGCCGCCGTCGACGTCGGCATTCTCAATCTGACCAATTACAAGCCGCCGTCGCCCGAAGATTATTATCTCGGCCAGCAAGCGCTTTCGGCCGAAATCCGCGATCTTTACGGGCAACTGATCGACGGCATGCAAGGCGCCCGCGGGCAAATCCGCAGCGGCGGCGACGCCGGCACGGAGCTGCAGGGCAATCCGCCGACCGGACCGCCGATTGCGTTCTATTCCGGTCTGGTGACGGTCGGCGCCGACGGCAGCGCTCAGGTCAGCTTCGATGTCGGCGACTTCGACGGCACGATCCGCGTCATGGCTGTGGCCTGGAGCAGAGACAAGATCGGTCACACGACCGCTGACGTTGTGGTGCGCGATCCGGTCGTGCTCAGTGCGACTTTGCCGCGCTTCCTCCTGCCCGCCGACCGGTCCAGCCTTCATCTCGACCTCGACAATGTCGAGGGCGCCGCCGGCGATTACACGATCACGGTGGCGGGTGCAGACGCACTTGCCGCGGCCGCAACGCAGAAGCTTACCCTCAAGGCCAAGCAGCGCGGTTCTGCCGACGTTGCGCTTACCGCGAGCGCCGCGGGCATCAGCACCCTTCGGGTGAGCGTGAGCGGCCCGGCCGGCTACGCGCTGGAACGAAGCTACCAGCTGACCGTGCGCTCGCCGGCGCAAATCCTTGCGCGGCGAACGGTCAAGCCGTTGGCCAAGGGCGAAAGCCTGACTTTGTCGGGCGACATGTTCGCCGATCTGGTTCCCGGCACCGGCTCGGTTTCGATCTCGGTCGGCGCTTCAACCGCGCTCGATGCGGCGGCTTTGCTGGCGGCGCTCGACCGCTATCCGTATCGCTGTTCGGAGCAGATCACCAGCCGCGCACTGCCGCTTCTCTACGTCAGCGAGCTGGCCAAAGGCACGAGTGTCGCCGCCGATCCGGCGACCGAGCAGCGCATCCGCGACGCCATCGAGGCGTTGCTCACGCGCCAGGACAGCAACGGCTCCTTCGGTCTGTGGAGCGTCGGCGGCGACGACACCTGGCTCGACGCCTACGTCACCGACTTTTTGACTCGTGCGCGCGAGCGCAAGATCGCGGTGCCCGACGCCGCGTTCAGGCTCGCGCTGGAGCGGTTGCGCAACGTGGTCGCCAACACCACCGACCCGGGCAGGAACGGCGCGACGGGCCTCGCTTACGCGCTCTATGTACTGGCGCGCAACGGCATGGCGCCGATCGGCGACTTGCGTTACCTCGCCGACGCCAAGCTTGATGCGCTTTCGACGCCGATCGCCAAGGCGCAAGTCGCCGCGGCGCTCGCTTTGGTCGGGGACCGCGTGCGCGCCGAGCGTGTTTATGCGGCGGCGCTGGCCGCGATTACGTCGTCGTCGCCGCCTGATCTGATCAGCCGCGAGGATTACGGTTCGACGTTACGCGATGCGGCGGCGCTGGTGGCGCTGGCAAGCGAAGGCGGCGCGCCACGGGCCACCGTGCAGGCCGCGGTGCAGCGGGTCGAAGCCGCCCGCGCGAATTTGCGCCCGACCTCGACTCAGGAGGATGCGTGGCTCCTCCTTGCCGCCGGCGATCTTGCCAAGGATGCCGGCAAGATCTCACTCGATGTCGGCAGCGTGGCGACAGCGCAGCCGCTCTACCGCACCATCCGCGCCGGCGACCTGACGGCGCCGTTGCGGGTCACCAATACCGGCGAGGATGAAGTATCGGCGGTGGTAACGGTCACCGGCGCGCCGGTGACGCCGGAGCCGGCGGCGGAGAAGGGCTTCAAGATCGAGCGCCAGACCACGACGCTTGACGGCAATCCGGTCGATACCAAAACCGTCAAGCAGAATACGCGGCTGGTGGTGGTGCTTAAGATCACCGAAGCGCAACCGCAATTCGGCCGCGTCATCATTGCCGATTATCTGCCGGCCGGGTTCGAGATCGACAATCCGCATCTGGTTTCCTCGGGCGATACCGGTACGCTGCCGTGGATCACCGACGCGGTCGAGCCGGCCAACGCCGAATTCCGCGACGATCGGTTCACGGCGGCCTTCGACCGCAAAAAAGACGACGCGCCGGTATTCACCGTCGCCTATGTCGTGCGCGCGGTCGCGCCCGGCAAATATGTGCGTCCGCAGGCGAGCGTCGAGGATATGTACCGGCCGGACCGCTTCGGCCGCACGGCCACCGAGAGCGTCGAAGTGACGGCGGCGAAATGACTGGGCGGCGCATTCGCGTTGGCATCGCGGCCGCTGCACTGATTTGCGTTGCGGCGCTTTCCGCCGCCGCATGGCGGATCGTCGCGCTTGGTCCGGCGCCGCTTGGCCGCGATCTCGCCTTCTCGACCCGCGTCCTCGACCGCGACGGCCGCTTGCTGCGTGCTTATGCGGCCAGCGAAGGCCGCTGGCGCTTGCCGGCGCGCATCGCCAACGTTGATCCGCGCTTCTTCGCCATGCTGTTTGCGTATGAGGACAAGCGGTTTTTCACCCATGACGGCATCGATCCGCTGGCGCTGGCGCGGGCGGCGTTCCAGCTCGTGAGCAGCGGGCGGATTCGTTCCGGCGGCTCGACGCTCACAATGCAGGTGGCGCGGCTCCTGGAGCCGCGCGGCGGCCGAACTGTCTGGGCCAAGCTGCGCCAGATGGTACGCGCGGTCGAGATCGAGCGGGCGCTCGACAAAGACGAGATTCTTTCGCTTTATCTCGATCTCGCGCCTTATGGCGGCAATATCGAGGGCGTTCGCGCGGCTTCGCTGGCTTATTTCGGCAAAGAGCCGCGCCGGCTCTCGCTTGGCGAAGCCGCTCTGCTCGTTGCTTTGCCGCAATCGCCCGAGTTGAGGCGGCCGGACCGCTCAGCGGCGATCGGTCGCGCGGCCAGAAACCGCGTGCTCGACCGCTTCGCCGCGGTGGGCAGCGTACCGGCCGACGAGATTGCCCTCGCCAAGGCCGAGCCGGTGCCGAACGGCCGCCGCCCGATGCCCATGCTGGCGCCGCACGCCGCCGACCGGATGATCGCCGCAGCCGCGCCGGGAAGCGAAATCCACCTCACCATCGATGCCGAGTTGCAAAAAAACCTGGAAGAGCTTGCGCGCGAGCGCGTGCATACGCTCGCGGCAACGCTCGGACCCGATATTTCACTCGGCATGCTGGTCGTCGACAATGCGACCGGCAACGTGCTGGCGCGTGTCGGCTCGCCCGGTTACTTCGACGCACGGCGTGCCGGCCAGGTCGACGTGACCCAGGCGCTGCGCTCGCCCGGCTCGACGCTCAAGCCTTTCATTTATGGATTGGGCTTCGAGGACGGCATGATCCATCCGGAAACACTGATCGACGACCGGCCTGCGCGCTACGGCGGCTACGCGCCACAAAATTTCGACTTTACCTTCCAGGGCACCGTGACCGTGCGCAAGGCGCTGCAGCTTTCGCTCAACCTGCCCGCTCTTTCGGTGCTCGATGAGGTCGGCGCAAGCCGTCTCACCTCACGGCTCGCACAAGCCGGTGCGGCATTGGTTTTACCCGACGGCCAGGCGCCCGGCCTTGCCATTGGCCTCGGCGGCGCCGGCATCAGGCTGTCCGATCTGACGATGCTCTATGCCGGCATTGCGAGGCTTGGCAGCGTGCTGCCATTGAATGAAATCTTGCGGCAGCCGGTCGGGCAGGGCGCCCGGCTCATGAGCTCGGTCGCCGCGTGGTATGTAAGCAATATTTTGATCGGCACGCCCCCGCCGGAGAATGGCGTCGGCGGTCGCATCGCGTTCAAGACCGGCACCAGCTACGGCTACCGCGACGCCTGGTCGATCGGCTTTGATGGCAAGCACACCATCGGCGTCTGGGTCGGCCGACCCGACGGCGCCCCAGTGCCAGGCCTGATCGGGCGCGTCGCCGCAGCCCCGATTCTGTTCGACGCTTTTGCCCGGCTGGAGGTGCCGCTGGCGCCGTTGCCGCGCGCTCCGCACGGGATTCTGACGACGACTAGCGCCAGGCTGCCGCCGCCGCTCAAGCACTTTCAGCCGGGCGCGCGCGGCGGCGACGGCGCGCAGGCCAGATTGCATATCGTCTTTCCGCCCGACGGCGCGCGGCTTGATCTGAGCATGACCGAGGACGGACCAGCGCCGATTCCTCTCAAAGTCTCCGGTGCGGTCGCGCCGCTGACCGTTCTGGTCAACGGCATGCCGGCGGCGGCGCAAACGCGCGGCGCGCCGTTCTTTCAGCCCGGCGGGCCCGGGTTCGCGCGCGTGACCGTCATCGATGGCTCCGGTGCCGCCGATAGCGTGCTGCTGCGGCTCGGCGACTCACAGTCGGCGATGGCGGCGACGCCCGCTGCGCGCCCGGCATGTGCGGTTTCGCCCTGCGGGCGGCCCTGAAACGGTTCTTTCCCGCGCACAGCGTTTTCACTAAGGTCGGCGCACCTTGCGCACCGGGAATGGCATGACCACTGGCAATGGCGCGGCGCCGCGGACCTCACTGCCGCCGGTCGGCCGCGCCGGCGTCGCCGCGATCGCGCAGCGTGTGGCGGATAATATTCTGCGCTGGCTTGCCGTTCTCGTCCGTCCGCCGCGCGCGCGGCTGCCGCCGTGGGGTGTCGCCGGCCTGGTTGCGATCGTGCTCATGATCGGCGTGGTCGTCGCTTCGATGTTTCTCCTCGACACCACGGCAAGCGCTTGGGCGCGGAGTTTGCCGTCCTGGGTCGAGGTCGTCGGCGAGGACGTCACCTATTTCGGCCTCGCCGGCTGGTTTCTGTTTCCGCTCGGATTTGTTCTGCTTGCCCTGGCGGCGGTCATCGCGCCGTCCCTGCCGCCGGCCGTACTTGGCGTGATCGGCCTGCTGGTGGCGCGGCTTGGCTTTTTGTTTACGGCAATCGCTTTGCCGAGTTTGTTCGACACCATTATCAAACGCCTGATCGGGCGGGCGCGTCCTTATATCGGAGCGACCGACAATCCATTCACGTACATGCCGTTCATCTGGCGTCCCGAATACGCGAGCATGCCGTCCGGACACGCCACCACGGCGACTGCGGCGGCGATAGCCTTCGGCGCGCTGTGGCCGCGTTGGCGTGTCGTCATGTGGCTCTACGCGCTGCTCATCATGGTGAGCCGGGTTGTCGTCAACGTCCATCACCCGAGCGACGTGATTGCCGCGGCCCTGGTCGGCGTTGTCGGTGCGCTATTGATCCGGCGCTGGTTTGCCGCCCGGCGGCTGGTGTTTTTCGCCGCCGATTTGCGGGCCTTTCCGGGACCGTCCTGGCGGCGGCTGAAAGCTGCCGCGCGCCAGGTCGTCAGAGGCCCGGCGGCTTCGAATTAATCCGCTAAGCGCGCGCGGCGACGGCAAGCGCGGCAAAGCCGCGCTCAAGATCGGCGATCAGATCCTCGACGGCCTCCAGTCCGATGTGAAAGCGCACGGCCGGTCCGCCCGGCGCCCACCGCGTCGCGCTGCGCACATTCGAGCAGTCGAACGGGATTGCCAGACTCTCATAGCCGCCCCACGACGCGCCGATGCCGAAGAGTTCGAGCGTGTCGAGAAAGGCGTACACCGCTTTTTGCGGCGCCGGCTTGAGCACGACGCTGAACAATCCCGACGCGCCGGTGAAATCGCGCTTCCACAAGGCGTGACCGGGATGGCTCGGGAACGCCGGATGAATAAGGCGCAAAACCTCGGGACGCTGTTCGAGCCAGCGCGCTACCGCAATGCCGGATCGATAATGCCGGTCGAGCCGCACGGCGAGGGTGCGCAATCCGCGCTGGCCGAGATAGACGTCATCGGGGCCGACGCACCAGCCGTTCAGGTAGACGGTCCTTTTCAAGTCGGCGACCGTGGTGGCGTTTGCCGAAACGGTGCCCAGCATCACATCGGAATGGCCCCCGATATATTTGGTGCCGGCTTGGATCGAGAGATCGACGCCGAAATCGAGGGTGCGGAAATAAAGCGGGGTGGCCCAAGTGTTGTCCATGAGCACGAGCGCGCCGCCGGCGTGGGCGGCCTCGGCGATTGCGCGAACATCCTGCATTTCGAAACTAAGCGATCCCGGCACCTCCAGATAGACCGCGCGCGTGTTGGGTTGCATCAGACCGGCGATCGCTCCGCCGATGAGCGGATCGTAATAGCCGATGGTGACGCCGAAGCGGGTGAGTACCTGGTCGCAAAACGCGCGCGTCGGCCCGTAGGCGCTGTCGGTGACGAGGATATGGTCGCCGGATTTGAGGACCGACCACAACGCCGCCGCGATGGCGCCGAGCCCCGACGGCAACAGCGACACGCCGGCGCATTGCGGTCCCTCGAGCTCTTGCAACGCCTGCTCAAGCGCTTCCGTCGTGGGCGTTCCGCGCCTGCCATACTGATAGCGCGCGCGCCGGGCGACGAAGTCCTCGGCATTCGGATAAAGCACCGTCGAGGCGTGATAGACCGGCGGGTTGACGAAGCCGTGATAGGCGGCGGGGTCGCGTCCGCCGGTCACCAACGTCGTATCCTGATGCCGTGCCGGGCTCGGACCGTCCTTTTTGCCCTCTTTCATGGCCGTATCTCTTCTGCGAGTTTACGCTCGTTAATTGCGCCATTACTTCGGCATCGTGCGGCCGCGTCAACCCTTGACCTTGCGGGACTATCGTCATCAGATGCGCCCCCGCAGGGCCCCATATCCTGAAAGGCTTGGTTCCATGAAACGCTTCGTTGCCGCGTGCGCATTGGCCATGGCGTCGGTATTGGCCATGCAGGCGGCTTCGGCGCAAACGCTCAAGGCGGTCAAGGAACGCGGCGAACTGATCTGCGGCGCGAACGGCACATTGGCCGGGTTCGGCCTGCCCGACCCGCAGGGCAATTGGACCGGCTTCGACGTCGATTTTTGCCGCGCCATTGCCGCCGCGATCTTCAACGATCCAAGCAAGGTCAAATTCATTCCGCTGACAGCGAAGGATCGCTTCACGGCGCTACAGTCGGGCGAAATCGACGTTTTGTCGCGCAACACCACTTGGACGCTGTCGCGCGACACCTCGCTCGGGCTCGATTTTGCGGCCATCACCTATTACGACGGCCAGGGTTTCATGGTGCGCAAGGCGCTCAAGGTGAGCTCGGCCCTTGAGCTTAATGACGCCTCGGTTTGCGTGCAGCAGGGCACGACCAGCGAGCTCAATCTCGCCGATTATTTTCGCTCCAATCATATGGGCCTCAAGACGGTGACGTTTGCCACCGGCGACGAGGCTCTCAAAGCCTACGAATCCGGCCGCTGCGATTCCTATACGACCGATTCGTCGGGCCTTTACGGCGAGCGTCTGCAGCTGAGCGAGCCGAACCAGCACATCGTGCTGCCGGAAATCATCTCAAAGGAGCCATTAAGCCCGGCTGTGCGCCACGGCGACAATCAATGGACCGACATCGTGCGCTGGACGCATTTCGGCATGCTCGACGCCGAAGAGATCGGCATCAACAAAGGCAACGTGGACACCAAGCTCAAGTCTGACGACCCGGAGACGCGGCGGCTGCTTGGCGTCGAGGGCCAGTACGGCGAGGCGCTCGGGCTGACCAACGATTGGGCCTATCGGATCATCAAGCATGTCGGCAATTACGGCGAGAGCTTCGAACGCAATGTCGGTCAAGGCTCGGCGCTGAAGATCGTGCGCGGGCTGAACGCGCTATGGACCAAGGGCGGCCTGCAATACGGGCCGCCGGTTCGCTGACGCGCCGTGTCGCAGCAGGCACTGCCGCGCCCGCCGCGCCGCCTTGGCGGCATCGCTCTGCAATTTGCGATCGTTGTCGCAGTCGGCGGTCTTGCTTACGGCGCGGTCTATAACGCGGCGCTCAATCTTGCCCGCGCCCACATCGCATCCGGCTTCGGCTTCTGGAACAATACCGCCGGATTCGACATCAGCCAGACGCTGATCGCCTATTCGGCGAGCACATCGAGCTTCGGACGTGCGTTCTGGGTCGGGCTTATCAATACGCTTGTTGTCGCCGCCATCGGCATTGTGCTCGCGACCGTCGTCGGCTTCGTCATCGGCATCGCGCAACTGTCGCGCAATTGGCTCGTCGCGCGACTTGCCGTCGGCTATGTCGAACTGATCCGCAATGTGCCGCTCCTGCTGCAACTTTTGTTCTGGTACAACGCCGTTCTAAAAGCGCTGCCGCTGCTGCACGGCAGCGTGACTTTTCCCGGCGGCGCCATTCTCAACAATCGTGGCCTGTTTTTGCCGCGCCCGGAATTCTCGCCGCAATTCGGGGCGGTTATCGCCGCCCTGGTTGTCGCTGTCGCCGCGGCGGTCGGACTTGGACTCTGGGCACGCCAGCGCCGCGAGCGAACCGGCGAGGAAGTACCGGTATTTTGGCCAGCGCTCGCGCTCGTCGTCGCTTTGCCGCTCGTGGCTTTCGTGCTGGCTGGTTCTCCGCTCGGCTTCAGCGTGCCGAGGATGGGCCGCTTCAACGTCAGCGGCGGCCTCGAAATCCTGCCCGAATTCGCCGCGCTTGTGCTCGCGCTTGCAGTCTATACCGCGGCCTTCATTGCCGAGGTGGTCCGCGCCGGCATACTCGCCGTGTCGCACGGCCAGACCGAGGCGGCCCAGGCGCTCGGGCTCCGCTCCGGCGTGACCTTGCGCCTCGTCGTCCTGCCGCAGGCGATGCGCGTCATCGTTCCGCCGCTGACCAGCCAATACCTCAACCTGATCAAGAACTCCTCGCTCGCAGTCGCCATCGGTTATCCCGACCTCGTGCAGGTATTTGCTGGCAGCGTCCTCAATATCACCGGCCAGGCGGTGGAAGTGATCGCGCTGACCATGGCGGTCTATCTCGCCATCAGCCTGTTTACTTCGTTGCTGATGAATTTGTACGCGCGGGCGACCGCGTACGCGGAGCAATGAACGACATGAGCGCGATCGACGATCGCACCTATCTGCGGGCAATTCCGGCCGGGCCGCTGCCGCCTCCGGCAGAACGTGCCGGTATTTTCGGCTGGTTGCGCGCCGATCTTTTTTCCAGTCCAGGCAATATCGCGCTTACGCTTTTGTGCGCCGCCCTCATCGCCTGGGTTGTGCCGCCGCTTGTGCGTTTTTTGCTGACCGACGCGGTCTGGTCCGGCGGCGATCGGGACGCTTGCCTTTCGTCCGCCATGCGGCCCGACCCCGGCGCCTGCTGGGCGTTCGTGCGCGTGTGGTTCTCATATTTCGTCTACGGCTTCTATCCGCTTGGCGAACGCTGGCGGGTCGATCTGTTCTTCGCCGCTTTGGCGGTCGGCATTGTCTGGCTGGCGTGGCTGTCGGCGCCGCGCCGCGGAATCGGCGCGCTTTACTTCTTTGTTGTGTTGCCGGTGCTGTCGTTCGTTTTGCTATATGGCGCGCCGCCGATCGGCCTGACCGTGGTCCCCACGTCACTGTGGGGCGGCATGCTGGTCACCATCGTCGTCGCCACCATCGGCATGGTGTTCTCGTTGCCGCTCGGCATCCTGCTCGCCTTGGGGCGGCGCTCCCGCTTGCCAGTGGTGAAGCTGTTCTCGGTCGGATTCATCGAGTTTGTCCGCGGCGTGCCGGTGATCACCGTACTGTTCATGGCCAGCGTGATGCTGCCGTTGTTCGTCCCCGAGCGCTTCGCGCCTGACAAATTGGTGCGCGCGCTGATCGGGGTCGCGCTGTTTGCCTCCGCCTATATGGCGGAGGTCGTGCGCGGCGGCCTCGCCGCGGTGCCGCGCGGGCAATACGAAGCGTCGCAAGTGCTCGGTCTCGGCTATTGGGGGATGATGGGTTTGGTTGTCCTGCCGCAGGCGCTGCGCGTGACGATACCGAACATCGTCAATACCTTCATCGGGCTGTTCAAGGATACGACGCTCGTTTTCGTGGTCGGGATTTTCGACTTCCTGCGCACCATCGAGGCGGCGCGCGCCGATCCGAAGTGGACCGCACCGGACACCACCGTCACTGGCTACGCTTTCGCCGCGCTGTTTTACTTCGTCTGCTGTTACGGCATGTCGCGCTATGCGCGCAGCGTCGAAGCACGCCTGACCCGCGCCGGGAGGAGGTAGCGATGGTGGAGCGTGACGACAATGCACCGGCGCTGCCCGACGTCGCGGTCGAGATCGCGGGCTTGCACAAATGGTACGGCGACTTCCACGTGCTGCGGGATATCAACCTGAAGGTCGCGCGCGGCGAGCGCATCGTGATCTGCGGGCCATCCGGCGGCGGCAAGTCGACGCTGCTTCGCTGCATCAACCGGTTGGAGGATTGGCAGCGTGGCCGCATCGTGGTCGACGGCGTCGAGCTGACCGACGATCCCAAGCGGATTCTGGCGGTGCGCCGCGACGTCGGCATGGTATTTCAGCACTTCAATCTTTTTCCGCATCTCACTGTGCTGGAGAATTGCATGCTGGCGCCTGTCCGGGTGCGGCATATGCCGAAACAGGACGCCGAAGCGCTGGCGATGAAGTTTCTCGCGCGGGTGAAGATTCCGGACCAGGCCGGCAAATACCCTGCGCGCCTGTCCGGCGGCCAGCAGCAGCGCGTCGCCATCGCGCGCGCGCTGTGCATGAATCCCAATATCATGTTGTTCGACGAACCGACCTCGGCGCTCGATCCGGAAATGGTGAAGGAAGTTCTCGACACCATGATCGAGCTGGCGGTCGACGGCATCACCATGCTCGTAGTTTCCCATGAGATGGGCTTTGCGCGCCAGATTGCCGACCGCGTCATCCTGATGGACGAAGGTCAAATCGTCGAAATCAACGCACCAAAAAACTTCTTCGACTCCCCGCAACACGAACGCACGCAGTCGTTTCTCAAGCAAATCCTGCACTGAGCAGGCGGCCCAGGCGCCGAATCGCGAAGATTACATAACTGTAATCCGGCGCGATGTCCCGAAAACATCGATCAAACAAACGCCTGACAAACCGTTCATCCATCTGACGAAACTTTAACTTGAGTCACGACGACAGCGGCGTTCTATTTCACTCACATTGAATCTGAATCTCTCTTTTGGAGGAGAACACATGTGGAAGCCCGTAGTCGTCGCGACGGCAGCGCTAGCCATCGCCGGCTCATCTCTCGTGTATGCGCAAGAGCGTTTCGACGGACCGGGTGGTGGCTACCGCGACGGCGGTCACCGCTCCGAACACCGGCATCATCGGAGCCCTGAGGACATGGCGGCGTTCACGGACGCGCGCATTGCCGCCCTCAAGGCCGGCCTTGAACTCACGCCCGACCAGGCGAAGAACTGGCCGGCATTCGAGCAGGCGTTGCGGGACATGGCCCAGCTGCGCATCCAGCGAATGCAGGCGCGTGAAGCGGCCAAGCAACATGACCAGCAGCCGACTGCGCCGTTCGACCGGATGGGACGGCGGGCCGACAACCTTGCCAAGGTCAGCGCTGTGCTTAAGCGCATCGCCGATACCGGCTCGCCGCTCTACCAGAGCCTGAACGATGCGCAGAAGGCGCGCTTCAAGAAGCTGGCGCGGATCCTGCGCCCGCATCATCACCAGCACATGCACGCGAGCAACCAGACCGGTCATCATGGCTGGCGCGAAGGGCGTGGCTACGGACGTGACGGCTCGCAGGGCCAGTGGTGGAAACATCACCGGCTCGGGCAGGACGATCAAGGACTGGGCGGCCGCATGCACCGCATGAGCGACGGCGACGAAAAGCTGTAAGCCGCCGCAATCAAACTGTGTCGCTGAATTCGCCTCCCGCAGCGGGCACGAAAGTGGAAGCCGCAGGATCCCCTCCTGCGGCTTTCGCCTTTTTGCGCCGGTCTACCGGGAAAGCGGGCCGCCCACCTTCTTCCAGGCGGCGATGCCGCCTTCGACATGGCGGGCCGACGTCAGACCGGCATCTTGCGCGGCTTGCACCGCCATGGCCGAGCGTTCGCCGAAGGCGCAGTAGAAAACGAGACGCGCGCCGTTCGCGGCGCCCAACGCGCGCAGCATGCCGCCTTTGCCGACATTCGCCAACAAATCGGTGTAAGGTGCGTGCAGCGAGCCCGGAATGACGCCATGCTTCTCGCGCTCGCTTGTCTCGCGCAGATCGATCATTGTGATGCCCGGGCCGCCGCGGAGCGCGATGGCTTCCGCCGCCGATAATGCCCAGCCCTTGCGCGCGATTTCTTCCTGGCGCAGTCCCACATGGGTGTTGGCCGGCACCGCCACGTCCATCATCTTCGGATTAGGCAGCTTCAGATTGTTCATCAGATCAACGTATTCGTCGACCGATGTGACCTTGAGTCGCGGATTGAAGAATTTTTCCTCGCCGATGGTCGAGACCGTTTCGCCTTTATAGTCATGCGCCGGATAGACCAGCGTGGCGTCGGGCAGCTTCATCAGCTTGTTGAAGATGGAATCGTATTGCGCGCGCGGATCGCCGTTCTGGAAATCGGTGCGGCCGGTGCCGCGGATCAAGAGCGTGTCGCCGGTAAAGACCCGGTCGGCCAGTAAGAACGAATAGGAATCGTCGGTGTGGCCGGGCGTATAGAGAACGTCGAGGCTCAAGCCTTCGATGCTGATGCGCTCGCCTTCGGCCACCCGCATGGAGACAACGTCAGCGTGAGTCTGTTCGCCCATCACCGTGATGCAATGCGTCTGGTCTCGCAGGGCGCCCAGCGCGGTCACGTGATCGGCGTGCAGATGCGTGTCGACGGCCTTGACCAGTCTGAGGTCGAGCTCGCGCACAAGCTGGAGATAACGATCGACCCGCTCGAGCACCGGATCGATGATCAGCGCCTCGCCGCCTTGCCGGCTGGCCAGCAGATAAGTGTAAGTGCCCGAGGTGGAGTCGAAAAGCTGGCGAAAGATCATGCGCGCCTCCACGCTCTCCCTAGGAAAGTTGCCGCGCGGCCGCCGCTGCGCAGCCTTCCGGCTTGAAGTATCGCTTCGTCGATGCCGGATTGTTTAGCAGCGCCGCCTGCGGCCGGATCGGCCGTGGCACAAATTCGCCGCCGCAATTCGGGCAACGTCCTTTGAGCAGGTTATCCACGCAGGCTCGGCAGAATGTGCATTCGAACGAGCAGATCATGGCGTCGCGGGATTCCGGCGGCAGATCGCGGTCGCAACACTCGCAGCTTGGCTTGAGCAAAAGCATGACCGGGCTCCTATTCCGAGTCCGGCCAATTGTAGCGCGGAAGTGGTTGCGCCGCGAGCGTCGGAACGGGAATGCCTAGCTGCGTTCCACCGGAAGATCCGGGCGCCCGCCCCATTCGGTCCAAGAGCCGTCGTAGAGGCCTTTCGGCTCTTTGCCGATCGATTCAAGCGCAAATGTAAGAATCGCCGCGGTCAGGCCCGAGCCGCAGGAGGTGATGATCGGCTTGTCGAGATCGACGCCGGCGTCTTTGAAGGCCGCCTCGATGCGCCCGCGTTGCGCAAGCTGGCCGCTTTCGACCAGCTGCGTGAAAGGCACGTTGAACGAACGCGGCATGTGGCCGGAGCGCAATCCCGGACGCGGCTCCGGGGCCTTGCCGGAAAAGCGTTCGGCTGAACGCGCATCGACGACCTGGACGCTGTCGCCCACCAAGGCCATGCGCACATCGGCCAGCATCGCGACGGCGCCGACATTCATTTCGGCGTTGAACTTCCGCGGCTCCCGCTTGACGTCGCCTTTTTCAAGCGGTCGGCTCTCGGCCTTCCATTTCGGCAGTCCGCCGTCGAGGATGTAGGCTTTCTTCGCGCCGAAAAGACGAAACGTCCACCACACCCGCGGCGCCGAATAGAGTCCGGCACTGTCATAGACGACGACGCTGTCGCCGTCGCCGATACCGAGCGCGCCGACCACAGCGCCGAATTGCGCCGGGCCGGGCAGCATATGCGGCAGCTCGGTCGAATGATCGCTGACAGCGTCGATGTCGAAGAACACGGCGCCGGGGATATGCCCCTCGCGATATTCGGCCAGCATGTCGCGTTTCTGCGCCGGCAACGGATACGAGCCGTCGACAACGACCACATTGCGGTCGCGCAAATGCTCGGCCAGCCAATCGGTGGAAACCAGCCAGCGGCTGGTCGGGGAGGGCTTGGAGCTGTCTTCGGGTCTGAGCATGGTCGATCTGCACGACAACGCGGCTATGGCCGCGATGTTCAAGCGTAGGGAACTTTGATTTGTGAGCGGCGCTCGAGCCAGGCCGGGACCGGCAGTTTTTTCTCGCGCAGGAATTGCGGATTGAACAGCTTCGATTGGTAGCGGGTGCCGTAATCGCACAGGATCGTCACGATAGTGTGGCCAGGTCCGAGCTCCTTGGCGAGCCGGACGGCGCCGGCGATGTTGATGCCGGACGAGCCGCCGAGGCACAGGCCCTCATGTTCGAGCAAATCGAAAATGATCGGCACCGCTTCCTGGTCGGGGATCTGATAGGCGACGTCGATCGGCGCGCCTTCCAGATTTTTGGTGATACGGCCCTGACCGATACCTTCGGTGATCGAGGAGCCTTCGGATTTCAGTTGGCCGGTCGTGTAGTAGCTGTAAAGCGCGGCGCCCATCGGGTCGGCGAGCGCGATGCGCACGGCCTTGTTGAAAGATTTGAGCGCGATCGCCACGCCGGCGAGCGTGCCACCGGTGCCGACGGCGGATACGAAGCCGTCGACCTTGCCGTCGGTCTGCCGCCAGATTTCCGGCCCGGTCGTCTCGATGTGTCCCTGCCGGTTGGCGACGTTGTCGAACTGGTTGGCCCAGATGGCGCCGTTCTTTTCGGTCTTGGCCAGTTGCTCGGCGAGCCGGCCGGAGAGCTTCACATAGTTGTTCGGATTGGAGTAGGGCACGGCCGGCACCTCGACGAGCTCGGCGCCGCACAGCCGGAGCATATCCTTCTTCTCGCTGCTCTGGGTTTCCGGGATGACGATTACCGAACGAAAACCCATCGCATTGCCGACGAGCGCAAGCCCGATGCCGGTATTGCCGGCGGTGCCCTCGACGATGACGCCGCCGGGCTTGAGCGTGCCTTTTTTCACCGCGTCCTGAATGATGAATAAAGCGGCACGGTCCTTGACCGACTGGCCGGGATTCATGAATTCGGCTTTACCGAGAATATTGCAACTGGTGGCGGCGGATACGCGCTCAAGCTTGATCAACGGCGTATTGCCGATCGCCTCGACAATTCCTTGACTAAACTGCATAGCCACGATCCCGAAAGGGCGCCGACCCTAGATGACTAAACCCTTGGGAACAAGGCCAGTTCGAATGCCGTCGAGGCCCGAAAGGTTGCCGAAACCATAGCGCCGGATGGTGCGTGCCGGCTTACGTCGATTCACCGATTGTTTCCGGCCACCGGCGTAATCCGGATCACGACGGGGTTTTCCAGCGGCCGCGTGGTGGAGCGCGATGAATCTCGACGTCAATACGCTTTTCCTTGTGACCATTTACGTGGAAGCAATCCTCGGATTGCTGCTGCTGTTCGCCTGGGCGCAGAATACCGCGATCATCGCCGTGGCTTGGTGGGGCTTTGCACATCTGTTGCGCGCCGCCTCGGTGATGCTGTTCGGCCTGTACGGTTCGGTTTCCGATCTAATCTCGATCGATCTTGCCAATGTCATCCTGTTCACGGCGTTCGCATTGACCTGGACCGGCGCGCGCGTGTTCGATCAGCGCCGCCCGCGACCGGCGCTGATGTTCGCCGGCGCGCTGGCGTGGCTCGTTGCGAGCCGCATCCCGGGCTTCAACGAATCCTTCGAAGTGCGTGTGCTGCTCTCTTCCGGCATCGTCACGGCTTACACCTGGGCTACGGCTTACGAGTTCTGGCGCGGCCGCAGCGAGCCGCTCGTTTCGCGCTGGCCGGCGATCTTCATGTTGTTCGCGCATGGCGCGCTTTATCTCCTGCGCACGCCGATCGGCACCATGCTGCCATGGCTGCCGACCAGCAACCAGGTGTTCGAAAGCGTATGGCTCACCGTGCTGAGCTTCGAGGGGCTGCTGTTTACGATCTCGATCGCCTTTATCCTACTGGCGATGGCGAAGGAGCGCACCGAGCATCGCCACAAGACTGCGGCTCTGGTCGACCCGCTTACCGGCGTCGCCAATCGCCGCGCGTTCTTGCAAGACGGCGAGGCGCAGCTTAAGCGCCAGGCGGCCGATCCGCATCCGACCGCCGTGATGCTGCTCGACCTCGACAACTTCAAATCGATCAACGACCGCTTCGGTCATGCGATCGGCGACCGGGTTCTGGAAATCTTCGCCGACGTGACGAGCGGTTCGATGCGGCACATCGACCTGTTCGGCCGGCTCGGCGGCGAGGAATTCGCCGCGCTGTTGCGCGACACCAACCGCGACCGCGCCATGGCGGTGGCCGAGCAGATCCGCTCAAACTTCGCCGAGGCGACCCGCGAAGTCGACGGCCGGCCCGTTGCCGCAACGGTGAGCATCGGCATCGTCATCAGCCACGACGCGGTACTCGATCTTTCGGCGTTGCTGGCGCAAGCCGATCACGCGCTTTATCGCGCCAAGGATTCCGGCCGCAATCGGGTCGAGATCGCCTCGATCGAGCTCATTCTCGACCGCGTCCGGCGTGACGCCGGCGAGTTCACCGCCATCGGCGGCAAATCCGCCGCGGCGGCGTCCAAGGCGAAGTCGGCGGCATAAGCCACGTCCGCTCGGCGCACTGGTCTGCGGCTCATCGCCAGCCACGTATTTTTACTTAGGCCGTTTTTGCAACGCCTTTAATGGATCGGTCACGCGCGGCTGTTCCAATTTCACGCGCCTTAGGGCGGCAGGAACGGGCGTTTCACGCATGATTCGTTTTCATGTTCTCATGGTCGACGACGATACCGATACGCGGCAGGCCGTCGAGGCCGCGCTGGCGCACGATCCGTTCTTTATCGTGCGCGATTGCGCTTCCGGCATGGAGGCGCTGACGGCGGCGGTTGCCTGGCGACCTGATCTCATTTTGCTTGATGTGGTCATGCCCGGTATGGAGGGGCCGGCATTGCTGACACGCTTACGGGCGGACAAGCGTACCGCTCCGATCCCGGCGGTCTTTCTGACAGCGCGCCGCGAAATCGGCGAGCACGCCCGTTACCGTGAGCTCGGTGCTGCCGGCGCCATCATAAAGCCCTTTGCCCCTGCGGCGCTTACCGGTGAACTGCGCCGCTTCGTCGCCATGGAGAATCTTCTGTCGCCGGCGCGCGAGGGGTTTCTGCGGCGCCTGAAAGACGACGCCAGCGCGCTTTCGGCGTGGCGCATGCATCTGGCGCAGGCGCCGTCCGGCGCCGCCGTCACCCGCATCCATGAAATCGCCCATTCGCTTGCCGGCGCCGGCGGAATCTACGGATTCGCCGGCATCACCTGCGCGTCAGCCGCGCTCTCCGACGCCGCTGAAAACAACCTCGCCGGGCGCGCCAAGCCGATGGAAGTCGAGCGCGCACTCAACCGGCTGCTTGAACGCATCTCGCCATAGCGACAAAGCGGCGGGGGTCGGCCCGGCATGCGTGTCCGGCGCGGATGCCGGCGACCCGGACGGGTTCATCTTCTCCAGTGGATTTGATAGAGTGCGGTCAAACAAGCTCGCCACACCGGGAGACCGCCCATGCTAGACACCACCGCGCGACCAGGTCCGGCGCCGTTCGACACCGCGCGGCTCGACCGGCTGATGGACGATGCCGGCATCGACGTTCTGTTCGCGACGTCGAAGCCGAACGTCCAATACCTCCTCGGCGGTCACCGCTCCTTCTTCTTCGATACGATGGATGCGATCGGGATCACGCGTTATTTGCCGGTGGTTGTCTACATCAAAGGCGCGCCGCAAAAGGCCGGCTATTTCGGCCACCGCATGGAGGGTTACCAGACCGAGATCAAGCCGTTCTGGGTGACGGAGACCGACACCAAGAGTTCGGGCGCGGTCGATGTGATGCTGCGCGCCGCCGATTACGTCCGCGGGCTCGTCGCCAAGCCGAAGCGCATCGGGGTCGAGCTTGCGTTCATTCCCGCCGCCTCGGCGGAGGCGTTGCGCAAAATGTTTCCCGACGCCGAATTCAAGGACGCGCTGTTTGTGCTTGAGCGGCTGCGCGCGCGCAAGACCCCGGAGGAACTGGAAAAGCTGCGGCGCGCGTCGGAACTTGTCATCGACTCGATGCTCGCGGTCTTTAACGGCTTCGGCGCCGGCGCCACCAAGGACGAGATGGCCGAGGCGCTGCGCCGCGAGGAAACTATGCGCGGGCTGATCTTCGATTATTGCCTGATCGCCGCCGGCTCGAGCCATAACCGCGCGCCGTCGGCGCAGCGCTGGGAGAAGGGCGATCCGCTTTCGGTCGATTCCGGAGGCAATTACCACGGCTATATCGGCGACCTCGCCCGCATGGGCGTCGCCGGCGACCCGGACGGCGAGTTGGTCGATTTGCTCGGCGAGGTAGAGGCGATCCAGCAGGCGGCGTTTAAGCCGATCCGCGCCGGCGCCGTCGGTGGTGAAATTTATGCCGGCGCCGAGTCAGTGCTAAAGAAATCAAAGCTGCACAACCATTATGAATTTCTTGCCCACGGCATGGGCCTCGTCAGCCATGAGGCCCCGCGGCTCACGAGTACAGGACCGGTTCCCTACGACGGCTATGATGCGGACAAGCCGCTCGAGGCCGGCATGGTGATTTCGGTCGAGACCACGCTCCTTCATCCGCGCCGCGGCTTCATCAAGCTGGAAGATACCGTCGCGGTCACCCCGACCGGCCACGAGGTCTACGGCAACCGCGCTCGCGGCTGGAACCGCGCTGGCGCCTGATCTACTCGGCGGGCGAGAGCGAGCTTTCGACGGCGCTGCGGACGACGCCGTAGCGGCGGTTGCGCTCAAGCTCCTCGATGTCGCGGCGAAGCTTGCGCAAATAACCGAAATAGGCGGTGCCGCTTGCCACCCAGCACGCGTCGGCCAAACCGAAGATCGCCGGGTCGGCCGCCGGCCAAAGCTCGCTCGCGGCAGTAGGTAAGTCATGATTCGCGCCCCGCTGAATGCCAAGGCACGATGGTGCTGGTGTATGGTTATCAAGAGGTAAAGAGTGCTTGCGGCCGGGGTGCGCGGCCTGGGCGAAAGCAGTGGAGGCGGTAATGCGTGTCGTCGCTCTTGAGGAGCATTTCGCCGTGCCGGCGCTGGTGCGCCGGATCGACCCGGACGCAATCGCCAAACGCGGCTTTCCCTCCGGCTTCCACGCGCAGCTCGGCGAGAAGATGGCCGATCTTGGCGCGGGGCGCCTCGCCGATATGGATGCGGCCGGCATTACGATGCAGGTGCTGTCGCCTTCCGGTCCCGGCGCCGACCTGCTCGAAGGCGACGACGGCATAGCCTTTGCGCGCGACATCAACGACCACCTGGCGGAGGCGATTGCCGCGCACCCCGACCGGTTGGCCGGCTTTGCGCATTTGCCCATGCGGGCGCCGCAGGCGGCAGCGGACGAATTCGAACGCGCCGTGCGCGATCTCGGCTTTTGCGGCGCGCTGATCAACGGGATGACGCAAGACCGCTTCCTTGACGACCCGCGCTTCGATCCGATCCTCGCGCGCGCCGCAAAACTCGACGTGCCGATCTATCTGCATCCCAACCTGCCGCCGCAGTCCGTTCGCGAGGCCTATTACAGCCATTTGCCGGGCCTTACCGGTTTTCGTCTGGCCTCGGCATCCTGGGGCTGGCATTCGGAAACAGCCATTCACGTGTTGCGGCTGGTCATCTCCGGCGCGTTCGAGCGCCATCGCAACCTCAAGCTCATCATCGGGCACATGGGCGAGGGGCTCGCCGCGATGCTGGTGCGGGCCGACAAAACGCTGGCCGACCATATTCCTCACCTAAATCGCTCGGTCGCCCAGACTGTTCACGAGCATGTCTGGGTCACGACCAGCGGGCTCTTCACCAAGCCGCCGCTCGACGTTGCACTTGCTGTGTTCGGCATCGACCGCGTCATGTTCTCGATCGACTATCCGATCGCCAACAACCAGGTGGCGAGGAATTTCCTCGATACGCTCACGTTGCCGGCAGCCGATCTGGAAAAGTTTACGCACGGCAACGCCGACCGTTTGCTCGGGCTGCAGTCGGGGGCGGGAGAAAATAAGGCGCAGCGCGCGCCGGAGATTGCCTGATGTCGGGCATTCGCCTGCTCGCGCTCGCGCCGTTCCTGGCCATGCTGGTCGGCCCGTTCTTCGTCAACCGGGTCACGCCTTACGTCTTCGGGATGCCGTTCCTGCTGGCCTGGCTGGTGGCTTGGATCGTGCTCACTGCCGCGATCATGGCGGTGATTTATAGCTTCGATCCGGCCAACCGGGACGACGCGCCATGAGCAGCGCGCTGATCGGAATCGTCGGCGCCGTCATTCTTGCGCTTGCACTCGGCTTTTTGGCGCGGCACGGCCGAAAAATGGGCCTCGAGCAATGGACTGTGGCCGGGCGCTCGTTCGGCGCGCCGCTCGTTTTCCTGCTCATGGCCGGCGAAATCTATACGACCTTCACTTTTCTCGGCGGCAGCGGCTTCGCTTACGGGCGCGGCGGTCCGGTCTATTACATCCTCTGTTACGCCACGCTCGCTTACGTGATGTCGTATTTCATGCTGCCGCCGATCTGGCGCTATGCCAAAGACAACAACCTCTATTCGCAATCGGATTTCTTCATCCACAAATACGACAGCCCGCTGCTGGGCGTGTTGGTCGCTCTGGTCGGGATCGTGGCGCTCATTCCCTACCTGGTCCTGCAATTCAAAGGGCTTGGAATCATCGTGGAAGCGGCCGGCTACGGCGCGATCGCGTCCACGCCGGCGGTGTGGACCGGCGCCGCGGTCGCGACCGCTTACGTGATGACCTCGGGCGTGCGCGGCTCGGCCTGGACAGCGGTCGCCAAGGACACGGCGATCCTGCTGGTCGTCGTTTTTCTCGGCATTTATTTTCCGCTGCATTATTACGGCGGGCTCGGCGCGATGTTCGCGGCCGTGGAGCAGGCGAAGCCCGGTTTCACCGTGCTGCCGGCAAGCGGGGAGGGCGTCTGGTGGTTCGCATCCACTGTGCTTCTGACCGCGCTCGGCTTTTACATGTGGCCGCACACTTTCGCGTCGATCTATACAGCGCGCGGCGGCAGGGTGATCCGCCAGAATGCTATTTTCCTGCCGCTCTATCAGTTGATCCTGTTGTTCGTCTTTTTCGTCGGCTTCGCAGCGATCCTGCAAGTGCCGGATCTGAAAGGCCCGGACGTCGACCTCGCATTGTTCAGGCTTTCGGTGAAGGCCTTCGATCCCTGGATGGTAGGCTTGATCGGTGCAGCAGGCGTTCTTACCGCGCTCGTTCCCGGCTCGATGATCCTGACGGCGGCGGCGACGCTGATCGCCAACAATCTCTACCGCGTCGCGGACGCTTCGGCCGACGACTCCCGTGTATCGCTGATCGCGAAGCTCGCTGTTCCGCTGATCGCGCTGGTCGCCGTCTATTTCACGCTGCAAGGCGGACAGACGATCGTTTCCTTGTTGTTGATGGGCTATAGCTTCGTCACCCAACTTTTCCCGGCGCTTGTTCTGAGCCTCGCGCGCGATCGACGGGTCACGCGCGCGGGGGCGGCGGCCGGCATCATCGCGGGGGTTGCGACCGTCGCCGCGGTCGGCCTCACCCACACCACCATTGCCACGCTGTTTCCCTCGCTGCCGGCGCAGATCAAGGAGCTCAACGTCGGGATCGTTGCGCTTGCGGTCAATGTCGCGGTGCTGCTCGTGGTCAGCGCCGGCGCGCGGCTTGCAGCAGCCGCGAACCGCGGGCCGGCACGAGCGGCTTAATCTGTATTTCTGGCCCGAATCTTGATTGTCACGGACCGGGGATATGAAACAATCGTGACGCGCGAGGTGTCGGGATGGATGCGGCAAAGCCGAAGTCCGATCAAGGCCGGCGACCCGAGATAGGCAAGGAGCCCTCGCACGCGCGGCACGCCCAGTCTTTCCTCGCGCTGACCGCGCTTGGTGTCGTCTTCGGCGATATCGGCACCAGCCCGCTTTACACCTTCTCGACCGCGCTGACCGCGACCGGCCACTCGCCCGGCACGACCGAGGTGCTTGGCGTTGTCTCGCTCACCTTCTGGGCGCTGATGATGCTGATTTCGGTGAAATACGTGACCTTCGTCCTGCGCGCCGACAACGACGGCGAGGGTGGTATCCTGGCGCTGCTGTCGCTGGTCGAACGTCCACATGAGACGACCGCGCGGGTCAAACTGTCGTTCGTGGTCCTGCTCGGCGTGATCGGGGCCGCGTTACTCTACGGTGACGGCGTCATCACGCCGGCGATCTCGGTCCTGTCCGCTGTCGAAGGGCTGAAAGACACGCCGGGGGTGGCGGACTTCGTCATACCGCTGACGCTCGTCATCCTGATCGGGCTTTTTGCCATTCAATACCGCGGCACCGGCAGCGTCGGCCGCCTGTTCGGGCCGGTCATGGTGGTGTGGTTCGTGGCCATCAGCGTTCTCGGCTTCGTCAATATCTGGGCGGCGCCGGAGATCCTTTATGCGTTGAATCCGGCGGCGGCGGTGCGTTTCGGGATGGCAAGCCCGCTCGCACTGTTCGTCGTCCTGGGCGGCGTGTTCCTGGCGTTGACCGGCGGCGAGGCGCTTTATGCCGACATGGGCCATGTCGGCAGCCGCGCTATCCGGCAAGCCTGGTTCGGGCTGGTCTTCCCGGCCTTGATCCTGAGTTACTTCGGCCAGGGCGCCCACGTCCTGCTCGATCCCAAGGCGATCGAAAATCCGTTCTACAGCCAGGCTCCCGGTTGGGCGGTGATCCCGCTGGTGCTGCTGGCGACGCTGGCGACCATCATCGCCTCGCAGGCGCTCATTTCCGGCGTTTTCTCGATGACCCGCCAGGCCATTCAGATGGGTTTGTGCCCGCGCTGCAAGATCGTTCCGACGTCGAGTGACGAGGCCGGGCAGGTCTATCTGCCGACCGCGAACTGGCTGTTGATGGCCGGCACGCTCTTGGTCGTGTTGATGTTCAAGTCGTCGGATGCGCTCGCGTCCGCCTATGGTATCGCGGTGTCCGGCACGATGATGGTCACGACCATCCTGCTTTATCATCTTGCTGTCGCGCGCTGGCATTGGCCGCCCGTCGTCGCCGGGCTGGTGATCGCGCTGTTCGCCGGCATTGAAGGCATCTTTCTCGTTTCAAATTCGCTCAAGATCGTCCAGGGCGGCTGGTTTCCGCTCGTCGTCGGCGCCGCGATCGCTATTTTGATGTTGTGCTGGCGCAAAGGTTCGCTGGAGGTGCGGCGGCGACTTTACGACATGTCTATGCTGCCGCTCGACCGCTTCCTCGAATATGTCGACGATCTGGTGATCGGCCGCGCACCTGGGCTTGGCGTCTGGCTGACCAAGGTCGAGCACGGCGCTTCGCCGATGCTGATCCGCCATCTCGAGCACAATCGCGTGTTCCACGAACGTGTCGCGCTGTTGAGCTACGTGTTCGAGCGCCGCCCGCGCGTGCCGTTTGGCGAACGCCACAAGGTCGAACGGCTCGGCCATGGCTTCTATCGCGTGCAAGTGAGGCTCGGTTTCATGCAGACGCCGGACATTCCCCGCACGCTTGAGAATATTCAGGTCCTCGGCTTCGATTCCGATCTCGAGCGAAAACACTATTATCTCGCGCACGAGACCGTGGTCCGGCGCGAGAAAGGCTCTTCCATGGGGCCGGTCACCTTCGCGATCTTCTCCTTCCTCAGCAAGATTTCGAGCCGGGCGCCCGATTATTTCAACATCCCGCATGACGGGGTGATCGAGGTCGGCTTCCGCGTCGAGATTTGACGCGCGCGCTTCTGCAAAATCGGCTCGACATTTCGCCATCGCCCGCGCGACAATACCGGCGGGAAACGCCGGGTGTGAACCGATGTCCGACCATTACGACGAGCTGGAAGTACGCGCGCCGAACGCGCGCGAGCGCGAGCAATTCGGCAATTTGCCGGGCTTGATCGCCAAGGCTATGGCCGCGCCGGGCTGGGCCGCTCAGCTTGCCGGCGTCGATCCGCAGCCGGTGAATTCGCGCATGGCGCTCGCGCGGCTGCCGGTGCTGCGCAAGTCGGACCTCAAGGACTTACAGCAGAAGAAGCCGCCCTTGGGCGGTTTCGCTACCAGCGCGCCGGGCAAGCTCAAGCGGCTCCTGATGTCGCCCGGGCCGATTTTCGAGCCGGAGGGGTACGGCAAGGATTTCTGGAATTCGTCGCGCGCGCTCTTTGCCGCTGGTTTCCGCCCAGGCGACGTCGTGCACAACTCATTTTCGTATCACCTCACGCCCGGCGGATTCATTCTCGAAGCCGGCGCGCACGCGCTCGGCTGCGCCGTTATTCCCGGCGGCGTCGGCAACACCGAGCAGCAGATTGACGCCGTCGCCCATCTTAAGCCGAGCGGCTACACCGGCACGCCGGATTTTCTCAAAATCTTGCTCGACACCGCCGCCAAGACCGGCAAGGACGTCTCATCGATCGAGCGCGGGCTTGTCTCCGGCGCGGCATTGCCGTCGTCGCTGCGCGCCGAACTCAAGTCGCGCGGTGTTGCCGTGATGCAATGCTATGCCACCGCCGAGCTCGGCGTGATCGCTTACGAGACGCAAGCGCTCGAAGGTATGGTGATCAACGAAAGCGTCATCGTCGAGATCGTGCGGCCGGGCACCGGCGATCCGGTTCCCGAAGGCGATGTGGGCGAAGTCGTCGTTACCTCGTTCAATCCCGATTATCCGATGATTCGTCTCGCCACCGGCGACCTGTCCGCTATCATGCCGGGCCGCTCGCCGTGCGGGCGCTCCAACGCGCGCATCAAGGGCTGGATGGGGCGCGCCGACCAGACTACCAAAATCAAGGGCATGTTCGTCCATCCCGGTCAGGTTGCCGAAGTCGCCAAGCGCCATCCCGAGCTTGGCCGCGTCCGGCTCTCGGTCACGCGCGAAGCCGAGCAGGACGCCATGACGCTCGCCGCCGAGTGCGCCGCGCAGGCGGGCGGCTTGGCGGATGCGGTCGCGGCGACCTTGCAATCGGTGACCAAACTCAAGGGCCGCGTGACTCTGGTCGCGCCCGGCACATTGCCGAACGACGGCAAGATCATCGCTGATGAGCGCAGTATCGGGTGAGGCCGCAATTGACACGGTGGCGGCATATCGGATTAGCAACGGCTATCCGCGCCGTGTGGCTTGCCAGATGCCGGAACAAGTGCCGTCGGAACCTTCGCCGCGCCACGTCCCTGTTCCTGCATTCCGGGACAGGCGGCCCTGGCCGTTGGCCCGTTGCCCGCTCGCTGAAACGCTAACCCAAACACTGCCGTTCGGCGAGACGCGTCCCTGCAAATTGGCTCCGCCCGCGCCTTCATAGACGACGTCCCCATTGTTGATTTGCATGCCAAAACGGTATTCGCGATCGCAGTTGCCGCTCTGAGTGGCGATCACGACACTCCAGCCGCCGTCATAGATGCTGGGTGTGGGTGTGGGGCTGGCGACGGAGACGGTACCGACGCCTCGTTTGACGCGGCTTTGATCCTTGCGATGATCTGCAAGGGGGACGGATTCCGGTTCGCCGAGGTCTCGTTGCCATACGGTTCCGCGATCGAACTGGATCGTCATGCCGTCCGGCGAATAGGCCGCGCCTTCGTTCCATCATTCGGCCCAAATGTGGCCTACCCAGTCGACCCAAGCCCTCGATGGCTCGCCCGCCTCGTTTAGCAGGCTTAGATTCCATCCGGTCTGTGTGACAAAAGCCGGCTGGCCTTCGGGTCCCGCGCATGCCTGCACGCATCTATATTGTCCGGTAAGATTCACTCCCTGCGCCGAAGCTTCGGTTGCGACCGATGCCGCAATGAGGGTGAGCGCGCACAATACCACTTTCATCATTCTCTCCTGCCGACGCCGTCTTTGGTCGGCTCAAACTATCAAGCGTTCCTTCAATCAATCAAAGCACGCCTTCGAACGCGAAGACGCGCTTCCAATCATTCTTCGTATCCACGACGAGCCATTTATTCAGTGCCGCGGCGTCGAGGGCCTTGTCGAGGTGCCCAAATGGTGTGTCCCGGTCGCAGGCATATTCGCGATCTGCATCCTGATGAACGATCATGCCAAGGCGAACGCCTCCGGACATTGTCGTCCATTGCAGCATTTCGAGATCGCCGTCGGAATTGCCGAATGCCGCGATCGGCCGACGGCCAATATACTCATTAATACCGACCGGCTTGCCGGCCCCCTCATCGATGAAATTTAGCTCCGGCAGGCGGAAAAGTTCCGGTTTGCCGTCGCGCATCTGAAACTTCGTCTTGATCGACGAGCCAACGACCTGCTCCGGCGGCACGCCGTAGATCCGCTCGGTCCACGGCCGCATGAACTCGACGCCTCCGGCCGAGAAGATATAGGTCTTGAACCCGTTGGCGCGCAGATAAGCGAGCAGTTCGATCATCGGCTGGTACGCGAGGTCGGTATACGGGCGCTTGAATCTCGGATGGCGCGCGGTCGCGAGCCAATCTGTGACGATCTTCTGGAATTCCTCGGTGGTCATTCCGGCATGGGTCGGAATGCCCAGCTCCAACATCCCGCGCTCACCCGCTGCTCTGAGAGTTTTATGTCCCCTGCAAGTACTGCCTTGAACGGCTGCGTGTCGCTCCATTCCGGATGGAGTGGCGCCATCGCCTTCACGCGATCGAGCACGAAGGCCAGTTGGACGTACATCGGCTGTTCCACCCACAACGTTCCGTCGTTGTCGAACGTCGCGATGCGCTCATCGGGCGGCACGAAATCCGGCGAACCTTCCGCCGTCACGGCGGCGACGAAATTAAGGATCGATTGCTTCGCTGAGCCGTCGTTCCATGAGGGCAACGCCGCGGCCGGCGTCGCCGTCTGCGCCTGCACCGAAACCGGTAACAGCAGGCCGGACACGGCCGGTAGCACTGCCAATGTTGACAGTAGGAGACGACGGCTGAGCCCAGGCAAAGCAGAGCTTGACTTCGTGTCGGTCTCCTCGATCGGCAAGGGTGGAAGCGAGAGGCAATCACCACAACCACGCGCGCGCACGATTAAGGCTCGCGTGGTCGAAGGCTTCGGTTACTGCTGGTTTCGCCTCATGGCTTCTTCAATCTGAGCCTTGACACCACTAAGGCCAAAGCTTGCGCCCTTCTGCATCGGCGGATTCGATCGCGGTCTTGGCTAGCTGCGCCACTTTCTGCTGCACCAAAACAAATCTCCAGAACTCGTATTTGTACCATTCCATGTATTCAAGCGAGCCGTTGTTTCCCTTATAAAATGCCGTACGCTCGAACGGGTCCAAGCGCAGGTTTGTGATGGTCGGCGCACCTAGTGTTTGCGTGTCGCCGATCCAACCGTCAGGTTGTATTTTGAAGGTGTATTTATAGTCATCGACGCGTGCAGCGCCGAGCGCGCTTTCAACGAAGTACCAAATTTCGTGGCGGTTCGACGGTCCCTTGCCCGTGATCATGTTGGTCTGGTCCGTAGCCGTCCAGATACACCTTGTAGGTCGTATCACCGAGCTTCTTGCCTTGCTTCAGTTCTGCGGCGATGTTCGCGTTGCCGGCGGCGGCCACGAAAGTCGGGAACCAATCGAGTCCGGAGAACAAGCCGTTCCCCATCGAGCCGGCCGGAACATGCCCGGGCCAGCGTACGATCGCAGGCACCCGGAAGCCGCCTTCAAAGGTCGTGCCCTTGCCCGCATAGAACGGCGTCTGCCCGCCGTCCGGCCAGGTGAAGTTCTCGGTGCCATTGTCGGTTGTGAATACAACGATGGTGTTATCGTCGACACCCATGTCGTTGAGTTTCTGCATCACCAAACCGACGTCGTCGTCGAGCTGCGCCATGCCGGCTTCGTGGATAGTCCAGCCATTCTTGGAGTTGCGCATCGCTTCGTATTTGGGCGATAGATGCGTAACGATGTGCATGCGCGTCGGGTTGAGCCAGACGAAGAACGGCTTGCCTTCGGCTTTTGCCTTGTCCATGAACTTGAAGGAGAGTTCGCGGATCTCGTCGTCGACGGTTTCCATCCGTTTCGGATAGAGAGTCCCGGCATCCTCGATCTTCTGCTTGCCGACTTTGCCCCAGCGCGGCATGACCGTCAGATCATCCGTGTCGGTGGCCCAGCTGTGGACCATGTTGCGCGGGCCGACGACGTTCAGCAATTCCTGCGGATAAGCCGGATGTGCCGGGTCTTCCATCGCGTCGAGGTGATAGAGATAGCCAAAGAACTCATCGAAGCCGTGAACGGTCGGCAGGAACTCGTTGAGATCGCCGAGATGGTTCTTGCCGAATTGGCCGGTGGCGTAGCCCATGGACTTGAGCACCGTGGCGATAGTCGGTGCCTCCGCTGGCAAGCCGATCGGGGAGCCAGCCTGACCGACGGTGGTCATGCCGGTGCGAACCGGCAACTCGCCGGTGATGAAGCTCGCTCGTCCCGCCGTGCAGCTCGCCTCGGCGTAGTAATCGGTGAACAGCATGCCCTCGGCGGCCATCCGGTCGAGATTGGGCGTGCGCCCAGCCATCATTCCGCGGTGGTAGGCGCCGATGTTCCAGATGCCGATATCGTCGCCCATGATGACAATGATGTTCGGCTGTTTCCCGCTTGGTGGCGCCGCTGCCGGTTGCTGCGCCTGCGCAGGATTCGCGAAACCTGCCCCCATCAGCGTCGACGCGGCTAACAACGACGTGCCGCTCAACAGTAGATCGCGCCGTTTGAGGCCTTCGCTGTTTTGCGCGATACCGCCCTCAGACTTTTCCCGCGTTGGGTCCCTACTCATCACGTACCCTCTTTCTGCTGATTTCTGGCGATACACCTGAAGCCGACGTGGCTGGTTGAGGTGTCGATCGGCTCAGGGTGGCGCGCGGCCGGACGATAGCGGCGGCAGTAATTGGGCGCGCAGAGGTGCGAGCCACCTTTAAGCACCTTGCGTGGAATCTTGATGTTCGGCAGGCGTCGGTCGTAACTCGCAGCCTCCGGCCCTCCGCGCGGATTTTCTGGAATGCAGCAGGCCTTCGGCGCATCGGCTTCGTGCTTCAGCGAATACCAATCAGTCGTCCATTCCCAGACATTGCCGATCATGTCGCTCAAGCCGTAACCGTTGGCCGGGAATGCGGCGACGGGCGATGTGCGCTCGAATCTGTCGGCACGTAGATTCTGTTGCGGAATTCACCCTGCCAGGTGTTCGCCATATGCTTGCCGCCGGGCGTGAACTCATCGCCCCAGGCAAACTCGGCGCCGTCGAGTCCGCCGCGCGCGGCGAATTCCCATTCGGCTTCGGTCGGCAGGTCCTTATCAGCCCACTTGGCGTAGGCCAGCGCGTCTACAAACGCCACATGCACGACCGGATGATTGTCGAGCCCATTGATGTTGCTCTTTGGGCCATAGGGATGGCGCCAGTCGGCGCCTTTTAGGAAGGTCCACCATTGACTCCAGTCGCGCGGGTCGGTTTGGCGCGCTGGCGGCAAGAAGACGAGCGAGCCGGCGTAAAGCATATGCGGTAGTGCGCCGGGGTAGTCCTCTGGGTCGGGGAGAATCTCGGCAAAGGTGATATATCCCGTCGCCTTGACGAATTCCCTGAACTGCCTGTTTGTGACCGGTGTGCGGTCCATCCAGAACGGGTCGACCGTTGCGCGATGCGCCGGCGCCTCCTCCGGATAATGGCGATCCGATCCCATTCGAAAGGTGCCGGCCGGGACGCGCACCATGACGGCATCGCGCCGATGGTCATACGCACGTCCATGCACCGGAACGTCGGAATCCTCGTCCGCATGAAGGCCACTGAACGACATCCATGTCTCCTGCGGCGTTGGAAACGAATTTCATCCAACAAGGTCGGCTGTTAAAATGAAAAATCAGAGCGCTTACTCGACGGCATCTGAGCAAAATTGCTCACATTGAGCCGGCGGGCAGAGCGCTGCGGATCGGTGCCAAGCACCTCGCGTCACCGCTGTATCCGCTTCAACTCCCCCGGACCTTCGCCTTGCGCTTGCCGTGAAACGCTTCGACGCTTTCGCGGAAATCGTCGGATTGGGCGAGGGGGGTCACAATTGCGGAAAACATGCGCCCGGCCGTCTGGCCCAAGAAATGCATGCTGTGGAGATGAATGCGTTCGCCATGTATGTCGCTGGCGTATCCATTATCATGGAACGGCAATGCCGATTCTCAGCATCAGACACGCTACGACATACCACTACCATCAGCCGGTCGCATTTGGCGAACACCGGATGATGTTGCGTCCGCGCGACGATGACGATCAAAAGGTTATAGAAACAGAACTCGAAATTACGCCTCGGCCGCGGCAACTTGCCTGGACGCGGGATAGCTTTGGCAATCACGTGGCGACTGCCCATTTTGACGACCGGGCCTGCGAGCTCTGCTTTGTCAGCAATATTCGCCTCGACCATGCACCGGCCGCCTTTCGCGCAACTGACATCGAGGACTTTGCCCGCACCTATCCGTTTGCGTACGCTGCGGAAGATCGGCCCGCGCTCAAACGTTTCATCCAACCGCTGTCTCCGCATCCTGCGATCGATGATTGGAGCGCGGCGTTCTTCCGCAGAGACGGCACTGCTGACACTTACGAGCTGCTCGGCGACATGACGCGGACTATCAGGCGGACCTTCAAGCATGTTTCGCGACACGAGAAGGGAATCCAGGAGCCGGCCCGGACGCTCAATTCCGGGCGCGGCAGTTGTCGTGATCTCGCCGTGCTTATGATAGCAGCGCTTCGCGCGCGGGGAATTGCCGCGCGGTTCGTATCCGGATATCTGCATTTGGCCGATGAAGACGACGACGATTCCACCGCCGGCGGCAACACCCACGCTTGGGTCCAGGTCTACGTTCCCGGTCCGGGCTGGGTCGACTTCGATCCATCAGGAGGCACCGTGGGAAATGAAAACCTTATCCGGGTCGCGGTTGCACATCATCCGCAGGCGGCGATTCCCCTCCAAGGCACATGGTTCGGGACCGCGGCGGATCATCTGGCCATGAAAGTCGCAGTGAAGGTCACTACGGCAACGGCTGCCTGCGCTCGAGATTCCGGGGACATCGGGATGATGAATAAGCGCGCTGAAGAAAGATGGGGCGAAGGAACGTTCCTTCGCCGCACTGCGGGGCGGTCGAAAGGATAGGGGCCGGAGCTTTCAATCTGCCGGCACTTCATCCGCCCAGACGCGGAATCCCGACAAGATTCCCGGGCCGAAGGTATGGGTCAGCGGCACGTCCGCGGCGTCACGGCCCTGGGCGATGAGGATGCGCCCGATCCGCGGCGCATTGTTGCGCGGGTCGAACATGTGCCAACGGCCGCCGAGATAGACTTCGATCCACGCGGCGAAATCATTGGGCGGATACGGCGGTGGAAGGCCAACGTCGGTAATGTAACCGGTGCAGTAACGTGCCGGGATGTTCAGGCAGCGGCAAAAAGTAATGGCGAGGTGAGCGTAGTCACGGCACACCCCGTTGCGTTCTCCGAATGCTTCAAATGCCGTTCTGGTTGCACGGGAATGCTCGTAACCGAAGCTTATGTGACTATGGACGAAGTCGCAGATCGCTTGCACCCGCGGCCAACCCAGCGGCGTGTTGCCGAACAGACGCCACGCTTCGTCGGCCAGGCGATCGGTCTCGCAGTAACGACTGCCTAGCAAAAACAGCACAACTTCCGTCGGCAAATGCTGAACCTGGTGCTGCAGAGCGTTCAGATCGACGGGGTCCCACATGCCCCTGTCGCGAATAACGGCGTCCGTGCCGAGGCTGAAATGGCCGCCGGGCGCGACCAGGCGACTGCACCAATTTCCGAAGCTGTCGCGGTAGCCTTCAACGGGAACCGGAGGGTTTGTTACCAGATAATCCGGACGCTCCAGTTCGGAGACGCGCGAGGAATGCACGTTCAACGTCAAGATCATAGGCGTTGTCTGCGGAAATTCGAAGTTGAGCTCGCAACCGAGATGGATCCTCATGAGATCATGCCACCCGCTTAAGTTCCTTGGTATCGACCCCCTTGCAGGAAGGGCAGACGAAGACAAACTGTTGCGGACGCACTCCAAGTTTTTCGATAGTGCGGACGTGTTTCATGGTGTCACCGCACGAAACACACAGAATGGTCGGCGTCCTGTCAGGCACACGGGGCAAGCGTTCGACGGTGCGAGCCGAGGGTGCGTAAGTGTAATGCAGCATGTGCGACTCCCCTGAACAGGCGGGAGCGCTACCGAGCTCTCAGCCACCAACGCCTAGAGGGCCGCTGTCGGTGATAAACCATATGTAACACCGATTACGTCAGTTGCGAGGTGTCACGCGCTTCAACTCCCCCGAAACTTCGCCTTGCGCTTGACGTGGAAGGCTTCGACGCCTTCGCGGAAATCGTCGGATTGGCGGAGCCGGCCGTAGCGGTGGCCTTCCAGCTCGATGGCGACCGAAAGCGTCGCATCCTCGGTGTCGTTGAGGAGCTTTTTTGCGGTGCGCTGCGCCAAGGGGGAAAAGCCGCGCAATTCGTCGGCCAGCGCGTCGGTTGCCGTTTCCAGTTCGCCGTCGGGCACACATTCGGTGGCGATGCCCCAGTCGAGCGCCTGTTTCGCCGGGATGCGTTTACTTCGCATCACGATGTCCTTGGTGCGCGTGATGCCGACGATCTTTTGCAGCCGCGCCGAGCCGCCGGAGCCGGGAATTTGGCCGAGACGCTGCTCGGGCAAAGCGTAGAAGCAGGTTTCCGAGGCGATGCGGAAATCACAGGCGAGCGAGATTTCGAAGCCGACGCCGAAGCAATAGCCGCGGTTGGCGGCGATCACTGGCTTTGCGCAGCGCGCCGGCGCGGCGATGTTCCAAGCGAGCTTGGAGACATGCTCGGGGGAAGCTTCCAGGAAGCCCTTGATGTTGCCGCCACTGCAAAAATGACCGCCGATAGCGCGTAGGACGATCACGCGGACACGCGCGTCCTCGTCGAGAGCCTCGAACACAAGCCGCAACTGGTCGCGCTGCGGCATTTCGATGACGTTCAGCGGCGGCCGGTCGAGGATCACGTCGGCCCGTTCCCGCTCCGGATCGATCTCGACGTGGAAGCCGTCGAGGCGAGTAAGCCGCGCATCGGCAAAGGTCATCAGGGAAAAATTGGGCGTGCTCATAGAGGTCGTCCTTGTTCCTGGCTCGCGCGGTTGTCGTTGGCGGCGCCGCGCTCGGGCCGATAGTCGCCGGCAACGAGCTTTCGCCGCAGAAGCTTGCCGACCGGAGAGATTTAGGAATTTCCGCGACGAACTCATAACGTCGTGGCCGCTTGAAATTTGCGAGCCCCGAGCTGCGGCAATAGGCGTCGAGCTCGGCCGGTTCGACCGCCGCGCGCCGTTTGACGAAGGCGCAGACGATCTTGCCCCAACGCTCATCCGGCAAACCGGCGACGGCGACCTCGGCAACGGCCGGATGCAGCGACAGGCAGCTTTCGATTTCGACCGGCGAGACATTTTCGCCGCCGGTGATAATGAGGTCGTCGACGCGCCCGGTGACGAAGAGATAGCCGTCGGCGTCAACAAGCCCGGTGTCGCCGGTGAAATACCAGCCGTTGCGGATAGCGGCGGCGTCGGCATCGGGCCGCCGCCAATAGCCTTCGAAGGATTCGTCGCCCGCGATCAGCGCTGCAATCTCGCCTTCCTCGCCCTGCGCGGCGGCCTCGTCGGTGGATTTCGCGCCAAGCCGCACGACGCGCACCATCTGATTGATGCCGGCGCGGCCGGCGGAGCCGGGCTTGCGCGCCGCCTTTTGGTCGATGGTGAAGGAGTAGATCTCGGTGCTGCCGTAGTGGTTGACAAACAGGTCCGGCCGGAACGCCGCGTCGAGCTTTTGCAGGAGCGCATCGGTCATCGGCGCGCCGGCGAAGCCGAGCTTGCGCACCGAGGTCACATCTGCGCGCGCGAAGTCGGGATGATTGACCAGATCGTGATAGAGCGTCGGCACCAGATAAAGGTTGCTGACCCGCTCGGCGGCGATCAAGTGGAGCGCGCGGGCAACGTCGAATTGCGGCAGGCAGACGAACGCACCGCCGATCAGCGACATAGCGAGCAGCGAGCGGACGCCCATGGTGTGGTAGAGGGGAGAGACGCCGAGCGTGCGCTTGCCGTGCGCGTAAAGGTTTTGCGCCACGTGGGCGACGGTGGCGGCCCGCTCGGCGCGGTGCCGGCGCGCACGCCTTTTGGCCGCGAGGTGGTGCCGGAGGTATAAAGCATCAGCGACCAGGCTTCGGCGTCGACACGCGGCGTCGCGTCGGCGGCTTTAGCGGCGGCGAGTTGCGCGAAGTCGACATCGGCGGAGCCGGGGATGGTGACCGCGATGCGCGGCAGTTTGCCGGCGCTTTTCGCAGCGGCCACGGCGGCGGCTGAAACGTCCTGATAGGCGAGCGCGCGCGCCTCGGCGTTGTCGAGGTAAAAATCGATCTCGTCTTCCTTGGCGCGCCAATTCACCGGCGTGACGACGATCCCGGCGAGCTGGCAGGCCCAATGGATGGTGGCGGCCTGCCAGTTGTTTTGCAGCAAGGTGACGAGATGGTCACCGGGCTTGAGGCGGAGATCGTCGAAGGCCGCGACGAGCGCGGAGATTTTTTCGTACCACGCCTGGTAGCTCAGCCGCACATTGCCGTCGACGATCGCTAGCGCAGACGGGTCGCGCGCGACGCTGGCTAGGAAGCTCGTGCCGAGGTCAAGCATGCGCGCGGTCCTCGCGGCGCTGCCGCGCCGCTGCCAGCGCCGCCTTGACGATCGACGCATAGCCGGTGCAGCGGCACAAATGGCCGGAGAGAAATTCGCGGATTTCCGGCTCTCCGACGTCGGGCCGCTCGCTGAGCAACGCATCGAGCGACATCAGGATGCCCGGCGTACAGAAGCCGCATTGCAGGCCGTAATTCTCCCGGAAGGCGTTTTGCAAAGACGAGAGTCTGTCTGGCGCCGGCGCCAGGCCTTCGACGGTGCGGATGTCGGCACCTTCCACCTGGACCGCGAGCGCGAGACAGGACCGCGCCGGCACGCCGTCGATCTGCACGGTACAGGCGCCGCACACGCCATGCTCGCAACCGACATGCGTGCCGGTTGCGCCGATGACGTGGCGGATGAAATCGCTCAACAGCATGCGCGGCTCGGCCAGACCGGACACGGTGCGGCCGTTGAGCTTGAAACGCACGCGATGCGGCGACTCCGCAGTCAGGCGCGGCATGCGGCGGCCTCCCGCAGGGTCTGTTGTCCGAGCCGGCGAACGAGTTCGCGCCGATAGGCTGCTGTCGCGTGCAAATCGTCGCGGGCGTCAAGCGCGCCGGCAAAAGCGTCGAGCGCGTCGGCGAAATCGTCGCTATCCGGCGGCGGCAGATCGCGCGCTGTCGGGCAATCCGCCACGCCGCCGACCGCGAGCCGGGCCTTGTGCGCATCGGCCATCGCCGCGCAGGCAACGACGGCGAAATCGCCGTGCCGCCGGCCGATCTCGCGGAACGCGTATCCCGTGCCGGCGCGCGCGGCGGGAAAGCACACCGCTTCGATCAATTCGTCGTCCCTGCGGTCGGTCGACATGACGCCGGTGAAGAATTTCTCCGCCGTGACGCTGCGCGCGCCGCGCCGCGAGCGCAATTCGATGTCGCCGCCAAGCGCCACGAGTACAAGCGGCAACTCGGCGCTGGGATCGGCGTGCGCCACTGAACCGCACACAGTGCCGCGGCTGCGCGTTTGCGCGTGACCGATCCATGGCAAAGCCGCCCCAAGCAGCGGCTGGCGCTTGTCGAGGTCGGCGTGCCGCTCGAGCGCACGCTGGCGAACGGTCGCGCCGATCCGGATGGCGCCGCCGGTATCGTCGATGCGGTCGAGCCCGGGCAGCCGCATGATGTCGAGCACGACGCGTGGCCGCGCCATGCGCATGCTTAACATAGGCACCAGCGTTTGCCCGCCGGCGAGGATGTTCGCGTCAGTCCCTTCCGAGGCCAGTACGTCGAGCGCCTCTTCGAGGGTGTCGGCGCGCACGTAGTCGAATGCAGCGGGTTTCACTTTACTTCCTGCGCGCGCGGATCGCGTTGCGTTTCGGCTCCGTGCAGGTGCGCCGCAAGCTTTGCCGGCGTCGCCGGCAAGTCGATGGCGTCGAGATCAAGCGCGTCGGCGATCGCGTTGGCGATGCAGACCGGCGTCGACATACAGTTGCCCTCACCGACGCCCTTGGCGCCGAGAGCGGTGAACGGCGAGGGCGACTCGTGATGCAACACGACGGGCTCTGGAACCTCCATCGTCGTCGGCACCAGATAATCGGCGAATGTTCCCGAGAGGAAACTGCCGTCTTTGCCGTAGGCGAATTCTTCGTAGAGGGCTGCACCGAGCGCATGAGCAAAGCCACCGGTGACCTGACCCGCGACCATTGCCGGATGCAGGATGCTGCCGCAATCGTGCATGGTGACGTAACGATCGACGCGCACCGCGCCCGACGTCGGATCGATCTCGACGCCGCAGAAATCGAAGATGAAGCCGTGGCACAGCGAGCTATTGACCTCATCGGCGTCGTTCGGCGCGGTGAGCTCCGGCGGTGTCCAAAATACCGTTTCGCGGATGATCTGCCCGATATCGGCCGGGAGCGTGCCGGGCGCCCAATGCCCGGCAGCAGCAAGGCGCGCGAAGGGCAGCGAGTTATCCGGGTTGCCGCGGGCGGCGATGCGGCCACCCTCGAACACGATGTCGGCGGCCGCCACGTTGAGCTGCGCGGCAGCGACGCGCGCAAGCTTGTCGCGCAGTTTCTCCGCCGCCATGCGCGCCGTGCCCGCGACCGCCGGCGCGAAGCGGCTGGAATAATTGCCCGACGCAATGGACCAGCCGTCCTTGGCGGTGTCGACGTCGGCGGTCACGCGGATGTCTTTCGGTTTGAGGCCGAACACGTCGGCAACGACCTGCGCCAGCACCGTGCGATGGCCCTGACCCTGCGGCGTTGAGGCCACCTGCACAGATACAGCGCCGAGCGGGTCGAGGTTCACCGTCGCGGTCGACTGCGCGCCGTTTTTCGGTCCGGCGCGGCGTCGTTCTTCCGGCGTCAACGCCGCGGTGATGTAACCCATGTTGGAGACGCTCGGTTCGACCACCGCCGCAAAGCCGATGCCGTAATGGCTGCCTCGCGCGCGGGCTTCTGCGCGCCGCGCCAATAATTCGTCGAGCTTGCCGTCCGCGATTGCGGTGTCGAGCGCTGCGGCAAAGTCGCCGGAATCCAACAACGCGCCGGTCGCCGTGCGATAGGGCATCGCGCTTGCGGGGATAAGATTGCGGCGGATCACATCGAGCGGATCGAGCTTCAATTCGATGGCGATGCGCTGCAAGAGCCGCTCCAGCGGATAATAGACCTGCGGCCCGCCGAAACCGCGATTGAGTCCGGTCGGCGTTTTGTTGGTTAGCACCACGCGGTTGCGGATCGTGATATTACGAATATCGTAGGCGCCCGTAAGATTGCCGTGCATGCGATAAAGCGTAGCGGGTTCCGGTGCGCGCAAGTGCGCGCCGCAGTCCTCGAGTTGGTCGAACGACAGCGCAGTGATGCGGCCATCAGCCTCGACGGCGGCTTCGAGCGTGGTGACGCGGTTGGTTGCCGATACCGAGGCCGCCAGATGTTCCGGCCGGTCCTCGATCCACTTCACCGGCCGGTCGGCGACGCGCGCGGCCACGGCGATCAGCACGATGTATGGAAACACCGCCTGCTTGACGCCGAAGCTGCCACCGGAATCCGGCGGCGTGCGCAGGCGAAGGCGATTGCCCGGCACTTTGAGTGCGCGCGCCATCACCGGATGGAGCGAAAACGGGCCCTGGAAATTGGCGAGCACGTCGTAAGCATCCTCGCCGGGATCGTACTCGGCGATAACGCCGTAAGTTTCGATCGGGGTGGCGGAATTGCGCGGATAGTGCACATCGACGCGGACGCGGCGCGCCGCAGCGGCGAAGGCGCCTTCGGGGTCGCCGTAGCGGAAATTTCGCTCGGCGACGACATTGCCGTTCGCCACCGGATGCAACATGGGCGCATCCGGGTTCGCGGCCGCGACCGGATCGATCACCGCCGGCAACGGGCGATAGCGCACGTCGATGAGCTCGAGCGCGTCTTCGGCGCGATAGCGGTCGGCAGCGACCACCACGGCGACCGGTTCGCCGACATAGCGCACGCGCTCGATCGCAATCGGCCAGCATTCGATCGGTGTCTTGAGGCCGACGACCAAGCTTGCCGTCAGCGCCTTGACTTCGGCGCCGGTAAGTACCGCGAACACGCCGTCGGCGGCGCGCGCCGCGGTGCAATCGATCGACTCGATCTCGGCGTGTGCGTGCGGCGAGCGATAGATCGCCGCCTCCAGCGTCCCCGGACGCACGCCGAGATCGTCGATGTAGCGCCCGCGGCCGGTAAGCAGCGCGGGGTCTTCGAATCGCGGAACGGAGCGGCCGACCCAGCCTGCTTCGGGTGTGACTTCGGATTCGTCGCTACCCGCAACCATCGGTCTTCCTACTTAGCCGCGGATCGGCAACGCTCTGCTGCTGCGGTGGAAAGGCGTTAAGTGGCTCCCCGGGCCGGATTCGAACCAGCGACCAACCGGTTAACAGCCGGTTGCTCTACCACTGAGCTACCGGGGAAAAGCCTGCTCGCGTTGGCGCCGATATAACAAAGCGCCTTCCTCATTGAAAGCGTTGAGAGTGAAACTTGGAGGCCACGCCCGGAATTGAACCGGGGTACACGGTTTTGCAGACCGTTGCGTAACCACTCCGCCACGTGGCCTTTTTGGAGAGCATCGCCGGTCGCCCTTGGCCGGTGCCCAGCATTGCGCTCTATAGAGGAACCCAGCCGGTCCGACAACCGTCGCGGATGATCCGGCAATGGCCTTGGCGGACCGCCGCATGCTTGCGTTTTGGCCGACCCTGCCGCACAACGATTTCGTGCGATTATGGCAACCGGGCCTGCAGGACTATGTAGCATGTTCGACACCGCCAATGCCCGCCGATTGATGGTGGAAGGCCAGGTCCGCACCGCCGACGTCAGCGACGCCGAATTGCTGAACGCGATGCTGACATTGCCGCGCGAACGGTTCCTGCCAGTGTCGCTGGCGCCGCTTGCATATCTCGACGGAGAAATTCCAATCGCCAAAGGCCGCGCGCTGCTCAAGCCGATGGTGCTGGCCAAGCTGATTGCGGCGGCGCAGGTGCGCGGCGAAGATCGCGTGCTCGATGTCGGCTGCGGGACCGGCTATTCCGCGGCAGTGCTGGCGCGGCTCGCCGGCTCGGTGACCGCGCTGGAAGAGGAAGCTGAACTGGCGCGGCAAGCAAAGGCCGCGCTGGCGACGGTCGACGCCGCAACGGTCGATGTGGCGGTCGGCCCGTTAACCGACGGATGGCCTGCGGTGGCTCCATACGACGTCATCCTTATCGACGGCGCAGCCGAAATCGTGCCGGAGGCGCTCGGACGACAGCTCAAACCGCATGGCCGAATGGTCGGAGTTTCCGGCCGAGCGCCGGCAACCAAAGGCACGATTTACCACCTCGTTGAAGGCAAACTGGTGGGGCGCCCCATTTTCGACGCCGCGGCCCGCGTGTTACCCGGATTCGCCGCGCCGTCATCTTTCGTTTTCTGACGGTTTATCAGACCGTTTTCGGCGTGGCCGCTCATCCGGGATGGCCTGTGGCGCATATGTGCCAATGTCCAGAAATATTTGAGTAAAAGGGAGGGCAGGGGTTTCACCCCATGCGTGGGGCGCATAATCTCGATTCGGTAGCGTCGGCTGGCTCCGTTGGCCGCGACGCCGGGTTGTTGTCTGACGGCAATCCCGCGGGGGATGCGGGGAGGGCAGGGCAGCGTCGTTCATGAGTGGCAGAACGGTGCGGGCGTATCTTTGGGCCATTGCGAGCCTATGTCTGTCCGCTATCGGACTCGGCATGGGTTGTTTCGGTGCGGCGGCCGACACGCTCGAATGGGCCTTGGTGCAGGCCTATCAGAATAA